>Ga0302314_10001841_pt1 | contig 39587 bp, 30 predicted proteins | sample III_Palsa_N2_3_FD_200533 | JGI IMG/M metagenome (GOLD analysis project Ga0302314, IMG submission 200533) | Peat permafrost microbial communities from Stordalen Mire near Abisko, Sweden - III_Palsa_N2_3 | ecosystem: Environmental > Terrestrial > Soil > Palsa > Peat permafrost | place: Sweden... | reverse complement strand
GGGGGGGGGGGCCCGCCCGGTCTCCCCCCGCGTGTACCCCCGCGCGGGGGGGGGCGGGGGGCGCGCTGTCTAAAACCAACCCGGGGGGGGCCCGTCTTTGCGCCCCCCCCGCCTCCAAGTTTCGGCCATCCTTGCGATGACCATCGCGGCGCTGCTTAGAACGAGAACTTCGCGCTAAGTGAGTAGCTCCGCGGCGGGATGATGCGCTCGGCGGCGGCCGACCCGTCCAGGTTGAACGAGACCGGTATGAGGTAGCCGTTTGACGTCAGGTCCTCCACGTTGAACTGCAGCTTGCACAAGACCCTGCTGGCCCAGGGCATCTTGAACCCGTAGGACAGCCAAGCGTCGATGTGGAGCTTGGCGGGCGTGTAGATGGGCGCATCGACGTTCGGGCCCAGGATCTGGCCAGCCGCGTTCACGTTCGCGGGGTTTCCGTAGTATCCGGCATTGGACTGGCCATCGAAGTTGAGGGCGCCGCCGACGCCTACGTGCTTCAGGGGGCCGCGATCGAACGTGTAGTTCGTAAGGTACGTCCAGCTGTATTCCTTCTGGTTTGGGGCCAGGGACCCATTGACGCCCTGGTCCGCGGCAAGCTGGGCCGCGACGACGATGTTGTAATAGTTCTGGGTGTTCGTCCAACCATTGATGTTGCCGGGGCCGGTGACGCTGCCGTCAAAGCCGTAGGCTTGCCAAAAGTTGCCAAGGTACAGCGGGTTTCCGTTGGCAAGCTTGTAGGTCTGTGTGAGATCCGGCGCCGTGTACTTGAGCCAAGCCGGCATCCGGTAGTTGATCCACGCCGCGGCTTGGGCGCCGGCGCCCGTGACCGTGGTCTGCTGCTTGCCCCAGGTGAGCTTCATGGTCCAGTTTCGGAGCGGATTGTAGGTCGCCTCGAGCTCGACGCCCTTTGCCACGCCGCTCTCCGTCCCGTTGACGTTCACGTACTCCCCGTTCGCGCCGACGTTTCCGCCGTAGTTGAACGGCAGCCCTGTCAGCTGGGAGATCTGGCCCTGCTCGGCCACCGTGAGCGGGTAAACGTTGGTGTTGTTGAAATTCGGGTCTGAGGGGTTCTCCCCGTTGCGAATCTCCACGACCTCCGTCGCCCAGTGCTGGAGGATCGCATTGTCGATGTAGTTCGCCCGGCCCGTGGAGGTCAGGGTGACGAATGCGTTCTCGTTTGTCGTGTTGAACCAGGTGGCCCGCAGGAAAAACTTGCTGTCCGGCGAGGCGATCTCGAGGCCGTAGTCCTTCTCCGTGCCCTCAGGCTTCCCGAGGGGATTCCCAAAGTAATCCGTATAGAAGGCCGGGGGCGGGCTGAAGTTGTTCGACTTGTTGAAGGTGAAGCTGAGCGTCCGTAGGGCCTCCGAGAAAAGGTCGCCCCTCTGCGCCGAGCTGTCGAGCGGGGCCCAGTCCTTGAACGGATGCACGACCACTCCGAGCGTGCTCGTGTTGCCTCCGATGTACGACCATGGGCCCTCGTTGTACCAGTACGAATTGTTCGGGAAGCCCTGGGTGAATTCCTTGGCGGTTGGAAGGGTCGCCGGGAATATCGTGTTCCTGTTCTTCACCTGGTCGTCGTCGACGCCGACCGAGCCGACAATCCGGTCATCCCAGAAGAAGCTCTGCCAGAAGAAAGTCTTCGAGTCCTGAAGGTTCTCGGTCAGGCCGCCCGTCGCGAACAGGAGGGAGTCCATGTGGACCGTCGTCTGGTTCCACTGGCCGGTCGAGTAGTCGTAGGTGCTGATGTTCCCGACGGTCGGGCCGCCGTAGCCGGGGCGGTTGATGAAGCCGGGGCTGGACGAGCCGTAGCCGGGAGCCCCTGCGGAGGCGCCGCCGAGGTAAAGCCACTGCTCGATCGTCGAATTGCTGGCAGGGTAGGAATAGCCCGCGGCATTGTTCAGCGTGGCCGCGGTCGGAAGGTAGTTCGGATCGCCGCCGTCGATCGCCGGCCGGTAGCGAAGCGCCGTCTGGATGTCATCATGCTGCGAGTACACGCCGAGGAATCGGTGGTGGCCGAGCCAGTCGAGCCAGCCAGGAACCTTGCCTCTGAGGTCGGGCTCATAGTCCAACATCGCCCGCCAGTTGTTGTTGATCTCAGGCTGGTTGTAGACGTCGGCCTGGTACACGTCCACGTAGGGCTGACCCAGGTGCGGGTTCGGCGCGCCGTTCGGCAGGTATTGGTTCGTATCGACGGCGACCGTGGTCGAGCTGGCCTGGTTTTCCGGCGAGTCCTGGAGCTGGGCGAGTTGCTGGCGGAACCATGCCACCTGGAAATTCAGGTTTGAGAGGATTTCCTGCTGGAAGTTCAGATTGTAAGTCGTCGCATGGGTGAAGGTGTTGTCCGCAGAGTCGATGTTGATGTTGCTGTAGTCGTAGATGGCCTTGTTGGTAATCCCGGGCTGCTGCCACGCAACATAGGCGAAGGGCGTCGGCAGGTTGGTCGTGGTCGTCATGCGCTCCTCGTTCACCAGAGCCTGCGACGGCGTGAACTTGGTCGGCACCCATCCCGGGATGCTGAAGGCAGTCTGGCTCGCCTTGAAGAAGTTCTCGACGGTGCCCTGGTCGACGAACATGACGTCGTGGCCCGAGTTGACGATGGTTAGGGACGGCACGAAGTACGGGGACGTCGAGCTGGTGAGCATCGTCTGGAGGATCCCGGCATAATTGGGATACGTGGATGAGATCGTGTAGGGCCCGACATTCTTGCCCGTCTTCAGGTAGGAGACCGTGTCATTGATCGGATTCCAGACCGGCTCGCCGCTGTCGAGCCAGGGCGTCACGTCATCGGTCGGTGTTACGCCGTTCGGATCGTCGGCAAAGTTGTTATAATCCTCGATGCTTCCGGAGAGCTTCGTCTTGTGGTTCTTGAATGGATAGAGCGTGAACGCGGCGTATTCCCTGCGCGTGTAGTCGAAGGACGGCTTCTGCTTGAAGCCCTCCGAGTCGTACACCTGGGCGACATAGATCGCCAGGCGGTCCTCGATGAGCGGGATGTTGAGGCTGACGGTCTCGCGCTCGCCGCCCCAGCTGCTCACTTGGACCTCGGTCTCCCCGGTCAGCTTGTCCGCGGTGGCCTGGGACCGGTCCTGGTTCACGATGCCGGCAGGGCTGCCCGATCCGAAGATGATCGAATTTGGCCCGCGCTCGATCTCGACCGCCTGCGTGTTGTAGGCGTCGAAGGGGATGCGGTAGAGGGAGAAGAAGTTGTCCTCCTCCTGGTCGGCGGTCGCAAGGCCGCGGACCCGGTTGCCCGTGTCGAGCGCGCTCGCGAAGTTGCCGGTTGTTCCGCCGGTCCCCCCGAGATTGTCCGAGAAGTTCGTGCGAACGAGCGTGGTCGGCGTGTAGGTCCGCGCTCCCTCTGTGTTGGCCTCGTAGCGGAAGATGTCGTTTATGTTGATCGAATTGGTGTCCTCAAGCTGCTGCTTGGTCACGATTGTGATCGACGAGCCCAGGTCGGCGATGTTGTTGTTGAGGCGCGTGCCGGCCAGGGTGTTCTGCGCATAATAGCCCTGGTCGTGCGAGGCGTTCACCTCGAACGGGGACAGCCGGACCGCCTGGTCCTGCGAGCTGCCCGAGGATTGGTCGGTCGTCTGGACCGCGTTCGGCACCGCGGTGCTTGCGGCCGGGGACGGAGTCGGTGTGGGAGTCGGGGTGGGCGCCTGTTGGGCGTTCACCTGGCAAATCGAGGCGGCAAGGACAACGGACAGGAGCAGCGCCTGCCGCCGTATTTGGCTATCGAAGGCTTTCATGTTGGGTTAGGGTAAAACCGAATCGTTGATCAGGGTATTGTCGGGTCAGCGTGAATCCGACGCACGGGCCAATGGACTCTGCGTCGGACGCTCACAGGTCAGGCGAGTGGAAGCACCAAACGTGTAACTTTCGGGGATGTAGGGGTGGTAGACCTAGGGATCGCCTGCCGGTTTGCTCTGAGCCCGATCGAAGTATTTACGGCCCAAAGGTTCAAATTTAATTGAATCTGACAGTCAGACCGCTATTCGGTTTTCACGTCAGCCGAAATTCGCAGGCAAGACAGATCCCTCCAGCGGCGCCGGTAACGATTCCCCATCGTCCCAATATTAAATCCAATGGCCCCATGATCATTCCCATTCTGGATCCGCGTTCCCCCATCCCGCCGAAAGCCGTCTCCTGAGGCCGACGCATGCCCACCGCGGCCCCCACCATCCGCGCTTTGGCCAGGCAGCTTGGGCTTTCGCGAACAACGGTCTCGGAGGCGCTGCGCGGACTTCCGCGGATCCAGCCGGAAACGGCCAAGAGGGTCTGCGACGCCGCGAAGAAGGCGGGCTACCGCGCGAATCCGATGGCAAGCGCAGTGATGTCGCAGATCCGGCGCTCGCGGGCCCAGGCTTTCCGCGGAGGCCTGGCCGCCGTCAACATCGACGAGTCTGACCGGCCCCTCCACTCGAAACGCTACCACGACGAGCTCATCGACGGCGCGCGAGAGCGGGCCGCCGACCTTGGCTACAAGCTGCAGACGTTCCTGGTCGGAAATAATGGGACGACGGTCGAGCGCTTGGACGGCATCCTGCGGTCCCGGGGCATCCAGGGGGTGCTCCTTCTGCCCGCGTGGCAGGACCCGGATTTCTCGCGCCTGGACTGGTCCCGCTATGCCGGGGTCTACGCCGACTACATGATAGAGCGCCCGCAGCTGCACGCCGTCTCGTGCGACCATTACCGGTCCCTGATGGCAGCGATGCCGCGCCTTAGCCGGATGGGCTACCGCAGGCCGGGCATGTTCCTCCAACGTCATGCAGACGAGCGGCTGCAGCACCGATGGGAGGGCGCGTTCCTCGCCTACGAGCGCAACCACCGCAACACCGGCAGGATCCCCCCACTTGTGATGGACGAGTTCGACCGGGCCGATTTTGTCCGCTGGTTCAAGCGCCACAAGCCCGATGTGGTCCTGGGCCACTGGACGCAGGCGATCGACTGGATGAAGGAATGCGGCGCGAAGGTGCCAGAGACGGCCGGCTTCGTCTCGCTGAACGTGACGACGGAAACGAGGGCCTGCGCGGGGCTCGACTTCCGGCCGCGCCTGCTCGGCGCGCGCTGCGCGGAGTTGCTTATCGCGCAGCTTCAGCGAAACGAGCGCGGGATACCCTCGCAGGCGTCGCTGACCATGATCCCCGCGCTCTGGCGGGACGGCCCGACGCTCGTCGCAAAGGGCTGAATTGCGCGACGGGGAGCTCTGACTGTCCGACAGTCCGTTCCATTGCCCCAAAGCGCGCGCATTTGCACCTTGGGCTGGAGTCAGGTGCGAGCGGAACCGCGCCCGCCGCAGACTGGAAATCTGGCACGTATGCCGGAAGCCCAACCTCCGCCCTCATGACACGAAACCCTAATCCGCCTGCCTCTGGCGTTCGGCCCCTCGTTGGCCGCCGCGCAGTTGCCAGCGGCGAGGCTTGCGGACGCGGCCGAGCCTGGCTCAATCGCTGATCCGTCCGTGAACTCCCCCTTCGGCATACCCTGGGCCGACCTCGCCGTCATCGTGGCCTACCTCGCAATCGTCGTCATCGTGGGCATGCGCGCGGCGGCGGCAAAGACTGAGGAGGGGTTCTTCCTGGCCGGCCGAAAGCTCGGCAAGGTCTATCAGTTCTTCCTGAATTTTGGCAACGCCTGCGACGCGAACGGCGCCGTGAGCACGGCCAGCGTCGTCTACCAGCAGGGCATATCCGGGATCTGGATCTCCTTCCAGACGGTCTTCATGAATCCATACTATTGGTTCATGGCGACCTGGTTCCGCAGGGTGCGCCTGGTCACGAACGGCGACCTTTTCGAGGACCGGTTCGACAGCAAGTCACTGGCGAGCTTCTACGCGGTCTACCAGATCGGCGTGGCCATCGTCCTCATAGCGTTTGGCAACTTCGTCGGCTACAAGGTGACATCGGCCCTCCTGGGTCACGACTTCGGACCTGTCCCCTTCTACATCCTCTACACGGCGGTCGTCGCCGTCTATATCGTCTCGGGCGGCTTGGCGGCGGCCGCCGCGAACCAGGCCCTCCAGGGAACGCTGATCGTGATCTTCTCGTGCCTGCTGATCCCCTCCGGCCTCCGCGCCACAGGGGGCTGGCACGAACTCGCGCACAGGATCCCGGCGGGGATGCTCGAGCTCTTTGGAGGCACCGCGCGCTCGCAGTTCACCGGCTGGGCCGTGACCGCCGTCGTGCTGGTCAGCCTGATCCAGATGCACAGCGTCCTGAGCCAGATGACGATCCTTGGCGCCGCCCGCAACGAGTTCGCGGCCCGCTTCGGTATGACGAGCGGAACGTACGCCAAGCGCCTGATGATTGTCCTGTGGGCCTTCGTCGGCCTGATCGCCATTGCGCTTTTCAGCGGCCCGAACCGCCTAGCCGATCCCGACACCGTCTGGGGGGCCGCCTCAAGGCGGCTCCTGGGCCCGGGAATCCGGGGACTCATGGTCGCCGGGATCCTGGCGGCCGACATGTCGTCCCTGGCGGCCCAAACGGTCACAGTCGCCGGCCTGTTCGTCCGCAACCTCTACGGCCACTCGCGCCCGGGGCGCACTGGAGCGCAGGGCGTCGGCGCCGCGCGGGGCGCGGTGGTCATCGTCCTCATCCTGAGCGTCCTGGTGGCGACCCTGATGAACAACCTGAAGTCGGTCATGCTGCTGATCCTCTACGGGAACGTGGGCTTCGGCGCCGCCATCTTCATGGTCTTCAACTGGCGCAGGCTTACCGCGGCGGCCGTCTGGGCGTGCGTAGTGTCGAGCCTCATTGTCGGCCTGGTGGTGCCGTTCGGCGCGCAGCTGGTCCCGGCGATCAGTACCTCCAGCCAATTTGTGCAGGTCTCCACGGTTTTCCAGGATGGGAGACCTGAGGCCGTGCCCCTCTACTTTGACTCGGTCTCCTCGCGGGCGCCGGGCGACCCGGCGGCCACTCCCAAGGGGCACGGTAGGTTCAATTTCGAGCTCTACCTCCTCAAGTGCCTCGGGCTGCGGGTGGAAAGGCTCTCGGCCGGGGGGATCCTGGCGGCGCAGTTCTTTTTTGATGGGTTGTTCCCGTTCGCCGTGCTCGTGGTCGTGAGCCACCTGACACCGGGGGCGGACCCGAGCCGCGTCTGCCGGTTCTACGGCAAAATGAAGACGCCCGTCGGGGCGACGCCCGAGCTCGAAAGTTGGGCGATGGAGGAGACGGCCCGAGACCCATCGAGGTTCGACCACCTGAAGCTCTTCCCTGGCTCGCAGTGGGAGTTCTGCCGATGGACGCGTGAGGACGCCCTCGGATTCCTGATCTGCTGCGGGGTCTCGAGCGCGATCCTCGGCGGATTCTGGCTCACCGTGCGCGCGCTCGCCTGAGGCCGCCCCCACCCTTCCCACGATGCCGTCCCCCACGCAATCCAAACGCCCGCGCGTCGCGCTGATCGGCGTATCGGGCTACGGCAAGGTCTACTATGACCTGCTTCGCAAGCTACACTCGGGCGGCGAGGCGCTTCTGACCGCGGCCGCGATCATCGACCCGGCAAACGAGAAGGCGGCCGTCGCGGAGCTCGGCGCGATCGGCTGCGAGGTGTTCGCCGACTACAGGGAAATGCTCCAGCGCCACCGCGGGAGACTGGACCTCTGCGCCATCCCCACCGGCATTCCCTGGCACACGCCGATGACCTTGGCCGCCCTCGGGGCGGGAGCGCACGTCCTCGTCGAGAAGCCGCTCGCCTCGATGCTCGACGAGGTGGACGCTATCCAGGCTGCCGAAAAGGTCTGCGAGCGGCTGGTCATGGTGGGGTTCCAGTACCATTACTGCGCCGAGAACCTCAACCTGAAGCGGGAATTGCTCGCCTCCACCGTCGGAACGCTTCGCAGGATCAAGGTCATCGGGTTTTGGCCCCGCGGAGCCGACTACTATTCCCGCACCGACTGGGCGGGGCGCATCAAGTCGGGGCCGTCCTGGGTCCTCGATTCGCCGGTCAGCAACGCGTTTGCCCACCACTTGAGCCTTGCCCTGTTCCTCGCGGGTGCCGAGCTGGGGCGCTCGGCCGCCCCGGTTCGGCTCGCCGCGGAGCTCTACAGGGCGAAGCCGATCGAGAATTTTGACACTGCGGTGCTTCACATCGAGACGGACGCCGGGGTCGACGTCCATTTCTACGCCTCGCACAGCTGCAAGACGACCCTTGAGCCCGAGATTCTTCTTGAGGGCGACTACGGCCGCGTTGTGTGGAAGCACGGCCGGAGCTATTCGATCGAGCCCCGGGGGGCCGCCGAGCGCCACGTGGCGCTCGGCGATGAGCAGTCGGCGCGCCTGTGCATGTTCCGGAGCGCGCTACGCCGCCTGAACGACCCGGGCGTCTTCGTCTGCGACACGGCGATCGCGCGCGAGCACACGCGCTGCATCCAGGCGGCCCAGGCCTCGGGCCCGGTCCGCACCGTGCCCAATGAATGGCTCGAAACGAACGACGCGCAGGGGCCCCGCGCCCGGACCTGGATCGTCGGCATTGAGGAAGTGATGCAGCGCGCCTTCGACCAGGCGAGCTTCCTCCGAGCCGCAGGCTGCCCCTGGGCAGGCCCCCCGCTCGAGGTCTTGATCGCCGACTCGGATCGGAATGGATTGTCGAAATTGCCCCCGGACGCCGCCGAAGCCCCAGGAAATCGATGATGCCGACCAGCCCCGCTCTCGTGCTCGCAGCGGTCGTGGCTTCGGCGCCGCTCTTCGCATCGGCACGCGACGTCGCGCTTGACTGGCTGAGCGGAACCGCGCCGGCGGCGGAGATCGGCGTCAGCTTCGGGGTTCCATGGCCGCGGGGCGCCGTGAGAAGGGACCAGGCGTTTTCCCTGAGTGCCGGGGACGGAGCGTCCCTTCCTCTGCAGAGCTGGACTCTGGCCTACTGGCCCGACGGCTCCATCAAGTGGACCGGATTTGCAACGGTGGCCGGTCCCCGGTCGCGGGGCCCGCTAAAGCTCTCCACGGACGGGTCTCGGCCCGCGGATGGTTCCGCCGCCCAGGTCCATGCCACCGTCTCGGCCGTCCTTGTGGACACCGGGACGCTTAAGTGCACGCTGCCGACATCGGGTGACGTCCTCATCGGGTCCCTTTCCGTGGACGGGCGGGTTGTCGCGCGCGACGGCCGCCTGGTCTGCATCCTCCAGGACGGCCCGGACGGAGGGCCGGCCGACGCCCCCGCGCGCGCAAAATACGTCGGCGCCGTCGAGAAGGTGACAGTCGAGCAGACTGGGCCCGTGCGCGTGGTCGTCCGCATCGAGGGCCGGCACCGGGCTCAGTCGGGCGGGCGCGCGTGGCTCCCCTTCGTCGTCCGGCTCTACTTTTACGCGGGGCAGGACTCGGTGCGCGTCGTGCACACAATCGTCTACGACGGCGACCAGGACCGGGACTTCATCCGCGGGCTCGGGCTCTCCTTCAGGGTGCCGATGCGGGAGGAGGTCCAGAACCGCCACGTGCGCTTCACGGGCGAGGGATCGGGCCTGTGGGCGGAGCCCGTCCAGCCGATGGTGGGCCGTCAGGGGCGTTACGTCGGGTATCCGGAAGCGGCGCCGGCCGGCTCAAAGCCCCGCGACGTCTTCCCGGACCAGATTGCCGGCAAGCGCGTTCCCAACCGGGGCGACGTCAGCCCGCGCGGCCGCGACTTGATGGCGGATTGGGCGGTCTGGGACAGCTTCAAGCTCGTGCAGCCGAACGCCGATGGGTTCACCGTGGTGAAGCGCACGAATGCGCAGAGCTCGTGGCTGCCCGCCGGCGCCGGCAGGCGCGCCTCGGGCCTCGTCTTCGCCGGGGACGTCACGGGCGGCCTCGGGGTCGCCGTCAGGAACTTCTGGCAGTCCTATCCTGCGTCCCTCGAGGTCGACGGCGCATCGACGCCCGAGGCCGAGATCGTGGCCTGGCTCTGGTCCCCGGACGCCCCCGGGATGGACATGCGCCACTACGACACCCGGGCGCACGGGCTGGAGGCGTCCTACGAGGACGTCCAGCCCGGCATGAGCACGGCGACGGGTGTCGCGCGCACAAGCGAACTGACGCTCTTCGCAAGCGGCGGCGTCCCGGCGAAGGAGGACACGGTCCGGGAGGCGCAGGCCGTCCAGGCGCCGCCCCTCATCGTCTCTTCGCCGGAAACCCTTCACTCGACCGGGGTGTTCGGGATATGGGGACTGCCCGACCGCTCGACCGCGTACCGCCGGTTCCTCGAGGACCAGCTCGACGCGTCAATCGCGTTCTACGAACGCGAGGTCGAGCAGCGCCACTGGTATGGCTTCTGGACGTACGGCAATGTGATGCATTCCTACGACGATGTACGGCATGTCTGGCGTTACGACCTGGGTGGCATGGCGTGGGACAACACCGAACTGGCCTCGGACATGTGGCTGTGGTACAGCTACCTTCGGACAGGCCGCAGCGACATCTTCCGCGTGGCCGAGGCGATGGCCCGCAACACGAGCGAGGTGGATGTCTACCACCTGGGCCGCTTCGCCGGCCTCGGATCCCGGCACAATGTCGTGCCCTGGGGCGATGGCGCTAAGGAGGCGCGGATAAGCCAGGCCGCATTTCGGCGCTTCTACTACTACCTGACGACCGACGAGCGCATCGGGGACGTCATGCGCGAGGTGGTCAACGTGGACGCCAAGGTCGCTGAAGTCGATCCCATGCGTGTGGCGCAGCCCGCGACCGAACGCGAAAGGAAGTATCCGGCCCGAATCCGCCTCGGTCCGGACTGGTTCGCCTTCGCCGGGAACTGGATGACCGAATGGGAGCGGACGGGCGACACCCGGTGGCGCGACAAGATCGTCGCAGGGATGGACAGCGTCGCGAACCTGCCGCTCGGCATGCGCTCCGGGCGCAACCTCGTGTTCGGCTACGATCCGGCGACCGGGCGCATATACCAGGTCTCCGACGAGCTTGGCGACTACAACCTGGCCACGATCCAGGGCGGCGCGGAGGTCATCTTCGAACTGAACGGGCTCATCGATGACCCGGGATGGATGAAGACCTGGCTGCAGTACTGCCGCCTCGAGCTGGCGCCGAGGGACGTGGTGATCCGGGACATGGCAACCTCGGCGGAGGGCGCGGACGGCTCCTACGCGGGGCCGGGCCGCCTCGCAGCCTACGCCTTCCTGAAGACAGGCAACCCCGCCTTTGCAACCGCCGCGTCCTTGACGGTCCTAGGCAGGCTCCGCGCCTTCGAGCCGGGGCGCTATCAAACGCGGCGGATCGAGGGACCGGCGGTGCTCAATCCCATCGACGAGGCGAATGTATCCACGAACAGCACAGCGCAATCCTCGCTCTCCTCGATCGAGGTGCTGGCAATGTGCGGCGATCGCCTGCCGGCGGAGGTGCCCGCCCCGCATGCCGCGGCTATCGCCGGCCAGCCCGCCCAAAAGCCGTGAGGCCCCCATGGGGCCGGCAGGCGCAGCCCGCGACGATCCGAACGAATCTCGACCTCTCGAGCGCGCGCCTCGGCGAGGATCTGGCTCAGCGTCTGCTCCCACATGCTCGGCATTGCTCTATTCGGAAGCGATTCCTGTTGACGACGATCAGCTGAGAACGGTCCGCAGGAAGCTGGGCTTACCCGAATAGGCTCGGGATTTCGAAAGTGAGTCCTTGCGTGGAACACCCGACTGCCGGATGCGACGCCTGCAGTGGTCCCCCCAAGGCGCTCATTCGTCCGAGGCGGGAAGGCGGCGGACCGCGACCGATTCCGGGATGGCGTCGATCGTGACGTGCCCGTCTTCAAGGCCCTCGGCCGAAGCCGTCAGGACGATCGTGCCGCCCACGCCGGTGGCGCGAAGGATGGCGAAGCACGTGCCTTGGTACGCCCTCCTTTCCACGGCCTGGAACGGCTCGTGGCTCGAATTGTCCGCGCTGTCCACGGCTGCGATCGCGCCCGACCCCTGCGTGCGGAACCGGATGAGGGGATCCGCGGAAGGAACACGGACGCCCTGAGCGTCGACCACGGTGGCGCGGACAAAATCGACGTTGTCCCAGCCGGGCGAGAGCCCGGGCAGCTCAGGCTCCAGGACGATGCGCGCCGCGGGTCCCGCCGTCCGCAGCTCATGGGTGGCGACCACGCGGTCGCCGATGCGGGCGACGGCCTGGAGCGTTCCGGCCTCGAAGGGCACCAGCCACTGACAGGGCGCCCCGTCCGGGTCGTTCGGCATCGCGCCGAGCGAACGCCCGTTGAGGATGAGCTCGACCCTCTCAGCGTTCGAGTACACCTCGACTGCCTCGTCGTGGGGACCGTCCTGGGCCGGTGTCCAGTCCGAACGAAGGACGGCGGGCCGGCGCCTGGGCGGGTTCCCGTAGCCAGGGTCGACTGGGGGCGCGGTATCCGGTGCCAGCCGGCGTGCCATATGGACCATCGGGACCCCAGACCACCAGCTCTGGCGCTGGAACGCCGCCGGGCGGGGCAATCCGGTGCGGTCGAGGAGGCCCGACTGGTCCCCGCCGCCCCCTATGGTCGGCCACTGCGGTGATTCGCCGAGATAGTCGATCCCGACCCACAGGAACTGCCCCGATAGGGACGGGTTGTCGCGCAGGAACCTCCAGACGTCCAGGCTCTGGCCCATCTCCGTCCCGATGATCCTGCGCTCCGGGCGCGCCGCATGCGCCGCCAGGAGCTCGCTGTTGCGGTAGTTTGTTCCAATCACGTCGAGCAGGTCGGCGAGGCCGTCGTCGTAGTCGTGGCTCACATTGGGCCGGAAGAGCGCCTGCGTCACGGGCCGCGTCGGGTCGTTCTCATGGAACACCTGGACGAGCCCCGAGAGTATCCGCTTCGAAAGCTCCGCCTGCGGCGTGTCGTGGATCTCGTTGCCGGCGCTCCAGAGGACGATGGAGGGGTGGTTGCGGTCGCGCCGCACCGTGTCGCGCGTGTCGACCTTCGACCAGGCGTCAAAGGCAACGTGGTAGTCGAACGGGTTCTTGGCGACGGTCCAGCAGTCGAACATCTCATCCATCACCAGGAATCCCATGCGGTCGCACAGGTCGAGGAAACCCGGGTCGGGCGGATTGTGCGCCGTGCGGATCGCGTTTACCCCCAGCCTCCTGAGCGACGAGAGGCGCCTTTCCCAGACACCGAGCGGCACGGCCGCCCCGAACGCGCTGCCGTCGCCATGGACGCAGACGCCCTTGATCTTCAGGTTGCGACCGTTGAGCCAGAATCCCGTGGCGGCCTCGAACCGGGCCTCTCGAATCCCGAAGGTCGCCGCGACACCGTCAAGGACGGCGCCTCGGCTCTCGATCCGAACCGACGCCCGGTAGAGGGCGGGGCTGTCGACGTCCCACCTCGCGGGATTGGCGACGACCACGTCGGCGTCGAGGTCCGCGGAACCCCCGGCGGGGACCGCCACCGGGGCCGGCCCTGCGGGGCTCTCCATCGGCGGTCCCTCCCCAGGGCCCGTGAGCAGGACCCGCAGGGCGACGGGCGCCGCCTCGTCGGACTCGTTCACGACGGTGGCGCGCACGTGCACGACCGCCCTCCCTGCGGAGATCTCGGGCACCGTGATGAACGCGGAGTCGCGCTCGATGTGGACCGGGCCAGTGGCCACGAGGCGCACGTGCCGGGTGATTCCCGCGCCGCTGTACCAGCGCGAGGCGGGCTGCCCGGAATCGTCCGCACGGACCGCGAGCACATTCGCATCCGGGCCGGGGGCGAGCTGCGCGGTCAACTCGTAGGCGAAGCCCACGTACCCGTAGGGCCGGCGCCCGAGGTGGACGCCGTTTATCCAGGCGTCGCTGTTGGCCATCACGCCGTCGAACTCGACGAACACGCGCCTGCCGGCCCCGAGGGAGTCGGACCCGAAGCGCCTGCGGTACCACCCTACCCCGGACGGCAGGAAGGCGCCGGCCCCGCCCGTCGCGTTCTTCGAATCGAAAGGCCCGGCGATGCTCCAGTCGTGCGGCAGGTCAAGGGTCCTCCAGCCGGAGTCGTCGCACCGGGGATCTTCAGCTCCCGGTGCGTCGCCCTGGTGGAACCGCCATCCCGCGTCGAACGAGATCGTCCGGCGCGGCGGCGGCGCCTCCCCGGCCCGCTCGGGGCCCCCGGTCGGTAGGGCGCAGCCCGCTAGGACGACTCCCAGAACCGCGGCCCAGAAAAGCCGGCGGGGCCCGCGCCTACGGTCAGTTGCCATAGGGCACCTCATTCGAGGCCTTCAGGCTAGCGGGCACGACAAAGGCCTCGGGGGGATCCGGGTGGCCCGGGTCAAAAGGGGCCGTGTCGCCGAGTAACAAGCCCGCGAGGGCCAGCCGTTCGACCCTGATCGCCTGGACGACGCACTTCGCGATCTCGTAGGCGCCGTAGTTGTTGTGGTGGGTGCCCTCCGTGCGGTCGTGGACAAACGGGAAAAGCGCCTTCGCCTTCTCGGGACCGAGCGCCTCGTAGAGCACCCGGGTCATCTCGTTCAGGTCGACCAGGGCGACACCCTGCTCCCTCGCCACGCGGCGCACCGCCTCCGGATAGTCCCCGAGCGAATTCGAGAGCTTGCCGTCGTCCCCGAAGCTCCTTCGGCTGACGGAGGTGACTAGGACCGGCGTCACGCCGTGGGCCCTGGCGTCCGCGACAAACCGCTCCAGGTCGGCCGTGTAGGTCGTGAAAGCGCCCACGTTCTCGCCGCGCTCCTTCTGGTCGTTGTGCCCGAACTGGATGAACAGGAAATCGCCCGGGCGCATCAGGGAATCGAGCTTCGCAAGGCGGTTCTCCCCGATGAAGCTCCTGAGCGACTCGCCCGACTCGGCGTGGTTCGCGATCGCGACGCCCGGGCCGAAGAAGCGCGGGAGCATCTGCCCCCAGCTGCAGAAGGGCTCGTACGGCTGGTCGCAGACTGTCGAGTCCCCCGCCAGGTAAACGGTGGGGACGCCGGGCGCCGGCGTTACCGAGACGGAGCAGACGCAAGGGCGCTCGCCGCTGAACTCGAGCGTGAGCCTGTCATCCCAGTCCCGGGTCTCGCCCGTCCTCTCGCGGGGTTTGAGCCGCACCGCACCGCTTGGGAACGCGGGCGTGCGCACGTTCACGACGAAGCGCCTGACCGCGAACTGGCCCAGGAGTGTGTGCTGCTCCTCGACCTCGAGCCTGCGGAGCTCGGACTTGATTGTCGTCGTCGACTCCCCCGCCAAGTCGCCGAGCACGACCGCGACCTCGTAGTTGCCCCCGGGCACGGCGACGGAGAAAAGGAAGGGACGGTCGGACGTGCAGAAATGCGCCCGGGCGGGATCGGGACCGCCGCGGTCGACCGACGTGACGGCGGGCCCGTCCTCGAATCCGTAGCCGAGGGCCGCGCTGTAGCGCGTCCCGGGCAGGACCTGGGCGGAGCCCGGGAGGACGGCGCCCGCCCCGAAGGAGAAGGTCGAGGCGCCGGCGGGACCCGACGCGCCGGCCGCCAGGGCCGCGACAAGGGCGAGGGTGCGGATCCGCGGTGCAGTATCCATGGGGTGCGATGGAATCCCCGATTAAGGGAAAGGGAGCCGATCCGGCGCAAGGGCGCTGATTTCGGACGGTCAGAGGCACCCGCCTCTCCGGCTTAGGGGATGTGGAACACCTCGCGAAGCTCCCTGCTGACCGGGCTCGAGTCGGGGTTCGACGGCATCACGTCGCCCATGTGGCGCCACCAGCGCCTGCAGACCTCGCTCGCCGCGATCGCCTTCCAGCGGGCCTCGTCCTCGACCTGCGCGTAGGCGAAGAGCTGCTGGGTGGCGAGGTCGTGGAAGATTGAATAGTCGCGGACACCGTGGGCGAGGAGCGCGGCCTCGAGCTCCGGCCAGATCGGATTGTGGCGTTTCTCGTACTCGGCCTCGCAGCCAGGATTGACAGACATGACGAAGGCGATGCGTTTCATGGTTGGAAAAGCCTCTGGGCCGCGGCCTGCGCCTTCAGGCACAGCTCGGCAGCCTTGAATGTGTGCTCCTGGGTCATCGCGTCCTCGGTCCGGTCGATGCAGTCCCGGATCAGCTGGCCGAAGAACGGGAAGCCGACCTTCCCGTGCAGGTCAAAGCGCCGCTCGCCCCGGGCGTCGACGAGGATCAGGTGGTCGCCGCGGCCGCCGCGCGCAACGTCCACGTACTTGCGCAGCTCGATGTAGCCGGCGGTGCCGAGGATGACCGTGCGCCCGTCCCCCCACGTGCTCAGGCCGTCCGGCGTCAGCCAGTCCACGCGCACGTAGCTTGACGTTCCGTTGTTGCCGGCAAGCGAAGCCTCTCCGAAGTCCTCGAACTCCGGCTTGTCGGGGTTCGCGAAGTTGCCCACGGCTGCGCGCGCGACCGTGGCGTCCGTCGCCCCCGAGTAGAAGAGGAACTGCTCGAACTGGTGGCTGCCGATGTCGCAGAGGATGCCGCCGTACTTCGCCCTCTCGAAGAACCAGCCGGGGCGCGACGCCTTGCGCAGGCGGTGGGGCCCGAGGCCCAGGACCTGGACAACGTCGCCGACCGCGCCAGCACGCACAAGCTCCCCCGCCCTAACCGCGCACTCCACATGGAGGCGCTCGCTGTAATAGACGGAGAACTTCCGCCCGGTGCGCCGCACCGCCGCCCGGGCCGCCTTCAGCTGCGCCATCTGCGTGAACGCGGTCTTGTCGCAGAAATAGTCCTTGCCCGCCGCCATGACCGCGCAGCCGGTCGGACCCCGCTCGCACGGGACGCCAGCCGAGGCGACCAGCCGGACAGACGGGTCGCCGAGGATCTCGTCAAGCGAGCGCGCGGCCTTGGCCCTCGGGAATTTCCTCCTGAAGGCCGCGAGCTTGGCCGGATCCGGATCGAAGGCCCACTTGAGGCGCGCCCCGGCGTCAGAGAGGCCCTTGCTCATCCCGAGGATGTGGTCGTGCTCCAAAAACGCCGCGGCGAAGACGAAGTCGACCACCGCGGTCTTGGATTTCCTGGGTGCGGCTGGGGATTGCTGCATGGGGTGCGGATACGACCCCGCCCATCCGGGCGCTGGGGCCGAAGGCCAATCCAAGCGCGCTTCGGCAGGGTTTCCAGAACTTTCCGGGCGGCCTTGGGCAGTCCCAAGCGGAATTTCAGCTTCGACGCGCGGGCCGCCAGCGGTTCGCGATCGCGGAGGCCAGCGACGCAAGGCGCGGTGGACACGCCGCGGGCCGTGTGGAATCCCGACATCGAGCAGCCGGTCAGGTTCTTCGAGGGCTGACGAAAGATGGCTAGGACCCGCCCCAGGACAACGTCTTCAAGGCGCAGGGAGAGCTCTTCCAGAGGCACGTCGTAGGCGACGAGCCCTTCCCGGTGGACACTCCTCGAGGGCGCGAAGAGCGTGCAGCTCGCAGAGATTGGTACCGAGTCCTCCGAAACGGGGGCCTGGGTTGCGGTGGGCCCGATCGCGTGAAGGGGCCCGTCCCCGGTGCGCGTCAGGGGTGGTCGTAATCGCCGAGCGTCCGGATCCAGATGTTTCGGAAACGGACGGGATTGCGGTGCTCCTGCAGCTCGACGACGACCTCGGGCGGATGGGGCGCCCGGTACGCGCCCAGCGTCTTGTGCGGGACGCCGTTGATGCCGTCCGTCGAGCCGAAGAACTCATGGCGGTTGTGCAGGACGACCCCGTTCTGGATGACGGTCACGGCAGCCCGCTTCACGAGAGCCCCGGTGGCGTCCCATCGTGGCGACTCGAAGATGATCTCGTAGGTCTGCCATTCACCCGGCGGCTTGCAGGCGTTCACGAGGGGCGGCATCTGCCCGTAGAGCGCCCCCGCCTGCCCGTCCGGATAAGTCGGGCTGTTGTACGAATCGAGGATCTGCACTTCGTACATCCCGTTGATGAGGACGCCGCTGTTGCCGCGGCCCTGGCCCTTTCCCTTGACGACCGCGGGTTCCGCATACTCCAGGTGGAGCTGGAAGTCGGCGAAGCGCTGCTTCGTGCGGATGTTGCCCGAGAACGGCACGACCTCGACATACCCGTCGGCAAGCGTCCACTTGGGCTCGCCACCCTTGATCGACTCCCACTTCGACAGGTCCCTCCCGTCGAAGAGGACGACGGCGTCGGAGGGCGGGGGCGCGAGGAGGCTGAACGTGGCCCCCGGCGTCACCACCCTCGGCTGGGGGCGGTCGCCGTCGTGGACTCGCCAAGGCGTCCCGGGGATGGGCGGCGTGTCCTTGTAGCCCAGGCCCTCCTGCTGGGCGAGGAGCGGTGCGCCGGCCGCGCCAAGGACAAGGAGTGCGATCGCGGTCTTCATGAGTGGCGGCATCCGGTGACCCTTCCACAAGAACGGGCGCCATTCAAGATTGCGAATTCGGCGACCGGCGGTAGGGTGCCGGGCCGCATGAATACCCCACGCATCCTCTTTGCCTGCGTGCTCGCGACAGCCGCCCGGCTCGCGGCGGACGAACCTTGGCGCCCGCTCTTCAACGGCAGGGACCTCTCGGGATGGAGCACCTTCATGGCGGCCCCGCCGCCCGAGACGAACGTGCCCGGCCTCAAGCGCGACGTAAAGGGCAACTACCTCGAGCCCGTCGGTTTCAACCGCGACCCGCTCGGGGTCTTCAGGGTGGAGACCGTGGACGGGCGCCCCGCGATCCATGTGTCGGGCGCCGGCTTTGGGGTGATGACGACCAACGAAACGTTCGCCAACTTCCACCTGCGCCTGCAGACCAAGTGGGGTGACAAGAAGTGGGGCTACAAGCTCCATGCGCCGCTCGACGCCGGGCTCCTTTATTTCGCGCGGGGCCCCGCAGGCGTCGACCACCTCACCTGGCCGAGCTGCCTCGAGTTCCAGATCCAGGAGCACGACGACGGCGACCTCTTCACGCTCGGCAAGACGAACGTCACCGTGCCCGCGCGCTACGACGGGCGCCTCTGGACGTACGATCCGCAGGGCTCCCCGACCGTCTTCGTCGCCAAGCGACCCATCGGCGCGCGCTGCTGCAGGCTCCAGGACTCGGAGAAGCCCAGAGGCGAATGGAACACGCTCGACCTGATCTGCCTCGGCGACACGAGCATCCACATTGTCAACGGCAAGGTGCTCCTGCGCCTGGGCCATGCCCAGATCACAGAAGGTGCCGCGCCCACGACCCTGGACTCTGGCCAGGTCTGCCTGCAGACGGAGGGCGGCGAGGTCTACTACCGCGACATCGAGATTGTCCCGATCAGCGCAATGCCTTCGCTCTCAGTTCCTGAATAATCAATATTATAAATTGTATTGTGTATGACTAGATTGTTAGCCCCTTTAATCTGAAAACTTAAGCCCTTCTGGCGAAGAAATTAAAATGGTGCCCAGGGTGGGGATCGAACCCATACGACTTGCGTCGGCAGATTTTGGCTCCCATCGCAAACACCATCCGGGGCCCGATTTCAAATGCATAACAATCTTGCGCCGGGCTGACCGGTGTCGGTTTGGGCATTTGACGCGCGTGCCATACCCATTTGAAATGCCGCTGTGGAGTTCACGAACAACGTAGCCCTTTTGGAGGCTGAAAATGCGGGCTTTGACCTTAGCTTGGTGGAAGCCAGCTTGTTGCTTTCCCCTGAAGAGCGGGCGAAGCAGCACGATCAGGCGCTTTCGCTGGTTCTGGAATTCGACCGGATTCGTCAAATTCGATATGAACAGCCTCAGCCAACTCCTCCGGCGGCTGGCTGACTCCCGCGTCGATTTTGTTGTGGTCGGAGGTTCTGCCGGAGTGCTCACCACGGCTCGGCCCTAGTCACGAGAGATCTCGATATTTGCGCTGTCCTGACACCGGACAACATCGAACGCCTGCGGGAGGCGCTTAAGGACCTGAATCCTCTTCACAGAATGACACCGCTGGGCCTTTCATTTCTCACCGTTCCAAAGCCTGGAGAGCAGGTAAATAATCTCTATCTCCAGACGGATTGGGGCATCGTCGACATTCTCTCTTCGATATCAGGTGTTGGCGACTTCGCCGCAATCAAGGCGAACTCCGAGACTTTTGAAATCGCCGGCAGAACGTACGGCCTCATTTCGCTCGCGGATCTTGTACTGGCCAAGGAGTTCATGGGACGTGAAAAGGACATTCTCGCCGCGAAGGAACTTCGCGCCATTGCCGCCATGCGCGAGATGTCCAAATCCGGACCGGAGCTTGAAATCGACTAACCCGTGTGTCGAATTGGTGCCCAGGGTGGGGATCGAACCCACACGACTTGCGTCGGCAGATTTTGAGTCTGCTGCGTCTGCCAATTCCGCCACCCGGGCAACGGTCGGTCATCCGATTCGATGGCGCCACGGCTGGCAAGTCCGCAGTGCGCGGGGGCTGCGGGCATTGACACGGGGTGGCACCGTTCCCAGACCAGCGTCCATGCGCTTGCCCCTGGTCGCCGCCCTGCTCGTCGCCGCGGCTCCACAGCTTGCCGCGGACTACCCGTACCGGCCCGTGTCCTTCACCGACGTCCGGATGACGGGCGGTTTCTGGCAGGAGAAGCAGGAGGTCAACCGCCAGGTCACCGTCCCCTTCTCCCTCAAGCAGTGCGAGGACTCCGGACGCCTCACCAACTTCGACCTGGCGGCCGAGACCCTGCGGCGCCGGGCGCATGGCGAGGCCCATTTCCAGAACGTCCCGGTGACGCAGTACCCGTTCGACGACTCCGACGCCTACAAGGCCATCATGGGCGCGGGCTATGTCCTCGGCATGAATCCGGACGCTGCGCTCGAGGCGCGCCTGGACGCATGGATCGCGCGAATCGCCGCGGCCCAGGAGCCCGACGGCTACCTCTATACCTTCCGCACGATGCACCCCGACTCGCCCGTCCAAAAATGGATCGGGAGCACCCGGTGGGAAACCGAGAGCAACTCCAGCCACGAGCTCTATGACTCAGGCCACCTGTTCGAGGCCGGGGTGACGTATTACCAGGCCACGGGCAAGCGCGCGCTCCTCGACGTGGCCCTCCGGAACGCGGATCTCCTCTGGCGCGAGTTCGGGGACGGCAGGCGCCGCGTCGCGCCGGGCCACCAGGTGGTGGAAATGGGACTCGTCAAGCTGTACCGCGCGACGAACGACCGGCGCTACCTCGACCTCGCGAAGGCCTTCCTCGACGCGCGCGGGCCCGGCGGACCCGCCTACAGCCAGCAGCACCTGCGCGTGGTCGACCAGGACGAGGCGGTCGGCCACGCCGTGCGCGCCAACTACATGTACTCGGGGATGGCCGACGTGGCCGCGTTGACGGGAGACCCGCGCTATCAGGCTGCGATCACCGCGATCTGGCAGAACGTCGTCGGCAGGAAGCTCTACCTCACCGGCGGCGTCGGCGCGCTCGCCAAGGGCGAGGCTTACGGCGAGGACTATGAGCTCCCCAATGACGGCTATGGCGAGACCTGCGCCGCCGTCGCCCTCATGATGTGGAATCACCGGATGTTCCTCCTCTCGGGAGACGCCAAGTACATGGATGTCTTCGAGCGCACGGCGTACAACGGTTTCCTGAGCGGCGTCTCCCTGTCGGGAGACCGCTTCTTCTACTGCAACCCCCAGGCCTATGACGGGCAGGCCAAGAACAATGCAGGGTTCGCGGGGCGCGCGCCGTGGTTCGGGTGCGCCTGCTGCCCTCCCAATCTCCTGCGCATGATCGCCTCGATCACGGGCTATGTCTACGCGGTCCGGGACGACGCGCTCTTCATCAACCTCTACGCCCAGAGCGAGGCCATGGTCCAGGTCGGCAAGACGACCGTGAAGCTCTCCCAGGAGACCGACTACCCGTGGAAAGGCGACGTGCGGCTGAGGGTCTCCGTGGCGGCGCCGGGCACGTTCACGCTCAAGCTGCGTATTCCGGGATGGGTGCGGGGCATGCCCGTCCCGTCGGACCTCTATACCTACGCCTCCAGCGATCCCGCGGCCTGGAGCGTCAGGGTCGCGGGCGAGGAGGCTCCTCGCACGCTCACGGACGGCTACGTGTCCCTCACCCGCGCATGGCATGATGGCGACACGGTCGAACTCACGCTGCCGATGCCCGTGCGCGAGGTCTCCGGCAATCCGCGGATCGCCGCCACGCGGAACCGCGTCGCGTTCGAGCGCGGCCCTCTCCTCTACTGTGTCGAGGACACGCCCGAGAAGACGGCACCCGATGACTTCTCGATCCCGTCCTCGCTGGAACCCGTGCCGGACTTTCGCGAACGCTTCCTCGGCGGGGTCACGGTCCTCGAGCTGGACGGCGCAAGGGTGACGTCCACGGGGAAGACCCTGTCGCTGACGGCCATCCCGTACTTCGCCTGGAACAACCGCGGATTGTCCGCGATGGGCGTCTGGCTCCCCAAGGGTTGAGCCACCGTTGACACGCGCCGCCGCTCCAATCTGCTGTCTGGCGATGCCCGACTTCCGCGTCCACTGCCTTCCCTCGGTCACCGACCCCAAGGAAATCGTCCTCTCTCCCGACGAGTCGCACCACCTGGTGGCCGTCAACCGGGCTGCCGCCGGCGCGACCGTCGTCGCCTTCGACGGGAAGGGCGCGGAATGGATCTGCGAGCTGGCAGACGCGGACAGGCGCGCCGCGCGCCTGAAGGTCCGGTTCGCCCAGAAGGCCAAGCCGATGCCCTGGCGCATCACGCTCGGCCAGGCGCTCCCCCTCGGGGGCGCCATGGACTCGATCGTCCGCAAGGCGACGGAGATCGGCGTCGCGGTGATCGTGCCCCTCGAGAGCGACCGCACCCAGGTTCACCTCGACGGCGACCGCTCGGACAGGAAAATAGGCAAGTGGCAGACTGCCGCCCTTGAGGCCGCCAAGCAGTGCGGCAACCCGTGGCTTCCCGAAATCGGCCCCGTGACGTCGGCCGCCGCGTTCATGGAGGCGGCGAAGGGCTATGACCTCAAGTTGATCGCGAGCCTGCAGCCCGGCGCCAAGGCGCTGAAGCACGTCCTCGCTCAGTTCAGGGCCTCGCAGAACCGGGAGCCGCGGAACGTCCTCTGGCTCATCGGGCCCGAGGGCGACTTCACGCCCGCGGAGATGGGCCAGTCGCGCGCGAGCGGATTTGAGCCCATCACGCTCGGACCGCTCGTCCTGCGCTGCGAGACGGCGGCCGTCTACGCGCTGAGCGTGCTCAGCTACGAGCTCACGGGCTGAAGCGCCCGCGTCACCAGACCAGCAGGCCGCCGGCGAAGGTCAGGCCGGCGCCCACGCTGCAGAAGATGATCTTGTCGCCCTCGGCGAAGATCCCCTCCTCCGCCGCCCAGCCGAGCGCCATGGAGACGCTCGCACCGCTCGTGTTGCCGTACTTGGCGATCGTCATGACGAACCTCTCGTAGGGGATGCCGACGCGCTTGCTGACCGCCTTCAGGATGCGCGCGTTGGCCTGGTGCGGGACCACCCATGCGATGTCCTCGGGCTTGAGCGCCTCGCGCTTGAGCGTCTCCTCGATCTGCTCGGCAAAGCCGACGACGGCGTGCTTAAAGACGGCGACGCCGTCCATCTGGATGTAGAAGTGGTGGAGGTCGCCGCCCTTGGCGTCGGGCCAGGGGATGCGCGCGCCGCCCCCCGTCCTCTGGATCGCGGTGAACTGGGACGCGTCGCCCGACAGGCCCATCCGGTGAAGCCGGTGGCCGCCTGGCGCCCCGGTCAGGATCGCCGCGCCCGCGCCGTCGCCAAAGAGGAAGGCGGTCTCGTGGTCCTGGGGATTGGTGATGCGCGAGAGCAGCTCCGCCGTGACGACGATGACGATGCGCGCCGATCCTCCCAGGATGAGGGTGCGGCCGACCTCGAGCGCGTAAAGCCAGCCTGAGCAGGCGGCGTTGAGGTCGAAGGCCGCGCTCCTCGGGATCCCCAGCTGCGCCGCCAGGGCGCTCGCCATCGACGGCACCGGCTGGTCCGGGATGATCGTCGCCATGATGATGGTGTCGACGTCGGTCGCCTTCAGCGACGTCTGGGAAAGGGCGTGGTCCACGGCGAGCTTCGCCAGAGCGGTGGCGCTCTCATCGTCGTCCGCGTAGCGGCGCTCGTGGATCCCGGTCAGGCGGACGATCTCATCCTCGGTCCGGTTCGGGAACGCCTTGAGGATCTCGCTGTTGGCGCGGACGTTCTTCGGCACGGCGAATCCCACGCCGGCGATGCACACGGTTTGGGACGAGGCGGTGGGGACGTCCGTCATTTCCCGCGCTTCTCCAGGTAGCGGGCGACGTCGTCCCCCGATACCCGGCCCCCGGGGCCCGTGGCCCCGATGTCCGAGATCTTCGCCGGATCAAGGCCGGCCTCCTGGGCAAGCCTCGTGGCCTTGGGCGTCCAGATGGCCGCGGCCGCCGGGGCTGCAGGCGGCGCGGCGGCGACGATCCCCGCCTTGCTCGCCAGGTGCCTCTGCGTCTCGTCGGAGGTCTCGATCTGCAGGAAGACTGAGCCCGAGGGCCTGGCGTCTCCCGGATGCGCGTGGATCGCGCGCACGACCCCCTCGCACGGGGCCTCAAACTCGAAGATCGACTTGTCGCTCTCGAGCTCCCCTATCTTCTCGCCCTTGGCCACGCGGGCCCCGGGCTTTATTTTTAAAGTGACGACGGTCAGCTCGTTCACCGTCGCACCCATGGAGGGCATGGGAACGTCGATCAGGAAAGTTTCCATCAGGGTTTAATTGGGTTCCAAGCGTGGGACCGGCGGCGGATGCGGTCAACCCCGCAGCCTAGCTCAGGCCCCCGGGGCCCTCAGGCGCGGGCCGTGGTGCGGACCGTCTTCCAGACCGCGAGGCACGCGGCGACGAGCTCGGGCAGCTCGGAAAGGGGTATCATGTTCGGGCCGTCGCTCAGGGCGTGCTCGGGATCCGGATGCGTCTCGATGAAGAGGCCGTCGGCCCCGGCAGCCAGGGCCGCCTTCGCGAGCGGCGGGACAAACTCGCGCTGGCCGCCGCTCTTGCCGCCAGCCGCGCCGGGCAGCTGCACGCTGTGCGTCGCGTCAAAGATGGTCGGGCAGCCGTTCTCCCTCATGATCGAGAAGGAGCGCATGTCGACCACGAGGTTCTGGTAGCCGAACGTCGTGCCCCGCTCCGTCTGCCATATTTCCGCCGCACCCCCCTGCTTCAGTTTCCCTGTGACGTGGGCCATCTCCTGGGGCGAGAGGAACTGCCCCTTCTTGACGTTGACGGTCCTCCCCGTGCCGGCGGCGGCGAGCAGGAGGTCGGTCTGGCGGCTCAGGAAGGCGGGGATCTGGAGCACGTCGCACACCTTGGCGACCGGCCCGACCTGGCCGCTCTCGTGGATGTCGGTCAGGAGCGGAAAGCCGTACTCCCTGCCCACGAGGGCGAGAAGCGCGAGGCCGCCCTCGAGTCCTGTGCCGCGGGCCCCCGTCCCGGAGGTCCGGTTCGCCTTGTCGAAGGATCCCTTGAAGACGATCTTGAGCTCGGGATGCGCCTTGCCGATCTCGATGAGGCATTCGGCGACCGCGCGGCAGACGCCTTCGTTCTCGAGCGAACACGGTCCCGCGATCAGCAGGAGCTTCGCGGGGTCGAACAGCTTCACGACCGGCCCTTCCCCGCCCCGCGTTTCTTCTTCCTGATGGCCGCTCCGATGAAGGCCGCAAAGAGGGGGTGCGCGCGGTTGGGCTTGGACTGGAACTCCGGGTGGAACTGCACCGCCAGGAACCAGGGATGACCCTTGAGCTCGATGATCTCGACCAGGTTCCGCTTCGGGTTGATGCCGCTGACCAAGAGCGGGCCCTTCAGCCGGCCGACGTACTCGTTGTTGACCTCGTAGCGGTGGCGGTGGCGCTCCTTGATGGACGACTCGCCGTAGGCCTTTGCGGCAAGCGAGCCCGGCGTGAGCGCGCAGTCATAGCTTCCCAGGCGCATGGTCGCGCCCTTGTCGGTGATCGCCTTCTGCTCCTCCATCATGTTGATGACCGGGTCGTCGCACTTGGGGTCGAACTCGGTGCTGTTCGCGCCGGGGAGCTTGAGGACATTACGGGCGATCTCGATGACGGCGATCTGCAGGCCCAGGCACAGGCCAAAGTAGGGAACGCCCTTCTCGCGGGCGTATTTTGCCGCGGCGATCTTTCCCTCCGTGCCACGGTCGCCGAAGCCGCCGGGCACCAGGATCCCGTCGAGTCCCTTCAGGATGGCCATGCCCCCCTTCTTCTCCAGATCCTCGGCGTCGATCCGGCGCACGTTCACCCGGCAGTTGTTCGCGATCCCCGCGTGGGTGATCGACTCATAGACCGACTTGTAGGCATCCTGCAGCTCGATGTACTTGCCCACGACGCCGATCGTGACCTCGTTCTTCGGGTTGAGGAGCCTGTGGACGATCTCGACCCAGATGTTCTTCTTCGGGGCGGGCTTCGCGAAGCCGAGCAGGTCGAGCACGAGCTCGTCCATGCCCTCCTTCTGGAGCGCAAGCGGGAGCTGGTAGATGGAGCTGTCGACGTCGCGGCACTCGATGACCGCCTTGACGGGGACGTTGCAGAACATGCTCAGCTTGTCCCTGAGGTCGTTGTCGAGCGGGTGGTCGCAGCGGCAGACAAGGACGTGGGGCTGGATGCCGATCTCGCGCAGCTTGGCCACCGACTGCTGGGTCGGCTTTGTCTTGAGCTCGCCGGCCGCCGCAAGGAAGGGCACCAGAGTCACGTGGATGAAGACGACGTCCTTCGGCTTCTTCTCGAGCGCGAACTGCCTCATCGCCTCGAGGAAGGGAAGGCCCTCGATGTCGCCCGTGGTGCCGCCGATCTCGGTGATCAGGACATCGACGTTCTTCCCGCCGGCGTAGATGCGCTCCTTGATCTCGTTGGTGACGTGGGGGATCACCTGGACCGTCTTTCCAAGGTAGACCCCGCGCCTCTCCTTCTGGATGACGCTCTCATAGACCTGGCCCGAGCTCAGGCTGTTCAGCCGGGACAGCTTCCCGCTCGTGAAGCGCTCATAGTGACCCAGGTCCAGGTCCGTCTCCGCGCCGTCCTCGAGCACGTACACCTCGCCGTGCTGGTACGGGCTCATCGTGCCCGGGTCGACGTTGAGGTAAGGATCGAATTTCTGGATTCGGACGGTCAGGCCCCTGAGCTCAAGCAGCGCGCCAAGCGCCGCCGCAGTGAGCCCCTTGCCAAGCGAAGAAACAACTCCGCCCGTCACGAAGATGTATTTCATTCTGAAGTGGTTAAACGCCCGTAAGCTAGGCGCGCAAGATTCTTCACGCAACGGCCCGAGCCTATCGCAGAAGGAAGCCCGCGGCGGCCACAAGTGCGACCACGACCAGCGCGAAAAAGAACGCCCACACGGCCAACTTCAGGAGCTTCATGAGGATCCAGAGCGTCCCGCCGACGGCGGCAATCGAGCAGGCGACCACGAACCAGTGCGGGTACTCGGCCATCGAATCAAACATGCCGGAATCGTGGCCGCGTCACTCCCCGATGCAAAATGAAATGCCCTGCGTGCCCCCCCGAACGAAATTGACGTGGGGCCCCTAGTCCCGCCAAGCCTCACCGCTGCAAAATGAAGCAACGATGAGCACCCCCACCTCCACGTTCGACCTGGCCGGCGTCGGTTCCCCCATCATGGACCTCGTGTCCCGGGTTCCTGATTCATTCCTCGCGAATGTCTCGGGCGAGAAGGGCGGCATGGTCCTTGTCGACGACGTCGAGATGGGAAGGATCGTCGCCCTGCTCGAGTCGCCGCCCGCGATCACGACCGGGGGCTCGGCGGCCAATGCGACGTTCAACGCGGCCCGCCTCGGTCTGCGGACGACCTTTGTCGGCAAGGTCGGCGGCGACGCTATGGCGAAGGCCTACCTCGAGCGCTTCAATTCCACGGGCGTCGACACGGCGCGGTTCAAGCACGGCACCTCGTCCAACGCGCGGTGCCTTGCGCTCGTGACGCCCGACGCGCAGCGCACGATGCGCACCTGCCTCGGGGCCGCGATGACGCTCTCTCCCGACGAGATCTCCGTGGAGGATTTCCGCGGTGTGAGGCATGCCCACATCGAGGGCTACCTCGTGTTCAACCAGGCGCTGTGCGAGGCCGTGCTCAGCGCCGCCCGCTCGGCCGGCTGCACAATCAGCCTCGACCTCTCGTCCTTCGAGGTCGTGAACGCAACGCGGGACTGGATGTTCCGGCAGTTCGGCCACGGCATCGACATCGTCTTTGCCAATGAGGACGAGATCAAGGCCCTGTACCCGGGTGAGACGGCCGATTACGAGGCGCTGACGCGCAAGCTCGCGGCCCTCGGGGTGACCGCAGCCGTGAAGCTGGGGCGCGACGGCGCGTGGGTCGCCCGCGGCTCCGAGATCCACCGCATGCCGCCCGTCCTCCTCACGGACGTGCTCGACACGAATGGCGCAGGCGACGCGTGGGCCGCAGGTTTCCTCTATGGTTTCCTTAGGGACTTCCCCCTCAACAAATGCGGGGCGATCGCGGCGATCATGGGCTCGGAGACGGTGCGCCACCTGGGGCCGCTCATTCCCGACACGGTGTGGAAAGAGGTCAAAACCCGGGCGCTCGCCTGATTTTGCCATCCTTCCCGACGACCAGAAACCCCAATCTTTAGTGTTATCTCTTTTTTTGACATTAGCTTAGAACAGTAGCTAAAAATACCATCGACAGACTACTCTGAATTACAGAGTTCTCTGTTATGAATATTGCGGCTGAAGAAGCGACGAAGGCACTGGAAGCGATCGAAGCCTCCAAGATGGCGATGCGCCGCGCCATAATGAACAGCCGGGGCCCGGCGCAGCTCTGGATCTGGGGCCTCGCCTGGATGGCGATGGCGATCGTTCGCAAAATGAATTATCCCAAGTTCTGGGTGACGATCCTCTGGATCTCGACGGCGGGGATGGTGGCCAGCCTGGCGATCGGAATATTTCAGAGCGGAAGGTTTAGGGGGAAGCTCGACAAGCGCTTCATGGCCGTATGCGCCACCCTGCTGGTTTTCGGCTACGGCATCTGGCCGCGGTTCTTCGCCCTCTTCAAGACCTATGATTCGGCCTATGCCTACCAAGTCATCCTGTGGATGCAGATCTACATCGTCGGCGGGATATGGTTCGACACGTTCCTCCTCTGGGTGGGCCTCCTCATCACGGCGCTGATCCTCGTAGGCTACCTTTTTGTCCCTGGGTTTTTCTGGCTCTCAGCCTTCCTTAGCGGTGTGGTCCTCTTCTGCAGCGGCTTTTATATCAAGAGGTGCTGGCGCTAGCTCATGGACCAGCTCGATCCCATTATCCACCAGCCTTGCCGGCTTCAGATCATGTCCGCGCTGTGCCAGCTCAAGGAGGACACGCGCGTCGACTTCTCGTACTTGAAGGACCTCATCGGGCTCACCGATGGCAACCTCGGCGCCCACCTTGCGACGCTTGAGGGAAAGGGCTACATCGCGCTCACGAAGGAGTTCGTGATGCGCAAGCCAAAGACCTTTATTTCTGTAACACCTGCGGGCCGAGCGGCGTTTAACGGTCACGTGTCGGCCCTTAAGTCCCTCCTGCTTCCCAAATGACACTCGACCCCCCCCTCCTGTCCGCCAAGGGCGTCGTCAAGCGCTATGGATCGACCACCGCCCTCGACGGCGTGACCCTGGACATCGCCCCCGGCGAATTCTTCGGCCTGCTCGGGCCCAACGGCGCCGGCAAGTCGACCTTCATGGCGCTCGTGTCCGGCTTCCGCCCCCTGGACGGCGGCACGCTGACGGTCGGCGGGGCGAGCGTGGCGGGCTCGGCGGCGGCCCGGGCGGCGCTCGGCCTCGTCCCCCAGCACATCGCCCTCTACATGGACCTCACGGCCGAGGAGAACCTGAGGATCTTTGGCGAGCTCTACGGCCTCCATGGCGCGATCCTCATGGAGCGCATCGACCAGGCCCTCGCGGCGGTGCAGCTCGCCGACCGCAGGTTCGACACGGTCAAGGCGTTCTCGGGAGGCATGCAGCGGCGCCTCAACCTGGCCGCGGCCCTGCTCCACCGCCCGAAGCTCCTCCTGTGCGACGAGCCGACCGTCGGCGTGGATCCCCAGTCGAGGAACGCGATCTTCGACCTCCTCCAGGAATTGAACCGCGGCGGCCTGACCGTCATCTATTCCACGCACTACATGGAGGAGGCGACCCGACTCTGCTCGCGCATCGCCATCATCGACCACGGCAAGATCCTCGCCCTCGGCACCATCGACCAGCTGCTCGACCAGCTTCCCTTCGAGGAGGAAATCCGGTTCCCCTCGACCGCCGCCACGGGCGCGCTCCTGGCCGACCTGGCGCCCAACGGCGAGGTCACGACGGTTGACGGCATCCACCGTTTCAGGCCCCGCACGGGCTATCCGCTGAGCGCCTTCTACCTGCTGACGGAGCGCCTCTCCATCCCCCAGCGCCTCTTCACGACCCAGCGCCCCAGCCTCGAGGCGCTCTTCCTCCAGCTCACCGGCCGCGTGCTTCGCGAATAACATGAACTCCATCCTCGTCCTCCTCCGAAAGGATTTCGCCCTGCTGCGCAAGGATCGGGCCAGCATATCGCTCACGTTCCTCGTGCCCTTCGTCCTGATCTACCTCTTCGGGCAGATCTACCACGTGAACTCCAAGGACCCGGGCCCCTCTGGGATACCGGTCGCTGTCGTCAACCAGAGCGACAACCCCGGCGCCCAGAAGCTGGTCGAGGCCCTGCAGGCCGAGACGTCGTTCAAGGTCCTGACCCAGTTCGTGAACCCGGACAAGACGACGCGCCCCCTCACCGAGGAGGACCTGCGCCCGCTCATGCGCGCGGACGACTTCAGGTTCGCGCTGGTGATACCCAGGGACGTCGTGCGCTCCGACAGCATCGGCCTGCACCTGAAGACCTACACCAACCCGAGGAACGAGATCGAGTCCGAGACGTTCGAGGGACTCCTGCAGAAGACCATCTTCTCCCACGTACCCCAGCTTCTCGGCCAGTCCCTCCAGGCAAGGGCAAAGGCTTTCCTGGGCGACGAGCGCTTTGAGAAATTCAACTCGGAAATCGCCTCCACCGTGGCGGAGAACTACGGCGGCGACGCGTCTGCCATAAAGGCACGCATGGAAAGCGGGGACCTGTTGTTTCGTGTCGACGGCAGCGGGACTGGCACCGAGGGCACGACCGACGTGCTGGCCAGCATCGTCAAGATCGACAACGTCCAGGTGGCGGGCCTCGGCGTGAAGTCGCCCATGGCGACGGCCCTGGTCGGCGGGTGGGCGATGCAGTTCCTCCTCTTCGCCCTCACGGCCTCGGCAACGGCGCTCTTCAGGGAGCGGGACCAGGGCATCTTCCAGCGCGTGCTCTCCGCGCCGGTCTCACGCGGCGACATCCTCTGGAGCAAGTTCCTCTACGGCATCTGCCTCGGGCTCCTCCAGCTCGTCGTCCTGTTCTTCGCGGGCCACATCCTCTATGGCATCGAGATCGGGAGCCAGTTCGGCTTCCTCGTCCTCGTTTGCGTCTTCGCCGCCGCGGCGTGCACCTCGTTCGGCATGCTGATCGCCGCCATCTCGCCGACGCCCGAGGCGGCGCGGGGCCTTTCGACGTTTGCCATCCTCTTCATGTGCGCGATCGGCGGCGCCTGGTTCCCGGTGAGCTTCATGCCCGAATTCATCCAGCGCTTCAGCCGGCTGACCCTTGTCTATTGGGCGATGGAGGGCTTCAGCCAGGTCCTGTGGTCACACGACACGCTCGTCGAGCTGCTGCCGACGCTTGGGTACCTGACGCTGATGACCTCCGCCGTGATGGGCTTCTCCGTCTGGAGGTTCAACAAGGGCCGCATCTTCGACTGAGGCCCGGGCGCGCCCGCGCCACATTTTCTTTGCCGAGGGGGCCCCGCTGGCCGACAGTGCTCCCTCCCATGCCCGAGAACCTGGAAACATTGGTCACCGCCATCGCCGTGCGCGCCCGCGCGGCGTCGCTGGTGCTCGCCGTGTCCCCGGCCCAGGCCCGCAACGCCGCCCTGGCCGACCTCGCCGCGCGGATCGAGGCGTCGAACGAGGTCCTGGCGCAGGCCAACGCAAAGGACGTCGCCGCCGCGAAGGCCAACGGCCTCACCGCAGCTGAGATCGATCGCATCGCGTTGACTGGCGCAAGGCTGGCACATCTGGCCGAGTCCGTCCGCCAAGTCGCCTCGCTGCCGGACCCGCTCGGCGAGGTCCTCGAGGACACGCGCCGTCCGAACGGACTGCGCCTCCAGAAAGTCCGGGTCCCGATCGGGGTCATCGGCATCATTTTCGAGGCCCGCCCCAACGTCGCCGTGGACTGCGCCATCCTCTGCCTGAAGAGCGGCAACGCCGCGATCCTGCGCGGCGGACGCGAGATCTACGAGACCAACACGGCCATCGCCGGCCTGATCGCCGCATCGCTGGAGGCGGCCGGCCTGCCGCGCGACTGCGTCCAGTTCATCCCCACGACCGACCGGGCGGCCCTGGAGGTCCTCCTCAGGCTCGACACCCTCATCCACTGCATCATCCCGCGCGGGGGCGAGGGCCTCATCCGGTTCGTCGCCGAGCACAGCACCATCCCGGTGATCAAGCACTTCACGGGCGTCTGCTTCGTCTATCTCGACAAGGATGCGGACCCGGCGATGGCGGAGGCCATCGTCGTCAACGCGAAGACCCAGAGGCCGGGCGTCTGCAACGCCGCCGAGCAGCTGCTGCTCCACAAGGAGGCAGCCGAGGCGCTGCTGCCGCGCGTCGGGGCGGCCCTCGCCGCCAAGGGGGTCAAGCTCCTGGCCGACGACGAGTCCGGCGCCATCCTGAAGGCGGCCGGGGTCGCCTCAAGCCCCGCCGCGGCGGGCGACTACACGAGGGAATTCCTGGACCTCGTCTTGGCCGTGCGCGTGGTCCACTCGCTCGACGAGGCCGTCGCGACGATCAACCGGGACGGATCGGCGCACAGCGACGCCATCGTCACGGACGACAAGGCCGCGGCAGACCGTTTCCTGGCCTCGGTCGACAGCGCCGTCGTCCTCTGGAACGCGAGCACGCGGTTCAACGACGGGTTCGAGTTCGGGTTTGGCGCCGAGATCGGGATCAGCACCGAGCGGCTCCATGCGCGCGGGCCGATGGGCCTGCGCGAACTCTGCAGCTACAAGTGGCTCGTCACGGGCACCGGCCAGGTGCGCGGGTGAGGCGGTCCCAAGGGCGCCAAAGCGCCTATGTGCATTGCAAGGATTGGGTTGCGTGGAACACGCACCCGCATTACGTTTTCACATGAGAGAAATGTCGAACTGCGCCTCCAAGATCCTGCTCGCTTTCCTGGTGTCCGCGGCGTGGATGGGGGCCCAGGAGGCCCAGCCGGCGGCTCCCGCCGCCGCGCCCGCAGCCCCTGACGCGGCGAGCATCGTCCTCGCCCCCGCGCCCAAGGATTACACCGCCCCCGCCCACACGGACTCCGACGGGGTCACGCGCACGGTCTCGCCGGGCCTCGCGGCCGCCCTGGCGCAGGGGATGCCCAAATTCAGCCCGCCGACCCCCACTCCCGTCCCCACCGGCGATCCCGTGGACCTGCGGGACGTCGACAAACCGAAGAACGAGATCAAGCGCCTCCCGAAGTACGTTGTCGTCGAGAAAAGGCCGCCGGTGTTCCGCGACCGCGACCTCTACTCGGCCCAGGGCCTGGCCGCGCTGTCCTTCAAGAACCATGCCGGGCTCATCTTCGGCAACATCCTCGGCCTGAACGAGGGTGCCGCGTACAACATGTACCTTGAGGACGAGCGCAAGGACAACATGGACGACATGACCGACATGGCGCACGCGATGGCGCAGGGCGGCTCCTCGGCCGAGGGCAGCTACATCCTGCAGCAGAGCAGCGACACCTACATGCGCGAGGCAGGCGGCTGGGACTGGTCCGGAGGGGGCATCGTCGGAGGCACCAGTAAGTGACCGAGACGCTGATCCTGCGGGAACTTCTGGCGGCCGGTGAGGGTTGGGTCTCCGGCGGCGCGATGGCCTCCAAGCTGGGCGTGAGCCGCGTGTCCGTGTGGCACCAGATGGAGAAGCTGCGCTCACAGGGCTTCGAGTTCGAGGCGCAGACCGCGCGCGGCTACCGGCTATCGAGGATGCCCGGCATGCTGCACCCGGGTCTTGTCGAGGCCCAGCTCAAGGTGCGGCGCAAGGGGTTCACCTTCGAGGTCCTCGAGGCCGTCGACAGCACCAATGACGAGTGCGCCCGCCAGCTTGCCGCGGGCCGGCACGCCCCCTTCGCGGTCTTCGCGCAGAAGCAGACACGCGGGCGCGGGCGCTTCGGCCGCGTCTGGCACAGCGAGTCGAGCGGCAACCTGTACTCGAGCTTCGCGTTCCGCCCAAGGATCCCCCCCGGCCGGATGCAGACCTTCACGCTCTGGATGGGGGTCACCATCTGCGAGCTCGTCGCCAAGTTCGTGCCCGTCGTGCCCGGAGTGAAATGGCCCAACGACATTGTCTTCGACGGCAAGAAGGCCGGCGGGATGCTGACCGAGGCCCGCGTGGACGCCGACCAGATCCGCGACCTGGTGTTCGGCCTCGGGCTCAACGTGAACAGCCCGCAGTCCGCTTGGCCCTCCGACCTGAGCCGGCGCGCCGTCTCGCTGTCCGAGCTCGCGGGCGCGCCGGTCGACCTCAATCGCCTGACAGCGGCCCTGATCGGCCGCGTCCTTCTCGCCTATGAGCGCTTCATCGAGGGCGAGCACATCGACACCTTTGCCGAGCTCTGGAACAAGTACGACGTCCTGCGCGGCAGGGACGTCACGCTCTCGGAGGGCGGGCGCAAGCGGAAGGGCCGCGTGCTCGGCGTCGACGACAGCGGATCGCTTCTGCTCCGCGACGAGCGGGGCCGCACGCAAGGGTTCCGGGCGGGCGAGGTGACGGTGGAAAAGGGCGGCTGAGCGCCCCCGCAGCCCAGGCATGCCCGCGCTCCCCCCACAGCCCGCCATCGAGGTCACGAACCTCGTGAAGTCCTACGCGGGCGTGATCGCCGTGAACGGCATCAGCTTCACCGTGCCGAAGGGAGAGATCATCGGCTTTCTCGGCCCGAACGGGGCCGGCAAGTCGACGACGATGCGCATCTTGACGGGATACCTTCCCGCAACCTCGGGGAGCGTGTCGATCTGCGGGTTCCCCGTAGCGACTGACCCCGACGCCGTGAAGAAGCGCATCGGCTACATGCCGGAGAACAACCCGCTGCCCGACGAGATGCGCGTCAGCGAATACCTCTACTTCCGGGGGCGCCTGAAGGAGATCCGCCGCGGCAAGCTCGGCTCGCGCATCGACGAGGTGCTCGAGCTCTGCGACCTGAAGCGGGTGAGGCACAAGATCATCGGCAAGCTCTCCAAGGGATTCCGCCAGCGCGTAGGCATTGCCGAGTCGGTGCTCGCGGAGCCGCCCGTCATCATCATGGACGAGCCGACCATCGGCCTCGACCCGCACCAGATCCTCATCGTGCGCGACCTGATCGCGAGCCTGCGCGGCAGGATGACGGTCCTGATCTCAAGCCACATCCTGCCCGAGATCGAGATGACCTGCGACCGCGTGCTCATCATCAACCAGGGACGCATCGTCGCCCAGGGCACGCCGGCAGAGCTGCGCCGCGAGGTGCTGGGCCAGTCGGCCTACGAGATCGAGGCGGCGGGCCCGCTCGGCTCCCTTCCCTTCCTCCTCGGGACCATCGACCCCGGACTCTCGGTGGCATCCGAGGGCCCCCTCGACGAGCTCGGCTTCAGGACCATCAAGTTGAAGACGATCAACGCCGACGAGGTCGGCGAGGCGATCCTGCGCGCGTGCCTCTCCGAGGGCATGCGCGTCCGCGCGCTCAGCCGCGCCCACCCCACCCTCGAGGACGTGTTCCTCGCCGCCACGCGCCGGAGCTGGGACGCTGTCTCCCCCGGACCGAAGGCGAACGGGCATTCATGAAGCACTTCTTCACCATCCTGAGCCACGAGGTCCGGATGCTGCTCGTCAGCCCGAGCACGTACATCGCGGCCGTGGCCTTCCTGTCGCTGATGGGCTTCTTCTTCACGAGCATCCTCGAGGACTACAGCAAGGCGCCGCAGGACATGTCCCCGGCCGCGGTCTTCTTCCTCTACTACTGGTTCCCCGTGATGTTCACGGTCCCGCTCCTCACCATGAAGTGCCTGGCCGAGGAGCGCCGGCTGGGGACCATCGAGACGCTGCTGACGACGCCCGTGACGACGACCGAGGTCGTGCTCGGCAAGTACGCCGCGGCCTATCTCCTCTACATCATCTTCTGGGGCTCCACCGCCGGCTTCTTCTACATCCTGAAGCGGTTCGCGGGCGACGCCCACCTGATCGACCCGGGCCCGATCCTCGGCGGCTACCTGTTCATCTCCGTGTCGGGCCTGTTCTTCGTCGCGATCGGCGTGTTCGCGAGCTCGCTTTCGCGGAACCAGGCCGTCGCCGGCATGCTCTGCGTGGTCATGCTCGCCGCATTCATCTTCGGGGGACTGTACCTCGCGAACGCCTCCTGGCTCGATCGGGAGGCGCTGACGTCGATCAAGGAGGCGGTGGCCTACGCGGACATCTTCCAGCACTACGAGGACTTCACCCGCGGGATCGTCGACACGAGGGAGCTCCTGTTCTATGTCAGCGGCACCGTCATCGCGCTCATCTTCAGCATCCTGAGCGTCGAGGCGAAGCTGCTTCACAGCTGACGACCCACGGAGCGCGATGGACAGCTTCCGATTCACCCGCTGGGTCCGCACGATCAACCTGATCCTCCAGGCCGTCCTGTTCCTGATGTTCGTCGGGGGCCTGAACTACCTCTCGAGGAGCCACTCGTGGCGGTTCGACCTGACGCAGTACCGCCGCTTCTCGCTCTCGCCGGAGACGCTCGCCTACCTTCGGGAGCTCAACCTGCCGGTGCACATCGTCGTCACGTCCAACGGGCAGGACGACCCGGAGATCAAGGGCATCCTCAGGGAGTACGTCTACGCGACGGAGGCCAACCCTTCGGGCCAGGTCACCTACGAGTACGTCAACCTCTACGAGGACCGCAGGAAGACCGAGAAGTACGGCGTCGCGAACCCGGGCATGGTCCTGTTCCTGTGCGGCGACCGGCGCCGCGTGCTGACCCGCGACAGTTTCTACAGGGCCCAGGGCAAGGACTCCAAGGTCTTCATCGGCGAGCAGGCGGCGACGGCGGCGATCCTCGACGTGTCGAACCCCGACAGGAAGCGGATATACTTCCTCGTCGGGCGCGGCGAGCTGCGCCCGGACGACGTCAATCCCGCGCTGGGGCTCTCGGAGATCCGCGACCAGCTGCGGGAGCGCAACTACGACGTGCAGACGCTCGACCTCTCGGCGGCGCTCAAGATCCCCTCCGATGCCGCGCTGCTCGTCAGCGTCGCGCCACGCGACCCGTTCACGCCCTTTGAGCAGGAGCTCCTGCGCCAGTACCTCGGCGCGGGCGCCGGCAGCTTCATCCTCTTCGCGGCGCCTGACTCGCAGCCGGGCCTCAAGGACCTTCTCATCGACGACTGGGGCATCATCCTCGACGACGACATCATCCTCGATCCGGCGACGGACAGCATGACGGAGGAGGGCGACCTCATCATCCGCGCATACACGCCGCATCCCATCACCCAGACCCTGATCGACTACAAGGAGGGCCTCAGGATAGGCCGGGCGCGCAGCGTGCGCCCGCTTCCCGGCAGGCCCCTGTCCGCGGGGCTGACCGTGGTCACGCTGGCCGCGACGTCGACGTCCGCCTGGGGCGAGGTCGGCTTCCAGCAGCGCGGCATCCAGCCCTTCTTCACGGCGGGCCTCGACATCAAGGGCCTCCCCCAGATGGACCCGCCCAACCGCCTGGGTGTCGCGGTTTCCTCGGAACACGTGCCGGTGCGGGGCGGCCTTCCCTCCAGCGTCCCCGGGGGCAAGCTCGTCGTCATCGGCACCGGCGACATGATCTCCAACGCGCGGGTCACCGACCCGGGCGCCCTCGGGCTTTTCCTGGGCGCCGTGAACTGGACCGTGGGCCGCGACGTCTCGCTGAATGTCCCCGCGCGCCCGATCGAGCGGTTCTCCCTTTCCCTGAGCGCCGGCGACCTCGCGCGGCTGCGCTACACACTCATGCTCGCGCTGCCCGGCATTGCCGCACTCCTGGGGATCGGCGTATACTGGGCGCGGCGAAACTAGAATCCTTCCGGAACCCCCGCAATGCGCTCCAAAGTCACCCTTGTCCTGCTGTTCCTGAACGTCGCGCTGTTCTTCTTCATCTTCTACTTTGAGCGCGACTGGCGCATTGAGCGGGCCTCGCGCGAGGCGAGGCGCCGCGTCCTGGGCCCCGAGGCCTCGAACATCCAGACCCTCGAGGTGGACAGCGCGACCCCGGGCACGAGCTTCAGCGTGGAGCGGCGCGGCGACGCGTGGTTCCTGACCAAGCCCGTCGAGTGGCCGGCCAATCCGAACGCGGTCAGCCGCATCCTCAACGAGCTGCAGTTCCTCGAGCACGAGACGAGCTTCCCCACGAAGGACCTCGACAAGAACGGCCTGAAGCTCGCGGACTACGGCCTCGAGCAGCCGAGGATGACGCTCACCTTCGAATCCGGCGACCCAGGCACGACCGGCGCCCCGCCCGCCCAGACGACGGTGCTGCGCCTCGGGGACACGGTAAAGGTCGGCGACCGCCTTTACCTGCTCTCGTCGGACGGCGAGACGATCCACGTGGTCGGCCGGTCGCTCGCGGACAGCCTCTCCGTGCCGTTCGACCAGCTGCGCCTCGACACGATCTTCACCATCCCCGTCTTCGAGGCCCAGTCGCTCAGCCTGCAGACGGCCGCGCCGGCGAGCGTCCGGATCCGCCTCGACCGGGACCGGGAGAGCGGGCGATGGATGTTCAGGACGCCGGTCAACGCGCGGGCGGGCAAGAACGCCACGGAGCTCACGATCAATGCGCTCGACGCCCTGCGCGTGAGGACGTTCGTCCTGCAGAACCCACCGGCGTCGACGCCCGCCTCGGCGCCCGTGCTGCGCATAACGATCGAGGGCAACAACCGGCATGAGACCCTCTTTGTCGGGTCGCCCTCGGATGCCAGCAACGACTACTTCGCCCAGCTCGAGGACCGCGGTGCGATCTTCACGGTCCAAATCCCTCCGGACCTGATGGACACGCTCCGGAACGCCTCCGACGACCTTCGGGACCGGCAGATCCTGGACTTCGACCCGGGCTCCGTCACGTCGATCGGGCTCTCGGCCCTGAACCAGCCGGAGCTCGACCTGCAGCGCCTCGAGTCGCCCGCCGCCGGGCACGACGCCGGCTGGCAGATCGCGCTTCGCGGCGGCACCGACGGGGCTCAGACGCTTCCCGCCGACGCGGGAGCCGTGCAGCACCTGCTCGAGGAGCTGGAGACGCTGAGCGCGCTCAAGTTCCAGAGCGACTCGCCCACGAACGCCGACATCGAGGGCTGGGGCTTCAACAGGCCCGAGCGCGAGATCAAGCTGACGCTAAGGGGCACGCCGTCCACGGAGGTGACGCTCCAGATCGGCCTCCCGACCAAGCGCGAGAACGTCGCCTACGCGCGGATCGCGGGGCTGCCGTCGGTCTACGCGGTCGAGCCCGACATCCTCAGGGACACGAGCGCGAAGCCCATAGCATGGCGCGAGAGACTGCTGAGTTCGCTCCCGGCATCCGCCCGCATCACGTCGCTCAGCCTCACGAATACCGCGGACAACACCGTCGTCTACGCGCACACGCTCGCCGGCAACGAGACATGGGACGCCGCCCTCGCGAAGGAGACCGGCCAGCGCCGCGAGGCCGTGACGAACCTCCTCGCCCAGCTGCGGACGCTGCGCGCAGCCCGCTTTGAGCAGGACGGCTTCCCCGACAAGGTC
>Ga0302314_10001840_pt1 | contig 39599 bp, 35 predicted proteins | sample III_Palsa_N2_3_FD_200533 | JGI IMG/M metagenome (GOLD analysis project Ga0302314, IMG submission 200533) | Peat permafrost microbial communities from Stordalen Mire near Abisko, Sweden - III_Palsa_N2_3 | ecosystem: Environmental > Terrestrial > Soil > Palsa > Peat permafrost | place: Sweden... | reverse complement strand
GCTGGGACCTGATTACCCTCGCGGAGCACTACGGCATGCCAGCCGACGAGCAGGTCGCCGACACCGAATGGATCGAAGAGGCCGCGAAGCGCGGCTGGCCAATCCTCATGAAGGACAAGCGGATCCGCCACCGGCAAGCCGAAATCACCGCCGTGGCCGAGCACAAGGCCCGCTGCTTCGTCATCACCAGAGGCGACCTCCCCTCAGCGGACATGGTGCAGCGTTTTATCACCAACAAGGCCACCATCCTGGCTGCAGCAGCGCAGCCCGGCGCCTACATCTACTCGGTACAGACCGACCGGATCTCCCGCCTCTATCCATAGCTCTCTGGATAGGCAGCTACAGCAGGGGTGGGAGGAATTTGGGAGGCGCGAACTTCCCGGAGCCTCACTGAACTTAGCTGAACAGAGCTAAAGGTAAGCCTCTGACCTGGCCATTTCGGCGAATCTGCCGGTCAGACCGGCGACCGCGCCTCGTTCGCATCGAGGGGGTCAGGGGTTCAAATCCCCTTAGCTCCACAGTGAAAATGCAGGTCAGCGGTGGTCTTCGGACCGCTGCTGTTTTGCTTGGGGCCACTTCGCTCGTGTGTCGCGTGCGGCTCGATGGCCGCCAAGGCGGAGTAGACGTCGGCGGCCTTGCTGCTGCCGCCGGGCGGCTTGCCCAGCGGAGTGCCGTCAGGGGCTCGGCGTTTCCCGAACAGCAGGTCATACAGGGCAGGATCGATTTGCTTCCAGATGTAGTCCAGGTCGTAGCCTTGATTTCCATGGTCATCGGATGGTGCATTCATGACGGCCGACCCGGCGAGAGCTCTAAGATTCCTGAATGGGGACTTTGACAGGGCCACAAAGCAAACAGCTGCGTGACTCCCTGACTCGGGCATTCAACGAGGGAAAGTTCGAGATCTTCCTGTGGGAGGAACTCGGTCAGCGGCTCGACAGCCTTGCCCCCAGCAACGAGCCCTTCAGCGGACGCGTGTTTCACGTCATCCAGGCGGCCAGGGAGAGCGACTGGGAACGCGACCTTATTGTGGCGGCCCTGGCGCACCGGCCGAAGAACGAGGCGCTGCAGGAGCTCGCCGCCGAACTCGGCCTCATCGAGAACGTGGCCGGACCTGCGGATCCCGTCAGCCCGGACGCTGAGCAGCACGCGCTGCAACGGTTCATCATCGAATCCTCCGGGCTGGGCGACCCGGCGGTCTGGCATGCGCGGATGGGTGATCTGCTGCGGCAGATGTGCCGGGTCGAGGTGCCGCTTGACGCGCGGGGAACGCTGACCGGGACCGGATTTCTCGTCGCCCCCGACCTGGTGCTCACGAACTACCATGTCGTCGCCGATGTGCGTGAAGGCGCGGCGCGACCGGAGGCCGTCCGGGTGCGCTTCGACCACGCGGTCGGTCCCGATGACCCTGTTCCGAACCGGGGCACGGTGATCCGACTGGCCGAGGGGTGGCTGGCGGCATGGCGGCCGCCCAGCGAGGTCGACCTCAGTGCGCATCCCGGCGATGACCTGCCCGGCCGGGACGAGCTCGACTTCGCGTTCCTGCGGCTGGCCGCGAGCCAGCCCGGGCGAGGCCGGGTCAGGCTGGCCCGACCAGCCCAGTCGGGCGCGGGCATGGTGGCCGGGGATTGGCTGATCATCCTGCAGCACCCGGGAAGCGAGCCGCTCAAGCAGGCCTTCGGCCTGTCCCTGGGGCAGAACGCCAATCAGACCAGGCTGCGCTACAAAATCACCACCGACGGGGGATCTTCCGGGGCCCCGGTGCTCAACGAGCGCCTCGACCTGGTCGGCCTGCATCACGCCGGCGACCCGAACTTCGAGCAATGGCACACGCCTGAATACAACGCCGCCGTCCCGGTCCCCGCCCTCCTGGACTACCTCGAGGCGAGGGAGCACGCCCTCGTCCGGGAGCTAGCGGGCTAGCAAGACGCCACGGCGGTCAGCGCCCCGATCATTCGCAGCGGGATCCGGATCGCAGTACCGTCGCTCGCGCGCCGGATCACCGTGACTCCATCCGGGGCGTGCGTCAGCAGGGTCCCGCAGACGATCGTCCCGCTGGTGAGCGTCGCTTGCGTGTCCAGAGACGCTGCCTGCTGCTGCGGTCCGAACCACAGCACCCCCGCCGTCGCCACCACCGCCGCCAGGGATCCGGCGGCCAGGTGGACCCCCATCCGCATCCGGTCAGCCCGGCGGCCCGGTTGCTTCTGCTGGTCGTCGTACCATGCCAGGAGGCTGTCGGCGTTGCTGACGTTCACCGTGACCGGCCAGCCGTAGGCGGCCCGGTACATGAGGTACACCGAGCAGCCCGCAAGTGCGACCGAGGCGAGCCCGAGCAGCGCGACAGCCACCTGCCACGGAGTGGTCAGAGCGGTCACCGCACTCCGGGTCAGAGTGACCCCGGCCAGGCTGAACAGGCCGAATATGGCCGCTACGCCAGCGATCCACTTCTGCGCGGCGCCGGTGACGGTCGCGAGTTGAGATGCCGCCGCCTCCTGGACCGCCCTGGTGGCCACGGCGATCGCCGCTTGGCGGGCAGCGTCGGCCGGTGTTATGCCAGCAGGTCCGGGCGCCTCGACTGGCCCGAACGTTACCAGCCCGGCCTCGACGGTGGCGACGGCTGGCCAACTGCGCCCGCAGCCGGCGTTGCGGGTTCCCGGTTGCCGGGCGTGCTCGGCGCCGCAGGTGCAGGTAAGCGTGACCGCGAGCGTCACCGGCCCGGCCTGCACGACATTGGCCTCAAGCGCAGTGACCTTGAGCGGGACGAGCTGGGGCGCGTCGTGGCCGCACGCTGGGCACGGACCGCTGACGAGCAGGTTCTCGTTCGTCGCGGTCCCGTGCCATTGCGCAAGCTGGGCGGCATCGGCCGCGACCGGGCCGAGTGCGTAACTTATGTCCCCGGGCGCGGGCTCCGCGCCAGCCGCCGCACCAGCCATGGCCGCTCTTTCCGCTCATACTGCAAATTCAGGCTATTGTCGTACGCTATGTATCGCCGCTGACACCATACAGCGCACGCGAGAAAAGGTGGCGGATTGTCAGGGTTGCAGGGTGACGAAGCCAAGCAGCTGCGCCTTGCGGTGCAGGACGCGTGCAGGACTCAGGCCAAACTGCGGATGCTGGTTGAGGAGGATTGCAACCAGCGCTACGACGATATCGTCGCCGGGAACGCCACCTTTGACCAAGCCGTGTTTCAGGTCATTCAAGAAGCCGACCGAACGGAATGGGTAGCAGAGTTCATCACAGCCGCCCTTAAGGCCGCACCACGAAACAGGCAGCTCCTGGCGTGGATGGCGAAGTACAGACCAGCCGCCGGCGACGCCGCTGCGTCCGGCTCGGACCCGGAGCGTGCGGACTCGTTCGACGAGCTGGCCCGCGAGGTGAGGCGAAAAGCCCAGCTCGACGCGGTCCCCTCGCCGGCCCCGGTCGCGGCCGGCGAGCTGACCATCGCGCTCGTTTACGACTGGGAGGACTGGCATCTCGCCGACGGCATCGCCCGGCGTTGCGCGAGCGCCGGCCTGACAGTGGCGGATATGGTGGCGGCCGGGGTCCCCGACGCCGTGCAGCGGATGCTGCCGGCGGCGAGCATCGCGGTGCCGTGGACCCGGGCCGCCGCGGGCAGCGGCGAGGTGGCCGAGGCGATGGCCGGCGCGCTCGCAGCCGGACGCGAGGTGCTGTACCTGGTTCTTCCCGACAGCCCGCCCAGCCCGGCGGGCGCGGCTTCCCTGCGGCTGGAGCCGCCCGGGGACGCCCCGGCCCGGGCGGAAAGACCGGGCGACAAATGGATCAGGGACCGCACGCTGCTGCGGGCCCGGCTCGACACTGCGCTGCGGCAGAACGACGGCGTCCCGTTCCAGTTGCTGGGCGACAAGTTCTGCGCCAGCCGCGACGCCGCCGCGACCGTCGCCGCCGCCTACCAGCAGGCAGTGTCCCAGTTCCCCGCGTTCGACGAGGCACGGCTGGAAGCGGTCCTCGCCTACGCGGCCGTGTGCCGCTTCAACGGAGAGTGGCACCGAGCGTCCGAGCTGCTGAACACTGAGCCGCTGCCGGACCATGTCCCGGGGACAACCTATCCGCCGGCCGCGCTGGCCATCGACGCCGAGCGGCTGTCGCTCGAGTTCGAGTTGGGCCGGGTCACCGACGTCCAGAGCCGGGCACGGTCCATCCTCCACCAGGCGCTGGCGGCCGGCCACTGGCCGCTCATCATCGCCATGCACCGGCAGCTCGGCATGCTGGCCGAGGAACGCGGCGACTACCGGCTGGCGCGTGATCATCTCGACCGCGCCTGCCACTACGCGGAGGACTTGCTGGAGACGTCGTTCCTGACCGACCGCATCCCCAGCCGCTCGGCGCGGGTGGCGCTGCGGGCGGACTGCCTGCGCGAGCTGGCCGCCGCCGAATGGCGGGCTGGGGAGTCCGACCTCGCCGCCGAGCACCTCGACGAGGCCAGCCAGGCCCTAGAGCCGATCAGGGACACGCCGGCCGCGGAATACCTGCTGCGGGTGATCGAATACCAGCAGGCTCGCGTCGCCTACTCCACCGACCATGACGATCAGGCGGCCCTGAACACGCTGCAGGACAGCTACCGCTCGCTGCAGAAGTTCAACAACCCCATCCGGCTGGCCACTGTCCTAGAGTCACGGGTACGGCTCGAGATGGACTTCCTGCGCGGACGCGACGCACCGGCCGGCCAGCTGCGCGCCACCCTGGAGAAGATCCGCCGGGTCCGCAACCAACGCGGCCACGACTACATGATCGCGCGGACAACCAGGTCGCTGGGAGATCTGGAGCTGGCGTGCGGCCGATTTGCCGAGGCCCTCGACCAGTATGACGAGGCCAGCGCTAGTTTCAACCGGCTCGGCAAGTACCCCGAGCTCGCAGCGACAATGCGATCGATGGCCCAATGCGTGGCGCAGCTCGCCGATGCCGATGCCGCCGTCCGCATGCTGGAGGACTTTCTCGACCGGCTCAACGAGCACGGCCTGCGCACGCCCCAGGACGAGATCCGGGCCGAGATAGCCCGTTTGCGCAATCGCCGGGTCACGCGGGACCAGATCGTCTCCACGACCGAGATGATCGACGTCGGAGAGTACTCGGTGCATGAGTGGCTCGCCGACGGCCTGGTCCGGGCAACCGGCGTCCAGACCGACGGGGTGATCCTCGGAGTCGGCGACGACGGCGCGATCCTGCGCCCGGTCCGGGGCGAGGACCTGATCATCAGCACCGACTCGGTACCGCCCCGGCTGGTCGCCGCCGACACCGCCGACGACGCCCGCCATGCCGCTCGCTTCGCCGTCGTTAGCGCCCTGTCGGACATCATCGCCATGGGCGGGGAGCCGCAGGCGATCCTCGTCAACCTCCACCTGCAGCGGACCACCATCGCCTCGTGGCCACTGGCCTTCCTCCGCCACGTAGCCGATGAGGCGGCCCGTTACGGCGCGGCCGTTGTCGGCGGCGACCTGCGCGAACGCCCGCAGAATGCGCTGACCATGACCGCCGTTGGCCGCGTCGCCACGGGCCGGGCGCTGACCCGCAGCGGCGCCGGCGAGGGGGACCTGGTCGTCCTGACCCTGTCCCCCGGGCCCGGTCAGCAGTTCGCCGGCCTCGGCACCCGGTGGGCCCAGGAACTCGCGCCGAGCCTGTCCCGCGAGGAGACCGATCTCGTCACCGACCTGACCGCCAGGAACGCCATCTTCGTCGATCTGGGCCTGCCGCTCGAGATCATGCGGAAGATCGCGGCCGACGGCCTGGCGAATTCGGCAATAGACACGAGCGACGGCGTGCTAGCCTGCGCCCAGATCATCGGCGACGCATCGCATGTCGGCATTGAACTGTTCGCCGAAGAATTGGCGAAATATGTTAACAGGGATGTCATCAAACTGGCCGAATCGCTCGGTATATCACCATTCTTGTTCGCCCTCAGCGCCGGGTATGATTGGGAAGTCATCTGCACAGTTCCCAAATCACGACAAAACGCATTCAGTGCCCTTTGCCAGCCGGCCCGTTCTGGCTATCCGCCGGCGGCTGTGATCGGACAGGTCGTACCGCGCGGGCCCTGGGCTGACGTTGGCGTCCGCCTGCGGACGCCCGACGGGCCCGGTAAGGTGCTGCCTTATTTCACCGGAGAAAAATTCCGCTCGCGGACGAACGGCGTTCGCGCACGCGAGTGGCTCGAGTTCGCCATAGAGTCGACCAGGCTGCTACAAGCCTAAGCACCCGAACGGATGCGCGTGAACGATCTGTCCGCACCGCCCACACAGGAGACGGTGCTAGACGGCGGAGCCCTAAATATCCCGAGAGCGACCAATACATCACATTCGGTGATCCTAGTCGGTGCCGGACGGCGTGGACTCGGCGCCCACCTTCCCGCACTTGATGCCGGTCGACATTTTCGCTTGACGGGAATTGTCGATACTAAAGAGCGGATCGCGCAGCTGCGGGAGATTTCGACGCTCACCTCGCCGATGTACGACAGCCTGGATCAGGTGCTGGCCGACCAACGGCCGGATCTCGCGATCGTGGCCACGCCGCATGACTGCCACGTTCCGCTTGCCCAGCAGCTGCTTTGCGCCGGGGTACCCACCCTGCTGGAGAAGCCTCCTGCCCGCAGCGCGTCGGAGCTGGCAACGCTGCTGAAACTCAGCCGGGAACTTCAGACGCCGCTTGCTACCTCGCTGCCACTGCACTACCAGCGCGGATACCAGCGGTTCCGGCGCCTGCTCGCCTCCCCGGCGTTCACCGACGCCGAGGTGAGTATCCGAGCCACCGTGACGAGCTGGCAGGGGACCGACAGCTGGCGCCGGTCCAGGGATCGGGCGGGCGGAGGCGTCCTGATCGACCTCGGCTATCACTACCTCGAGCTGATCGTGGCGTGCCTGGGATCGCCCGATGAGAAGTCGGTTCAGCTGACGAGAGCGCCCGGCACCGGATGCGAGGTGGAAGACGAGGCGCGGTTGTCCCTGCGGTTCGCGGAGCGTCGGCTGCTGGTTCAGCTCTGGCTCCAATCCCATCCCCAGGCTGCAAAAGGCACCGAGCTCTTCATCCGGCGCGATGGCGCGGTGGTTTACCACGGGACTCCGGGCGCCGCCCCATACCGCGGGCGGGACCATGGCCAGGCGCAGCCAACCCCGGCTGCTGCGCAGCTGGAGGCGCTGGTAGCGTCGGGCTTCCTGGACGGACGCGGCGACTGGCATCATGATCTGGATCGGCAGCGCGCGGTCATGCTGCTGATTGACGACCTGTACGCGTGCGCGGAGTACGAGGCTTGCCTGCCCGGGACGGCGGACCAGGTCAGGGCGTCGGAGAGGACACCTGCATGAGGGGATCCGGGGTCGATCTGGCCCTCTACGGCGGGCGGCCCGTCGCCGCTGAGCCGGTGCATGAACTCTGGCCGCGGCTGACCCCGGAGCTGGAGGCCTGCGTGCTGGCACAGGCGCGGGACCAGCTCTCGGTCTATGACCGCAGTGGCGTCGTCGCGGCCTTCGAGGACGCGTTTGCCGGCTACGTAGGCGTGCCGCGGGCCTTGGCCACCTCGTCGGGCACGGCCGCGCTGCATTCCCTGTACTACGGCGCCCGGATCGGACCCGGTGATGAGGTCATCTGCTGCGACTACGGGTTTTTCGCGACCGTGACGCCGCTGCTGCCGCTGGGCGCCACGCCGGTTTTCGTGGATTGCTCGGTTGACGGGACGATGTCCGTCGCCGCCGCGGAGGCAGCGATCACCGGCAAGACCAGAGCCATCATGGTCACCCACATGTGGGGCCAGCCCGCCCAACTGGACGCCCTCCGGGCGCTCTGCGACAAGAACGGCCTGCTGCTGTTCGAGGACTGCTCGCATGCGCACGGGGCTCGCTTCGCCGGGCGCGTAGTGGGCAGTTTCGGCGATGGCGCCGCCTGGAGCCTGCAGGCGCACAAGACCATCTGGGCGGGAGAGGGCGGCGTCCTCGTCACCAGCCTTCCGGACGTGTATGAGCGGGCGCTGCTGCTCGGCCATTTCAACCTTCGCGCGCTGGCGGAGATACCGGAGTCGTCACCGAACTTCGCCAGCGCGTTCACCGGGACCGGGCTGAAATACCGAGCGCACCCGTTGGGCCTGGCCCTGGCGCTGCCCCAGATCAGGACCGTGGACCAACTCATCGAGGACCGGCAGAAGACCGCCGCCGCCCTGATCGAGGCGCTGCGGTCCATCCCGGGGGTCGACGTGGTGCAGAACGTGAAGCCGGGAAGCGTGCATGGCAATTACGCTCTCGTCGCGCTGATCGACCCGGACGCGTGCGGGTTCGACCGGCAGGCCTTCACCGATGCCCTGCGCGCGGAGAACATCTACCTGGTCAGCATCCCGCGACAGATGAACTCGATGTCGCGGTATCCCGTCTTCGCTCAGGCCGGGGCGGCCGACCGTGACGGCCGGACTGCCAGGGTGTCGGGGGAAGTACCGGTGTCCCAGCGCATAACCGGCACCGCAGTCAAGTTCTTCGTCCCGGCCACGGCGGATGATCTCACCGGAAACACCAGCCCGACGGTGGTGGCCGACGCCATCAGCAAGGTCGGCGCCGGGCTGGCCGGGCGGCGGCGGCAACGTTCTGCGGACCTGCCATGACCGGGCCTGCGGGCAGCCTGCTGGCCATGCAGGATTCGGAATTCCTGCGCAGCTACGGTCACGACCAGGTAACCCGAATCACTGTGGGCGGCGTGCTGTGCCGCCGCATCGACGGAGCCCTCGCGGTGCTCGTGCTGACCAGGCTGGCCGACGACGAGTACGGCGGCCTGGAGGAGCTACCGAGCGGCGGCATCGAGCCCGGCGAAACCCTCCTCGAGGGCCTGGCCAGGGAAGTCCTGGAGGAAACGGGGCTCCGCATCCGGGCCGGAGGGCCATTCCTGTTCGAGTTCACCTATCCCTCCCGGCGGGGAGCGACCATACAGCTCAACTTCCTGGTCGAGGCGGCGGATGACCTCCCCGTCCGCGTGGACCCGGCCGAGCACGAATCGTTCCGCTGGCTGCCGCTCACGGAAATGGCCGATTCCGGCCTCAGCCCGAACGTGCGGCACGGGCTTGCCCGCGCCCTCTCCGGCAGTAACGACGGACTAGACCATCTCAGCAACCTTGTCGATCGTGGGTTCGGCTAGGCGGCGGACCGCGACGCGATCTGGGCGGCGCGGACGGGGACGGTCTCGAAGCCGCGCAGCACGAGCTGCGAGCGCCGCGTCGGCCGGGCCGCGAGCTCGAGCGCCGGGTACCGGCGGGTCAGCTCCTCGATGGCGATGCGGCCCTCCAGCCGTGCCAGCGCGGCCCCGAGGCAGTGGTGCAGCCCGAGCGAGAAGGAAAGGTGCCGGCCAGGATCGGGCCGGTCAATCCTGAATTCGTCCGGTCGTTCGAAGACCTCCGGGTCGCGGTTGGCGCCGCCGATGGCCACCAGAACGGCCCGGCCGGCCGCGATCACGTGCCCGCTGACCTCGACCTCCTCGGTCGCGATACGGGAGGTGAGCTGGACCGGGCTGTCGTAGCGGAGCATCTCCTCGATCGCCGTCGGCACCAGGGCCGGATCCTGGCGCAGCCGGTCCCAGCTGTCGGGGTCGCCGAGGAGGGCGACGGTGCCGTTCCCGATCAGGTTCACGGTGGTCTCGAACCCGGCGATCAGCAGCAGGAACGCCATCCGGACGACCTCGCCGGAACTCAGCCGGTCGCCCTCCTCCTCGGCCGCGATGAGCGCGGACAGGATGCTGTCGTCGGGATTGGCCCGGCGCTCGCGCACCAGGTCCTGGAGGTAGGCGGTCAGCGCGACCTCCGACGCGCGGCTCTGCGTCCGTGCGGCCGCAGCGGTCTGGGGGTCCAGGCTGACGGCCACGTCATGACCCCAGATCCGGAACTGAGCCTGATCCTCAGCGGGCACTCCGAGCAGATGGCAGATGACGGCGATCGGGAGCGGGAAGGCGAGCCCGTCGATCAGGTCGAAGCCGGCCGCGGCGTCCGCGGCCGCCAGCAGCCGGACCGTAACCTCGCGGATCCACGGCTCGAGCTCCGCGACGGTCCTCGGGGTGAACGCGCCGGACACGAGCCTGCGCAGCCGGGTGTGGTCGGGCGGGTCCAAGTTGAGCAGGTCTCCGTCCGGCAGTCCGGCCCGCGGGTCGTCGGGCGGGTAGGACGGCGGCCGGTAGCCGCGCTGGTGCGTCGGCGAGCTGCTGAACCGCCGGTCCCGCAGGACGCTCGCCACCGTCGCGTGGTCGGCGGCGATGAACGCCCCGAGCGGGCTGCGCACCAGGCCGCGCTGCCGCACCCGCGCGTACAGCGGGTACGGGTCGGTCCTGGTCGCCGGGAGCATCAGCCGGGCGACCGGGTCTCCTCGCCACTGGCACACTCGCAGCAGGGCCGGCTCGACGGCGCGGCTCATGACTTGCTCTCCGAGGCTCATGCTGCGCTCCTCAGCTCAGATACCATCGGTATTTGAGTTCCGACGGTATTCGTTTGCCGTCGGTATGTCAATGAGGGAGCATGAAGGCGTGGCCAGAGTGACCAGAGCGGAGTCGAAGGAGCGCACGCGGCAGCGGCTGCTCGAGGAGGCGCAGCGGCTGTTCCGCGAGCGCGGCTACGCCGCGACGTCGCTTGAGCAGATCGCGGAGGCGGCCGAGGTGACCAAGGGCGCCATCTACGGGCACTTCGCCAGCAAGGAAGACCTCATGCTGACCGCGATGGAGGCGGCCCCCGCCCCGGACTACGCGACCACGCTGGGCGACGAGTCCCGGCCGCTGCGCGAGCGGGTGGCAGAGTTCAGTCGCGCCGTCTCGGCTGAACAGCCCGGTGACGAGGCCGAGCTGGCGGTGATGCTGGAGTTCTGGGCCGCGCTGCTGCGCTCCCCGGACGCGCTGCACCGTTACAGCGCCAGGGTCGAGGGCCGGCTCCGGGCGCTAGCCGACCCAGGCCCCGACGCCGGCACGTCGTCGACTCCGACCATGGCGGTCCAGGACTGGGCGATCGGGCAGGCGATGCTGGCCGGCCTGCAGATTTACAAGCGCCTGGCCCCCGGCGTCGTCACACCGGAGGTGTTCGAGCGCGCGTTCCTCCTGCTGGCCGATCTTTACCAGGAGCAGCTCGGCGATCGACGCGAAGCACGCGACCGTTCGGAATGACCGAACTTGAATTTATCTCTGCCGGGCACGGCCCTGGCTGAGTTCGAATACGGCCCGGTCGCCGGGGCGCAGCTCCCGGACGTCGCCGGGTGTGCCAGCTCGTATCTCGTGGCTCGCGCCCTCGGGTTGAACGTCGAGCGTCAGCACGTCGCTGTCGAGGGTGACCAGGATCGGGGCCTCGCGGAACTGCAGACGGAACGACAGGCCGCCGAGCGCGCTCGGGAGCCTGGGATCGAAGTACAGGACACCGTCACGGATCTGCGCGCCCGCGTAGTACCGCTGGACGAGGTCGAGTGTCCCGGCCATGACACCGAGGTGGATCCCTTCCTTGGTCGTGCCGCCCTGGATGTCGTCGACATCGCTGCGGAGCGCGACGAGAAACCGGTCCCACGAGCTCTCCGGGTCGATGGCGGCCAGCACTCCCGCGTAGGTGATGAAGCTCAGCGTCGAGCCGTGCGAGGTGCGCTGGTCGTAGTACGCGACGTTTCGCGCGGCCGTGTCGGAACGGAAGTCGTACCCGAGCCGCTCGAAGATCCCGCGCAGTTCCTCCCCGGAGAAGAGGAAGAAGAGCATCACGGTATCGGCTTGCTTGGCGATCTTGTACCGGTCAGGGTCGTGGCCCTCGGCGCGCAGGATCCGGTCGAGGCGCTGGATGTTCCCGTACTTCGCCCGATAGGCGTCCCAGTCGAGTTCCTCGAGGTCTTCCCAGCCCTCGAACTCGCTGATGATGCCGTCGGATTGGAACGGGACGAACATCCGGCGGCTCATGTCCTGCCACAGCGCCAGCTCGTCGTCGGAGATACCGAGCCGGGCACGCAGCCCTTCGGCGCTGCTCGCCGAGAGCAGCGAAGGCAGTTTCGCCGCGACGTCGCACAGCCACGCCACCATCACGTTGGTGTAGGCGTTGTTAGCCAGGCCGCCCTGCTGCGCGCCCGGGTACTTCTCGTGGAACTCGTCGGGGCCCATCACGCCGTGGATCTCGTAGCGCTCGCGCTCGGGGTTGAAATGAGCGATGGACGCCCAGAACCGCGCGATCTCCAGCATCATCTCCGCGCCGTAGCTCTCGAGGAACGCGTAGTCGTGGGTGGCCTGGAAGTAGTTCCAGATGTTGAAGAAGATCGCGGCGTTGACGTGCCGCTGGTTGTGGCTGAGATCAGGCTCCCAGCGGCCGGACAACGGGTTGAGGTGGACGCGCTGGCTTTCCTCGATGCCCTCGCTCCCGCTCTGCCACGGGAACATCGCGCCCCGGAACCCCGCCTCCCGGGCCGCCGCCCGGGCCTCTCCGATCCGGCGGTATCGATACATCAGCAGCCCTCGCGTGATCTCGGGCAGCCGGACGTTGAGGAACGGGAACGCGTACATCTCGTCCCAGAACACGTGCCCGCGGTAGGCCTCGCCGTTCAGCCCGCGCGCGGGCATCCCGGCGTCGAGATCGGCGGTGTGCGGCGAGCAAACCTGGAGCAGGTGCGCGGTGTGCAGCCGAAGCAGCAACTGGACCTGCTCATTGCCGGACACGCGCCCGTCGCACGCCCGCCACAATTCGTCCCAGGCCGCGCTGTGACGGCCGAACGCCGCCGCGAAGTCGCTGTGCCGAGCCGCCGACCTGGCCGCCCTCACCAGCGTGTCGCTGACAGCCGGGTCCCGTGACGTGTAGAAGGCGATCATCTTCTCGACCCGCGTCGCCTCGCCCCGGCGCACATCGAAGGCCAGGACCTGCTGGATGTAGTCCTCCATCTGGTACAGCGTCCGCCCCGCCGGCAGCGGCTCGCCGCCGCGAAACACGCGGGTGCGCGTCGCCTGGCTGATGTACAGATTCGACTGCCGGGTCTCGGCTTTCAGCGCGATGACCTCCGGCCCGAACGTCCGCGGGGAAACGGGGTTCAGGTGACGGCCTTCGAGTTGCCGGTAGCGCGCCACGCCGGCGTTGCTCACCCGGCCGTCGAGCGCGGAGATGACCTCGACCTGCCCGGACCAGTTCTCCGGGACGAGGGTCCACTCGATCCCGGCGTGATGCTGGTCTGCCATGCTGACAAACCGCCGGCTTGTCAGCGTCGTCTCCCTGCCGCCGCGGTCACGAAAGCGGAGACGCCGGACGACGGTCGCGTCCCGAATGTCGTACTCGTGACGGTAGTCAAGCAACTCCACGTCTTCGAGCGTTACCGCCTCCTCGCCTTCGATGCGCAGCTCGAGGACCAGCCAGTTCGGCAGGTTGACGAGGTCCTCGTTGAGGACCGGCAGTCCGCCCATCATCGTCGTCTCGCGGTTGTAGCCTCCGTGCGCGTAGGTGCCCGGGTAGTGCACGCCGTCGGCGTCCTCCCACTCCGCCGCGCCACGCGTGCAGAAGTACCCGTTGCCGGTGGAGGTCAGCGCCTCCCGAAGTCCCTCGGCTCCCGGTTCGAAGCCGTCATAAGCGAGCAAGAAACCGTCCACGGCGCCTCCATCCCTGCCGTTCATGCCCCTGGACGGGATGGTCCGGGGCCGTAAGTCGCGCGGATCTGCTGCTCGGTTTCCGCTCGTGACAGGTAAACGTTCAGGGCGGTACCGGGTCCGGTACAGCGCTGAGCGCCCATCGCGTTCCCGTACTGGCAGGCCACGACGTAGTCCCGGTACGCGAGGTAGCCGTAAGCCAGCCCCGCGGCGAACGAGTCGCCAGCGCCGGTCGTGTCCACGACGTGCTCCACCGGGACGGGATCAACGAACGCCTCGGTGAGCCCGCCAGAGGCGTCCAAGGAGAAACACACGCAGCCATGCTCGTCGAGAGTCACGCATACCGCCCCGACACCGCGGTCCAGACAGTAATGCGCCAGGTCGCGCAGTTCGTCGGTAATCTGCTTTTCCTCGGTGATCTGCCTCGGCCGATCGGCCCTCATCTCGGCTGACTCGCCGACCCACATTGAGCGCGCTTCGTCGAGGTTCATCTTCAGGATGTCAACGTAGGGAAGCCAGATGTCCTGGTCGGCCCAGACCCTTGGCTGACGCTCGCCGCTGCGGGTCAGCGTCGTCGTCGGGCCGTGGGCGTCAAGCACCACGGTCGCGCCGCTGTGTTCCTTGATGTGTCGCAGCGTCGCCTGCCCCACCTCGTAGTCCGTGATCGGGACACAGACAAACGCGTCCGCGTCGAGCAGCGAGGCGACATCGGCCGGCAGGATCGGGTTCATGAAGCTCGTCTGCCGCTCGACGCGACGGTTTTGCTCGATATAACGCAGCTCGACACCGTCCCCCTGGTCGGCCGACGATGTAATACCGGAGGTGTCGATATTCGGGAACGATGCGAGGATCTGCTTGAGCGGACCCTCGTCTTCGCGGCGAACGTGTGTGACCGGGACGATCGTGTCGTCAGCATCCAGGAGCGCGGAGAGGGCAACCGCCGTATAAAGCGCGCATCCGTACTTTTCGAACCGCTCGCCGTCATCGGTGACGATCTGGTCGCGAGGCATCGGCCCAAGCACTGCAACCTTGCGACTCTTGTGGCTCTTCGTGTCCGTCGCCATGAACGCCTCCCGCTCTCGTCGCCATTGCCTCTGCGGGGGCAACGTCTTTCGTTTGGGGTAAGACAAAGCTTTTATCGAACGGACCGTGGTTTCACCGGGTAAGTTACCCGGCCCGCGGGCCGCCCATCCGTTGCCTGCTCGCGCCCGCCCGGCCAGCGAGCGTTAGCCCGTAAGGACTCTCGTTTACCGGTCACTCCGGCCGCGGCCGCCTGCTGTGCGGGTTTAACTTCGTGCATCCGGGAGGTCAGGACGATCCCGATCGTCAGCAGCAGGAACGACACGATCTCGCCCGCGATCGCCGCGGGGCTGCTGCGCAGCCGCACGTCCAGCCAGGCGATGCCGAGGGCGATGGAGATGACCGGGTCGGCCACGCTGATGATCGCCTGCACCGGCGCCAGCAAAGTGCCCTGCTGAAGGGCGTTCTGGTTGAGTATGAAGCCCGCCGGCCCGACGACGATGAAGACGTAGATCGGCCAGTTGGTGAACACCCCGGCCAGGCCGCCGCCGAATTCCGAGGTCAGGAGCTTGATCACGAAGGCCGCGACCCCGTAGCTGACGCCGCAGCCGGTCGCCAGCGCCAGCGGCTGCAGGTTCGCGTTCCGGTTCGCGACAACCAGGCACGCTCCCACCACCACGAGGTAACCGATCGCGAGCGGCGCCAGCATGCTCAGCCGGGCCTGCGTGTGGCCGGGCGTCGGCTGCCCGATGGCGAGGAATCCGGCCAGGCCGATGGTGGTAATGGCGACCCCGGCCCAAATCGGCTTCATGTCGGGCTGCGGTTCGCTCGCGCGCTGTCTCAGGTACCAGGCGATCAGCACGGCGAACAGCAGGTCGCAGACCAGGAGCGGCTGCACGAGGGCGAGGCTTCCGTAGGCCAGCGCCACCACCTGAAGGATGAACCCGACCACGTTGGCGCCGATGGCGATCAGCCACAGCGGCTGCCGGACCAGGTCGAGAATCAGCCGAGGGGACAGCGGCTCCCTGGTCTTGACCTTTTTGGTGCTGCGCTGATCGATGGCGGCCGAGAGCCCGAGTACCCCGGCGGCGGCGAGGGCCGTCACGATGGCGACCGACGTGTTGTTGTTCAAAGGGCTAGCTTCCCCGACGTCCGCAGACCGCTACGCGTCGTCCGCAGGCGCGTTGTCCGCAGGCGCGTCGTCCGCAGGCGCGAATTGGAACTTGATGCCGTGCTCGCGCAGCGTTGACCGGAGCCACAGCACGGAGACGGCGATCCCCGCGCCGATGAGCACGATCGTGGTCACCAGCCAGATCGGGACGTAGATGCCGACCGGGACGAAGGCCAGCAGCACCCCCAGGATGACGGCAAGGAGCAGGAAGTCCGCCGCCCAGAACCAGGTCACGCCCCGGAAGAAGCCGTGCAGCTTCGCCTCGTGTTTCTTCGGGTAGCGCAGGCCGATCACCTCCCCGGCCAGCTCGGCCGCGATCGGGCTCGACCCGCGCGCGGTGCGGGCGAAGACAATGGCCAGGGCGAGGTTGGCGAGCGGGAAGTGGATCAGGAAGATGAACAGGTTCCCGGTCGCGATCGAGGTCGCGGTCTGCACGGTCAGCACCGCGAGCGAGATCAGCACCAGGGCGGGGACTGACCCGGTGAAGATCAGCCGCAGGGCGGCCGTCAGCCAGATCGCGCCGAGCACCGCCCATAGGCCGGCGTTGCGTCCGCCGAAGGCGGTGCCGAGGACGTAGCCGAGGGTGGGCAGGCCAAACGCCTCGCTCAGGTTCCAGCCGACGGTGCGGAGCAGCCCCAGCGGCCGGGGCAACTCCAGGCACTCGTCCGGGGCGTCGGCGTCGCCCACCGTCAGGGCCTGCGGCCGGACGGGACATGGACGTACAACTCCTTCCGGTCCTGCTGGTCCGGCGGCTCAGCGGCCGTCTCGGCGGCGGGCGGAAGCAGGTAGCGGGGCTCGCGCAGATGGTCGGCGTACTGCCGGTCGGCATTGTAGACCTGGTTGAACTTCCAGATCATGCGGGCGAAGTTGGTCTGGCCGTGCAGCAGCTGCCGGGCGATGATGCCGCTGGTCTTGGCCAGCGCCGCCACCCCCAGGTGCTTGCGGGCCAGCACCGCCTGGGTCCGCACCAGTTCCATGTAGAAGCGGTCAAGCGGCAGCCGGGTCGGCAGCACCGCGTGCTGCACGTCGAACAGCCGGTAGTCGAGGGTCGTCAGCCGCCGTGCCTCGGTCAGCCAGGTCTCGGTGCCCGGGTAGGGCGTCTGCACGGTGATGTTGACGATCTCGGGGACGCTCATCGCCCACTCCCGGACGAACGCGAACCTGGCCTCGTCCCAGTCCGGGTCGGCGATGATGTTGATCGCCACGCTCAGCCCCAGGGACCGCGCGACCTCGAGGGCCTTGTTGTTCACCTGCGGGGTGGTGCGCTTGCGGAAGGCCGTCAGGCCCTCCTCGTCCAGCGCCTCCAGGCCCAGGAACATGTAGTTCAGCCCCAGACGGCGCCACCGACGGAACACCTCCTCGTTGCGCAGCAGGACATCGCAGCGAGTTTCTAGGTAGTACTGCTTGCGGATGTGGCGGCGCTCCAGCTGCCGGGCGATCTCGTCGCCCTCCTCGGCCTTGATGAACGCCACGTCGTCGACGATGAACACGCCGGGCTCGGCGATGCGGGCCATGTCCTCGACGGCGGCCTCCGGCGACAGCCTGCGGTAGCTGCGCCCGTAGAAGGTCCACGCGGAGCAGAACGAGCAGTCCCACGGGCAGCCGCGGGTGAACTCGATGGAGGCAGCGGGGTCCATCACCCCAATGAAGTACTTATTCCGCCGTCCGCCTAGATGCCGGGCCGGAAGATGGTCATCGAGGCTGTGCATCATCTGCGGCGGCCGGCCGGGCCCGTCCACGGTGACGGCGCCGGGAACCTCCGTCAGGGCCCGATCCGGAGCCGCCGCCAGCAGGGCCGGGGCGCCGGTCTCGCCCTCGCCCTTCAGCACGACGTCGATCGCGCCTTCGGCGTGCTCGAGGACCTGCTCGGCCACGAACGAGACGCTGTGCCCGCCGACGAAGACGAGGGCCTCGGGCAGCACCGTCTTGACCCACTTGGAAAGGTCCACCACCTCGGGCACGTTGGCCAGGTAGCTGAGACTGAAGCCGACCGCCTCCGGGCGGAATTCCGCTACCTGTCGTTCGAGCTCCGACTTCCGGTAGACCTGCAGGTCAACCAGCCTGACCTCGTGGCCGTCGGCCAGCAGGGCAGACGCCACGCGCTCCAGGCCGAGGGGCTCTAGGCGGAGGAAGATCTCCGAGTACATGAGGGCGCTCGGGTGCACGAGCAGAACTCGCATGAGATCAGGCCTCCCTGGCCCGCCGGCCGAGGAAACGAACGAACTCGGTGCCCTCGCGCAGCCGCCTGGACGCCATGCCGGGCTGGAACATCTCGGCCGACATCTCGGCCAGCTTCCCGGCCCGGAAGTAGAACCGCCGGTAGAACGCGTCGACCGAATCCAGGATCTCGGTGTGCTGCAGATGCGGGTACGACAGCGCCGCGAGCTGCGTTCCCTGCTCGCTGACGAGCGCGGCATCGTCGTCGTCGTCGGGCAGCCAGCCGTTCTCGACCGCCTGCCGGTGCAGCTCGGTCCCCGGGTAGGGCGCCGCGATCGAGACCTGGATCGTGTGCGGGTTGACTTCGCGGGCGAACCGGATCGTCTCCTGGATGGTCTCCTTGGTCTCCCCCGGCAGGCCGAGGATGAAGGTGCCGTGCACGGTGATCCCCAGGTCTCGGCAGTCGGCCGCGAATTGCCTGGCCCGCTCCACCCGGAGGCCCTTCTTGATGTTGATCAGGATCTGCTGGTTCCCCGACTCGTACCCGACCAGCAGCAGGCGCAGCCCGTTGTCCTTCAGCACCTTCAGCGTCTCCCTGGGGACGTTCGCCTTGGCGTTGCACGACCAGGTCAGGCCGAGTCGGCCGAGCCCGCGGGCGATCTCCTCGGCCCGCGGGCGGTCGTCGGTGAACGTGTCGTCGTCGAAGAACAGCTCCTTCATCTGCGGGAACAGCTGCTGGACGAGCGCCGCCTCCTCGAGCACGTTCGCGACACTGCGGGTCCGGTACTTGTGCCCGCCGACGGTCTGCGGCCACAGGCAGAACGTGCACCTGGACCGGCAGCCGCGCCCGGTGTAGAGCGACACGTACGGATGCAGCAGGTACCCGATGTAGTAGTCCTCCGGGCGCAGATCCCGCTTGTAGACCGGCGTCACGAACGGGAGGCGGTCCATGTCGGTCAGGATCTCCCGGTCGGGGTTGTGCACCACCTGGCCGCTCGCATCCTGGTAGCTGAGACCGGCCACCGACTCAAGCGAGCGGCCCTCGGCCACCTCGGCGACCGTGAAGTCGAATTCCTCCCTGGCGACGAAGTCGATGGCGGGCGAGGCCTGGAGCGATCGCTCGGGCTGCACGGCGACCTTGGCACCGACGAAGCCGACCAGGAGATCCGGGTTCTTCGCCTTGAGCGCCTCCGCCACCTTGACGTCGCCCGCGAACGTGGGCGAGCTCGTGTGCAGGATCATCAGGTCATGCTGGTCGGCCCGGGTAACGATGTCGTCGAGGTTCAGGCCGGCCGGCGGGGCGTCCACCAGCGTGCTGCCGGGCACCAGCGCGGCCGGCTGGGCCAGCCAGGTCGGATACCAGTAGGAGCGGATCTCCCGCTTCGCCTGGTACCTGGCGCCGGCCCCGCCGTCGAAACCTTCAAACGACGGCGGATTCAGGAATAGCGTGCGCAACGTGGGCACTGGGCTCCTTCCAGGATTGCAGGTCAAGGCCGATCCGCCGCAGGGCGGCAATGTAAGCGGGCTCCCAGCGGAGAACCCGGCTGGGAAACGGGCCGACCGCTTCGTCACGCAGGGCAAGCACACTGGCGGTCACCCCGCCGGGCGTCGGCACGCACGCGCCGGCGTCACCCAGTTCAAGTTCGTGCTGCAGGTTGTCCCGCCCATGGCCGGGCATCACGTCGAGCAGCAGCAGGTGACGCCCCACCACCCGGGCCTCGGCGCACGTCACCGCCCCGGGCAGGGCCACGATCACGTCGGCGGCCGCCATCAGCTCAGGGACCCGGTCGGTGAAGCCGAACGGGGTGATCCGGGGCCTCCCGGCCGCCAGCTGGCGGAGCCCCCGCTCGATCTTGCGGTCCCGGCCCGCCACCGCCAGCACGTGCACGCCGGCGTCCGCCATCTCCGACACGGCCCCGAGCAGGGGACCGAATCCCCAGCCGCTGTCGATCACGAGCACGCAGAAGTCGTCGGCTGACACCCCGAACGCCTTCCTGGCCCGCTGCTGCGGCAGAGCGGCGTAGAACTCCGGGCGGACCGGGGGCGGCACCACCGCGACCGGCGCCCGTGGCAGGTACCGGCGGACCGACGCCTCGGCCGCGGCCGAGGTCACCAGGAACAGATCGGTCCCCTCGGCCGCCCAGATCCGGTGCACCGACACGTCCGTGCACAGCACGACCGACCTCAGCCCCGGCATCTCGGCCTTGAGCTTCCCCGCCGCCGAGGCACCGGTGGCGAACACGCTGAACAGCAGGTCGGCCGGGTGCCGCTCGAGCTCGGCCCGCAGGGCCGGCACCAGCCTGGCGTTGGACGCCCGGTCGATGCGGTCCGCCAGCCTGCTCCCGGTTCGCAGATGGGCGAAGTGCAGCCCGTCGTATAGGCCGGGAACGGCGACCAGGCCCTTGAACAGCCGCTCGCCGGCGCCCCCGCGCCAGGGTCCGAGCAGCGACATGCTGTCAAGCTGGCGGACGTGCCAGCCTGACCGCTCGAGCAGCCGACCGCATCCGCGCGCCATCATCTCGTGGCCCAGACCCAAGGGCCCGGTCAGCATCGTCGCGGTTTCCGTCATCTGTCCTCCAGCTCATGGCCCGGCCGCGAGTGGTTACGCGACCGGGCACGCAGCGAATGAGCTGGCTAATCGCGGTTCAGGTCCTCGATAACCCAGTCGACCATGACCGCCAGCAGACAGGCGGAAGCGCCTAGCAGCAGACCAATCCGTGCTTCCTTCCCCATGACCTCCCCTTTCGTAGCGACTCTCTGACGTCCCAAGGGTGCGGTGCAGCCGGGCGACACGGAATCACCCAGCTCGGGTGATTCCGTGTCAGCGGACCGGGCCTGAGGCTGGTGCCAAGCACTCGAGGGAGAGGCTTCAGCATGGGCATCATCACCGCGGGGGCCAGCTCCCGCACTCCGGCCGCGGCGGCGTCGGCCAGGCCGCGCGGCGCCGGGGCCGGGGGCGTGGCCCTGGTGACCGGCGCGTCTTCCGGGATCGGGGCGGCCGTGGCGGACTGCCTGGCGGCCGACAGCTGGCGGCTGCTGGTGTCCGGGCGGGACGTCGCCCGCCTGGACCAGGTGGCGGCCCGCACCGGCTCGGTTCCGCTGCCCGCCGACCTGTCTTCGGTGGCCGGCGCGGACAAGCTCGGCCAGGCCGCGCTGGCCGCCGCCGGGCAGGTGGACCTGCTGGTGGCCTGCGCCGGGGTCGGCTGGTACGGGTCGTTCACGGCCATGCCCGTCGGCCGGGCCGAGGAGCTGCTGATGGTCGACCTGATCTCGGCCATCGAGCTGGTCCGGGTGCTACTGCCGCAGATGCTGGCCCGGGGCCGGGGCCGGGTAGCCCTGGTCGGGTCGATCGCCGGCAGCGTGGGGGTGGGCGGGGAGGCGGTGTACTCGGCGGCCAAGGCCGGACTTGGTGCCTTCGCCGAGGCGCTCCGCTACGAGCTGCACGGCACCGGCGTGGGGATCACGCACGTGACCCTGTCCGTGGCCGACACCCCGTTTTTCGTCCGCCGCGGCGCCCCGTACGCGCGGCGCAGGCCGCGGCCGCTGGCGCCGGAACGGGTGGCCCGGCTGGTCTGCGAGGCAGCGCTCGGCGGTCGTGATGACCTCTATATACCGGGCTGGACGAGGCTGCCGGGCATGGTCCGCGTCGCCGCCCCTTCACTCTTCCGCCGGATGGCCGGCCACGCGGTGCGGTCCGGCGGGTCGCGGATAGCCCGCCCCGGTCGCGCATCCGCGCCCTCCGTCGGCTGACTTTCACCCCCTTCGACGATAAACCGCAACAACCACCGACACAGCACCACATCTCGGAATGAATCCGTAATGATTTCGTGAGGTTTCCGCGAACCGGTTGAGATGCGACCGTTACCTTCACTACGGTGAACTCCAGCCTCTGGCTTATCTGCCAAGCATGGAGAACGGAGCGTGACAGCATCGTGGCTACGCGCCTTACGGCCAAGCACCTTGCCAGCACAGCCCAGATCCGGCGCGGCGCCGTCCTCGCGGTCGCCGTAGCCGCCGCGACCAGCCTGGCCGTCTACACCGGCACCACCGGGGCCGGGGCTGCCGCCGCGCCCACCATCAGCCAGGTCAAGGCGCAGATAAACACCTTGCAGTCCAAGATGGACAAGATCGGCCAGCAGTACGACGCCGCCAACCAGGAATACGGCTCGGCGCAAGCCAGGCTCGCCCAGGTGCAGAAGCAGGCGGCCAGCGCGCAGGCGCGCTACAACGCCGCCCGCGCCCAGCTCGCCCAGCTGGCGGTCTCTGAGTACGAGAACTCCAGCCAGACGTCGATCCTCGGCCTGCTCAGCTCGGGCAACCCGGCCAACGTCCTCTCCCAGGCGTCGCTCGTCCTCGAGGTGGCGGGGACGCACAATCAGGAGGCGACCCAGTACCTCACGGCCGCCCAGACGCTGGCGTCCGTCAGCGAGCAGCGGCAGCGGACCGAGCAGGGCGTCGCGCAGATCCGCGCGCAACTCGCCGGGCAGAAGACCTCGCTGAACAAGCTCCTCGCCACCAGCACGGCGACGCTCGACAGCCTCACCACCGCGCAGCAGGCACAGGTAGCGGCGGACACGATCGGCGGCACCAGCAGCGGGACCACCGCCAGCGGCGGCGGGGAGCCGGGCTCGGCTCCGGTCGCGTACACCGGGCCGACCGGCACCCAGGCGGACAAGGCCGTCGCCTTCGCCTACGCCCAGCTCGGCAAGCCCTACGTGTACGGCGCCACCGGCCCGGACTCCTACGACTGCTCCGGCCTGGTCCAGGCCGCCTGGGCGGCGGCGGGCGTCGCCATTCCCAGGACCACCTTCGAGGACTGGGATGACCTCCAGCACATCCCCGTCTCCGAGATGGTGCCGGGCGACCTGATTATCTACGACGGCGAAGGCCACGTCGCCATATACGTCGGCGACGGCTACATCATCGACGCCCCGCATACCGGCGCCTACGTCGAGCGCGTCCCGTACGACGAGTCCTGGTACGTCGATAACGAGGACGGCGTTCTCCAGCCCTGATCCCGCCGACGGAGCCCCACATGTCGCGCCCGAACCGCGCGTCTCACTGTGTGGACTGTTGCGAATTAGTTAACAATCGTCTAGCTCTGTATCAATTTTCCCGCTATGGCCTTATAACGATGGATAACTTTCGTTATGAGGAGGTTTGGCATGCGATTGCTCCATCGGCCACTGCGAGCCGGCGGCGCTGCCGTGCTCGGGCTGGCCACGATCGCGCTCACCGGCGCCTTCGCGGCTAGCGGCGCCCAGGCGTCGACCGCCGCCCCGGCGGCCGTTTCCCCGACGCTTGTCCCGCTCAGTAACAGCCTGCCCGCCACGAGCGACCGGCAGGCCGGCGCGTTCACCGCATCCAGCATGTCGGTCCAGGTGGCGCTGGCGCCACGGGACGGGGCGGGGCTCAACGCCGAGCTCAAGGCCGTCTACACCGAGGGCAGCACCCAGTACGACCGGTTCCTGAGCAAGGGTCAGTTCGACGCCAGGTACGCGCCCACGACCGCCACCACGAACGCGGTCGCCGCTTACCTGCGCAGCCAGGGCCTGACGGTTTCGTCCACCGACTCCCCGTTCCTGCTGCAGGCCAGCGGTTCGAGCACGAAGATCACGGCCGCCTTCCACACCGACCTGCGAAACTACATTGACCGCAAGGGCGACCGCTACTTCTCAAACTCCGCCTCGGTCCGCCTCCCGGCCTCGGTTGCGTCCGCGGTCACCGGCGTCGTCGGCCTCACGAACACCGTCCGCCTGCAGTCGCTGGCCGTCCGCCCGGCCGCCTCAAGCAAGGCCGGGGCCAAGTCTTCTTCGTCGGCCAGCTGCGAGACCGGCTACGTCACCACCGCCGAGCTCTTCGACTTGGTCACCAACAACGTCGGCTTCCCCTACGGCTACGGCGGCGCTCCCGGCTGCGGCGGCCTGACCCCGTCGCAGACCAACTCCATGTATGGTGCGCCGGCCGCCAGCCCGAGAACCGAGGGCGCCGGCGTTACCGCGGCCGTCTTCGAGCTCTCCGCCTACCAGGAGTCGGACATCGACACCTGGGCGACGCACTACTACGGGAAGCGCTACACCGCGCCGCTCGAGAACGTCACCGTGGACGGCGGCCCGCTGGCCCCGGTCTGCCCGACCGGCGACACCTGCCCGGCCGAGTACAACGGGTACTCCAGTGACATCGAGGTCGACGCCGACATCGAGATGACGCTGGCGGTGGCGCCCGACGTCAAGCACCTGATCGTCTACAACGCGCCGAACGACTACACCGGCCAGACCGAGCTCGACGAGTACACCGCGATCGCCAACCAGGACGCCGCGTCCACGATCAGCTCAAGCTGGGGATCGTGCGAGAACGACGTCACGGCCGGCTACGTGCAGTCCGAGAACACCGTCTTCGAGCAGATGGCGCTGCAGGGGCAATCCCTGGTCAGCTCGTCGGGCGACACCGGCGCGTTCGGCTGCATCCGCGACGACGGCACCACGGTCGTCAACGTCGGCGACCCGTCATCCCAGCCGTGGGTGACCAGCGTCGGCGGCACCTCGTTCGAGGGCGACAACCCCGGCACCAACCCGAACCCCGGTCCCCCGGCCAAGAACACCGAGACGGTCTGGAACGTCGACAACCTCTGCAGCGACCAGGCGGCAGCCGCGGACAACGACGAAGAGGGCGGCTACTTCTGGTGCGCCGAGACCGGCGCGGGCAGCGGCGGTTCCAGCCAGTACTGGGGCCGTCCCTTCTACCAGCGCGGCCCGGGCGTGACCAGCGCGACCACCACCTACTCGGGTGAGACGGTCGCCAACGGCGAGACGGCCTGCACGCTGGCCAGGCCGGGGACGCCGTGCCGCGAGGTGCCGGACATCTCGGCCATGGCGGACCCGTACAACGGCTACTCCGAGTACTGCACGGGCAGCGCGAGCACGCCCTACAGCGAGTGCGCCACGTTCAGCGGCAGCGAGCCGGCCCCCGGCTGGTTCGCGATCGGCGGCACCAGCCTGTCGTCTCCGCTCTGGGGCGCGCTGATCGCCGACCGCGACAGCTTCAACGGTCAGCGCGCCGGCAACATCAACCCGTTGCTGTATGCCTGGTTCGACACCGACCCCGGCAAGTACTTCAACGACATCACCGGCAACGGGAAGCTGCAGCAGGCCGCCACCAACAACGGCCTGTACCCGACCACGCCCGGCTACGACGAGGCGACCGGCATCGGCACGCCGAAGTTCGCCGCGATCATCACCGGATTCTGATCGCCGGCGGCAGCGTAAGCAGCTCGCCCCCCAGGTGAGCTGATCCTCCGAAGTGCGGGAGGCGGGTCTATCCCGCCTCCCGCACTTTTTTCCAACACGAGTTGATCGGCCGCACCAGGAGGCTGCAGCAGACTCTAGGCGGCCGCCGCCCGCGGGATGTCGAGGTAGACCACGTCCTGAGCGGCCCGGGCGAGGACCGCCGCGAGGCTGCCGCGCCGGCTCACCACGGTCACCCGGACGCCCCGCTCGGCCAGGCTGGCGGCCGCCCGGCTGAAGTGCCAGTCGCCCGACCCGATCACGACGTGGCCGAAGCGCGCGGCCACGTCCTCGTGCTCAAGGACGTCAAGCAGCTCATGGTCGGCGCCGTTCGGGCCCGACCTGACCCGGTAGCGCGCGTGCGGCCAGCCGAGGGCCGCGTTGAGGAAGCCGAGGTGGCTGGAGGCCATCACCACCTGATCGTCGGCGCCGAACCCCAGCCGCGTCATGTACCAGTCCTGGAGCTCGTTCACCTGGACGAGGGACGGAATCGGGGCGCCGGCCAGGTTCTCGATATCGACGACGTGCAGCGCCCGTTCAGGGAACCGCCACCGGTCACTGGCCTTCTGACGCAACCGGGTGACCTTGTCGACTCTGGCCGTCGCTCCCATGACGCAGCACCTCCTGGGCGATCCCCCGCGTTCTGCTGTTATTGGCAATCCCCTCGGTGTAATTCGATACCCACTGGATCCATGCGCCAACCGCATGGGGGGCCATGGATAGCCCCCATGGTCGCGGGGTACAGTCCACATCGTGCCCTTGACCACGGTCCGCGACGAGCTCGTCGCGGCACTAGAAGAGACACTCAGGATCGCCCGCCCGCTGGCGGCGAACGCCCGCGATGGCGAGGTCCCCGTCGCCGAGCTGGTCGCCCAGGCCAGCATGCTCGGCCGGCTCGACGAGCGGCGTGAGAACCTGATCGGCCAGCTCCGCCGCGAGGCAAGCGCGGGCGGTCGCGCGGCGCGGCCGGGACTGCCGGTCCGGGCCGTCGTCCTCAACGCCCTGGACGAGCTCGGCTGGCCGCAGAACGCCCGGTTCCTCGAGGAGTACCTGTGGGCCAAGCGCGAACTGCAGGTTGACAGCCGGGCGTTCGCCTCGCTCCGACGCGACGAGCTGCGAGCCTGGCAGCGCGCGCCCGGCGCGCGCCCGGCCTACATCGTGCCGGCGCTGAACCCGGACGGATCGGCCAACCCGCGCTGGCTCACCAGCTCCGCTTGGGACCTGTCGCGGCGGGTGGTGGCGTCGCCCGAGTCCGAGCGCCTGTTCGACCTGCACAAGATCCACGCGCTGCGGGTGCGCGGCTCCCGCGGCCCGCTCGGCACCCTGCTCGAGCGGTGCGCGGCGCGGGTCCTGGCCATCGACCCGCCGCCGGTCTCCGCCTCGGCCGCCGCCACCAGCGCCTGGCGCGCGCACGTGAGCGCGCACACGGCCGCCCTGATCGAGGTCATCAGGGGCCAAGACGACGCGGACCGCGACCGGATCGCCGCCCGGCTGGCCGACCTGCCCGCCGAGGACCTGGCCTGGGGCCGCAGGGCGCCGCTGCCGGTTAGGTGAGCCGGCGCTCGGCGGCCCAGCGGGTCAGCTGGTGCCGGGAGGAGAGCTGGAGCTTGCGCAGGACCGAGGAGACGTGGCTTTCGACGGTCTTGACCGAGATGAAGAGCTCGCGGGCCACCTCCTTATAGGTGTACCCCTGGGCGATCAGCCGGAGGACCTCGCGCTCACGGGTGGTCAGCTGGTCCAGTTCGGGGTCGAACGACGGCCGGACGTCCGGTGCCGCCGGGGCGGTCGCGAACGCGTCGAGCACGAACCCCGCCAGCCGGTGCGAGAACACGGCGTCACCGTCGGCCACCCGCCTGATCGCGTCGGCCAGGTCAGCGGTGGAGATCGTCTTGGTGACGTAGCCCCTGGCGCCGGCCCGGATCACCGCGATCACGTCCTCCGGCGCGTCGGAGGCCGACAGCGCGAGAAACTTGATCTCGGGGTGCTCCTTCTTCACCTCGGTGATGACCGCGTGACCGCCCCCGCCCGGCAGGTGCACGTCGAGCAGCACCACGTCCGGGAGCTCGCGCCCGATCAGCTCGATGGCGGGGGCGACGTCATCGGCTTCGCCGATCACCTCGACCCGCAGGCCGAGCTCGGCCCGGACCCCAGAGCGGAACAGGCCGTGGTCGTCGACAAGCACCACCCGCGGCGCGCGCTTGCCGCCGTCGGCAGCCGCGCTCATCGCCGTCGTCCGTCGGCCGGCGCGGGCCCGGCCGGAGTAAGGACCCGCGTCATCGTCAGCGTCACCTTCGTCCCCTCCCCCAGCGTCGACTGCACGGTCGCGTTGCCGCCGTGCCTGAGCATCCGGCCGCGGATGGACTCCGCGACGCCCTTGCGGTCCGCGGGCACCGAGTCCGGGTCGAATCCGCTGCCCCGGTCCCTGACCGCCACCTCGACCTTATCCGGCTCGACCTCGGCGAAGAGCGAGATCACGCTGGCGCCCGACCATTTGGCCGCGTTCACCGTCGCCTCCCTGGCCGCCGCGAGCAGCGCGCTCAGGTGCTCGTCGAGCGGGCAGTCGCCGACCGTGACCACCTCGACCGGAACGTTGTGCCTGGCCTCCACATCCCGCTGGATCTCCCTGATCCCCTCGGCGAACGAGGTCACCGTGGTGTCACCGGGGGCACGCCCCTCGAACAGCCAGGACCTGAGCTCGCGCTCCTGCGCGCGGGCCAGCTGCACGACCGTCTGCGGGTCGTCGGCACTGCGCTGGATGAGCGCGAGCGTCTGCAGGACCGAGTCGTGGACCCGGGCGGCCATGTCGGCCCGCTCCTCCGCCCGCGCCCGCGCCTGTCGCTCGAACAGCAGGTCACGCGCGATCCGCAGCCACCAGGGGCCGAGGAGAACGACGATGGCGGCGACCACCAGCAGGAACCCGCCCAGCGGCCTGAGCAGATACAGCCCGCCGTGCAGGCTAAGGAGCACCCCGATGCCGGCGATGAGCAGCACGGCCGCCACGACGAACCGGAGCTTGGTGCCGCGCCGCACGTTGTCGGCGCCGCCGAGGCTCTCGAGCGGCTCGATCAGGTGCCGCATACCCGCCTTTTCGTCCTCCGGCGCGTTCCGCCAGATGAGCGTCAGGCAGGCCACGCTGACGACCTGCGGCCAGCAGTAGATCTGGATCGAGCCGTCGTTCAGCGCGCCGGCCAGCAGCAGGAACACGGCCAGCAGGGACGCCGCGCCGACCGCGAGGGCCACGCCCTGCGAGTCGTGCCTGGCCTTGGCGGCGATGGTGGTGTCCGATCCCTTGGCCGGGATGACCAGCCAGCCGATGAAGTAGATCGGCACCGCCCAGCCCGTTGTGACCAGGGCGGCGACCACGCAGCCGATCCGCACGGTGGTAGGGCTGAAGCCGCGCCACGTCCCGATCCCGGCCGCGACCCCGCCGGCGATGCGGTCCTCCGGATCACGGCGGAGCGGGTTGCCGTCGCCGTGGCCGTGCCGCGTGAAGTGCGACCGCCAGTCGTGCCGGTCTTCCCCTTCTGGGCGGTCTTGAAAGCCCTGCTGGTCCTGCCAGCGGTGCTCGTGCCGCCGGGGATGGCGGGGATGGCGGCGGCCCGGCCGGTCCTGGAACCGGAACGGCGGCCAAGGCGGTTCGCTCGGTTCCTGCATGCAACCATCATCACCCGAAAGCGCCCATCGGCGGTATCCGGGCCTTCCCCCACCTCGGCCCCGACCGCCTCAGGGTCGGGTGGTCGCGGGTCAGGGTCGGGCCAGGGCTGATCCCGATACCCCGCAGCGCCGTCCGGACGAAGACTTAAGCCATGAACGCTTTCGAAGACACCACCCAGAGCCAGACCCAGACCCCATCCGGCCCGTCGCGGACTCGGTCCGGTCCCTCCGGCCGGCCTCCGCTTCGGCGCGCCTACGACGGCCGGATGCTGGCCGGCGTGTGCGCCGGCCTCGCCGACTACCTGGCGATCGACGTCACGATCGTGCGCGTCGCGTTCGCCGTCTTCACCTTCCTCGGCGGCGCCGCCATCCCGGCCTACCTGGCCTGCCTGCTGCTGATCCCCGAGGAGGGCAGCGACCAGTCCCTCGCGAGCTCTCTGCTCGACTCGGTGCGGTAATTCCCGCACTCGCCCCACCGGCATCCGACTTAACCGTGCGATTAGGAGCACCAGCATGTCGCCTTCATCAACCCAGCAGTGGACGCGCCGCATCCGCTACGCCGACCAGCACATTCGGGTCTCCGACGCGGACCGGAACGCGGTCGCCGAGCAGTTGGGGGCGCACTACGCCGACGGCCGCCTCGACCAGGCGGAGTTCGACGAGCGCATCAGCAGGACCATGGCCGCCAAGACCCGCGGCGACCTCGCGGGCCTCTTCGACGACCTGCCCGACCCCGGGCCCGCCGAGGGCGCAGGGGTGGCCGGGCCGGGCGGCCCGACGACCCCGTACGTCCGTCCGCGGCGCCGCAGCGGTGCCTTCCGCTCGCTCGTCCTGCTGGCGATCGTTATCATCGTCTGCTCGACCGCGTGGCACGCGATGAACAGCTTCTTTTTCTTCAACATCCCGTGGTTCCCGATCGCGGTGATCGTCGCCATCGTCCTGCTCCTCAGCCGGCATCGCCGCCGGTAAATGCCCGACCAGGTGCGGCAACGATGGCCACGGTCCGCCATCCATAAGATAAAAAGTGTGCATGAACTTCTGCGCGAAGTGCGGCCGCGAGCGGTCCGGCGACGCCCGCTACTGCGGCGGCTGCGGCACCGAGCTCCCAGCCGTCCCGGCGGCTGCGGCCACGGCGCCGACGGACGACGACCCCGACGGCGGTGATCCGCAGCCGCCGGCGACCGTCGAGGGGCAGGCCGCGCCTACGCCGACGGAAGAGGCGGAGCGGTGGGAACCGCCCGCGGACGCCACCCGGGTGGAGCGGACACCCGATGTCACCATGATCGACCGGCCGGGCGGCTCCGAGGGGGCCCGCCGGGCGACGCCGGCGGCGGCCGAGCCCGATCCGTTCGCGACCTGGTTCGCGCCCGACGCCCAGGCAGCGCCGCGAACCGAGCCGGGCGGGCAGTGGCAGGCGGCCGAGCCATGGCAGGCGGCCGACACGGTGTACGCCGGATCGGGCCAACCGGCCCAGGCCTACCAGCCCCCGTCGCAGGCCGCCCCCGGCTACCCGCCGCCCCGGCCGCCCTACGGCGCGCAGCCGGGGCCGCCGTCCGGCGGCAGGCGCTCCTCCGGCGGCCGCAAGGCCGCGTTCATCCTCGTGGTCGTGCTGGTGATGCTCGCAGCGGGCGGCGGCGCGTACGCGCTCGTCTCGCGGTCGAACGGGCACAACACCGCCCAGCCGCCCGCCAGCCCCACCACCGGGTCCTCCGCCCCATCGACCGCGCAGTCGTCCGCGAGCGCGAGCACCTCGCCCACCGGTAGCCCCTCCTCCGCCGCCAGCGCCTCGGCGCCGTCAGGGCTGGTCAGCGTGGGCGCGGGGGTCGCATCGAACGGGGCCGAGCCGGCCGTGGAGACGACGCTCAGCCGGTACTTCCAGGGAATCAACACCCACGACTACGCGGAGTACCAGAGCGCGCACAACGCGGCGGAGCAGGCGGCCGAGTCTCAGGCCACCTTCAAATCCGGCTACGCGTCGACCGCCGACTCGGGAATGACCCTGGTCTCCCTGGACAGCACCTCCAACGGGGGCGAGTCCGCGACTGTGACGTTCACCAGCCACCAGGCCGCGGGCTCCAGCATCGACGGCAGCACCTGCAACAACTGGCAGCTCACCTTCTTCCTCGTCCCCCAGGGGGGCGGCTACCTCATCGGGGCCCCTCCCTCCGGTTACAAGCCCGTCTACTCGGACTGCTGAGCGCATGGTCGTACCGGTTGCCGCCCGGTGGGTCGCAGCGGCGCTCGGCGTGCTGCTGGTGCTCTCCGGCTGGCAGAGCGTGATCGGAACGCTGATCGTGCCGCGCCCGCTGGCCTCGTGGCTGACCCGGCTGGCCGACCGGATGGTGGTCTCCGCGTACCACATGGTGACCTCGCGGGTGGCCGACTACAAGCACCGCGACCGGATCCTGGCCACGCAGGCGGCCGCGATCCTGCTGACCCAGCTGGTGGGCTGGCTCGCCCTCTTCGTCGCCGGGTACACCCTGGTGCTGTGGCCGTGCAATGGCGCCAGCATCACCTCCGCGCTGACCGACGCCGGCTCGTCGATCTTCACCCTCGGCTTCTCCGAGCCGAGAGGAGCCGCGCCCGCCGCGCTCGTCTTCGTCGCCGCCGCCACCGGGATGGTGGTGGTCGCGCTCCAGGTCGGCTACCTGCCGACGCTCTACGCGGCCTTCAACCGGCGGGAGACCGAGGTCGCGCTGCTCGTCTCGCGCGCGGGGGCGCCGTCCTGGGGACCCGAGCTGCTGGCGAGGACGTACTACGCGCTCGGGACCGGCGTCTCGTCGATCGACACGCTTCCCGAGCTGTACCGGACCTGGGAGCGCTGGGCGGCCGACGTGGCCGAGAGTCACACCACCTACCTGCCGCTGGTCCGGTTCCGCTCACCGCTCCCGTACTCCTCGTGGGTGATCTCGCTGCTCGCGGTCCTCGACTCGGCCGCGCTGATCCTGGTCCTCGCGCCCGAGCAGGCCCCAGTGGTGGCGGCCAGGCTCTGCCTGCGCGGCGGCTTCTCATGCCTGGGGCGCGTCGCCCGGGCGATGGGCCTCGACGTGCCCGAGGAAGCGGACCCGGAGGCCGGGATCACCCTGACCTACGAGGAATTCCTCGAGGCGATCAGCCGGCTGGAGGGGGTCGGCTTCAAGATCACCCGGGAGGCGTCCGATGCGTGGCCGGAGTTCGTCGGCTGGCGGGTCAACTACGAGCGCGCGGCCTATCAGATCGCGGCGGCCCTCGACGCCGTCCCGGCGCTATGGTCGGGTCCGCGACGCCAAGCCGAGACCGAGATGGCACCGATCCGCCCGCCGAGCGGCCGCCAGCGGCCGGCCGCCGACGACGGGACCACCGGGCATAAATGATCCATCATCAACCTCGGGTTATGCTGGCCGCATGACCGGGGAGTGGCTCAGCGAAGACGAACAGCAGGCCTGGCGCACCTACCTTCGGGTGGGCTCGCTGCTGCCCGCCGCCCTCAACCGGCAGCTGCAGCAGGACTGCGGGCTGACGCTGCCCGAGTACGAGGTGCTTGTCGCGCTCAGCGAGGCGGCCGAGCAGCGGCTCCGCCCCTTCCAGATCTGCGACGCGCTGAACTGGGAGCAGAGCAGGCTGTCGCACCAGCTCACCCGGATGGAGCGCCGGGGTCTTGTGAAGAGGCAGGAGTGCGCGGCCGATGGCCGCGGCGCCTTCATCACGCTTACCCCGGCTGGCGCCGACGCCATTCGCGAGGCGGCCCCGCTGCACGTCGCGGCGGTGCGGCGGCTGGTCTTCGACCGGCTCAGCGGCGCTCAGCTCGCGGCCTTCGAGCAGGCCTGCTCGGTCATCCTCGACGCACTGGCCGAGGAGGCCTGAAGGGCCTGGTGCCGCGACGGTGACAATCAGGGCGGCGAGACGCCGGCCCCGGGGGCGCTCTGACCTTGATCGCTCGTCCCGCCTGGCTGATTTCCCTGGCTCCCGGCGCTTGGGCTCGCGCCCCCGGTAGCTGCCCGCTGCGTCGAACCGGGGCCGCCGGACGGAGCTCCGACCGGGGCTGCGGCCGGAACCCACCCGCCCTTGCCGCCCAGCGGGCTGTCGAGGTAGTGCAGGCAGTACCAGAAGATCTTGGACGGGCTCGGACCGCCCGCGAGCTTGCTCAGCTGCCCGTAAAGGGCGATCCAGGCCGTCTCGTCGCCGTGCCCCGGGTGCTCGGCGTACCCGAAGTACTCGCGGCACAGCGAGGCGGGGCCCGATGTCGGACGAGGGGTAGCGGGGGTGGCGGATACGGTCGGCTTGGGCGGCTGGGGCCGGTCACTGGCGGCGCTCGTCACCAGCGTGCCCTGCGAGCCCGGTGACCGCCCGGTCGCACGGGCCGACGCGGTGGCGCTGGCGGGCTGGCGGCCGAAGGACGTGAGCTCGCCGATCGATCCGGTCAGCGCGCCCGCGACCACCGCCACGACGACCAAGGCGGCCGCGGCGACCCCGGTCACCGCGATGCGCGGCTTGCGCGGGCTCCTGGCGGCCGGGCGCCGGTGCCGGTGCGCGGGCCGCTGCCCGCCGTCGGCCGGGGGAAGAACAAGAGTATGGGAGGTAACGGCCGCAGGCTCCTCCCCCGCCGCCCATGGCAGCGGCCCCGTGGTCGGCGCCGCCGTTGTCGTCAGCGGCGCGGGCGCGAACGCGCGGAACGCGGCCCTGGCCACCGCCTCGTCGGAGAGCTCACGTCGGGTCCCGGCCGCGCGCAGCGCGGCCAGGGTGCTCTCGACCGGCCGCAGCGCAGCCGGCGTGCTCCCCGTCTCCCCGGACAGCAAGGCGTCGAGGTCCCGCTCGTCGTACGCGGGGCCCCAGATCGGAGGCACCTGGCTGTCTGGCATGTCATCGTCCGGAACGCCGTTCCCGAGCAAAGCGTTACACCCCTGCCCGTGACGTGACCCCGGGGCGGGTGAGCATCGACTCGAGCTTGCGCAGGCCGCGGTGCGCGGCGACCCGGACGGCGCCGGCGGATGTGCCGAGCATCTCGGCTATCACCTCGGTGTCGAGGCCGGCCACCACCCGCAGCAGGATCACGTTGGCCTGCTGCTCGGGGAGCCGGCCGAGGAGCGCGATCGCGGACTCGGTGGCGATGTTGTCCAGGGCGAGCTGCTCGGCCCCCGGCGCCGTCGGCACCTCGGCCACGCCGATCTCGTCCAGCGGCTCGGACGGATGCCGCCGCAGGTGCCTGGCCTGATCGAGCATGCGCCGCCGGGCGGTGGTGAACAGCCACGCCCGCCAGGCGCCCTCGTCGCCGATGAACGCCGGGAGTCCCCTGACCACGGATACCCACGTCTCAGCGGCGATGTCCTCGGCCGCGTCGGGGACGAGCACCCGAAGGTAGCGGACGAGCGCGGGGTTCGCGTCGCGCCACAGAACGGCGAAATGCTCTTCGCTCCCACTCTGGGCAGCCGCAAGTACGGCCGCGAAGTCGTCGCCCACCACATGCTGAGTATCGACACACATGCCACTTCCGCGCAGGGAAATCACTCAGGCAGGTGTTACCACAAACTGACGCAGACAAAGGTCGCGAAACGTCACCGGACCACGCGGGCCGGGCACCGCGTCGATGTTGATTCCGGTCTCGGGCAGCTCGAGCAGCTTGAACCCGTCAAGGAGCCTGGTGGTGGCGTTCCAGAAGGCGCCCGTGCCGGTGTAGGCGGCGAGGAACTCGGCTGCCGCGCCCTCGTCGACGGCGGCGATGCCGGCCGCCAGGCCGGAGGTCTCGTCGTTGGCGATCATGGCCGCCTCGGCCGGGCCGCCGGCCGGCGCGACGGTCACCGTGGCCTCGCACTCGGAGTCGAGCGCCCACTCATAGCCGAGGGGGTGGTCGTGCGGCGGGAGCGAGGCCCTGATGCCGAGCCCGGCCAGCTGCCCGGTGATATCCGGCAGCCAGGAATCCCAGACCCGCCGGTCGAGCAGGAGCAGGTTGAGCCGGTTGCAGACGCCCAGCCGGTCCAGGCTCGAGCTGATCAGGCGGGCGGCCGCCGCTCGCTCGGCGGACGGGTGAATGTAGAGCACCCCGCCGCCGTCGGCGTGCGCCAGCGTCCGCACCCCGTGCGCCGCCCCCTCGGCCGCCAGCGCCCGGGTCGAGTCCCCGCTGCCGCGCAGGATCACAAGCGGGACCAGCTTCGGCTCGCGGACCAGCGCGTACGCGGCCGCCTGGCCGGGCACCCGGATGAGCTCGATCGCGGCCGGGTCAAGGCCGGCCGCGGCCAGGGCCGGGGTGATCACCTCGTCGGCGAGCGCGATGGCCGACCGCAGGGCCGCGCTGCCGGTCCGCAGCACGCCCGCGTTCCGCGACTTGACCAGCTGCGAGGCGATGTCCACGACCACGTTCGGCCTGGCCTCGAAGTTCGCGCCGATGACGCCGACCGGCCTGCTGCGCTCGGTCAGCACCAGGCCGCCCGGCAAATCCCGGATCTTGCGCGATGACGGCTCCGACTCCACCCCGGCCAGGATCTCGAGCTGGGCCGCCATCGCCTTCAGGCGATCGGCGTCGAGCCTGAGCCGGTCCCGCACCCCGGCCGCCAGTCCGGCGTCGGCCGCCGCCCTCATGTCCGCCTCGTTGGCGGCGAGCACGGCCGGGGCGGCGTCCGCCAGGCTCCGGGCCATCGCCCCGATGGCGGCGTCGATCGCCGCGTCGGCGGCGCCCGCCAGGCTGGGCGCCGCGGCGCGGGCCGCGCGCGCAGCCGTGCGCACGGCCTCGGTGGCCTGCGTGTCCTCCGCTGTCATGCTCCCGAGGTTACCGGACCGGCACCAGGGGCGGCCGGCTCCGGCTCCGGTCGCAGCGGCGGGGCGTCAAGGGCGCAGTGCAGGCCGGTGACCGCCTCCGGCTCGGACGGCTCGGCCCCGGCCTTCCGGGGCGCGTTGCGGATGGTCACGGCGGCCAGCACGCCGCCAAGGGCCGCGATTGCGGCGGCGATCAGCACGGCCTTGTGGAAGCCGCTCGTGAGCGCGGCCGGATGCTGGTAGATGTCGCCGGTTATGCCCGCCAGGGGCGGCAGCACCGCCACCGCGATGAGGCTGGCCGCCCGGGCCACGTCGTTGTTGACGGCCGAGGCGATGCCCGAATGCTCGGCGGGCGCGGCCGACAGCGCGGTCGAGGTGAGCGGCGCCACGTTGATCGCCAGGCCGAACCCGAACACCAGGACGGCCGGAAGCACCTGGGTCAGGTAGTCCCCGCTGCCGTGCACCCGGATCAGCAGCAGCAGGCCGGCCGCGATCACCAGCGGCCCGGTCGTCATCTGCAGCCTCGGGCCGATCCGGGCCGCGAGCGCGGCCGACCTGGCCGACAGGGTGAGCATGATGACCGTGATCGGCAGCAACGCCACCCCGGCCTCGAGCGCGCTGTAGCCGCACACCTCCTGAAGCACGACCGGTATCAGGAACAGAGCGCCGCCGAGGGCGCCGTAGACCACGAAGGTCACGGCGTTAGCGCCGCTGAACTGGCGGGAACGGAAGATCGACAGCGGCAGCATGGCATGCGGGCTGCGCGATTCGATGACGCAGAAGGCGACCAGCAGGGCAACGCCGGGCAGCAGGGTGCCGAGCACGCTGGGCGACCCCCAGTTGCCGTCCGACGCCGCGATCAGCCCGTAGGTGATGCCCGCGAGGGCCAGGCTGATCGTTGTCGCGCCGGCCGCGTCGAGCGGCTGACGCGGGCCGGGGGCGCGTGATTCAGGAACGTGCCGCACCGATATGGCGACGACGGCCGCCGCCGCGGGCAGGTTGATGAAGAACACCAGGCGCCAGGAGACCGCGCTGATCAGCCAGCCGCCGAGGAACGGCCCGATCGCAGTGGCGACGCCGCCGAGCCCGGACCAGGCGCCGATGGCCCTCGCGCGGTCCTGTTTCGCGAACGACGCCTGGATGATCGCCAGGCTGCCAGGGACGAGCAGCGCGGCGCCCGCCCCTTGCACGGCGCGGGCCACGATCAGAAACCCGGCGCTGGGGGCAAGGCCGCACGCGAGCGACGCGATCGCGAACCAGATCGTGCCGATCACGAACATCTTCCGGCGGCCGAAGGCGTCGCCGAGGGCGCCGCCAAGCAGTAGCAGCCCGGCCAGCGGCAGCGTGTAGCCGTCCACGACCCACTGCGTGCTCGACACCGAGGCGTGGAAGTCCCTGGCGATGGCGGGCAGGGCGATGCCGACGACGGTCGCGTCCAGGGCGGCGATGCCCGATCCGAGCACGGTGGCCGCGAGCACCCACCGTCCGGCCGCGGTCGCGTACCTCAGCCCGGGCGTCGGGTCCGTCGTCGCGCTGTCAGTCATCCGCCGTCGCCCGGCCCCGGTCAGACGCCGGGGGTCGCGGTCGGCCGTTCGATCACGGAGGCGGAGAAGGTCGTGCGGCGGCTACGCAGGTCGTCGCGGATCTGGCGGCCGAGCCTGCGCGTCTCCCTGCGGTTGAGCAGCGCCCCCGCCAGCGCGCCGGTCAGCAGCGGGCTGAGCGAGAAAGCGGACCTGCGCACCCGCGCCGCCAGCCGCCTGGTCAGCTGCCGTGCCAGTGGCGAGCCCGCGATCAGCAGCAGCCCGCCGTCCACCTGGTACACGCCCCGTCGGCTGGCCCACGCGCCGATGTAGGCGCGCGCCCGGTCGGTGGCGCTGCCCGCGGCGGGCAGGCCGTAGATCTCGTGCAGCTCGGCCAGCAGCTTGATCTCGATCCCCACGACCGCCAGCGTCTCGGCGGCGACCTCGACCGGGAACGCGGGCAGGACCGGCAGCGCCGCGCAGGCGCCGGTGGCGCCGCCGACGGCGGCGGTGGCCCGGGCCGCCCGCTCGACCAGCAGTCCGGCGATGTCGTCATCGGAACGGCCGGGGAACTGCGCCCGCAGCGTGGCCTGGTCGCGGATCTGCAGGCGCGGGCCCATCGCCACCACCTGCCCGGTGAGCCAGTTCAGGCCCGAGGTGACGCCGCGTCCGGCCGAGCCGACGCCCTTGCGGGCGCCGCCCGCGGTCCTGGTGACGGTCCCGGTGGCGTTGCCCGCGCCCCGGCGGGCGACGCCGCTGCCGCGTCGCACCGCGTCCGCGCCCCGGCCCGCGACGTACTGCAGCGCCCGGGCGATTCGCTTCTTGTCCTCGGGGCCTTCCGCCTCGGACAATTCGACGGCGACCTCGGCCGCCTGCCGCGCGGCGGCGTCGTCATCAGCCGCCTGCCCGCTCTCCACTCCGGCCATCTGAAGCCACCCATCCGTCGACGTGCCTGCCCTACCCACGCTCCCCGCATCTCATGTAGCAACGCTACCCAGACTGAAGCCGACTAACTGGACGTGCGGTGGCAGGCGAGCGGACTGCGTGTCGCGGCCACCCCCGGCATCGCGCCGAAGCAGACCCGCGCGGCCCGCGGCCGCGTGACCGTGGGCGCCGGCTGCCCCGAGCCCAGCCCCCGGCCGCCCGGCCCGACGCTGCTCGGTCTGATGCCGCTCGCCTCGGCGCCGCCCGCGGGCGTGCCCTTGGAGCCGCCGCTGATGGCGACCAGACCGCCCGCGCCGACGCCCGCGGCGGCCGTGGGCGCGGGCCCGGCGGTCGACTGCGCCGCGGCGAGCGCGGGCCGCGGCGCCGGAACCGCACCCACGCCGCCCGAGGCGAGGACGAACAGCGTCAGCACGACGCCGACGAAGGCGGCGGGCAGCAGCGTCGTCCCCGGATGCAGCCGGAGCGCCGCCCCGGCGAGCCCGAAGGCCCCCCGCACCCGGTCAAGAAGAAGCGCGATAACAAGCTGCGGCAGCGGGAGCTCGGGACCGCAGCCCCTGCTCGCCTCCTGCCTGAGACGGCGGATCACCGCCCGTCGCTGCCGGGCGGTCAGGCCGGGCAGCAGGTAGATCGTGACCCCCCGCGGCAGACGTTCCGCGATGCCCTGAAACCCGGTTACGTTGTGCGATCCGGACACGAAGTCGCGACGGCGAACGCGGATCACGGTTGCGCCCATTCGCGCAGGTCAATCCGCACGCGTACACCCCAAAAACACACCGGCTCCCCCCGTCGCCGTATTAGCAGGACTGAATATAACGCAACGGTTTGCCATGTTCACGGTAATTAGCGAAGTTGCCCGCTTCGCGTCGCGACCCCATCCCGTCTACCCTGCGTAGATGATCCCAGGGCAAACCGACGCGGACCCGCAGGACGCGCCGCAGCCGCGCCAGCCAGCGATCTCCGGCCTGCTTGACCAGCCGGGCGAACGCGACGCCGGGCGCCCGCGCGGCCCCGCCCGCGCGCCGCTCCGGGGGCGCTGGGCGCTGCCGCTCAGCCTGGTTGGCGGGCTGCTGCTGGCGGCGGCGTTCCCTCCGTACGGGGTATGGCCGCTGGCCTTCGTCAGCCCGGCGCTGCTGGTCGTGGCCCTGTCCGGGCGTTCGCTGCGAGGCGCGTTCACGATCGGCCTGGTCTTCGGTCTTGCCTTCTTCTTCCCGCTGGTCATCTGGGTCATCAACCTCGCCTGGTTCGCCTGGGTCGCGCTCGCCATCGCCTCGGCGCTCATCTTCGCGGTGTTCGCGATCGGGCAACGGCTGCTGCTCAACCTGCGCTGGTGGCCGCCGGCGGTGGCCGGCTGGTGGGTGGCGGCCGAGGCGTTCAGGGACCGCTGGCCGTGGGGCGGCTTCCCCTGGGGCAGGCTGGCGATGAGCCAGGCCGGGGTTCCGACCCAGGGCTGGGCCGCGATCGCGGGACCGCCGGCGCTGACCTTCGTGGTCGCGCTCGTCGGGGCCGCCCTCGGCTGGCTGCTGCTGACCGCGCTCGCCGGCGGTCGGAGAGCGCCCGGCCGCAGGCGCCTGCTGATGCCGG
>Ga0302314_10001837_pt1 | contig 39633 bp, 37 predicted proteins | sample III_Palsa_N2_3_FD_200533 | JGI IMG/M metagenome (GOLD analysis project Ga0302314, IMG submission 200533) | Peat permafrost microbial communities from Stordalen Mire near Abisko, Sweden - III_Palsa_N2_3 | ecosystem: Environmental > Terrestrial > Soil > Palsa > Peat permafrost | place: Sweden... | reverse complement strand
TGCCGGTGGCAGCTGCCCCCACCCCCGCCTCTGCGCCTGCCCCCACCTCTTTCGCTGCCCCCGCTGCGCCCGCCCCCTTCGCCGCCCCGGCCCCAGCCCCCGTCGCTGCGCATGCCCCTGGCCCCGCCTCCGCCGCTGCGCCCGCCCCCGCGCCCCCCTACACGCCGACCATGCCCTCGGTCCCCACCGCGTCAGGGCTTCCGACCGCGTCGGAGGTGCCCCCGCAGGGCGTTCCCGGCCCGCGCCGGGTCCGTGCTGTGGGGGGCCGCCCCTCCTCGCCCGAGCCGGCCCCGCTCGGACGGCGCCTGGCCGCCCGGCTGCTGGACATCTCGGTGGTGCTGGGCGTCCTCAACTTTCCCGGGGCCCCACTGGTCCAGGACATGGTGACCCACCTTCAGCAGAAGATCGACGCCGCCAGGGAGCTGAGCGGGGTCACGACGGTGTGGCTGGTCGATCCGACGGTCCTGACCGACGCCGGGCTGCTGCTGCTCATGGTCCTCGGCGTCGGCCTCGTCTACGAGGCGCTGCCGACCGCCCTGTGGGGGCGGACCCTCGGCAAGGCGATGTTCGGCCTGCGGGTGCTGGACCGGCGGTCCAAGCGGGTGCCGCGCTTCGGGCGTGCGCTTGCGCGCTGGCTGTCGTACCAGTTGCTGCTGGTCCTGCTGGTGGGGGTGCTCGATCTGCTGTGGTGCCTGCTGGACCGGCCCTGGCGGCGGTGCTGGCACGACAGGCTCGCGGGCACCTTCGTCGCGTCCGCGCACAGGTGAGCAGTCGGATCACCCGATTGGCGTGCTGTAGCACCTCTTGTCACGCTCTGATGCGATATCAGGTGATGTACTTCCTGTATGACCACAGCTGAGCCGCCCGGGGAGCCGACCCCGCCCTCCTTCGAGAAGCCCGCAGCGGGCGGCTCGCCCTACGACACGCCCCCGCCGACCGGCGGCGGCTCACCCTACGGCGACGTGCCGACCTATCAGGCGACCCCGCCCCACCAGGCCCCGCTCTACACCCCGCCGGCCTACGGTCAGGCTGCCGCCAGTGAGATGCCGCCGCTGGGCGGGCTGGGGACGCGCCTGCTGGCCCGGATCATCGACTGGGTGCTCCTGCTGGTCGCCGTGGTGCCGCTGTCGGTCCTCGCCTATGTCTCCTTCAACAGCAACCACAACCTCGCGGGAGTGATCATCGAGGTGATCGCCGCCCTGCTGGGCTTCATCTACGAGGGGCTGATGCTGACCCTGGCCGGTGGGCAGACGGTCGGCAAGAAGGTCATGGGGATCCGGGTCGCGGTGCTGGCGAACGGGGATGCCCCGGCGGGCGGCACCGGCTGGATCAGGGCGGCCGTCTTCTGGCTGCCGGGTCTGCTGAACGCCTTCTGCCTGCCGGCCGTGTTCCAGCTGCTGAACGTGCTGTGGTGCACCTGGGACCGGCCCTACCAGCAGTGCCTGCACGACAAGGCGGCCAAGACCGTCGTGGTCAAGGCCGCCTGACGTGCGATGAGGAGCGGGGCGCGGCTAGCGGCGGCTGCCCTCGCGCTCCGGGATGGACTCGACGGAGGGCGGGGTGGCGGGCCGGCCGGCCGGGGTCGGACGGTTGCGGGCCACGAGCAGGCTGCGGGCGGGGGTGTGCCCGCGCCTGGCGGGGGCGGTGATGGCCAGGGCCGCGACAATGGTGCCGAGGGTGATGCCGAGTATCGCCAGCAGGCTGGTGGCCAGCAGGCTGTGGGTGCCCGAGGCGGCCAGGAGCGCGATCGTGGCGATGACGACGGCTAGCGTGCCGTAGCAGATCTGAGCGGGGGTCAGGCGGGGCATGGCGGTTCCGTCCTTCGCAGCGGGGGAGTCTGTAGGAGTCGGATGTGCACCATCGATGTACCCGGCTCGGGGGGCCGGTGACCCAAGACTGCCACCCCCGAGGGAGGGGCACTGGGGGCGCACGGACTCATGCGGTGGGCGGACGGAGGATCTCCGGGACCGGGCAGTCGCCGCGCGCCCCGGCATCACCGCAGGTACCCGCGCGTTCGGCGCGGACGGCAACCCCGGTGACGGACGCGCGTAGAGAACACGGGGGCAACTTGTCATTGCGCGTTCACCGCACGGCTCTTCCGTTTGGTCTACGCGCGTGGTGTCCTGGGGGCGCATCCGACCACCGGGGTGGGTGCATCCTCAAGTCTCTTGGGAGACACGCATGATAGCCAGGTCTGTCCGTCGTGCCGGCATCGCTGCCATTGCCTGTGCCGCTGCGGTCGCCACCGCCGGCGCTGCCCCCGCAATCGCTGCTCCGGCGGCCAGTTCGCACCAGGCCGGGGTCACCTACAAGGCCTTCGCCTTCTCGCGCACCACGGGGACCAACGAGCCGGTCATCGACAAGTTCATCGCCTCGGCGCACCGGTCGCTCGACATGACGATGTACCAGCTCGACGACACGACCGCGATCAACGAGCTGATCGCCCTGCACGACCGCGGTGTCGCGGTGCGGGTGATCCTGGACAACCGCAACGAGTCCTACAACGCTCCCGCCTTCGCGCAGCTGCAGGCTGCCGGTGTCGGCGTCGTCTACTCCAACCCCACGTACTACTTCACGCACCAGAAGACCATCACGGTCGACGGCTCCGTGTCGCTGATCATGACCGGCAACCTGACCTCCGAGTACTACACGACCAGTCGCGACTACGGGGTGTTCGACAACGACCCCAAGGACGTCTCGGCGATCGAGACCGTGTTCAACGCCGACTTCACCCACGCGGCGGTGACCCCCGGCGACGGCGACAACCTGCTGTGGTCGCCGACCGACTCCCGCACCCGGATCCTCTCCGTGATCAACGGCGCCAAGAAGACGCTGGACGTCGAGGAGCTGGAGTTCAGCGACTCGGCCGTGGTCGACGCGATCACCGCGGCCGCGAAGCGCGGCGTCAAGGTCCGCATCGTGCTGGAGAACCCCTCGTACTACACCTGGGAGATCGCCCAGGTGGAGGCAGCCGGGGCCACGGTCACGACGTACTCCTCCGAGACCGGTCTCTACATCCACGCCAAGGCCATCGTCGCGGACGCCGGCACGCACGCGGAGCGGGTCGAGGTCGGCTCGATCAACATCACCGAGAACTCGCTGGACAACAACCGCGAGCTGGGCATCATCCTCACCGACCACTCCTCGGTGAACCTGATCGAGAGCTACTTCAACAGCGACTACGCGGGTGGCGCCCCGGCCGCCTGACGGCCGCCCGCCTGACCGCCTCCCCGCCGCGCCCCGGATCCCTCCCTCCCCGGAGGGCCCCGGGGCGCGGTCCTTTCATGTGCTCATGGGCTGATGTACGCGCGTAGAGAGATAGACATGACAAGTTAACCGGCAGGGCCTTCCTTCGGTTCTACGCGCGTGGTTCCCTGATGGTGCATCAGCTCGGCTGGGTTGATGAACCGTCAAGTGCCATGGGAGAAAAACATGATGCGCACCTCCATGCGCCGTACCGGGATCGCCGTCGCCGCGTGCGCCGCAGCATTCGGCACGGCCGTCCCCGCACACGCCACCTCCCCGACCTACTCGGCGTTCGCCTTCTCGCTCGGCAGCAGCGAGCCGACGATCTACTCGTTCATCAACTCGGCCACCACCTCGCTCAACATGACCATGTACGAGCTCAGCGACACCACCGCGGTCAACGACCTGATCGCCCGCGAGAAGGCCGGCGTCACCGTCCGGGTCATCCTGGACCGCGAGGAGACCTCCACCAACGACTCGGCCTACAACACGCTGAAGGCCGCCGGGGTCGGGGTCGTCTGGTCCTCCTCCGCGTTCACCTACACCCACCAGAAGACCATCACGGTCAACGGCGACGAGTCACTGGTCCTGACCGGCAACCTGACCTCCGAGTACTACCCGACCAGCCGCGACTACGGGGTCTTCGACAACGACGCCAACGACGTCAGCGCGATCACGGCGGTCTTCAACGCGGACTACGCGCACAAGTCGATCACGCCCAGCGACGGCGACAACCTGCTGTGGTCCCCGACCACCGCCCAGTCCAGACTGCTGTCCGTGATCAACGGCGCGACCACCACCCTCGACGTCGAGGAGGAGGAGTTCAGCGACAGCGCGGTCGTCAACGCGATCGTCGCCCGCGCCAAGGCCGGCGTGGACGTCCGCGTCGTCCTGGAGGACCCGGCCGACTACTCCTCCGAGGTCAGCGAGGTCGTGAAGGCCGGAGGCACGGTCGAGGGCTACTCCTCCAGCACCGGCTTCTACATCCACGCCAAGGCGATCGTCGCGGACTACGGCCTGTCGACGATGAAGGTCGAGGCCGGTTCGATGAACATCACCAGCAACTCGCTCCAGGACAACCGCGAGCTGGGCATCATCCTGACCGACACCGGCGTGGCCTCGGTCATCGAGAACGCGTTCAACAGCGACTACGCGGGCGGCACGGCGGCCTCCTGACCCGCTCCTGCGGCCGGGCCGGCCGTGCCCCGGGGCTGCGGCGACGTCACCCGTCGTGCAGCCCCGACTGCATCCCGCTGGCACTGTCCGTGGACGTGGGCGACGGCAACCCCGGGGAGGTGGGCGGGGACTCGCCCGAGAACGACGGCGGCGGCGAGGCGGGCCCGCCGGAGGAGGGTTTGCCGGAGTGGTGGCCGCCGGGGCCGGAGGTGGACCGGGTCGGGGGCGGGGTCTTGCCCGGTGGCGTGGCCGGTGGCGTGGCCGGGGGAGTGCCCGGGGCCTGCGGCTGGTAGGGGACCTCGGGTCCGGCCGCCTGCCCTCCTCCGGTCGTGGGCGGGGCCGTGGCCTGCGCGGGCGGCGGCGGGAAGGCCCTGGTGGAGCCGCCGGTGACCGACTGCATGTAGTCGCTCCAGATGCGGGTCGGCCAGGCCGCGCTCTGCGTGGCGCCCAGGCCGCCGAGGTGGTTCAGGGACAGCACCGTGGTCCGGCCCTTCGCGTTCACCGACTGGTCCCACAGGCCCACCGTGGTGACGATGTCGGTGGTGTAGCCGGAGTACCAGGCGCTGGCGTCACCGCCGATCGTCCCGCTCTCACCGGCCGTGTTCGCCGGGGCGCCGGCCAGTGCGTCGGCCAGCGCGCCGGCCGACACGGCCGTCGGTCCGCTGGAGAGCATGGCGGTCACCGCCGCGGCGCTGTCCGGGGACATCGCCTGCGAGCCCTGCGGGTGGTAGCTCCAGACCTGCCTGCCGTTCACGGTGACCGAGAGCGCCATCGCCAGGTCGTGGTAGACCCCGCCGTCCGGGAAGACCGCGTAGGCGGCCGCCATCCGGGCCGGCGACTCCGGCGCTATGCCGAGGCTCAGCTGCGGGTCCTTCTTCAGCGCGGCCAGGGGCTCCGGCAGTTCGTAGGGGTCGGCCTGCAGATTCTGGGTCAGGCCCACCTGGCTCATCAGCGTCCACAGCTGGGACGGGCCGGAGTTCGCCGAGGCGTCCTGCACGGAGACGCTGCCGGTGCCGGAGGACAGCTCCGCGGCGGCGGCGAACGCCGACATCTGCGAGCCCGGTTCGATCTGGGCCTGCGTCGCGTTGTCGTACTGCGAGCCCCCAGGGTAGAAGGCGATCAGCTCCCCGCTGTCGGCGTCCACGGACGCGAGGCCGACCTGCACCCCCTTGTCGACGGCGGCCTGCGAGGGATCCCTGGGGTTCAGCTTCCGCAGCAGTTCGGCGTCGACGGCCTTCACCGCGGCCGTCATGTCGGCCCGGTCGAAGGTGGTCCTGATGATGTCGCCGCCCGCGTCCGCGGTGGCCGAGTCGGGGACGGACGGGTCCTGCGCGTGCAGCTTGTCCAGGTAGGCGTCGGCCACCTGGGCCATCGCCGAGTCGTCCACCCCGTTGGCGTCCTCCACGACGGCGCCGGCGGGCTCCAGCGCGGTCGGCCACTTCACCGCCAGACGCTGCGCCGGAGTCAGGTGGCCGGCCTTGACCATGGCGTCGAGCACCAGGTTCCAGCGGGCCTTCAGCAGCGCCTGCGAGGTGCGGTCGGTCGCGGACAGCACCGTGGGCGCGTTCACCAGCGCGGCCAGATAGGCCGCCTGCCCCGGATCGGTGACCTGGTCGACGGGTATCCCGAAGTAGGTCTCCGCGGCGGCGTCGATCCCGTAGGACTCGCGGCCGAAGTAGACGGTGTTGAGGTAGTCGTCGAGGATCTCCGTCTTCGGGTAGTTCCTGGTGATCTTCACCGCATCGAAGATCTCCACCAGCTTCCTGGTGAAGGTCTGGTTGTCGGTCAGGTAGGCGTTCTTCACGAACTGCTGGGTGATGGTCGAGCCGCCCTCGAACTCCCCGCCCTGGACGTCGCTGACCAGGGCCCGCAGGATCCCCTTGGGCGCGATGCCCTCGTCGGTGTAGAAGGTGGGGTTCTCGATCGAGACGATGGCGTCCTGCATGGTGACCGGGACCTGGGAGATGGGCACCAGGGTGCGGTCCTGCAGGCCCTGCGCGTAGAAGACCGTGCCGTCGGAGTACTCGTACACGGTGGCGGTCGGCATCTTCAGATGGTTGATGTCCGGCATCTGCACGGACGCGTAGACGGCGGCCACCAGGCCGCCCAGGGCCACCAGCAGGCCCAGCAGGCTCCCGCAGACCAGGCGCCAGGAGGGGACGAGGCAGCGCCATCCGCGTCGGCCGGTACGCGGGTAGTCGACGATCCGGCGGTAACCGGATCTGCGGATCCGGCCGCCGTGCCGGGCGCTGTGCCGCCCGCCGCCCCGGCCGTCGTCCTGCTCCCGCTGCTCCTGGTCCTGCTCCGCGAACTCGTGCATTGCCGCCATTCCGCTGGGGGATCATGGTCCGTGCGTCTACCTCTAAAGACGCCGCACCTACCCCATCGCGTTGCTGGCAGTTTTCTGGGGATCCCCGGGGACCCCCGGGATCAGCTCGCCAGCACCACCGGAGTTCCCGTCAACTGCACGCCTGCGGCCTGGAGTTGCTCCAGGGCCGCCTCGGTGGTCTCCTTCGCCACCCCGGCCGTCAGATCCAGCAGCACGCGGGTGGTGAACCCCTCGCGGGCCGCGTCCAGCGCGGTGGCCCGCACGCAGTGGTCGGTGGCGATGCCGACGACGTCCACCTCGGTGACGCCCCGGTCGCGCAGCCAGTCGGCCAGCGACCCGCCGTTCTCGTCGGTGCCCTCGAAGCCGCTGTAGGCGGCCGAGTACGCGCCCTTGTCGAACACGGCCTCGACCGCGCCCGAGGTCACCGAGGGGGCGAAATTGGGGTGGAAGCCCACGCCCTCGGTGCCGGCGACGCAGTGGACCGGCCAGCTGTCCAGATAGTCCGGAGTGTCCGAGAAGTGGGCGCCCGGGTCCACATGGTGGTCGCGGGTGGCCACCACATGGGCGTATCCGGCCGTGGCCTCGCCGACCAGGTCGGTGATGGACGCGGCCACCTCCGAGCCCCCGGCGACGGCCAGGCTGCCGCCTTCGCAGAAGTCGTTCTGCACGTCGACGATGATCAGTGCGCGGTGCATCGGGGCCTCGCTTCGGGGGAGTGCGGGCGTGCTTGCAGAGAGCGTAGGGACCGGGCCGGACAGGGGGGAAGAGCCACGCACGTGAGTTCCGCCGCCTTTCGCGGCCTTCCCTCCGCCGTGCTCAGCCGGCGTGCCCCGAGCGGGTCACGTACTCGGTCGGGATCACCGGCTCGCCCTTGGACAACTGCGTCGCGGACATCGGCAGTTGCTCGCGCGAGCGCAGATGCCGGGCCCTGGCGTCCGCCAGCGGCTCACGGCCGACGACCTCGCCCCCGCGCACCAGCGGACGGTGCAGCAGGTGGTCCGCGAGGTCCGGCGGGACCGGTCCCACGCCGACCACCTCGGCCTCGGCAATGCCCTCCGCGTCCAGCCGCCGCGCACCCCACTTGCGTCCGCCGCGGCTGGACTTCGCCCCGGCCGAGCGCTTGGCCACCGGCACCAGCGGTGCGTCCGGCTCCGTCGAGGAGGCGCGGGCGACCAGCTTGTAGACCATCGCGCAGGTCGGCTGGCCGCTGCCGGTGACCAGCGAGGTGCCGACGCCGTAGCCGTCCACGGGGGCCGTGCCCAGCGCGGCGATGGCGTACTCGTCCAGGTCGCTGGTGACCGTGATCCGGGTCTTCTCCGCGCCCAGCTCGTCCAGCTGCCGGCGGACCCGGTGCGCCAGCATCAGCAGGTCCCCGGAGTCGATGCGGACCGCGCCCAGTTCCGTCCCGGCGACCTCGATCGCGGTGCGGACCGCCTCGCCCAGGTCGTAGGTGTCGATGAGCAGGGTCGTGCCGCGGCCCATCGACTCGATCTGCGCGGTGAAGGCGTCCCGCTCGCTGTCGTGCAGCAGGGTGAAGGCGTGGGCGCTGGTCCCGGTGGTGGGGATGCCGTACTGGAAGCCGGCCTGCAGGTCGGAGGTGGCCGCGAACCCGGCCACGTACGCGGCCCGTGCCGACGACACCGCCGCCAGCTCGTGCGTCCGGCGGGCGCCCATCTCGATCAGCGGCCGGTCGCCGGCCGCGGCCGACATCCGCGAGGCGGCCGCGGCGATGGCCGAGTCGTGGTTGAGGATCGACAGGATCGTCGTCTCCAGGATCACCGCCTCCGCGAAGCTGCCCTCGACCACCATCACGGGTGAACCGGGGAAGTAGCACTCGCCCTCGCCGTAGCCGCGGATGTCGCCGCGGAAGCGGTAGTCCGCCAGCCAGCCGAGGGTGGCCTCGTCCACGACCCCCTGGTCGGAGAGCCAGTCCAGCTGGGGCGTGCCGAAGCGGAACGCCTCGACGGCGTCCAGGACCCGGCCGACCCCGGCGGTCACGCCGTAGCGGCGGCCCTCGGGGAGACGGCGGGTGAAGACCTCGAAGACCGAGTGGCGACGGGCCGCGCCGCTGCGCAGCGCCGCCTGGAGCATGGTCAACTCGTAACGGTCGGTGAGCAGCGCGGTCGATGCGGCACTCGCATGAAGAGGGGCGGCGTCCATAAGGATGATGATAGCGCGAATACTCGTCACTTTGACGATTTCTCTGCCCGGTGGGTCCCGGATCGCTTCGGCATCCCCCGGATGGCAGCATGGTGAGGTACGGCCCGTTCACGTCCGCCGTGGACGCGGCCCCCGGAACCGGTCTTCGGACCCCATCGAACAGGAGCCACCGCTGTGAGCGTTGCGCCGGTCGAGATCGAGCGCACCGAGTCGGAGTCGGCGCCTTTCGAGCTGGTCGACCCCGATGTCCCCTGGGTGACGATCGTCCACAACGATCCGGTGAACCTGATGAGTTACGTCGTGTACGTCTTCCAGTCCTACTTCGGCTACCCCAAGGAGAAGGCGCGCGAGCTGATGATGGACGTCCACCAGAAGGGCCGGGCCACGGTCTCCAGCGGCACCCGCGAGGAGATGGAGCGCGATGTCCAGGCCATGCACGGATACGGCCTCTGGGCCACGCTCCAGCACGACAAGTGACGTTCTGTCCGCCGCTGCCGCCGCTCCTCCCCTCGAACCGTCCCGCACAGAATTCTGAAAGGCGCCACGAACTCCTCATGTCCGGACTGTTCAAGCCCGCCCGCCACGGCGGTGCCGTGCTCACCCTGGAGCCGGTCGAGGCGTCCATCCTGCGCAGCCTCACCGTCCAGATGCTGGAACTCCTCGGTCCCGGCGACGAGCCCGACGCGGACGAGGACCCGCTGGCGCGGCTCTTCGCCACCGGCCCCAGCGAACCCCCGGACGACCCGGCCCTGGCCCGGCTCTTCCCCGACGCCTACAGCGAGGGACCGGACTCGGCCCAGCACTCCGCCGAGTTCCGCCGCTTCACCGAGAACGAGCTGCGCACCCGCAAGCGCGAGGACGGCCTGGCGGTCGTCCGCAGCATCGACCGCGCCCCGGCCGGGCGCAAGGGGCGCATCGAGCTGCACCTGGAACCGGAGGACTGCCGGCACTGGCTCGGCACGCTCAACGACCTGCGGCTGACCCTCGGCACCCGGCTGGAGGTCTCCGAGGACGACGAGACGATGTACCGGCTGCCCGACGAGGACCCGCGCAAGCCGCTGATGATGGCCTATCTCTGGCTCGGCGGCCTCCAGGAGACCCTGATCGAGGTGCTGATGCGCTGACCTATCCTGGCGCCATGCTGACCATCACCCGTGCCCTGCACGACCAGATCGTCGCCCACTCCCGGGCCGACCACCCCGACGAGGCCTGCGGCGTGGTCGCCGGGCCGGCCGGCACCGGCCGCCCCGAGCGCTTCATCCCCATGCTGAACGCCGCCCGCTCGCCCACGTTCTACGAGTTCGACTCGGGCGACCTGCTCAAGCTCTACCGGGAGATGGACGACCGCGACGAGGAGCCGGTGATCGTCTACCACTCCCACACCGCGACCGAGGCCTACCCCTCCAGGACCGACGTCTCCTACGCCTCCGAGCCCGAGGCGCACTACGTGCTGGTGTCCACCGCGGACTGCGGGAACGAGGAGGGCCCCTTCCAGTTCCGCTCGTTCCGCATCGTGGACGGCCTGATCACCGAGGAGGAGGTCCGGGTCGTCGAGGACCTGGTCTGACCCCTCCGGTGCGCGCCGGTCCCAGGATTCGGGACATATGAGTCCGGAGAGCGAGACGGTGGCCCCTGGCTGCGGTCGGGAATCTATACGATGACCGCATGCGTTGCCTCGATGTGAGCACTCCCGCCCCGGGCATCCGCCTCGTTGCGCGGCTGCACGTCGACCTGTGCCGCCTCGCCAGCGCGATCTGTCACGCCTGCTGAGAGCCCCACCGCACCGCACCCCCCGTCGCAACAGACCCCCTGCCCGCTCCCGGGCAGGCTCCCGCCTCACCCAACGGAGCGCAGTCATGGCCATCGAGGTCCGCATCCCGACCATCCTCCGCACCTACACCGACGGCGCCAAGGCCGTCGAAGGCAGCGGCACCACCCTCGGCGACCTCTTCGCCGACCTCGACGCACGCCACCCCGGCATCCGGGAGCGCCTCGTCGACGCCGGCGAGCTGCGCCGCTTCGTCAACGTCTACCTCAACGACGAGGACGTCCGCTTCCTCGACGGCATCAACACCGCCGTCGCCGCCGGTGACAGCATCACCATCCTCCCGGCCGTGGCCGGCGGTTCGGTCTGATGCGCTACGACACCCCCCTCGACGCCGTCGGCAACACCCCCCTCGTCGGCCTGCCCCGGCTCTCCGGGAGCATCCCCGGCAACGAGGCGGGTGTCGTACGCCTCTGGGCCAAGCTGGAGGACCGCAACCCCACCGGATCGATCAAGGACCGCCCCGCGCTCCACATGATCGAGCGCGCCGAGGCCGACGGTCGGCTCACCCCCGGCTGCACCGTCCTCGAGCCCACCAGCGGCAACACCGGCATCGCCCTCGCCATGGCGGCCAAGCTCAAGGGCTACCGCATGGTCTGCGTCATGCCGGAGAACACCAGCGAGGAACGCCGCGAACTGCTCCGCATGTGGGGCGCCGAGGTCATCCCCTCCCCGGCCGCGGGCGGCTCCAACACCGCCGTGCGCGTCGCCAAGGAACTCGCCGCCGAACACCCCGACTGGGTGATGCTCTACCAGTACGGCAACCCCGACAACGCGGGCGCCCACTACGCCACCACCGGACCCGAGATCCTCGCCGACCTCCCCACCGTCACCCACTTCGTGGCCGGCCTCGGCACCACCGGCACCCTCATGGGCGTCGGCCGCTACCTGCGCGAGAAGGTCCCCGGCATCCGCATCGTCGCCGCCGAGCCGCGCTACGACGACCTGGTCTACGGGCTGCGCAACCTCGACGAGGGCTTCGTCCCCGAGCTCTACGACGCCTCGGTCCTCACCACCCGCTTCTCCGTCGGCTCGGCGGACGCGGTCCTGCGGACCCGCCAACTGCTGCAGGAGGAAGGCATCTTCGCCGGTGTCTCCACCGGTGCGATCCTGCACGCCGCCCTCGGCGTCGGCCGCAAGGCCGCCCAGGCAGGCGAGAGCGCCGACATCGTCTTCGTGGTGGCCGACGGCGGCTGGAAGTACCTCTCCACCGGCATCTACACCGCCGCCACCACCGAGGACGCGGTGGAGGCCCTGCAGGGCCAGCTCTGGGCCTAGGAGCCCCGGGCCCGGCAGCCCCCCATACCTGTGACTCCGGCGGCGACGGATTCTTTATCTGTTTTCTGACCCGAAACCGTCACAGAACGACGACAGGGGACCCTCCCTCCGCATGTGGCCCGTCCGGCTGGACAAGCCTTGGGCAGTGCAGCCGACCAGCACCGGTGACAGGTCCGCGCTGGTCACGCGTCAAATGGAGGAGGGACTCCATGAGTCCTCAGAGTGGTGAGCTCTGGTCCTACGTCGAGATCGCCGCGCATCTCGGAGTCAGACCGGAGACCGTCAAGTCGTACCGCCGCCAAGGTGTGATGCCCGAGCCGGACGTCGTCAGCGCCCTCGGCAAGCCCCGCTGGTACGCCGACACCATCCGCGCCTGGACCGCCCGCCGCCCCCGCAACCGCGAACACTGAACCACAACGACCGGCACCGCACGCCAGTACGGGGGGAGCGCGCAGCTCCCCCCGTACTGGTGATTCCGACCACAACCGGCCCCGTGGACGGCATCGAAGCCACAGCGCCGCCTTACTCTCGACTTTCACGCAATGAAGCGTGGCAGCAGGACGAGCAGCAGGCGGAGGACGCGGCATGGAACTGACCGTGGTGGGAAGCTCGGGAAGCTTTCCGTCGGCCGACTCGCCCTGCTCCTGCTATCTCGTCGAGGCCGACGGCTACCGCATGGTCCTCGACCTCGGCAACGGGGCCCTCGGGGCGCTGCAGCGCCACTGCAGCATCTACGAGGTCGACGCGGTCCTGCTCAGCCACCTCCACGCCGACCACTGCGTCGACATGTGCTCCTACTACGTCGCCCGGAACTACCGCGTGGAGGGCTGCCCCGACCCGCTGCCCGTCTACGGTCCGCACGGCACCCCCGAGCGCCTCGCCCGCGCCTACGACATGGACGAGCACCCCGGCATGAAGGAGGTCTTCGACTTCCACACGCTGCGCGACGGCACCTTCGAGCTCGGCCCGTTCACCGTCACCGCGGCCAGGGTCGCCCACCCCGTCGAGGCCTACGCCTTCCGGGTGGAGCACGGCGGCAGCTCCTTCGTCTACACCGGTGACACCGGGCCCTGCCAGGAACTGGTGGACCTCGCGCGCGGCACCGACCTGCTGCTCAGTGAGGCCGCGTTCACCGACGGCAAGGAGGACATCCCCGACCTCCACCTCAACGGCCGCCAGGCCGGGGAGCATGCCGCGAGGGCGGGCGTCGGGCGGCTGGTCCTCACCCACATCCCGCCGTGGACCGATCCCGAGCGCAACCGCGCCGACGCCGCGGCCGCCTACGGCGGCCCGGTGGAACTCGCCCACCCGGGCGCCGTCTACTCGCTGTAGCAGCGCAGGGCGGGCACCAGCTCTCGGAGGGCTACGCCCTGGTGATCTCGTCGATCTCCTCGTCGTCCTCGCGACCGGGGGTCCTGAGGTCGAACCTGGTGATCGCGAAGCGGAAGAGCGTGTAGTACACCGCGGCGAAGGCCAGGCCGATCGGGATGATCAACCAGGGCTTGGTGGCCAGGTTCCAGTTGAGCAGGTAGTCCAGCAGGCCGGCCGAGAAGGTGAAGCCGGCGTGCACGCCCAGCGCCCAGGTCACCGCCATGGAGACGCCGGTGAGCAGCGCGTGGATCCCGAAGAGCACCGGCGCCACGAACATGAAGGAGAACTCGATCGGCTCGGTCACGCCGGTGACGAACGAGGTCAGGGCGAGCGAGAGCATCAGCCCGGCGACGGCCTTGCGGCGCTCCGGGCGGGCGCAGTGGACGATGGCCAGGGCGGCGGCCGGGAGGCCGAACATCATGATCGGGAAGAAGCCGGACATGAACTGGCCGGCGGTCGGGTCGCCCGCGAAGAAGCGGTTGAGGTCGCCGTGGACGGTCACGCCGTGCGAGGTGTAGGTGCCGACCTGCTGCCAGAAGTAGGTGTTGACGAACTGGTGCATGCCGATGGGCAGCAGCAGCCGGTTGACCACGCCGAAGACACCGGCGCCGACGGCGCCGAGGCCGATCAGCCAGGAGCTGAGGTCGTTCAGCACGCTGCCGACGGGACCCCAGACCAGTCCGAAGAACACACCGACCAGGGTGCCGACGAAGGCCATCTGGATCGGGACCAGGCGGCGGCCGTTGAAGAAGCCGAGCCAGTCGACCAGCTTGGTGCGGTGGTAGCGCTGCCACAGGACCGCGCTGAGCAGGCCGACGACGATGCCGCCGAGGACGCCGGGGTCCTGCGGGGTTCCGGTGGGGTTGGCCGCGGTGACCGTCCCGGGCTGGGGGAACACCGTCAGCACCTGGTGGTAGACCAGGAAGCCCACGATCGCGGCGAGCGCGGTGGAGCCGTCCGACTTCTTGGCGAAGCCGATCGCCACGCCGATGCAGAACAGCAGCGGCATATTGGCGAACACACCGTTCCCGGCGGCGGCGAAGACGTCGGCGACCTTGTCCCAGTGCAGGCCCTGGGCGCCGAAGACGTCCGGCTGGCCGAGGCGGAGCAGGATGCCCGCTGCCGGGAGGACGGCGATCGGCAGCTGCAGGCTGCGGCCGACCTTCTGGAGGCCCTGGAAGAGGCCCGAGCCCCGCTTCTTCGCGGGGGCCACCGGGGACGCGGCGGTCGTTGTGCTCATGGAAGGTTCCTTCACGCAAAAAATGGTCTACACCACTGGGTGGTGTAGACCATTTTTAACACATATTCACTCCATATCCGGACGCCTGTGCTCCAGTTGTGACAAACGCCCGGCGGCCCCGGACCTGTTGGTCCGGAGCCGCCGGGCGGGCCGGGAAGCGGTGTGACGGGCGTTACTTGATGTTCGCCTCCTCCAGTTCCTCGGCGTCGTCCTCGCGGCCGGGTGTCCTGAGGTCGAACCTGGTGATCACGAAGCGGAAGAGCGTGTAGTACACCGCGGCGAAGGCCAGGCCGATGGGGATGATCAGCAGTGGTTTGGTCGCCAGGCTGAAGTTGATCACGTAGTCGATGAAGCCGGCCGAGAAGCTGAAGCCGTCATGGACGCCGAGGGCCCAGGTCACGGCCATGGAGACGCCGGTCAGCACGGCGTGGATGCCGTAGAGGACGGGTGCGATGTAGAGGAAGGAGTACTCGATCGGCTCGGTCACGCCGGTCATGAACGAGGTCAGGCCGACGGAGATCATCATGCCCATCACCTCCTTGCGGCGGCTCGGCTTCGCGCAGTGCGCGATCGCGATCGCGGCGGCGGGGAGGGCGAACATCATGATCGGGAAGAAGCCGGAGGTGAACTGACCCGCCGTCGGGTCGCCCGCCAGGAACCGGTTGATGTCGCCATGGGCCACGGTGCCGTCCGGCTTGGTGTAGCTCCCGAACTGGAACCAGAAGAAGACATTGAGGAACTGGTGCAGGCCGATGACCAGCAGTGCCCGGTTGGCGACGCCGAAGACCCCCGAGCCGGTCGAGCCCATCCCGGTCAGGCCGTTGGCGAAGTGGTCCAGCGCCCGGCCGATCGGCGGCCAGACGAGGACGCAGACGACGGCGAAGACCATCGCCACGCCCGCCATGATGATCGGCACCAGGCGGCGGCCGTTGAAGAAGCCCAGCCAGTCCACCAGCTTCACCCGGTGGAAGCGCTGCCAGAAGTAGGCGCTCAGCAGGCCGATGACGATGCCGCCGAAGACCCCCGGGTTCTGCACGGTGGCGGGTTCGATGGCGGTGAACGGCCCCGTGACGGCCTTGCCGGTCGCACAGACGCCGTTGTTCAGGACGGCCGGCGCCGTGCACTTGGCGAAGGTCTTGAGCACATTGAAGTAGACGAGGAAGCCGGCGACGGCGGCGAGGGCGGTCGAGCCGTCCGCCTTCTTCGCCATCCCGATGGCGACGCCGACCGCGAACAGCAGGGGCAGGCCGAGGGAGCCGTCGAGCAGTGCCCCGCCCGCGCCGCCGAAGAGCTTGACCAGGTTCTCCGGGAACCCCCAACTGGTGTGGATGTCCGGCTGGCCCAGGCGGTTCAGGATGCCGGCCGCGGGGAGGACGGCGATGGGGAGCTGGAGGCTGCGACCCATCTTCTGCAGGCCCCCGACCAGGCCCTGCCACCATGGCGCCGGCGGTACGGCGGGGTCGGCCGAACTCATGGACTCTCCTCGTCGGGGTGGCGAACTCAGCGAGTTGCCGGGTTCGCCCCCGACGCAGGTTTGGCCCGCACCGGAGAATTGGTGTAGACCAGTTGTGCGCGAGCTCGCCCGAGTGCGGGACCTGGATCCCGCTGTTGTCATCCTGGCGTCTGTCGGGTGATCTTCGCGCGCGAAGTTGAGCCAACCGTGCGTTACCGTGTGAATACGGATGATAAGGGCGTTTCCCACTACCCACGGGGCTCGTCCGAGGTCGACGCGTACGGGCGAGAAACAGGAGCTGAAGACATGGCCAGCAAGGCTGAGAAGATCGTCGCGGGCCTCGGCGGCATCGGGAACATCGAAGAGGTCGAGGGCTGCATCACCCGGTTGCGCACCGAGGTCGTCAACCCCGCGCTGGTGGACGACGCCGCGCTCAAGGCCGCAGGCGCCCACGGCGTCGTGAAGATGGGCACCGCGATCCAGGTCGTCATCGGCACCGACGCCGACCCGATCGCCGGCGAGATCGAGGACATGATGTGACGGAGCGGCAGCTCTCCGGCTGATGGCCGGCGGTCTGCACCCCCCAGGAGCCGACCTGTGGGCACGCACAGAGGTCGCCAGGAGTCATGGGTCATGGGTGCCGGGTGACAGCGGATAGGGTCGGAACCATGACACGCATTGACGGCCGTACCGATGACCAGCTCCGCCCCGTCACCATCGAACGGGGCTGGAGCAAGCACGCGGAGGGATCCGTGCTGGTTTCCTTCGGGGACACGCGGGTGCTGTGCACCGCGAGCGTCACCGAAGGTGTGCCGAGGTGGCGGCGGGGGAGCGGCGAGGGGTGGGTGACCGGCGAGTACTCGATGCTGCCGCGCGCCACCAACACCCGGAACGACCGCGAGTCCGTGCGCGGCAAGATCGGCGGCCGCACGCACGAGATCAGCCGTCTGATCGGCCGTTCGCTGCGCGGGGTCGTGGACACCCGGGCGCTGTCCGAGAACACCATCGCCATCGACTGCGACGTCCTCCAGGCCGACGGCGGAACGCGGACGGCGGCGATCACCGGCGCCTACATCGCGCTGGTGGACGCGGTGCGCTGGGCCCAGGAGAAGAAGATCACGCGGGCGAAGGCCGAGCCGATCATCGGCGCGGTCAGCGCGGTCAGCGTCGGCATCGTGGGCGGGGTGCCGATGCTGGACCTCTGCTACGAGGAGGACGTGCGCGCCGAGACCGACATGAACATCGTCTGCACCGGCGACGGAAAGTTCGTCGAGGTCCAGGGCACCGCGGAGGGCGCGCCCTTCGACCGCGACCTGCTGAACCAGCTGCTGGACCTCGGCCAGCTCGGCTGCGCGGAACTGGACGAGATCCAGCGCAAGATCCTGGAGGGCTGAGCGGGATGGCCACGACACGGTTGATCCTCGCCACGAGGAACGCCCACAAGGTGGGCGAGCTCCGCGCGATCCTCGGCGCGGCCGGGCTGGACGTGGAGCTGGTGGGCGCGGACTCCTACCCGGAGATCCCGGACGTCCGGGAGACCGGGGTGACGTTCGCGGAGAACGCCCTCCTCAAGGCGCACGCGCTGGCACAGGCGACCGGCCTCCCGGCGGTCGCGGACGACTCGGGCCTGTGCGTCGACGTGCTGGGCGGGGCCCCCGGCATCTTCTCGGCGCGCTGGGCCGGCACCCACGGCGACGACAAGGCCAATCTGGACCTGCTGCTGGCGCAGCTGGGCGACATCGACACCCCGCACCGCGCGGCACACTTCGCCTGCGCGGCGGCCCTGGCCCTGCCGGACGGCACCGAGCGCGTGGTCGAAGGCCGGTTGCGGGGAACCCTGCGGTTCGAGCCGGCCGGGAGCGGCGGCTTCGGCTACGACCCGATCCTGCAGCCGGACGGCTACGACGTCACCTGCGCGGAGCTGACCCCGGAGCAGAAGAACGCCATCAGCCACCGCGGCGAAGCCTTCCGCGGCCTGGTCCCGGTGGTGCGGGAGCTGCTGGGCTGACGCCGGGGCCGAATGCAGTGAGGGTCCGCCCGGGGTAGTCGGGGCGGACCCTCACTGCAGAGGTGTGCGGCCGGAGGGACTCGAACCCTCACGAAGCAGTGCTTCACGGGCACCTAAAGCCCGGGCGTCTGGCCAATTCCGCCACGGCCGCGTGCAACGATGCATATTACCGCGTGGAGTTTGCCCGCGTCTCCTTCGTCCTGCGCCCTCGGTTGCCGGCGCACCAGGTGGCCGTTGTCGCGTGGCAGTTGGGGCAGAGAAAGCGAAGGTTCTCCTGGCGGTTGTCGAGCCAGTCCCCACTGATGTGATCGATCTGCAGCGTGATCGGATGCCCACGCCACTCGCCCGGGTTCCCGCACCCCGCGCATGCGTACGCGACGCCCTTGGCCTCCATGGCACGGCGTAGGCGAGGGTGGCTACTGCGGGTGCTGTCAGGCGGGCGGATGACGAGCACCGCGTCGGGGTCGGGGGTGATGCGTCTCGGGGTGGGGAGGTCGCTCGAACGTCGGGTGAAGTGGCTGGTGTCGATTCCTGCATGGTGGATTGCGTTGCGGATCTTTCGGTGATTTCCCGAATCGGTCGTCAGATTCAGACGGCGCATGACCTCGGCGAAGCTGCTCGATTGCTGGACCTGCAGCACAAGTGGTTCGGTTTCAACGGCAAGGCCGACCCGGTTGACGGGCAGGCCGCCGAGATGTCCCCCGAACTCATTGAGAGCGACAGCGAGTGCCTTTCGGCTGGCGCTGTCGTCACCCAGATCGAGCCTCCGAGCCAAGTCTCTGATGCTGCTGGAAACGGCGGCGGCTGCCAGGACCTTCTTGGGATCGAGTGCCAGGTCAGGGATGGCGTCGGGCATGAGAGGGAAATGGCTCAGGTCGAGGCGGAGCCGGTCGATGCGACGGCGGAGATGGCTGAGTGTTCCGCTGGCGGGAGTGGCACCCAGACGGAGCGCGACGTCGCGCATCGAGGTTGATCGGGCGACGGCGTCAGTGATGGCGGCGCCTGAGTAGCGGACCCATCCACTGGTCTGCTTGAAATGGCCGGTGTCGATCCCGTACTCGGTCACGAGCTCTTGCAGGTGCTTGCGCGATCCGCCGCTCTTCTCGCGGCCGAGGCGGCGCATCATGTCGCTCCAGTTCTGGGACTGGGCGGCGACTTCGGTCAGAAGCTCGCGGGTGTACTTCACTGTGTTGGGTGGGCACGTGCGGGCGTGCTCGACCTGGGGCCCTGTCACAGGTGGGTAGGTCGAGTGAGATTGCCGGGGTGCCGGGGTGGCGACGGCCTCGTACGGATCAACGATGGGGGAACGGGTGGGGTTACGCCGTTGGTGGTGTGGTGGGGGTCACAGTGCGGGGGTGCTCCGCGGTGCAGGGGCGGTCGTAGCGGTCCCGGCTGTCGGCGTTGTCCGGGGTTGGGGTGGTGTGGACATGGCTGTGGTTGAGACCAATAGGACTAGGCCACTGGATGTCATGGACCTTCTGGCCTGGCAGTTCTCTGGACCTTAAGGAAGCTTAAGTGTCACGTTGCTGAATGGTGTCTTGACGCGGGGGATGGTCTAGGCCAATTTATCTTTCAAGCAGTTGCTACCCGGGAGTATCGGCGGGCCCGTCCAACTGCCGTGGCGGGACCGCAGGTTCAGTGACGAATGGTGTGGTTGCGGAGGGCGGAGACGATGGACAGTCCTACGGCGAGACAGGTCAGACGGGTCAAGCGGGTGCGGCGGGAGCTGATGGCCGCCTGTACAGCGGGGGTGCTCGGGCTGGGAGGGCTGCTCGCGGCGGGTGGCACCGCGCAGGCCGACAGCGAACAGCTGCTGGTCAATCCCGGTTTCGAGACCGGGAGTCCGAGCGGCTGGAGCTGTTCCAGTCTGGACTCCGTGGTGACCAGCCCGGTGTCCGACGGGTCGTACGCCCTGTCCGGGACCCCCTCCGGGCAGGACGACGCGCAGTGTTCGCAGACCGTTGCCGTGGTGCCGGGCGCGACCTACACGCTGACCGGCAGGGTCGAGGGCGACTACGTCTACATCGGCGCCACCGGTACCGGTGTGACGGCGGACAACTGGACTCCGAGCGCTTCGAGTTGGACGACGCTCTCGACGACCTTCACCGCCGGGCCGACCACGTCGTCGGTGCAGGTGTACGTGCACGGGTGGTACGGCGAGGGGACGTTCGGGGCCGACACGTTCTCGCTGACCGGTCCGGCGCCGGCGGGCGGTGGGCCGACGAGCAGTGCGAGTGCGAGTGCTTCGGCGAGTGCCAGCGCCAGCGCCAGTGCGAGCCCGACGTCCACGGCGAGTACGCCGCCCTCGACGGGGTTCCAGCACCCGGTGTACTTCATGCCGTTGGACAACTCGCCGCAGGCGATCTCCGACATCGTCAGCAACTCCGGTGAGAACCAGTTCCTGCTGGCCTTTGTGCTCGACTCCGGGAACTGCACTCCCGCGTGGGACGGCGATGCGTCCTCTCCCGTCTCGACCGACACCACGGTCCTGGCCGACGTCAATGCGATCCGGGCGGCCGGAGGGGACGTCAGCGTGTCCTTCGGCGGCTACAACGGGACCGAGCTGGGCACGGACTGCGGCTCCTCGGCCGCGCTCGCGGCGGCCTACCAGCAGGTCATCACCAAGTACAACCTCACCCGGATCGACCTGGACTGGGAGAACGGCAGCCTGGACGCCAACATGGCGGTCCGCTGGGGCGCCATCAAGCTGCTCGAGGCGGAGGACCCGCAGCTGCAGGTCTCGCTCACCATTCCGATGACCACGGTGGGCCTGCCGGACACCGGCCGGGACGAGATCCAGCAGGCGATCGACGACGGTGCGCGGATCGACCGGATCAACATCATGGACTTCGACTTCGGGCTGGACAGCGGAACCGAGACCGCCGCCGCCGAGGGCGTGGCGAACGATGTGGTGGCCCAACTGGAGACCCTCTACGGCTGGAACGCGGCCACGGCCTGGGCGCACCTCGGGGTGCAGCTGATGAACGGTCACACCGACCAGCCCAGCGAGCTGTTCACCCAGTCCACCTTCACCGACCTGCTCGGCTTCGTGCAGGCGAACCATGCCGCCCAGTTCTCCTTCTGGGACGTCAACCGCGACCAGGCCTGCCCTCCGGGCGTGGCCACCGCCTGGGCGGACGGCTCGTGCAGCAGTGTCACCCAGAACCCCTACGACTTCACGAAGATCATCACGCAGTTCAACGGCTGAGCCGAGCCGCTGCTCGGCGACCCCCTCAGACCCACCCGCGTCGGGTCGCGCCGGATGGACCCCCACACATCTGTCGTGCTCACAGCCTGGCGCGGGTGACGCCCCACAACCCCCACACCCTTGAGGAGTCCTGTCATGCCAGAACGCTTCCACGTCGCGCGCCGAGACCCGGGACGGAGGGGCATGAAGCGAAGCACCGCGCTGGCCACCGCCGCCGTGCTGGTGGTCGGATACGCGGCGATCGCGTCCAATCTGACCAGTGCGAACGCCGCTTCGGCTCCGAACCTGCTCAGCAACTCCGGGTTCGAGACCGGCACCCTCTCCGGGTGGACCTGTTCGACCCTGGACAGCACCACGACCGCTCCGGTGCACAGCGGCACGTACGCGCTCGACGGCGCGGCGTCCTCCGGCGACGACGCCCAGTGCACGCAGACCGTGACGGTGCTGCCCAACACGACCTACAACCTGTCGGGATACGTCGAGGGCGACTATGTCTACCTCGGCGCCACCGGCACCGGGGTGACGGCCAGCACCTGGACGCCCAGCGCGGCGTCCTGGCAGCAGCTGTCGACGAGCTTCACCACCGGTGCGACCACCACCTCGGTGCAGGTCTACACGCACGGCTGGTACGGGGAGGGGACGTACTACGCCGATGACCTCAGCCTGACCGGGCCTGGCGGCAGCGCGTCCGGCAGCCCGAGCTCCAGCGCGAGTTCGTCGCCGAGCTCGAGCGCCAGCTCCAGCTCCTCGTCGAGCCCCAGCTCCAGTGCCAGCGCCAGCCCGTCGTCCAGCGCAAGCTCCAGCTCCAGCCCCAGCTCGAGCCCGAGTTCCAGCGCCAGCGCGTCCCCCAGCGCGACCGCGACCAGCACCCCCGGCGGGGGAACGGCTCCCACCGGTGACGGCGTGGTGACCACCCCGACCGGTGTCACGGCCAAGGTCACCAACACCGCCGTGACCCTGTCCTGGACGGCGTCCACGGACAACTCCCAGACCGGCGACGTCCCGGCGTACTACGTGTACTCGGGCGCCAACGTCATGGCGACCTCGATGGGCACCTCGGTGACCGTCAGTTCGCTGCTGCCGAACACCAGTTACACCTTCACCGTGCAGGGCTACGACGTCGCCGGGCACGCCTCCGGTGAGTCCGCGCCGATCACGGTGACCACGGCGGGCGCCGCGACCGGTTCGATGAAGTCCGCGTACTTCGACCAGTGGGGCATCTACGGCAACGCGTACTACCCCAAGAACGTCGCCACCTCCGGCGCGGCCTCGCAGCTGAAGGTGATCACCTACGCCTTCGAGAACATCGACCCGACCTCGCACACCTGCTTCGAGGCGGTCAAGGCCAGCGACTCGACCAATGAGAGCGACCCGGACGCCGGCGACGGAGCGGGTGACGCCTTCGCCGACTACCAGAAGTCGTACACCAGCGACATCAGCGTGGACGGCACCAGCGACTCCTGGTCGCAGCCGATCTCGGGCAACTTCAACCAGCTGCGCGAGCTGAAGGCCGAGTACCCGAACCTGCGGATCGTCCTGTCGATCGGTGGGTGGACCTACTCGAAGTACTTCTCCGACGCGGCGGCGACGCAGGCCTCCCGGCAGGCGTTCGTGTCCTCCTGCATCAACATGTTCATCAAGGGCAACCTGCCGACGGGCGTCGACGGTTCCGCCAACGGCGGCACGGCCTCCGCGGCCGGCATCTTCGACGGCATCGACATCGACTGGGAGTACCCGGCGTCGGCCGACGGCCACACCGGCAACGACTACTCCGCCGCCGACACCGCCAACTACACCGCCCTGCTCGGCGAGTTCCGCAGTGAGCTGGACGCCTACGGCAACAGCATCGGCAAGCACTACCTGCTGACGGCGGCGCTGCCCAGCGGCCAGGACAAGATCGCACTGATCCAGCCCGCCGCGATCGCCAACTACCTGGACTACGGCGACGTCATGACCTACGACATGAACGGCGCGTGGGAGACCACCGGCCCGACCGACTTCCAGGACCCGCTGCACGCGTCCCCGAACGACCCGAGCCCGGTCATCGCTCCCGGAAACGAGCAGTACAACATCGACGAGACGATCAAGGCCTACACCAAGGGCGACCCCGCGTACGGGATCACCGGAGGCTTCCCGGCCAGCAAGATCGTGCTCGGGGTGCCGTTCTACTGGCGGGGCTGGTCAGGCGTGACGGCCGGGAGCAACTACGGCCTCTACGAGCCGGCCACCGGGGCCAGCCCGGCCCAGGTGACCACCCAGACGGCGGGCATCGCGGCCTACAAGGAACTGGAGGCCCAGGGCCTGACGACAGGCTCGGCCGTGCACTGGGACCCGACCACCGACAGCTCCTGGATCTACAGCAACGGTGACTTCTACACCGGTGACACGCCGCAGGCCATCACCGCGCGCGGCGCCTACGCCACCGCGAACGGACTGGGCGGCATCTTCGCCTACTCCTTCGAGGACGACGACTCGTCGAGCACCCTGATCAACGCCATGGTGAACTCCATGCAGTAGGGCTCGGCAGGAGGAGGGCGGCACACCCGGTGTGCCGCCCACCACCCCGTCCATCGGATCCGCGGCCGTCAGACCACGAGGTCGCGGATCAGCTTCGCCACATGGCCGGTCGCCTTGACGTTGTAGAACGCCCGCTCGACCTTGCCCTGCTCGTCCACGACGACGGTCGAGCGGATCACGCCGACCACGGTCTTCCCGTAGAGGCTCTTCTCGCCGAACGCCCCGTAGGCGGTGAGGGTCTCCTTCTCCTGGTCCGCCAGCAGGGTGACCTTCAGGTGCTCCTGCTCACGGAACCTGCCCAGCTTCTCCGGCTTGTCCGGGGAGATCCCGATGACGTCGTACCCGGCCTCGGCGAGGACGTCCAGGTTGTCGGTGAAGTCGCACGCCTGCTTGGTGCAGCCCGGTGTCAGCGCCGCGGGGTAGAAGTAGACGATGACCTTGCGGCCGAGGTGGTCCGCGAGGGACACCTGCTTGCCGTCCGCGTCCGGCAGCGAGAACGCGGGTGCGGTGTCGCCGGGCTGCAGTCGCTCACTCATCTTGGGTACTCCTGGGTCTCAACGTCGGGGCGGTCGCGCACAGAGAACGTACCCGCAAGGCGGGTGCCGCTGCGCACGGCGTCCCGTGACCTGACAAACTGTCCGATAGCAGCAGGATGGGGCGACGGAGAGAAGGTGTCCTCGTGGGCGAGGTCAGCACGAGGGGTCAGAACGGCAAGGACGTCCGCAGCGCGGCCCAGATCGAGGCGGACATCGTCCGGACGAGGCAGCAGCTCGCCGCCACCCTGGACGAGCTCGCTGTGGCGGTGCATCCGTCCACGATCATCGGCGAGGCGAAGGCGCAGGCCAGGGCCCGGGTGGAGCAGACGGCCGGGCAGGCGTTCGTCGCGGTGAACCGCACCGTCGAGCAGGTGCGGGCGCAGTTCGTGGACGAGAAGGGCAATCCGCGCCCGGAGCGGATCGTCCCGGCCGCGGCGGTCGGGGTGGCGGTGGTCGTGGCGATCGCCATGCTGCGCCGCCGGAAGGCGTAGCCGTGGCGGTCCCCCGGTGTACGGTCGTTGGGTGAAAGATTCCACCGACCGGGGGTATCCCCTCGGCGAGAAGCTGCCGATCCGGATGCTGCACGACCGCGTGCTCGTCCGTACGGACGGCCCGGAGGGCGATCGGCGTTCGACGGGCGGCATCCTGATTCCGGCCACCGCCGAGCTGAGCAAGCGGTGCGCGTGGGCCGAGGTCGTGGCGATCGGGCAGAACGTCCGCTCGATCGAGCCGGGCGACCGGGTCCTCTACGACCCCGAGGACCGGTCCGAGGTGGAGGTCCGCGGGGTGGTGTACGTGCTGCTCAGGGAGCGCGACGTCCATGCGGTCGCCTCCGAGCGGGTGAGTGACGCCACCGGCTCCACGGGTCTCTACCTCTGAGCCTGCGCTACGGGTTCCTGGCGGGGGTGCTGGGGGTGTCGGTCGGCGGGGCGGGCGGGGGCGTCGGGGTCGGGGTCCCGGTCCCCGTCGTGGGGGTGTCGGTCGGTGCCGGGGTGTAGGTCGGCGGCACGTACGGCGCCGGGGTGCCCGTGTCGGTGTTCGTGGGCGGCGCCGGCGGGGTCGGGCCGGTGTTCGGGGTGCTGGGGGTCGTGACCGGGGTGCTGGGCGTGTCGACGGCGGTGGAGGTGTCGGCGTCCGGGCTGAGGTCGAAGGACGCGACGGGCTGGTCGGCCAGCGCGGCCGTCATGTAGTCCGTCCAGATCGTCGCCGGGAACGACCCGCCGTTGACGCGGGTGACTCCGGCCGCCGCGCCCAGTGACTCGTGCGCGTGGGTGGTGGGGTTCTCCGCGAACAGGCCGACCGCGGTGACCAGCTGCGGGGTGTAGCCGACGAACCAGGCCGACTTGTTGTCGTCGGTGGTGCCGGTCTTGCCGGCCGCCGGGCGGTCCAGGTCCAGGGCGACCGCCCCGGTGCCGCTGGGACTGACGACGTCCTCAAGGACGGAGGTGACGGTGTCGGCGGTGGCGCGGCTGAAGGCCGTGGTCGCCTTGTGGTCGGGCATTTTGGTCGCCTGGCCGTCCCGGGTCGCGGACTGCACCGACCAGGGGGTGATCTGCTGGCCGTGGTTGTCCAGCGTGGCGTAGGCGCCCGCCATCTGGATCGCGCTGGGGGTGGCCGTGCCCAGGGTGATCGACGGGTCCGAGGCGCTCATGTCGGGCGTGTCGGCGGGCAGTCCGGCGGCGATGGCGGCGGCGCGGACGTTCGCGAGTCCCGCGTCCGCGCCCTCCTGCGCGTACACGCTGTTGACGGATTTCATCATGGCGTAGCGCAGCGAGATCTCGCCGTAGTTGACGCCGTCCTCGTTGGGCGGTGAGAAGGACTCGCTGTCGGGCAGCCCCTGGACGCTGCGCCCGCTGGTCCCGTCGTAGAGGGTGGACGGGGTGATCGGGGTCCCGTCCTGGGTGGTGGCGTCGGACTGCAGTCCGGCGGCGAGGTCGAAGGCCTTGAAGGTGGAGCCGACCTGGATGTCGGTGCGGGTCGCGTCGTTGAACTCCTGCTTGGCGTAGTCGGGTCCGCCGTAGGCGGCGACGAGCCTGCCGGTGGAGGGGTCGACCGAGCCCGCGCCGGCGCGGACGTCCTTGGCGCTGGGGGTGTCGGGGAGCTGGGCGTCGAACTCCTGTTTGACGGCGGAGGCGAGGGCGGCCTGGTCGCTCTTGTCGAAGGTGGTGACGATCCTCCAGCCGCCGGCCGCGAGGGTCGCCGAGTCGATGATGCTGTTGTCGTTGAGGTAGTCGTCGGCGATGTCGATGAGGTAGCCGGCCTGGCCGCCGACGCCGGCGGTGGCGCCCGGTGGCTTGGTGGCGGGGAAGGTCATGGCGTTGCGGTCGCTCTGGGAGACCCAGCCGAGTTTGACCATGCCGTCGAGCACGTAGTTCCAGCGGTCGACGGCGGCCTCCTTGCCCGCCTGGGTGGCGGTCCCGACGTCGTAGGCGCTGGGGGCCTGCAGCAGTGCGGCGAGGTAGGCCGCCTGCGGGACGTTCAGCGCGGAGGCGTTGATCCCGTAGTAGGCCTGGGCCGCGGACTGGATGCCGTAGGCGTTGCGGCCGAAGTAGCTGGTGTTGAGGTAGCCGGTCAGGATGGTGTCCTTGCTCTCGGTCTGGTCGACCTTGAGTGAGATGAAGAACTCCTTGGCCTTGCGGCCCACGGTCTGGTCCTGGTTCAGGTAGTAGTTCTTCACGTACTGCTGGGTGATGGTGGAGCCGCCCTGCAGGCCCTTGCCGGTGACGGTGTACCAGGCGGCCCGCATCATGCCGGAGATGCTGACGCCGCGGTTGGTGTAGAAGGTGCGGTCCTCGGCGGAGACGGCGGCGTGCTGCATGGTGACCGCGATCTCGTCGATCGGCACCGAGACCCGGTTGACGGCACCCGTCTGGCCGATCTCGGTCTTTCCGTCGGCGTAGAAGTAGATGTTGCTCTGGGCGGTGGCGGCGGCGTTGGGGTCGGGCACCTGGACGACCATGTACATCGCGACGAAGGCGCCGAGGCCGAGCAGGATCACCCCGAGGACCCCTCCGACGACCATCCGCCAGGTCGGGATGGCGCGGCGCCACCAGGGCCTGGCCTTGCGGGCCTCCCTGCGGGCACGTTTCTTCGCGCGGCGGCGCTCGCGGCGGCCGGCGCCCATGCCGCCGCCCTCGGAGCGGTCCTCGGCCTCAAGGGTGTCCGGGTCCATGGGGTGGCCGGGGCCGTCGGGGTCGTCGTGGCTCATCTGCGCGCTGCTCCTGCTCCTGGCCTACGCTCCGTGGCCGGATGACGGCGCGTGATGAGTCCTATTATGTGCCGTCAATTGGGTGCTTGTCCCATTTGGTCGGTTGAAACCGGCTGCGGCGTGGCGTCGCAGTGGCTATCCTGGTCGCTGCACACACAACTCCAGAGAAGATCCAGCCCCTCCGTCTACCCCCCGGGTAGCTGCGGACGGGGCCTGTTTGACGTGTGCGCACATCCGCAAAAGGTTGTATACAGAGAGGTTGTGGAACCCGGATGGCCCTGGTCGTCGCACCCACCCACCCGCCCAATCCCCGCCCGCCCGACGACCGCCCGCCCCGGGGGCTTCCGCCCCTGCGGCTGTATGCGGCCGTCGGCCGGGGAAGCTTCCGCCGCTACGCCACCTACCGCGCCGCCACCTGGGCGGGCGCGTTCACCAACACCGTCTTCGGCTTCTTCATCGCCTACACCTATCGGGCCCTGTGGGAGATCCGCCCGCACCTGGGAGGCTACGACCTCTCCTCGGCCCTGACCTATGTCTGGCTCGGCCAGGCCCTGCTGATGCCGGTCGCCGCGATGGGCGGCGGCGTCCAGGACGACCTCGAGGCGCGGATCACCTCCGGCGACATCGCCGTCGACCTGTACCGGCCGGTGGACCAACAGAGCTGGTGGCTCTCCGCAGACCTGGGCCGGGCCGGCTACCACATGCTGTCGCGCGGGGTCGTGCCGCTGCTGGTGGGCGGCCTCTTCTTCCATCTGCGGATGCCGGCCGGCGGCTTCGGCGCGGCGACGCTCACCTGGGCCTGGTTCCTGGTGTCGGTGGTGCTCGCGGTCACCGTCAGCTTCTCCATCCGCTACATGGCCTCGCTGACGGCTTTCTGGCTGCTGGACGCGCGCGGAGTGCGGCAGGTGACGATGCTGCTGGGGTTGTTCTTCTCCGGCTTCCTGCTGCCGCTGACGCTGTTCCCGTCGGCGCTGGGGGCTGTGGCGCAGCGGCTGCCCTGGGCGGGGATGGTCCAGATCCCGGAGGACGTGTTCCTGCAGCGCCGGACCGGGTCCGCGGTGTTCACCGGACTCGCGCTGCAACTGGGCTGGGTGCTGGTGCTGCTGGCGGCGGGTCGGCTGGTGCAGTGGGCGGCGACCTCCAAGGTGGTGGTCCAGGGTGGCTGAGACGGTCGGAGATGCCGGAGTCCTCGCCCGTACGGCCGCCGCGCTGCGGGCGTACCGGCTGGTCGCCGGGATGTGGCTGCGGGCCGCGCTGGCCTACCGGGCCTCGTTCTGGGTGACGACCTTCGGCAACGCCCTCACCTCGGTGTTCGACTTCGTGGTCATCGCCATCATGTTCCTGCACACCGATGCCCTGGGCGGCTGGACGCTGCCGCAGGTCGGCTTTCTCTACGGGACCTCGGGGCTGACCCTGGGCCTGGCCGACCTGACCGTCGGCAGTCTGGACCAGTTGGGGACGCGGATCCGCGACGGCTCGGTGGACACGGTGCTGGTGCGCCCCGCCTCCGCGCTGGCGCAGCTGAGCGCGGACCGCTTCGCGCCGCGCCGGGTGGGCAGGGTCGTCCAGTCCTCGCTGGTCCTGGGCTGGTCGCTGTCGCGGCTGGACGTCCACTGGACGCCGGTGAAGCTGCTGGTGATGGCCGGCCTGGTGGTGTGCGGCACAGTGATCTTCGCCTCGGTCTTCGTCGCCGGTGCGGCGTTCCAGTTCGTCGCCGCGGACGCCTCCGAGGTCCAGAACTCGGTGACCTACGGCGGGGCGACGATGCTCCAGTACCCGCCGACGGTCTTCGCCCGCGATCTGGTCCGGGGGGCGGTGTACGGGGTGCCGCTGGCGTTCGTGAACTGGCTGCCGGCGATGTATGTGCTGGGCGTGCCCGACACGCTCGGGCTCCCCGGTTGGTTCCGCTTCGCCTCGCCGCTGGCGGCCGCGGTCTGCGCGACTGCCGCGGGACTGGCATGGCAGTCCGGACTTCGGTCGTACCGCAGTACCGGCAGTTGACGACACGACTGATATATCAGTCTGATCCAGAGAGGATGTCAGATGGACATCATCGAGGTCGAGAACGTCGCACGGACCTTCACGGTGCGCCGCAAGATCGGGCGCGTGCGCCGCGAACGCATCGAGGTCAGGGCCGTGGACGACCTGAGCTTCCGGGTCGGGGCGGGCGAGATGGTCGGCTACATCGGCCCCAACGGCGCCGGCAAGTCCACCACCATCAAGATGCTCACCGGCATCCTCGTCCCCAGCGCCGGGCGGCTGCGGGTCGCCGGGGTGGACCCGCAGCGGGAGCGCACCCGGCTGGCCCGCCGCATCGGCGTCGTCTTCGGGCAGCGCACCACCCTGTGGTGGGACCTGCCGCTGCAGGACTCCTACGAGCTGGCGCGGCGCATGTACCGGATCGAGGACGCCCGCTACCGGCGCAACCTCGACCGCTGCGTCGAGTTGCTGGAGCTGGCGCCGCTGCTGGACGTCCCGGTCCGGCAGCTCTCGCTCGGACAGCGGATGCGCGGGGACATCGCGGCGGCGCTGCTGCACGACCCCGAGGTGCTGTACCTGGACGAACCGACCATCGGGCTCGACGTGGTCAGCAAGAACCGGGTCCGCGAGTTCCTCGCCGAGATCAACCGCGAGGCGGGCACCACCGTGCTGCTCACCACGCACGACCTCACCGACATCGAGCGGCTGTGCTCGCGGGTGATGGTCATCGACCACGGCCGGATGGTCTACGACGGCGGCCTCGAGGGGCTGCACGACGCCGGTCGCAGCGAGCGCACCCTGGTGGTGGACCTGGCCGCGCCCGCCGCCCCGATCGAGGTGGCCGGGGCGCGGGTGGTGAAGGTCGAGGGGCCGCGGCAGTGGCTGGCGTTCCCCGCCGCCGAGAGCGCGGCGCCGCTGGTCGCGGCCATCGCGGAGCGGTACCCGCTGGTGGACCTGTCGGTGCGGGAGCCCGCGATCGAGGATGTGATCGCACGGATGTACGGCGGCGAGGAGGTGGTGGCCGCGGAGACCGTGGGCGTGGGGGACTGAGTCGGAGCGGAGGACCCCGGTTCGTCGGACGTCACGACGGCCGGGGACTCCGCCCGGCCGGGGACTCGCCCCAGCCGTTCTCCTGACCCCGGCCCGGCGACGGGTGTGTAGGGTCACCTCGTGATCCGACAAGCCGTGCGTCCGCCGAGGCCTGCCGCCCCGGCCGACCCCGGCAGGGGCCGGCGGTACCTCCCGGTCCTCGGATGGTTCCTGGGGATCCGGTTGCTGGGGGTGGCCGCCCTCGCCGTCTGGTCCTGGATCGACGGCACCAGCGCGCGGGTGCTGCTCTCCGAGCGCTGGGACTCCCTCTGGTACGTCAGGGTGGCCGAGCAGGGATACGGCTTCACCCTCACCGCGAAGGACGGCCGGGTCCTCTCGGACATGGCTTTCTTCCCGCTGTTCCCGATGCTGGAGAAATTCCTTTCCTGGGTTCTCCCGGTGACGCCCGCGAATGCGGGGCTGCTGGTCAGTCTCATTGCCTCGCTGTTCGCGGCGGCGGGGATCTTCGCGGTCGTCGAGGGTTTCCTCGGCGAGCGGGCCGGATTCTTCACCGTGCTGCTGTGGGGCCTGCTGCCGGTGGGCATCGTCGAATCGATGGCCTACACCGAGTCGCTGTTCACGGCGCTCGCGGCCTGGTCGCTGTACTGCCTGCAGCGGGAGCGCTGGGTGGCCGGGGGGCTGCTGGCGCTCGCGGCCGGGCTGACCGGGCCACCCGGCGCGGCCCTGGTGGTCGCCGTGTGGGGCGCCGTGGGCCTCGGCATCCGCAGGGACGGCTGGTCGGTCCGGGCGGCGGCCGGGGCGCTGCTGGCTCCGGCCGGACTGGTCGGCTACGTGCTGTGGGTCGGTGGGCGCACCGGGGGCCTCTTCGGCTATCTGGGCGTCCAGAAGGCCTGGGGGAACAGGTTCGACGGCGGGTACACCTTCGCGCGCTTCATCCTCGGGCGGATCGCAGGTCCGGCCTTCCCGGCGGGGATCGCCCTGTGCGCGGGGGTGTGGCTGCTGCTGTGGTGCCAGGTGCTGGCGTTCCGCCGGAGGTATCCCGCCGCCCTGCAGATCTACTCGGCCGCGCTGCTGGTGATCGTGCTCGGCGCCTCCGCCTACATCGGCTCCAAGCCCCGGCTGCTCATCCCGGCGTTCGTGCTGCTCATCCCGGCCGCGACCCGGCTCGCGGCGTCGAGGAAGCGGACCGCATGGACGGTTGTCGCACTATTGTGCGTTATTTCAGCCGGATACGGCGCATTCTGGCTCAACGGTTCGGGGCCGCCCTGATATTCCGGTGAACGCCCACCCGATATGCGATTGCGCGTCCGTTCCAGCGGGAACGCCGGTGGCGGGCGGTACGCTGAGGGTCATCTGGGTCGCCGTGGGGGGAGAGCCGATGTTCTGGAAGAACCACCGTTGGCGTGCGGTCGTATCGGCGGTGGCGGTCTTCACCTTCCTGTCCGTGATCGCGGACATTCCCGCGGTGGCCGGTGCCATCGGGGGAGCCCCCTCCGGCAGCGACCTGTTCACCCCCACCCTCGGCCAGGCGTTCGTCCAGTCGCTGATGGTTGGCGCGCACGGCTCGGCCCTGCAGCCCGGGACCAGCCAGGGCGGCTCGACCGGCCGGGTCGGGGACGACCTGTGGCTGCTCGTCCTGACGCTGTGCCTGCTCGGCGGGCTGGCCCTGCTCAGCAGGGTGCTGCCGCCGACCCGGCGGAACCGCGGCGTCTCCTTCCTGGCCTGCTGGGGCACGGTGATGCTGTGCGGCCTGGCGAGCGGCATCGTCGACGCTGTCCTCGGCATCCCCTGGCTGCAGGACGGCACCGGGGTCGTGGGCCAGTTCGTACTGATGAACCTCGGCGACGCGGTCACCACCGGCGGTCCGGCGGTGGTGCTTCTCGCGGTCCCGGCGGCCGCCGTCTATGCCTGGCTCGGCGGCAGGGAGGACCTGCAGCCGGCGGTGGCCGATCCACCGTCAGCGGCCGGGCGGCCGGGCCGGGTCGCGCTGCTGGTCGCGGGCCTGTTCACCGCCTGGCATCTGCTGGTGGCCAACGGCTGGGTGTCGCAGCACTGGCTGTGGCCGGACGGCACCTCCCTCTCCGGCTTCCCGGCCCTGCTGCGGAACTGGCTGCTGTTCGACGCCTGGGTGCTGCCGGGCGTCAACCTGCCCTGGTACGCCTGGCTCTCCCTGGGCCTGCAACTGGCCTTCCCCAGCGTGCTGCTGTGGTGGCTGCTGCGCGGGACGCTGACGCGGCTGGCCGGTCCCGGGGGTGTACCGGAACGGCAGGCCTTCGCGGTCGCGCTGGTCCTGGTGCCGCTGGCGGTGACCAGCACCGCCCTCCCCGACCCGCTGATCTTCTGGACCTACGCCTCCGGCTACCCGGGCGGCATTCCCCGGCTGCTGGCCGTGCTCTACGAGGCACTGGGCGCGGGCGCGGTGGTGCTGCCGATGGGGCTGCTGCTCGGCCGGGCCACCGCCTGGGGGGTGCGGCGGTGGTGCGGACCGGACGCGGCCCCCGCGCGGTCCCCGGCGGTCGACTGGCGGGGCACCGTCCTTCCCGCGCTCACTGGCGCGACAACGAGCGCAGTGCGCGGTGTACGAGGTCGACAGTGGCCAGCGTCGTGGAGGCGTGGGCGCACAGACGGACCTGGTCCGGACGAAGAGTCGCCGTGACGCCGTTCGCCTCCAGGGCCTTGCCGACCAGGGCGGGCTCGGTGCTGGGGACGGTGAAGGAGACGATCCCGGCCCGCTCCTGCTCGGCGGTCGGGGAGAGCACAAGACCGCCGACGCTGCGCACGGTGTCGATCAGCTCGTCGGTGCGCTGCGCGATGTGCGCGGCGATCCGGGCGATGCCCGCGGTCTCGACCAGTTCCAGGGCGCGGGCCAGCGCCCCGGCCGCGACCGGGTTCGGGTTGGTGACGCTGAAGCGCTGCGCGCCGTCCGCCGGCGGGTGCTCCAGGCCGTCGTACAGGGTCGGGTCGACCACCCCGGTCCAGCCGGTGAGGACCGGCTCGATCCGCTCCAGGGCCAGCTCCGAGGCGTACAGGAAGCCCGTGGACCAGCCGGCCCGCAGCCATTTCTGCCCGCCGGTCACCAGCAGGTCCGCCGCCGTCCACGGCAGGACGGTCGCACCCATGCCCTGGACGGCGTCCACGATCAGCAGCCGGTCGGGGCCGATGACCTGCCGGATGCCGTCGAGGTCGGCACGGAACCCGGTCCTGGCGTCCACCGCCGACAGCGACACCGCGACGGTGTCCCCGGTGAGCGCGGCCCGCACCAGGTCGGGGGTGATCCGGCCGAGCTTGTCCGCGGTGAGCGGCACCGGTCGGACCCGGCCGAGTGCGGCGGCCCGCCGCCACGGGTACAGGTTCGAGGGGAACTCGTGCTCCGGGACGAGCACACTGCCGCTCGGCAGGCCGAGCGCCGCGTGGAACAGCCCGGTACTGGTGTTGGGGAGCAGCGCGATCCGGTCCAGGTCTCCCACGCCGAGCAGTCTGGCGGCGGCCTGACGGGCGCGAAGCTCCTGCCCGGTCAGTTCGTCGACGGTGTGCGCGGTGCAGTGGGCCGACTGCGTCAGCAGGGCCGTCGTGGTCTCCACGACGTCGGCGGAGGGCGGCCCGAAGCGCCCGTGGTCGAGGTAGCCGTCCGGCTCGATGAAGTGTTCGGCGTAACCGGACAGGCCACCGGGGCCCGGCAGAGGAGACATCGGGGTGGGGCACTCCCGTTCTGTGATCTCGGAGAGGTAAGACTGGGAACGTGGATACGCTCGAAGACAGTAAGGCCGATGCCCCCACCGGGGTGCGGTACACGGCGTCGGACGAGGTGAAGCGGCGTGGCGTGCGCCGGATGAAGGCCATCGCGACCGGTTTCCTGGTCGCGGCGACCGTCGTCTACGCCCTCGCCAGCTGGGGAGTCAGCGCGGGCGTCGGCGCCTGGGCCGGGTATGTGCAGGCGGCGTCCGAGGCGGGGATGGTCGGCGCGCTCGCCGACTGGTTCGCGGTCACGGCGCTGTTCCGTCGCCCGCTGGGCCTGCCCATTCCGCACACGGCGATCATTCCGACGAAGAAGGACGTCTTCGGGCGCAGCCTGGGCACCTTCGTCGGTGAGAACTTCCTGTCGGTGGAGGTGGTCAGGGGCCGGCTGCGGGCGCTGGGGGTGGGCCGCAGGGTCGGCGAGTGGCTGGCCGCTCCCGGCAGCGCGGAGAAGGTCACCCGCGAGGCCTCGGCGGCGCTGCGGGGCGCGCTGGCGGTGCTGCGCGACGAGGACGTCCAGGCAGTGATCAGCGAGGCGGTGACCCGCCGCGCCGCTGCGCAGCCGGTGGCCCAGCCGATAGGCGCGATGCTGGCCAGGATCGTGTCGGAGGGCGGTCACCACGGGGTGGTGGACCTGTGCGTGCAGCGGGCCGACAGCTGGCTGATCGAGCACCGGGAGACGGTGATCAGGACGATCGCCGAGGAGACCCCGGGCTGGACGCCCAAGTTCATCGACAAGCAGGTCAGTGTGAAGGTCTACCGGGAGCTGCTGCGCTTCGTGGAGGAGGTCAGGGACGATCCGACGCATGCGGCGCGGGCCGCGGTGGACAGCTTCCTGGAGGACTTCGCCAAGGAGCTGCGCACCGATCCCGAGACCATCGCCAAGGTCGAGCGGGCCAAGGTCGAGCTGCTGGGCCGCTCCGAGGTGCAGGACCTGATCGCCTCGGCGTGGAGTTCGGTGCGCGGCATGGTGATGGAGGCTGCGGAGGACGAGGACAGCCAGCTGCGGGTGCGGCTGCGGGACGGCATCCGCTCGTTCGGGGCGCGCCTGGCCACGGACGAGCGGATGCAGGCCAAGGTCGACGGCTGGCTGGAGGACGCCGCCGAGTACGTGGTGGACACCTACCGGGGCGAGATCACCTCGCTGATCTCGGAGACCGTCGCGGGCTGGGACGCCGACGAGGCGTCCCGCAAGATCGAGGCCAATGTCGGCCGCGACCTGCAGTTCATCCGGATCAACGGCACGGTCGTCGGAGCCATCGCGGGACTGCTCATCCATGTCTTCTCGGTACTGGTGTGAGGGCTGCTGGTACGGGGGCTGTGAGAAGCTGAAGCTTTTCTGACGGAAGGGAACACGGGATGTCTGCTGGGCCTGCTGGACTTGAAGCATTCGTGGCGGGACTGCCCAAGGCGGAACTGCACGTCCACCATGTCGGCTCGGCCTCGCCGGCGGTGGTCGCCGGGCTCGCGGCCCGCTACGAGGGCCGGACGTCGGTGCCGACCGACCCGGCGGAGCTGGCGACGTACTTCGAGTTCACCGATTTCGCGCATTTCATCCAGGTCTACCTCTCGGTGGTCGACCTGGTCCGCGACGCGGAGGACGTCCGCGCGCTGACCTACGGCGTCGCCGCGGACATGGCCGGGCAGAACATCCGCTACGCCGAGCTGACGGTCACCCCGTACAGCTCGGTGCGGCGCGGCATCCCCGGCGAGGCGTTCATGGAGGCCATCGAGGACGCCCGCAAGGCCGCCGAGGCGGAGCTGGGCGTGGTGCTCCGCTGGTGCTTCGACATCCCGGGCGAGGCCGGACTGGAGTCGGCGGAGGTCACCGAGCGGCTGGCGCTGGACCTGCGTCCGGAAGGGCTGGTGAGCTTCGGTCTGGGCGGTCCGGAGATCGGCGTCCCGCGGGGGCAGTTCCAGCCGTACTTCGACCGGGCGCGGGCCGCCGGGCTGCACAGCGTCCCGCACGCGGGCGAGGCGACCGGCCCGGAGACGGTGTGGGACGCGCTGCGGCTCCTGGGCGCGGAGCGCATCGGCCACGGCACCACCTCGGTGCAGGACCCGCGGCTGGTGGACCACCTGGGCGAGCACCGGATCCCGCTGGAGGTCTGCCCGACGTCCAACATCGCCACCCGGGTGGTGGAGCGGATCGAGGAGCACCCGATCCGGCAGATGGTCGACGCCGGGCTCTTCGTCACGATCAACAGCGACGACCCGCCGATGTTCGGCACGGACCTCAACCGCGAGTACGCCGTCGCGGCGGGGCTGCTGGGCCTGGACGAGGGCGGGGTCGCGGAGCTGGCCCGGCAGGGTGTGCGGGCGTCCTTCCTCGACGACGCGGGCAAGGCCCGGATCATCGGCGAGATCGACGCCCACCTGGCCGGGTGGCGCGCTCAGGCGTAGTCGCCCCCGCCCCGGCTTCGGGCGCAGCCCGGCCTACGGGCGACCCCCTCTGGTCCTCTGACCAGCTCTGCAGGTAACTTGTATAGACAAGTCATTGCGGAGCTGTTCATGTCCGATTAACCGGGAGGGGGTCGGCATGTCATTCACAGGCCCAAGAGTCGGTCGCGTGAGAGTCATCGTCGTAGGAGCAGGCGCGCTCGGAACCATGCATGCATGGCATCTGGTCCAGCGCGGTCATGAGGTCGTCCACCTCGAACGCGAGACGCAGGCGCGTGGCGCCTCCGTGCGGAACTTCGGCCTGGTGTGGATCGGCGGCCGGGCCGGGGGCCCGGAGCTGGACACCGCGCTGAGGGCCCGTCAGCTGTGGGAGGAGGTCGCCGAGCAGGTCCCCGAGGTCGGCTTCCGGGCGAGCGGCTCGCTCACGGTGCTGCGCACCGAGGCCGAGTACGCCGTCGCCGCCGAGGCCGCAGCCCGTCCCGACGCGGGCGTGCGCGGCTGGGAGCTGCTGGACGAGGACGCCGTGCGCAAGGCCAACCCGGCGCTGCGCGGCGAACTGCTGGGCGCGCTGTGGAGCCCGCACGACGCCCAGGTCGAGCCGAGGGTCACCCAGCGCGCGCTGCAGGCGCACCTGGCCGCCTCCGGCCGCTACACCTTCCTGGGCGGCCGCGAGGTCCGCGAGGTGCTGGCGCCGGCCGCGGGCCGCGGCGTCCGCGACGACCGGGGCGAGACCCACCTCGGCGACGCGGTGGTGCTGTGCACCGGCGCCTGGCTGGGCGGCCTGGTCCGCGAGCTCGCCCCGGAGCTGCCGGTGCGCAGGGTGCGGCTGCAGATGATGCAGACCGAGCCGCTGGACGAGGAGCTGACCACGTCCGTGGCGGACGCCGACAGCTTCCGCTACTACCCCGCCTACGCGGGCCCGGCCCTGACCGCGCTGAACGAGGGCCAGCCGCAGCACGAGACCGCCGCCGCGCACCGGATGCAGCTGCTGATGGTCCAGCGCCGCGACGGGTCGCTGACGATCGGCGACACCCACGAGTACGACCAGCCCTTCGGCTTCGACGTCGACGAGGACCCCTACACCTATCTGACCGGGGTGGCGGAGGCGCTGCTGGGCCGCCCGCTGCCGCGGATCCGCCGCCGCTGGGCGGGGGTGTACGCGCAGTGCGTGCAGACCTCCGAGGTGGTGCACCGCGAGCAGGTGCGCGACGGGGTGTGGCTGGTGACCGGTCCCGGCGGCCGTGGAATGACCTGCTCGCCGGCGATCGGCGAGGCGACCGTACGCGAGATGGGACTGTGAAGATGAGTCGGACGGACACCCCCGCCACCCGCCTGGTGGTGCTGGACATGGCCGGGACGACCGTGGCCGACGACGGCCTGGTCGAGCGGTCCTTCGACGCGGCCGCCGCCGAGCTGGGCGTCGCGGTCGGCACCGAGCAGCACGCGACGATGGTGCAGTACGTCCGGGACACCATGGGCGAGAGCAAGATCAGCGTCTTCCGCGCGCTGTTCGGCGACGAGGACAAGGCGCAGCAGGGCAACCGCGCGTTCGAGGCCGCCTACCACGACCTGGTCGACCAGGGCCACTGCGCGCCGCTGCCCGGCGCCGAGGACACCGTCCGCGAACTGCGGAAGTCCGGCCTGACGGTGGTGCTGACCACCGGCTTCTCCGGCCCGACGCAGCAGCGCATCCTGGCCGCGCTGGGCTGGCAGGGCCTCGCCGACCTGGTGCTCTGCCCGGCCGACGCGGGCGGCCGCGGCCGCCCCTACCCGGACCTGGCGCTGGCGGCACTGCTGCGCACCGGCGCCGCGGACGACGTGCGGGAGCTGGCGGTCGTCGGCGACACCGGTTACGACATGCTCTGCGGCGCGCGCTCCGGCGCCGGCGTGGTGGCGGGGGTGCTCACCGGCGCCCACGACGAGCAGCGGCTGCGCGCGGACGGGGCGACCCATGTCCTGGCCTCGGTCGCGGAACTGCCCGCGGTGCTGGCCCGCTGAGGGAGCGTCCCGGCAGACGGGACGGAGCGGCGGTGGGGACGGCTGCCCGGCTAGGCTGGTGATCGTCGGGGCAGCCGAACCCACAATCGAGGAGACAGTCGTGGCGGAACGCAAGCCGGTCGAGTCCTGGCTGACGGACATGGACGGGGTCCTGGTCCACGAGGGGACGATCATCCCCGGGGCGGACGAGTTCATCCGCCGCCTGCGTGGCTCGGGCAAGCCCTTCCTGGTGCTCACCAACAACTCCATCTACACCCCGCGCGATCTGCACGCCAGGCTGGTCGCGATGGGCCTGGACGTGCCGGAGGAGTGCATCTGGACCTCGGCGCTGGCCACCGCCAAGTTCCTGCACGGGCAGCGTCCTGGCGGCACCGCGTACGTCATCGGCGAGGCGGGGCTGACCACGGCGCTGCACCAGGTCGGCTATGTGCTGACGGACAGCCACCCCGACTACGTGGTGCTGGGGGAGACCCGCACCTACAGCTTCGAGGCGCTGACCAAGGCGATCCGGCTGATCAACGACGGCGCGCGGTTCATCTGCACCAACCCCGACGAGACCGGCCCCTCCCCGGAGGGGGTGCTCCCGGCGACCGGCTCGGTGGCGGCGCTGATCACCAAGGCGACCGGCGTCGAGCCGTACTTCGTCGGCAAGCCCAACCCGCTGATGATGCGTGAGGCGCTGAACGCGCTGAACGCGCACTCGGAGTCCACGGCGATGATCGGCGACCGGATGGACACCGACATCAAGTCGGGCATGGAGGCCGGCCTGGAGACGGTGCTGGTCCTGTCCGGACTGACCCAGCAGGGCGAGGTGGAGCGCTACCCGTACCGCCCCTCCCGCGTGGTGAAGTCGGTCGTGGACCTGATCGAGGACATCTGAATCCACCGGGAAAAGGGAACCTGTCCGGCACAGCC
>Ga0302314_10001836_pt1 | contig 39640 bp, 37 predicted proteins | sample III_Palsa_N2_3_FD_200533 | JGI IMG/M metagenome (GOLD analysis project Ga0302314, IMG submission 200533) | Peat permafrost microbial communities from Stordalen Mire near Abisko, Sweden - III_Palsa_N2_3 | ecosystem: Environmental > Terrestrial > Soil > Palsa > Peat permafrost | place: Sweden... | reverse complement strand
CCACGACGATGACGATCAGCGCCAGGCCCCACGACGCCTCGCGGAACGCCTTCCAGCGCTCGCCCCACGACGCGCGCGGCATGCGTGGGTAGTCGAACTTCTTCGCGCGATAGAAGGTGGTGATGCCCAGCAGCAGCGCGAGCACGAGGCCCGGAACGACGCCGGCGATGAACAGGTCGCCCACCGAGGCGGTGGCGACCGGCTCGTCGTGCGGACCGGTGGCGCTCATGCCCGTCGTGGCGATCGAGAAGATCACCAGGTTGATCGACGGCGGGAACAGGATGCCCAGCGCGCCCGAGGTGGTGATCACGCCGGCCGAGAACTTCTTCGGGTAGCCCGCGGCCTGCATGGCCGGCATCATGATGGTGCCCACGGCCACGACGGTGGCCACCGACGAGCCCGAGATCGCCGCGAACATCGCGCAGGCCAGCACCGCCGCCAGGCCCAGGCCGCCGTACATGTGCCCCACCATCGTCGAGGCGAAGTGGATCATCCGTTTGGCGGCTCCGCCGTTGGTGAGGAAGTTGCCGGCCAGGATGAAGAACGGGATCGCCATGATCGGGAAGCTGTTCAGCCCTTCGAACAGCTTCAGGCCGACGCTGGCCATCGGCACGTCGCTCAGGAAGAAGAAGAAGCTCATGACCGTCAGGCCGAGCGCGATCGAGATCGGCATGCCCGTGAGCATCAGCACCACGAGCAGCGAGAAGATGATGAGCGCGCTCATTTGACGATCGTCCCTTCGGGCGTGGGGGCGTAGTTGTCGACGTCCTCGAGGCCCTCGACGTGCGCCACTTCGTGCTTGGGCAGCTCGCCCGTCCTCACGAACTTCACGAGCACCTGCAGGAAGCGGAAGCACATCAGGTAGGACGCGAGCGGGATCGCCAGGTACTCGATCCACACCGGCAGCTCGAGGTCGGGCGTCGTGGCGCCTTCGGACAGATCGCCCTCGGGGCGGCCCAGCGCATGCACCAGCGCGTAGTGCAGGCCGTCGTCCCAGACCAGCACCGAGCCCATCGTGCCGATCACCACCGTGAACAGCGCGCCGCCGCTCAGGCCGATGATGGTGAGCCAGCGCGCCTTGGCGGGCGACACCGCGCGCACCAGCACGTCGACCCCGACGTGCGTGCCGTGGCGCACGCCGTACGCGGCGCCGAACTTGGCCATCCAGATGAACATGTAGATGCACAGCTCCTGGGCCCAGCTCAGGTTGATCTTGAGCAGGAAGTCCTGGATGAACTGCAGGAACACGGGGTAGTGCCAGCCCGCGGCATAGCGATGGACGACCGCCACGAAGATCAGCAGCGTCGCCGCGCCCATCAGGAACGCGATGAGCCACTCTTCGAGGTGGTCGAGGATGCGACCGAACATCTGTGGGCCTTTCTTGCGGCGTGCGCGAAGGAGCAGGGCGAGGGATGGCGACGCGCCGCCGCGAGGGCGGTGCGTGCGAAGTCAGTGGACGACGCGCGAGGGCGCTTCGTCAATCGGGTCGGCCCCGGCATCGCGCCGGGGCACGACCCTGGCTCAGACCGGAACGAAGCCCGTTGCCTTGTAGGCCGCGGCGATCGTGTCCTTGCCGACGCGAGACTCCATGTCGTGGTGCACGGACATCAGCGTCTTCTTCCATTCCAGCAGTTCGGCCGGCGTGGGCGTGTAGATGATGCACTTGCCGCTGGCGCGGATCTTGTCGAGGGCCTGGATGTTCTCGGTGGCGGCGATCGCGTTGGCATAAGTCGTCGCGTCACGCATGCAGCCGTCCAGCGTGGTGCGGATGTCGGCGGGCAGGCCGTCCCAGAACTTCTTGTTGACGATGGCCGCGTAGGCCAGGTGGCCGTGGTTGGACAGCGAGATGTGCTTGGTCACCTCGTAGGTCTTCTGCGTGTAGAAGTTCGACGGCGTGCCTTCGGTGCCGTCGACCACGCCGGACTGCAGCGCCTGGTACAGCTCCGAGAACGCCATCACCTGCGGGATCGCGCCGAGCGCGCGCATCTGCGCATCGAGCACCTTCGACGACTGGATGCGCATCTTCAGGCCCTTGAAGTCGGCCACGTGGTGCAGCGGGCGGTTGGCGCACATCTGGTGGAAGCCGTTGTCCCAGTAGGCCATGCCGCGGATGCCCTTGGGCTCGAGCTTGGCGAACAGGTCCTTGCCCAACTGGCCTTCGGTGATGCCCTTGAAGGCGGCCGTGTCCTTGAACAGGAACGGCAGGTCGAACACCTCGAATTCCTTGGCGCCCAGCGGACCGAACTTCGACAGCGACGGCGCGAGCATCTGCACGGAGCCGAGCTGCAGCGCCTCCATCTCTTCCTTGTCCTTGTACAACTGGCTGTTCGGGTAGACCTCGACCTTCACCTTGCCGTTGGTGCGCTGCTCCGCCAGTTCCTTGAAGCGCAGCGCGCCCTTGCCCTTGGGGGTATCCGGAGCGACGACGTGGCTGAACTTGATGTTGATCGGGGCTTGCGCGCGCGCCGTGCCGAAGCCCACGGTGGCGAGCGCGGCGGCTGCGCCGAGGACTTGGCGGCGAGAGGTGTTTTGCATGCGGGTCTCCTGGTGATCCATTGGATTCGTTGTGCGGTTCAGCCTGCCGCAAGCCAGCGCGGACATGCGGCGGCACACGGGCTCGTGTCGAGTCCGGCGATTGTCGGCAGCGCACGGCGGCGCTGGAAATTGTGGACTCCCACATGGGGCCGGCCCCGTGCGCGTGCAGTGCCGGACATCGACATAGACTGCCGCCATGCTGCCCGCCTTGCCATCGCCTCCCCGCCTCACGCCCGGTGCGCCCGTGAGCCGGCGCTGGGCGCGCGCGCTCGCCGGGCGCGGCTCGTGGTGGTGGGTGCCGCTGGTGCTGTCGGTGCTGTTCACGGTGTCGGTGGCGGTCTGGCTGGAGCTGTCCGATCGCGCGGACCTCGAGTCGCGCCAGCGCCAGCTCATCACCGACTCGCTGTCGCTCGAGGCGCAGATCACCGAACGCGTCGGCGAGGAGCAGGTGCAGCTCAACGAACTCGCGCACAGCTTCGACGTCTCGCAGTCGCCCGATGCGCTCGCGAAGCAGGAGGCCGTCGTCGACGGGCTGTCGCGGCTGTGGCAGAGCGTCAGCTGGGTCGATGCGGACACGCGGCTCGTCGTGGTCGTGCCGGATGGCATCGACATCGCCGAACGCCCGGGCCTGAGCGCGCACCTCAGCGCGCCGTTGCACGACGCCTTCGGCAAGCCGGCCGGCCATCTCGTCGTGCGCTATGCGCCGGCCACGCTGCTGCGCCAGACCGTGCCGTGGTGGCTCGCGCACGAGTACAACGTGCGGCTGGTCGACGGCTACGGCCAGGTCGTGGCCGACCCGCTGAAGGCCGGCGACCACGAGGCCCCGCCCGAGGAATCGCATCGCCACAGCCTCGAGCCGGCGATGCCCGACACCTACCTCGAGCTGTCGCTGCACGACTCGCCGCGCCCGTGGTGGCTGCGGCTGCCGATCGTGATGATGGGCGTGTTCCTGATGATGATCAGCGTGGCCACCGCGCTGCTGCGCTGGCAGATGAACGAGGTGCTGCGCACGCAGGCCGCGCTGCGCACGGAGGCGGCGTGGCGCCAGGCGATGGAGGACTCGCTGACGGTGGGCCTGCGCGCGCGCGACACCGACGGCACGCTGGTCTACGTCAACCGCGCGTTCTGCGACCTGGTGGGCTTCAGTCCGGAGGAGCTGATCGGCCGCGCGGCGCCGATGCCCTACTGGCCGCCGGACGCCATCGCCGACAGCATGTCGCGCCACCTGCGCAACATGGCCGGCGGCGCGCCGCGTGACGGCTACGAGGCGCGCTGGGTGCGCAAGGACGGCCGGCCGATCGACGTCATGATGTTCGAGGCGCCGCTGGTCGACGCCAACGGCCGCCACATCGGCTGGATGGGCTCGATCCTGGACATCACCGAGCGCAAGCGCCTCGAGGAGCGCGAGCGCCACCAGACCGACTCGATGGCGCACCAGGCGCGCCTGACGATGCTGGGCGAGGTGGCGTCCGCGCTGGCGCACCAGCTCAATCAGCCGCTGACGTCCATCACCGGCTACGCCGCGGGCGTCAAGCGCCTGCTGGAGCGCGCGGGCGAGCCCGACCCGCGGCTGGTCGACGCGATGACGCGGCTGGGCGACCAGGCCGCCGAGGCCGGCCGCATCGTCAAGCGCATCCGCGAGTTCCTCACGCGGCGCAGCCCGCAGCGCGAGACGATGGACCTCGGCGAGGCCGCTCACCGCGCGCTGGCGCTGCTGGCGCGCGAGCTGCGGCGGCTGCAGCTGCATGTGGAGTGGGCCGTCGCGGCTAACCTGCCGAAGGTCGACGCCGATCCGGTGCTGATCGAGCAGGTGGTGCTCAACCTCGTGCGCAACGCGTGCGACGAGATGGCCGGCGTGCCGGCGGCGCAGCGCCGGCTGCGCGTCAGCCTCGCGCGCGCGGGCTCGAGCGCGCGGCCCGGCGCCACCGACGCCGAGGGCTTCCTGCGGCTGGACGTCGACGACGCCGGCCCGGGCCTGCGCGGGCGCAGCGTCGAGCAGCTGGTGACGCCGTTCTATTCGACCAAGCCGGACGGCATGGGCATGGGCCTGGCGATCTGCCGCTCCATCATCGAGGCGCACCACGGCGCCTTCGACGCCACCGCCAGCAGCTTCGGCGGCGCGCGCTTCTCCTTCACCTTGCCCGTCGCGGGGAGCTGGCCGTCGTCGGAGCTGCCGCTCGACGAGGCCGAATCGGCCGCGCATTCCGAGGATCTTCCATGAGCGCCAATCCGCTGCACGCCCGTCCACCCGAGCCGATGGTGCACCTCGTCGACGACGAAGCGCCGGTGCGCGACGCGCTGGCCTTCCTGTTCCAGTCGCACGGCCTCGCGGTGCGCGCCTACGCGAGCGGCCCCGAGTTCCTCGACGTCGCCGACGAGGCGCCGCTGGCCGGCTGCATCCTGCTGGACGTGCGCATGGAGCCGATGTCGGGCCTGCAGGTGCACGACGCGCTGGTGGCGCGCGGCAGCGGCGTGCCGGTGCTGTTCCTCACCGGCCACGGCGACATCCCGATGGCGGTGGAGGCGCTGAAGAAGGGCGCGTTCGACTTCGTCGAGAAGCCCTCCGGCGACGTCGCGCTGGTGGAGCGCGTCACGCGCGCGCTCGCGGTGGACGCCGCGCGCCAGGCCGCCGACTCGAAGGACGAGGAGACCGCGGCGCGGCTGGCGAGCCTGTCCGACCGCGAGCGCGAGGTGATGCAGCGCGTGGCTGCCGGCAAGCTCAACAAGGTCATCGCCGACGAACTGTGCATCTCCGTCCGCACGGTGGAAGTGCACCGCGCGCGCGTGTTCGGCAAGCTGGGCGTGCGCTCCGCGGCCGAGGTGGCGACCCTGCTCGCACGAGGCCGTCAGGGCGATCGATAGACTGCGTCGATACGTGGAACGGTATCGATGTTTTTCGCCCGCTTTCGACGGGAACTGTCCGACTGAGTTCATCGTGCAAACCCCATCCCCCCCGACGAACCCCCCGGATTTATAGGTTTTTCGTTGCGCGGGGGTACCGCACCACCTATGCAAATTTCGTGAAATGCCCACAATGGCGATGCGGCGGCTCTATTGGAGCGCTGCCGTTGGAGGGTCCAAAAAATGTCAGTGCTTGTCGACGAACAAAGCCGCAGTGAAATGCTCAACCGCCTCAAGCGGGCCGAAGGCCAGCTGCGAGGTATCCAGCGAATGATCGAATCCGGCCAGCCCGGCATCGACGTCGCAAGCCAGCTGGTCGCGGTGCGCCGCGCGCTGGACAGCACCTACGTGCACATGACCGTCAGCCTGGTCGAGCAGGAGCTCGGCAGCCGGCTCGGCGGAGACGCGCGCGGTCGAAAACAGATGGGCGAAGTGCTGGGTGAATTGACCCAGCTGCTGGCCAAGGTGCGCTGAGGCCGCGGCGCGGCGGCCGCGTTGGCGGTCGCGCGCGCCATGCCTTCGCGTACGGGAAAGAGAGCCTTGCGACGACGTCGCAGGGGCCGCTGCGTTGGGCGAAGCGCCCATGCGCGCCGCCGTGTCGAACGAAACGCGCATATGAAAGCGCGCTTCGCGTCGTTGCGGCGGTGCAGCAGTGCCCCCTAGAGTGGATGCTTGCGGCACTTTGCCCCCGTCAGGGCAACGCCGCGGAGTGTCTCCCGTCGTCTTGCAGTCTCTCTTTTCGCCATGTCCACGCGCGCCTTGCTGTTGCGGCGTCACAGCGTGTTGCCGGGGTTCAATCTCGCCCTCGGCTTCGCACTGCTGTACCTCTGCTTCATCGTCCTGATCCCGCTGTCGGCGGTGTTCCTGAAGACCTTCACGGTCAGCTGGGGCACCTTCGTCGATACCGTCACCTCGCCGCGCGTCATGGCGTCGTACCGGCTCACGTTCGGCGCCTCGTTCCTCGCCGCGCTGGTCAACGGCGTGTTCGGGCTGCTGGTGTCGTGGGTGCTGGTGCGCTACCGGTTTCCGGGCAAGCGCATCGTCGACGCGCTGGTCGACCTGCCGTTCGCGCTGCCGACGGCGGTGGCCGGCATTGCGCTGACGACGCTCTACGCGAGCAACGGCTGGATCGGCAAGTGGCTGCCGTTCAAGGTCAGCTATACGCCGCTGGGTGTCTTCGTCGCGCTGACCTTCATCGGCCTGCCCTTCGTCGTGCGCACGGTGCAGCCGGTGCTGGAAGACCTGCAGCGCGAGCTCGAGGAGGCCGCGGCGACGCTGGGCGCCACGCGTCTGCAGACCTTTGCGTACGTGATCTTCCCCGCGCTGATGCCGGCGCTGCTGACCGGCTTCGCGCTGGCGTTCGCGCGCGCGCTCGGCGAGTACGGCTCGGTGATCTTCATCGCCGGCAACATGCCGATGGTGTCGGAGATCACGTCGCTGCTGATCATCACGAAGCTGGAGCAGTACGACTATGCCGGCGCCACGTCGATCGCCGTCGTGATGCTGGTGGCCGCGTTCGCGTTGCTGCTGCTGATCAATCTTCTGCAGGCGTGGGCGCGCAAGCGTCAAGGTCGATGAGCGCCGTTCCCAACGCCATCGACACGCTCGCAGTGGCCGACGCCGGCCCCATCGTACGGCCGCTCGCGCTCGCGCCCGCGCGCATCGCCGACGCCGTGAGCGAGCCGGCGTGGATGCGGCGCACGCTGATCGGCGTCGCACTCGCGTTCCTCACGCTGTTCCTGTTCGTGCCGCTGGCGGCGGTGTTCGTGCAGGCGTTCGCCAAGGGCATCGACGTCTACTGGGCCGCGCTGACCGACTCCGACGCGGTCTCCGCGCTCAAGCTCACGCTGATCGCGGCCGGCATCTCGGTGCCGCTGAACCTCGTGTTCGGCGTGGCGGCGGCGTGGGCGATCGCGAAGTTCGACTTCCGCGGCAAGAACGTCCTGCTGACGCTGATCGACCTGCCGTTCTCGGTGTCGCCGGTGGTCGCCGGCCTGATCTACCTGCTGATCTTCGGCCTGCAGGGCTGGTGCGGGGAATGGCTGCGCGATCACGACCTCAAGATCGTGTTCGCGGTGCCGGGCATCGTGCTGGCCACGGTGTTCGTCACGTTCCCTTTCATCGCGCGCGAGCTGATCCCGCTGATGCAGGCGCAGGGCCAGGAGCAGGAAGAGGCCGCGCGCGTGCTGGGCGCCTCGGGCTGGCAGATCCTGTGGCGCGTCACGCTGCCCAACGTCAAGTGGGCGCTGCTGTACGGCGTGATCCTGTGCAACGCGCGGGCGATGGGCGAGTTCGGCGCGGTCAGCGTGGTCTCGGGACACATCCGCGGCCAGACCAACACGCTGCCGCTGCACATCGAGATCCTCTACAACGACTACCAGTTCGCCGCGGCCTTCGCCGTCGCCTCGCTGCTGGCCGCGCTCGCGCTGGTCACGCTGGTCCTGAAATACATCGTCGAGCGGCGCGCGAAGTCGTCGCACCAGGAAGCCCGTCATGAGCATTGAAGTCCGCAACGTCATGAAAAGGTATGGCGACCTGGCCGTCTGCGACAACCTGAGCCTGGACGTGCCGGCCGGCGAGCTCGTCGCGTTGCTGGGCCCGTCGGGCTCGGGCAAGACGACGCTGCTGCGCATCATCGCGGGGCTCGAGGTGCCCGATTCCGGCAGCGTGCTGTTCCACGGCGAGGACGCGACGAACACCGAGGTGCGCGACCGCAACGTCGGCTTCGTGTTTCAGCACTACGCGCTGTTCGGCCACATGACGATCGCCGAGAACATCGCGTTCGGCCTGCGCGTGCGTCCGCGCGCGACGCGCCCGTCGGAGCGCGAGATCCAGGCCAAGGTGGCCGACCTGCTCAAGCTCGTGCAGCTCGACTGGCTCGCCGACCGCCATCCGCACCAGCTCTCCGGCGGCCAGCGCCAGCGCGTCGCGCTCGCGCGGGCGCTGGCGGTCGAGCCCAAGGTGCTGCTGCTGGACGAACCCTTCGGCGCGCTCGACGCCAAGGTGCGCAAGGAGCTGCGCCGCTGGCTGCGCCGCCTGCACGACGAGATGCACGTCACGAGCGTGTTCGTCACGCACGACCAGGAAGAGGCGATGGAGGTGGCCGACCGCGTCGTCGTCATGCACCAGGGCAAGATCGAGCAGCAGGGCGCGCCGCACGAGGTCTACGACCATCCGGCCACGCCGTTCGTGCTGCAGTTCCTCGGCGACGTCAACCTGTTCACGCGCGGCTCGGAGACGGACTACGTGCGCCCGCACGAGATCGACATCGTCGATGCGCCGGCACCGGACACCTGGTCGGTGACAGTGGGCCAGATGCTCACGGTGGGCCCGAACACGCGCATCGAGTTCAAGCGCGACGACGACGGCAGCTTCGTCGACGTGGAGCTGACGCGCCAGGAGTTCGTCGCCACGCGCGATCGCCTGGGCCTGATGCCCGGCGCGCGCGTGTTCCTCAAGCCGCGCCGCGTGACGCGCTTCGCGGCAGGCTAGGAGTCCGCGCGGATGACACGCGCGCGTCCCGCGGCCTTGGCCCGGTACATGCGCGCATCGGCCACCCGCACCAGCGACTCGAAGTCGCCGCCGTCCACATCGAGCACGGCGATGCCCGCGGAGAACGTCGAGTCGTCGAGCATGTCCTCGCCGCCGCCGAAGCGGCAGAGGATGTCGCTGCGGCGCATGCGCTCGCGCAGCAGCCCGGCGAATTGCCGCAACACGTCATCGCCACCGCCGTGACCGAGCAGGTCGTTGATCTGCTTGAAGTGGTCGATGTCGATCAGCACGATCGCGATGGTCGTGCCGTTGCGGCGCGCCAGTTCGATGCGTCCGCCGCTGGTCTCGTCGAGGAATCGTCGGTTGTACAGGCCCGTCAGCGGGTCCCGTACGGCCTGCTCGCGCAACTGCTCCTGCAGGGCCTCGGCCTCCGCGATCTTCTGCTGCAGCGCCTCGTTGAGCCGCTGCGACTCGCCCATGCGTTCCTCGAGCGCGAGGTTGAGCGTGGCGAGCCGGCGGCGATCGACTTCGGCGCGTTCCTGCGCTTCGCGTGCACGGTCCCGGTCGTCGCGCGCGACGGCCGTTTCGTGGGCCACCTGCGCGGCGATGAAGCCGGCGCGCGCGCTGCGGCCGACCAGCGTTTCGTAGAGGCGCTGCGCCTCGCGCAGGTGGCGCAGCGCGGTGGCGCTGTCGCCCAGCGTCTCGCAGACGTCGGTCGCCGCGTGCAGCAGGCGCATCCGCGAGTACGGGGGATCCTGCAATTCGGCGCCCGCAGCCGCGACGAGGTGGGCCTGGATGATCTCCAGCGCCTGCACGGGGCGACCGGTGACGCTCAGGTAGCTCGCATGGGCGCGCGCGTGATCGGTCCGGTTGGCCGGATCGACGGAGGCCGTCGGCGTCACGGCGGGGTCCAGCCACCTGGCGGCGCCCTCGACGTCGCCGGCGCACAGGTGCGCGATCGCCATCAGCGACGTGTTCCTGGCCAGCACGCCGGGCGGCATGCGGTGCTCGTTGCGGCGGATGCGCTCCAGCATCGCGCCACAAGGCCCGGTCAGCCCCAGGCCATCGTAGATCTGGGCGAGGTTGAAGACGGAGACGGCGAACGACGACCATGCACCTGCGGCCTCCGCGAGGTCCAATGCCTGCTCCGAAAGCTTCTGCGCTTCGCCCAGGTTCCACAGGTCGGTGTGGCTGCCGCCGAGGTTGGTCAGGGCGTTGATGTGCGGCCCGGGCGACGCGCAGGACTTGGCCGCGGCGAGCGCCTCGTAGAAATCGCGCAGCATGTAGTCGTGCTGGCCCAGCAGCTTGCGCGTGATGGCACGCGAGTTGTGGCAGATGTAGAGGTCCGACGGTCGCCGCGCGACGTCCCCGCTGCGCGCCAGGATGCGCAGGTGCAACGCGAGCGCTTCCTGCAGCCGCCCCTGCACATGCAGGTGCAGCGCCTCGAACTGGTCGCACATCAGCAGTCCGCGCGCATCGTCGTGGGCGGCGAACGAGGCACGGGCCAGCGCGTTGTGCTCGGCACCGTCTTCCGCCTGGCCGGTGCGCAACAGCGAGAAGGCGACCTGGAAGTGGGCCTCGCCTCGCAACGCGTGCGTCGGCTGCGCGCCCATGGCGTCCAACGCGGCGCGGCCGAGTTCGCCCGCGTGGCGGATGTCGAGGTAGAGGTGCCATTCCGCCTGCTCGAGCAGGCGTGCGGGGTCGACCGTCGCGTCGTGCGCGGTGACCGGCGAAGTCTGATCGGGGGAAGTCGAGCTCACGGCATTCGGGCACGGTGGCGCCCAGCAACGGGCGTCCATCATGTCCCGAATCGGACGGTGCGTGGCGAAACTTGCGGATTGTCCCTGTCGGGAATCCTCGATGCCGTCAGATAGTTCGCAGGAACGACGCCCGACCCGCGCTACAGCGGCGCCTGCTCGATGTCGCTCGGCGCCGCCTGCGCGGCCTCGACCACCTCGCGCGTCAGGTGCGACGCGAAGGTCTGGATGAAGTCGTACGCATAGCCGCGCAGCAGTCCGCCGCGGCGCACGGCGACGCTGGTGGTGTTGATCGAGAACAGGTGGCGCGCATCGACGGCGCGCAGGCGGCCCGGCTGATCCTCGTCCATCGCGATCGACGCCAGGATGCCCACGCCCAGGCCGAGATCGACATAGGTCTTGATGATGTCGGCGTCCATCGCGGTGATGACGATCTCGGGCCGCAGGCCGGCGCGCTTGAACGCGGCGTCGATGCTCCAGCGGCCGGTCAGGCCGATGTCGTAGGTGATGATCGGGTACTTGGCCAGGCGCTCCAGCGTCACCTCGCCGTCGGCGACCAGCGGGTGGCCTTCCGGCACGACGATCGAGTGCGTCCAGCGGTAGCACGGCAGCGCGACCAGCTCGGGCCGCTCGGCCAGCAGGTGCGAGGCGATGCCGATGTCGACGGTGCCGGTCAGCAGCATCTGTGCGATCTGCTCGGGCGAGCCCTGGTGCAGCTGCAGCTGGACGTTCGGATGCGCGGCGCGGAAGTCGCGCACCGCGGTGGGCAGCGCGTAGCGCGCCTGCGAGTGGGTGGCGGCGATCGTCAGCACGCCGCTGGTGCCCTGCGTGAACTCCTCGCTGGCGCGCTGCAGGCTCTCGGCGTCCTGCAGCAGGCGCTCGACCCAGGGCAGCACGGCCACGCCGGGCTGCGTCAGCCCGGTCAGGCGCTTGCCGACGCGCACGAAGATCTCGACGCCCAGCTCTTCTTCCAGCTCGCGGATCTGGCGGCTCACGCCCGGCTGCGACGTGTGCAGCGCCTGGGCGACTTCGGTCAGGTTGAAGCCGCGGCGCACGGCCTCGCGCACGGAGCGCAACTGCTGGAAATTCATGACGGGGTCGAAATCGTTATCTGTGAAACGATTATCGAGCCCTATTTGATATGCGCATGCGCCTTATGACGCAGCAGCATAGGCGGAAAACGGATATCAACCGTTGGCGGCCAGCAGCACGAAACAGATCGAGATCGCCGCGGGGATCGCCTGGATGAACAGGATCTTGCGCGTGGCCGTGAAGCCGCCGTACAGGCCCGCGACGAAGATGCAGCCGAGGAAGAACAGCTCCACCCCGTAGCCGGCACGGCCCAGCGTCAGGCCCCAGACCAGGCCGGCCGCGAGAAAGCCGTTGTACAGGCCCTGGTTGGCCGCCAGCACCTTGCTCTGTTCGGCGAATTCCTGGGTCGTGCCGAATGCCTTGCGTCCGCGCGGCGTCGTCCACAGGAACATCTCCAGCACGAGGATGTAGACGTGCAGCAGCGCCATCAGGGCGACGAAGACGTTGGCGACTTGGGCGAGCATCGGAGATCCTTGTTGGCGGGGTTCGCGCGGAGCATGCCACGTTAACCGCGCTGCTCGGCGGCGCCAAGGTGACAGCGCGCGGGTTTGCCCCGGCCCTCAACGTCAGGCCAACGTGACGGCCGACTCGATCACTCCGCCGCCCAGGCAGACCTCTCCGTCATACAGCACGGCGGATTGACCGGGAGTGACCGCCCACTGTGCATCCGGAAACGACAGCGAGATCGCCCTGGCGTCGCCCGAGGGCTCCAACGTGCACGGGGCGTCCGGCTGGCGGTAGCGCGCCTTCGAGCCCAGCTCGCCGGGTGTCGGCGCCGCGCCGGCGACCCAGCTGAGATCCATCGCGCTGAGCCGGTGCGACAGCAGCCACGGGTGGTCGTGGCCCTGCACCACGCGCAGCGTGTTGGTCGCCAGATCCTTGCGCGCGACGAACCACGGCGCGTGCTCGCCGCCGCCGCGTTGCGACTTCCTGTCCTTGACGCCGCCGATGCCCAGCCCCTGGCGCTGGCCCAAGGTGTAGAAGCTCAAGCCGACGTGCTCGCCCAGCTTGCGGCCGCGGTCGTCCAGGATCGGGCCGGGATCGTGCGCCAGGTACTTGTTCAGGAACTCGCGGAACGGCCGCTCGCCGATGAAGCAGATGCCAGTCGAGTCCTTCTTGCGCGCGTTGGGCAGCCTGATCTCGTCGGCGATGCGGCGCACTTCCGTCTTGTGCAGCTCGCCGACGGGGAACATCGTCTGTGCCAGCTGCGCCTGGTTCAGGCGGTGCAGGAAGTAGCTCTGGTCCTTGCCCGGGTCGAGGCCCTTCAGCAGCTCGTGGTGGCCGCTCGCCTCGCTGAAGCGGACGCGCGCGTAGTGGCCGGTGGCGATGCTTTCGGCGCCGAGCCGCATCGCGTGGTCGAGGAAGGCCTTGAACTTGATCTCGGCGTTGCACAGCACGTCGGGGTTGGGCGTGCGGCCGGCCTGGTGCTCGCGCAGGAACTCCGCGAACACGCGATCCTTGTACTCGGCGGCGAAGTTGACGTGCTCGATCTCGATGCCCAGCACGTCGGCGACGCTCGCGGCGTCGAGGAAGTCCTGGCGCGTCGAGCAGTACTCGTCGTCGTCATCGTCTTCCCAGTTCTTCATGAAGATGCCGACGACCTCGTGCCCCTGCTTCTTCAACAGATGGGCCGTCACCGCCGAATCGACACCGCCGGACAAGCCGACCACCACACGCTTCGCACACATCCCTCGATTGTAGGAAACGCAGGCTTCGCGCGCGGGCAAAAGGCTACTCAGGGCTTGTCGTCAGGCTCGGACGTCGCGCTGCCGGCGTCGGGCGACGCCACGCTCGGATGCGTGTAGACGGTGTCCAGCGGCAGACGGCGGCCGGCGCGGTGGTCCTCGATGCACTGCAGCACCAGCGGCCCGCGCAGGCGGTCGCCGGCGGCGGCGATCTCGTCGGCGGTCATCCAGAGGGTGCGCACGACGGGGCTGTCCAGCGCCTGTCCCGGCACCGGATCGCCGGCCGTGCCGCAGAACGCGAAGCGCAGGTAGGTGACGCCGGGGCCGCGGTCGGAGTCGGGGTTGCGCGCCAGGTACACGCCCAGCAGGGCCTCGGGCGTGAAGTGGCAGGCCGTCTCCTCGAGCGCCTCGCGCATCGCGCCGGCGACGGGCGACTCGCCGGGCTCGAGGCCGCCGGCGGGGTTGTTGATGCGCAGGCCGTCCCGCGTCATCTCCTCGATCATCAGGTAGCGCCCGTCCTTCTCGATGACGGCGGCCACGGTGACGCTAGGTTTCCAACGTTCTGCTCCCATGGCCCGCGATTGTCGCGGCGCGCGCGGGCGCCGGCCAGCGAATCCGTCGGCTGGGACGAGGGGGTGTGGCGCTGCGTCGACGCCGCGCCGCCCCGAGGCACGCCACTAAACCTTGTGGGGCAAACTGTGTAAGCTGTGCCGCTATCGCGCCGCCGCCCCGTATCCACGGGCTTGTGTACTCGACCGGGGACTCGTCCTGCACGGGTCCGCGCGGCAACCATGACGATTCGTTGGAGGAGACTTCCATGTTGATCGGAGTTCCGCTGGAAACCGCGGCGGGCGAAACGCGCGTGGCGGTCACGCCGGAGACGGCCAAGAAGCTCAAGGCACAGGGCCACGTGCTGCGCGTGCAGTCCGGCGCGGGCGTCGCGGCCAGCGCCACGGACGAGGCCTACGTCGCGGCCGGCGCCGAGATCGTCGACCGCGTCGCCGCCCTCGGCGCCGATCTGGTGCTGAAGGTGCGCGCGCCGCTGGCCGACGAGTTGGACATGATGAAGCCCGGCGCGGTGCTGGTCGGCATGCTCAATCCGTTCGACCGCGACGGGCTGCAGAAACTGGCCGACGCGAAGTTGACGGCCTTCGCGCTCGAGGCCGCGCCGCGCACGACGCGCGCGCAAAGCATGGACGTGCTGTCCTCGCAGGCCAACATCGCCGGCTACAAGGCCGTGATGATCGCGGCCGACAAGTACCAGCGCCTGTTCCCGATGCTGATGACCGCGGCCGGCACGATCAAGGCCGCGCGCGTCGTCGTACTGGGCGTGGGCGTCGCCGGCCTGCAGGCGATCGCCACCGCCAAGCGGCTCGGCGCGGTGATCGAGGCGACCGACGTGCGCCCCGCGGTCAAGGAGCAGGTCGAGTCGCTGGGCGCCAAGTTCATCGACGTGCCCACCGAGACGCCCGAGGAAAAGGAAGCCGCCGAAGGCGTCGGCGGCTACGCGAAACCGATGCCGCCCGCGTGGCTGGAGCGGCAGAAGGTCGAGGTCGCCAAGCGCGTCGCGCTGGCTGACGTCGTCGTCACCACCGCCCTGATCCCGGGCCGTGCGGCGCCGGTGCTGGTCACCGAGGACATGGTCAAGTCGATGAAGCCGGGCTCGGTGATCGTCGACATCGCCGCCGGCCGCGGCGCGTCCGGCATCGACGGCAACTGCCCGTTGACCGAGGCCGGCCGCACGGTCGTCAAGCACGGCGTCACCATCGTCGGCGAGACCAACCTGCCGGCGCTGGTCGCGGCGGACTCGTCGTCGCTGTACGCGCGCAACGTGCTCGACTTCCTCAAGCTCGTGGTCGACAAGGAGGCCGCGTTCAAGCTCGATCTCGAGGACGACATCGTGGCCGCGTGCCTGATGGCGCATGAAGGCGAAGTCAAGCGCAAGTGAGCCTGTCGCGACGCCCGCGCGCGTGACGCGCGAACGAATCCAACGCACCGAGGAGTCCCCATGGACATCGTCTCCCCCACGATCATCAACCTGATCATCTTCGTGCTGGCGATCTACGTCGGCTTCCATGTGGTGTGGAACGTCACGCCGGCGCTGCACACGCCGCTGATGGCGGTGACCAACGCGATCTCGGCGATCGTGATCGTCGGCGCGATGCTCGCGGCCGGCCTCACCGAGGGGCCGCTCGCCAAGACGATGGGCGTGCTGGCCGTCGCGCTGGCCGCGGTCAACGTGTTCGGCGGATTCCTCGTCACGCGGCGAATGCTGGAGATGTTCAAGAAGAAGGAACGCCCGGCGCCGTCCAAGGATGCCAAGCCATGATGACGCTCGTACCCGAGACGCCGCCGCCGCGGCGCCCGCTGTTCTGGCGCGTGGTGCACGTGATCGCCGGAGTCGCGCTGTTCCTCTACGCGCTGCGCGTGCTGCCGCCGATGCCGCTGCAACGCGGCGGCCTGGTGCTGATCGCCGCGCTGCTGGCGGCCGGTTCGATGGCGCTCACCGATTCGGTGGTGGGCGTGGTCGCCAATTTCTTCGAGAAGACGCAAAAGGGTGAGTCGCAATGAGCTTGAACCTCGTCACGCTGCTCTATCTGGTGGCCAGTGTCTGTTTCATCCAGGCGCTGAAGGGCCTGTCGCACCCGACCACGTCGATCCGCGGCAACCTGTTCGGCATGGTCGGCATGACGATCGCCGTCGTCACCACCGGGGCGCTGATCTGGAAGCTTGCCGGCACGCCTCTCGGCCTCGGTTGGGTGCTGCTGGGACTGGTCGTCGGCGGCGGCTACGGCGCCTGGCGCGCGAAGACGGTCGAGATGACCAAGATGCCCGAACTGGTGGCGTTCTTCCACAGCATGATCGGCCTGGCCGCGGTGTTCATCGCGGTCGCCGCGGTCGCCGAGCCCTCGGCGCTCGAGCACGGGCTGGCCAGGGGCGAGCCGATCCCCACCGGCAACCGGCTGGAGTTGTTCCTGGGCGCGGCCATCGGCGCGATCACGTTCAGTGGCTCGGTCATCGCGTTCGGGAAACTCTCAGGCACCTACAAGTTCCGCTTGTTCAAGGGGGCGCCGGTGCAGTTCGCCGGACAGCACATGCTCAACCTGGTGCTGGGCCTGGCCATGCTCGGCTGCGGCGTGGCCTTCATCGCGACGGAGAGCCCGGTCGCGTTCGGCGTGATGGTGGCGCTGAGCTTCGTGCTGGGCGTGCTGATCATCATCCCGATCGGCGGCGCCGACATGCCGGTGGTCGTGTCGATGTTGAACAGCTACTCCGGCTGGGCCGCGGCGGGCATCGGCTTCTCGCTGAACAACCCGATGCTGATCATCGCGGGCTCGCTGGTGGGCAGCTCCGGTGCGATCCTGAGCTACATCATGTGCAAGGCGATGAACCGCTCGTTCTTCAGCGTGATCCTGGGCGGCTTCGGTGCCGAACCGGGCACCGCAGCGGCCGGCGCAGCCGAGGCGCGGCCGGTCAAGAGCGGCAGCGCCGACGACGCGGCGTTCATCCTGGGCAACGCCGAGAGCGTGATCATCGTGCCGGGCTACGGCCTGGCGGTGGCGCGCGCGCAGCACGCCGTCAAGGAGCTCGCGGCCAAGCTCACGAGCAAGGGCATCAGCGTCAAGTACGCGATCCACCCGGTGGCGGGCCGCATGCCGGGCCACATGAACGTGCTGCTGGCCGAGGCCGAGGTGCCCTACGACCAGGTGTTCGAGATGGACGAGATCAACGGCGAGTTCGGCCAGGCCGACGTCGCGATCATCCTCGGCGCCAACGACGTCGTGAACCCCGCCGCGCTGACCAAGGGCTCGGCGATCTACGGCATGCCGATCCTCGAGGCCTACAAGGCCAAGACCGTGATCGTCAACAAGCGCTCGATGGCCGCGGGTTACGCCGGCCTCGACAACGAGCTGTTCTACATGGACAAGACCATGATGGTGTTCGGCGATGCGAAGAAGGTCGTCGAGGACATGTTGAAGGCCGTCGAATAGGCCACCGTCAGTCGCGCCGGCGATGGACCGATCCGCAGAATCGGGTACCGTCCACGTCAAGAATTTCCTTTTCCTTTTACTCGCTACAGACCCCGCACGCCGGAGACAAGATGGAACGCACCTGGTTGAAGAACTACCCCGAAGGGGTGGCGCCGCATTTGAAGGCGAACGAATACGCCTCGCTGGTCGAACTGCTGAACAACAGTTTCACGAAGTACGCCGATCTGCCGGCGTACAAGTTCATGGGCAAGGACTTCAGCTTCCGGCTGATCGACGAGATGTCGCGCGCGTTCGCCGCGTATGCGCAGACGCTGGGCCTGGCGCAGGGCGACCGGGTCGCCATCATGATGCCCAACGTGCCGCAGTATCCGGTCGTCGTCGCGGGCCTGCTGCGCGCCGGCCTGGTCGTCGTCAACGTCAACCCGCTGTACACGCCGCGCGAACTCGAGCACCAGCTGAAGGATTCGGGCGCCAAGGCCATCGTCATCATCGAGAACTTCGCCACCACGCTGGAGCACGTGCTGAAGGACGTGCCGACGAAGAAGGTGATCCTCGCCTCGATGGGCGACATGCTGGGCCTCGTCAAGGGCACGCTCGTCAACTACGTCGTGCGCAGCGTCAAGAAGATGGTGCCGGCATTCGACCTGCCCGGCGCCGTGCGCTTCAACGACGCGATCGCGCAAGGCCGGCGCGCCACGTTCAAGCCGGTCAAGGTCGGCCCCGAGGACATCGCGGTGCTGCAGTACACCGGCGGCACCACCGGCGTCAGCAAGGGCGCGGTGCTGCTGCATCGCAACCTGGTGGCCAACGTGCTGCAGTCGGACGCCTGGTACCAGCCGGCGCTGAGCAAGGTGAAACCGGGCGTCCAGATCGTCACGATCTGCGCGCTGCCGCTGTATCACATCTTCGGCTTCAACACGAACATGATGCTGGGCCTGCGCATGGGCTCGTGCAACCTGCTGATCGCCAATCCGCGCGACATCCCCGCGATGTTCAAGGACTTGCGCCGCCAGCCGTTCCACAGCCTGCCCGCGGTCAACACGCTGTTCAACGCGATGGCCAACCACCCGGAGTTCGACACGGTCGACTGGTCCAGCCTGGTGATGTCGGTCGGCGGCGGCATGGCCGTGCAGCAGGCCACGGCGCAGCTGTGGCTGCAGAAGACCGGCTGCCCGATCTGCGAGGGCTACGGCCTGTCGGAGACCTCCCCCGCGGCCACCTGCAACCCGGTCAACACCACGGCCTACAGCGGCACCATCGGCATGCCGATGCCCGACACCGACGTCGTGCTGCTCGACGACGACGGCAACGAGGCGCCGCTCGGCCAGCGCGGCGAGATCTGCATCCGCGGCCCGCAGGTGATGGCTGGCTACTGGCAGCGCCCCGACGAGACGGCCAAGGTGATGACCGCCGACGGCTTCTTCCGCACCGGCGACATCGGCGAGGTGGACGAGCGCGGCTACTTCAAGATCGTCGACCGCAAGAAGGACATGATCCTCGTGTCGGGCTTCAACGTGTATCCGAACGAAGTCGAGGACGTCGTCGCGCTGATCCCGGGCGTGCTCGAGTGCGCGGCCGTCGGCGTCCCCGACGAGAAGCAGGGCGAGGCCGTCAAGATCGTCATCGTGAAGAAGGATCCGGCCCTGACCGAGGCCGATGTGCGCGCCTGGTGTGAAACAAATCTTACCGGCTACAAACGCCCCAAGATCGTTGAATTCCGTTCTGATCTGCCGAAAACCAATGTAGGGAAGATCCTGCGGCGCGAGCTGCGGGACGGCAAATGATGAATACCGCGGCCTGGCCGCCAGGGAATCACGATGATGACCATGACCCATGCGGAGTCCTACGCCCGCACCGAGGCCGGCAAGGCCGAGATCCGCGCGCATAGCATCAAGCTGTCGCGCCCCGCGCGCAACCTGCTGATGGTGATCGACGCCAGCTGCAGCGGCGACGCGTGGATCGGCAAGGTGAACGGCAGCACGCAGGCCGATCTCGACGTGCTGATCGCCGCCCGGCTGGTCGCGCCGCAAACGGGTCCCGGGACCCGGACCATGCACCAGCGCGTCGGCGTCGAGGTCGCGGTGCGCGACTGGACCTACGACGCCCTGTACACGCTGCTGACGCACGAGGCCAAGGAGCGCTTCGGCCTCATCAAGGGCTATCGCCTGATCCTCAAGATCGAAGGCTGCTCCGACCTGGCCGGCATGCAGGCCGTGGCGCTCGACTTCGTCGAACACATCCGCAAGGCGCACGGCGAAGAGTCCGCGGCGCGCTTCCGCAAGCAGCTTGGCGCCACGGAGTAAACCTCTCGCCATCGTCGGCGCGATGCACGAGGAGATCGCCGCGCTGCGGCCCTGCCTCGAAGGCCTGCGCACCGAGCGCCGCGCCGGCCGCGACTTCCACCTCGGTCGCCTCGACGGTCACGACGTCATCCTCGTTCGCTGCGGCATCGGCAAGGTGGCCGCGGCCACCACCACGGCCGTGCTGCTCGACGTCTTCGATGCGGCCGCGCTGCTGTTCACCGGCGTCGCCGGCGGTCTGGCGAAAAGCGTGCGCGTGGGCGACATCGTCGTCGCGACCACGCTGCTGCAGCACGACATGAACGCCGAGCCGCTGTTCCCGCGCTGGGAGGTGCCGCTCACCGGCCGCGCGCGCTTCGACGCCGACGCCGCGTGGTCGGCGCGCCTCGCGCAGGCCAGCCGCGCGCTCGCGTCGACCAATACGCATGCCGTCGACGCGGCGATCCACCAAGGCCTGGTCGTCAGCGGCGACCGCTTCGTCGCCACGCACGCCGAGAGCGACGAGTTGCGCGCGCTGCTGCCCGATGCGCTGGCCGTCGAGATGGAAGGCGCCGCGGTGGCCCAGGTCTGCCACGATTTCGCGCGGCCGTTCGGCGTCGTGCGCACGATCTCCGATCGCGCCGACGACGCCGCGCACGGCGATTTCCAGCGCTTCGTCCGCGACGTCGCGGCACCGTACTCGCGCGACATCGTGCGCGCCGCGCTGCGGCTCGCTTGAGGCCCTATCGCTGGTAGTGCAGCGCCAGCGCCTCGTTGCGCGCGCTGCGCTCGGCGAACCAGCGATCCAGCCAGGCCTGGCCGAACTGCGCCGCCAACGCGAGCGCGCGGGCGAGCGCCTCCGCGCGGCCGGCCTGCTCGGACAGGCGCAGTCCCATTGCCAGCTCCAGTTCGAGAAAGGCCCGGTCGACGTTCTCGTTGCCGGCCTGGTCGAACTCGTCCAGCAGTGCCAGGCCCGCGCGCGCCTGCGCGACGCCCTCGCTGCCGAAGCCCAGCGCGTTGGCGGCCATCGCGCAGAGATAGTGCGCGCGTTCATGATTGACCCAGGTGCCGGCGCGCTGCCAGAAGCGTTGCGCGTGTTCGGCAGCGAGCTGCAGCGCGGTGCGCAGGTCGGGCTGGGCCAGGTCGTCCAGCGGGCGCTCCAGCAGGTCCGATGCCAGGTTGTTGGTGACGGCGCCGAACGCGGCGTCCAGTCCGTTGCCCGGCGTGGCGTGCAGCGCGGCCAGCGGCTGCAACGCCTGCAGCGTGAGGCGCCCGGCGGACTCGGCGCCCAGCCGGCTCACCGAGAAGCCCACTGCGCCCAGCGAGACCAGCGCGCGCGCCTTCGCGAGCGGCGCGTCCGCGCTGGCCGCGAGCGCCTGCGTCCACAGGCGCGTCAGGTCGGCGTCGCCGGCGACCTGCGCGGCGATCGCGGCCTGGCGAAAGATCGCCGGCGTCGCGTGCGTGCCGGCCTGCTGCACCAGCGCGCGCTGTCTCGCGAGTGCCTCGGCCCACAGGTCGAACTTCTCGCCGAACACTTGATCGAGCAGGAAGGACAGGCGCTGCAACCGGCTCGTCGAGAGCGTCGAGACGTCGAGCGCGCGCAACTGCTCGAGGGCCTGTTGCGGCTCGTCGTCGTGCAACGCGTCGATCTGCGCCAGCAGCGCATCGCCCGTCGGCGTCGGAGAGGAAACGGTGCGATCGCTCATGGGTGCGGACAGTCGGGAAGGGCAGCCGGGCGGGGGTGTCGTACCCCGGAGGGTATAGCGCGAGCATGATTGCCGGCGGGCGGAAAGCGGCATGCGGCACACTGGCGGCTGTCGCTTGCCCAGCCTACCTCATGTCGTTGCGTCTGTACGTCGAATCCCCCTTGTCCGCCGAGCTCGAATTCACGCTGCCGGAGGACGCGGCGCGCCACGTCCAGGTGCGCCGCCTGCAGCCCGGCGACGACCTGCGCCTGTTCGACGGCGCGGGCGGCGAGTGGCAGGCGCAGGTGACGCGCATGGGCAAGCGCGACGTCGACGTGCGGATCGGCGTCCACGAGGCCGTGGATCGCGAGCTGCCGTTCGACCTCGAGATCGCGCTGGGCATGCCCACCAACGAGCGCATGGACGCGCTGATCGAGAAGGCCACCGAGCTCGGCGTGGCCACGATCCAGCCGCTGCAGACCGAGCGCTCGGTGCTGCGGCTGGACGGCGAACGCGCGGCCAAGCGCGTCGCGCACTGGCAGGCGGTGGCCGTCGGCGCCAGCGAGCAGAGCGGCCGCACGCGCGTGCCCGTCGTCGCGCCGGTGCGCAATCTCGGCACCTGGCTCGCGGCGCAGCCCGACCCGGCGCCGCACGCCGGCCGCTTCGTGATGAGCACCGGCAGTGCGCCGCCGCTGTCCCGCGCCATCGCGGGCCTATCGGGCGGCCGCTGGCTCGCGCTGAGCGGACCGGAGGGCGGTCTGACGGCCGACGAGGAAGCCGCCGCGGTCGCGCGCGGTTTCGCACGCGTCAGCCTGGGCGGCCTGATCCTGCGCGCCGACACGGCGCCGCTGGCCTGGCTCGCGCAGATGGCGGTGCTGCTGACTCGATGAAAAACGCCGCGCCGGCGTGAGCCGGGGCGGCGTTTCCGTCAGGTCGGGGAAGTCCGATCAACGGCCTTGTTCGACGTCATGAATGGCGTGTTTCGTGGCTTCGATCGCGAGATCGGTATGCTGCACGATGCGGTTGCGCAGGTCGCGCGTTTCCGGATTGTCTTCCTCGCGGGCGACGTCCTTCTTCGCCTTGTCCAGCAGTTCGAGCGCGTGGTGCAGGCGGCCGGCGCGATTGATCTTCGCGTCTTCGTGCGGGTGATCCTCGATGTTCTTGCCGTCTTCCATCGCGGCCGTCTTGGCTTCCTGGATCGCGCGGTCGGTCTCGACGATCGCGACGTCTTCCTGCGAGCTGACGGCGGCGTCGCCCGGACGATGCTCGAGGTTCCAGCGCGCGTCGCGCAGGTCGGTCAGCGCGTGCAGGTAGGCGGGATGCCTGCCGGGCATGTCGGCGGCGTTGGCCGACAGCGCGGTGAACGAGGCGCCGAGTGCGAGCGCGGCGAGGACGATGGTCGAGAGCTTTTGGGACACGATGGTCTCCTTTCGAGGGGTCGTTGTGTGTGTGTGCGGTGTACGCATCCAGAAAACGAAGCCCGGAGACCCGCCGTTGACGGGATTCGGAGCGCGCGGCTTGCGCGATCCTGACCGCATGGTGACGTTCGGTTACCCCGCGACGCCGTCGTCCCGTGCCGTCACGACGGACGGCTGGGCCGGGGAGAGAATCGACGACAGCGCCGCCTTGATGCTCTCGGGCGGAAGCTTGCCCAGCACACCACGGATCGCCGGCGGAATATGGCTCAGGTCGTCGGCCTCGGGCGAGAAGACGAAATGCGAAAAGATCTCGCCCCACGCGCGCCGGTGGGCGGCGGGCAGGTGTCTCATGCTCAGGATCGCGTGCATCAGCGAGCGGGTCGGGGCGATGCGATCCGCGCGCGCGGGCAGGCCCGGCTGTTCCCACCAGTAGTTGACCAGGATGTTGAGCGCATCGAACGACTCGACGTGGTGCCACCACACCGCCGGAAGGAACAGCGCGTCGCCCGGTTCGAGATCGGCGACCTGGGCGTGCGCCAGTGCCGTTCGCATGCGGGGAAACCGCGAGAGGTCGGGCGCCTTCAACGACACCAGGCTCACCGGCGGCCCCGTGGGCGTGTGTTCGAGCGGGCCGATGTAGAGGTTGCCGACCTGCTCCGGCGGGAACAGGGTGAAGCGCCGGGTGCCGGCGACCACGCAGGCCAGGTTGTCCAGCTCGTCGATGTGGGCCGGCGTCAGGAAGGCGTTGCCCATCCAGAGGTTGGGCCGCACGTCCTCGCGCAGCAGCGGCATCCGATGCGCCTCGGCGAAGCCGGGCAGGCAGTCTGCGATGCTGGCGCGTTGCAGCATGACCGATGGCGGCGACTCGAAGCGCGAGTAACGGGCCAGCTGCTCGAGGACCTGCGAGATCGTGCGTTGCGCGCGCAGGAAGTTGAAGCCGTCGGATTCGGAGCCGTAGAACATCCGGCCGCCGTGTTCGGGCGGCACGAGGATCGCCTGGCTCTCGCAGCCGGAATCCAGGCTCATGAGGTAGCGGCTCAAGGCTTCGGCCGACTCGCTCGCCGCACGCACGGCCGGCCAGTGCGCAAGCAGGCCTTTCAACACTGCGGGCTGGCCGGCCGGGACGACCTCCTGGAGGAACGTGTCGCGATCGATGCCGCGCCATTCCCGCACCCGCGCGGTCTATTTTCGGAGTGAGACATCTCGGTTCGTGCATCGCCCGCGGATGCGGGAAGCTCTCGTTTCTGATGGGCGCCCTCGTTCGGGCGATCAGAAAAATTCTAGAGAGCTCTGCGGCCCGCGAGTCGATGCGGGGCCGCCATCGAGGCCGAGCAACTGACGGATCTTGTGAGGCATCGTTGCTGCGCCGAATATCATTCGACACAATTCGCCGAGCTTCGAAAAGCCGAGATATCGAGCGTGTCCGGACCCGTGTCCGATGTCCCTCGGCGTGTTGCCGGCCGATGGTCAGGGGGCGCCGTGCGGCGAGGCCGGGGCGGCGGCACGCGCCGAGCCGCTGACCATGTCGAAGCGGAACAGCCGGCACTCGATCGGGCCGTTCCACATCGGCACGCGGCGGCTTTCCTTCAGGCGCATCGCGGTCGGCAGCTTCATGTCGGGGCTCAGCACCCAGGCCGTCCAGCCGCTGTAGTTGCGCTTCCAGTGCGTGGCCAGCTGCGCGAAGAACTCGCCCGCGTTGCTGGCGTTGCCGCCGTCCACGATGGCCGACTCGCGGCCGCCGCCAGCTTGCGGCGCCAAGCGCCGGCCACGGCGTGCCGCCTCCGGGTTCTCGCGCGCGAAGGCGTCCGCGCCCGGGCCGCGCGGGCGGTCAGCGGCGTCACGCGCGTCGCCCGCGCGCGGCGCCTCGGCGGCCTGGCTGCCGCGGCCCTTCGCGTCGATGCGCTCGCCGTACGGCGGGTTCATCACGATCGTGCCGCGCTCGGCCGGGGCCAGGCGCTGCAGCGCGTCGGCGGTCTTGAAGTCGATCGCGTGCGCGACGCCTGCGCGCTCCGCGTTGCGGGTGGCGAAGTCGGTCATGCGGAACGAGACGTCGCCGGCCCAGATCGGCACCGCCGGCTTGACGATCGCGTCGCGCGCCTCGACCTGCAACTCGCCCCAGCGCGTGGCGTACTCGCGGAAAGGCTGTAGCCGCTCGAACGCAAAGCGCCGCGTCAGGCCCGGCGCCACGTTGCACGCGATCTGCGCGGCCTCGATGGCGATCGTGCCAGCGCCGCAGCACGGGTCGAGCAACCCGCCGTCCTCGGGCCGGCCGTGCCAGCCCGCCGCGTAGATCAGCGTCGACGCCAGCGTCTCCTTCAGCGGCGCCTCGCCCTGCTGCTCGCGCCAGCCGCGCTTGAACAAGGCCTCGCCGGACAGGTCGATCGCGATCCAGGCGTGCGTCGGGTCGACGTGCAGGCTGATCGCCAGATCGGGGAAGCGCGTGTCGACGCTCGGACGCGCGCCGGCCATCTCGCGCATCACGTCGCAGACGGCGTCCTTGATGCGCAGCGCGGCGAAGTTCAGGCTCTGCAGCGGCGAGCGTTGCGCGGTGACGTCCACGCGGATGGTCTCGTCCGGCGTGATCCATTCGGACCAGTTGATGCGGCGCCCGAGCTCGTACAGGTCGTGCTCGTCGCGGTAGTCGCCGTCCACCATCGGCCACAGCACGCGCTGGGCGATGCGGCTGTGCAGGTTCAGGCGCATCGCGTTCTCCACGCTCTCGTCGACCATCACGCCGCCGCGCCCGGCCACGACCCTCTGGTCGGCGCCCAGGATGCGGACGCATTCCTCGGCGAGCAGGTCCTCGCTGCCGTTGGCGCAGGTGACGAAGAGGAAATCGGGCTTGTTGTTCATGGTCGGTGCACCTGTTAGCACTAGGAGGGCGCCAGCTCTTGCCGGCGCGTGGGATGAGACGTCAGACCGTGCGGCGCAGGTTGGCCGGAGCGATCTTCAAGGCTTCGCGGTACTTGGCGACGGTGCGGCGCGCGACCTGGATGCCCTGGCCTTCGAGCAGCTCGGCGAGCTGGCTGTCGGACAGCGGCTTGGCCGGGCTCTCGGCCGCCACGAGCTGCTTGATCAGCGCGCGCACGGCCGTCGACGACGCGTTGCCGCCGGCCTCGGTGTTCAGCGACGAGCCGAAGAAATACTTCAGCTCGAAGGTGCCGAACGGCGTGGCCATGTACTTGGCGGTGGTCACGCGCGAGATGGTGGACTCGTGCAGCCCGAGCTCGTCGGCGATCTCGCGCAGCACCAGCGGCTTCATCGCGATCGCGCCGTGGCTGAAGAAGTTCTTCTGGCGCTCGATGATGGCCTGCGACACGCGCAGGATGGTGTCGAAGCGCTGCTGGATGTTGCGGATGAACCAGCGCGCCTCCTGCAGCCGCGCGGTGAGCGCGGTGCCGCTCGAGCGCTGCGACTTGATCGCCTGCGCGTACAGATCGTTGACGCGCAGCTTGGGCATCACGTCCGGATTTAGCACGGCGCGCCACTGCCGCGCGACCTTCATCACGATCACGTCCGGGATGATGATCTGCTCCTCGGCGCGCGCGAACGGGCGGCCGGGCTTGGGCTCGAGCGCGACGATCAGGCCCTGCGCGGTGCGCACGGTGGCCTCGTCCATCTCGATCAGCTGCGCGATCTTCTTGAAGTCGCGCCGCGCCAGCAGCCCCAGGTGTTCTGTGCAGATCTTCAGTGCGGCCAGCAGCGTGACCGCGGTCGACTTCGGCGGCGGCTTCTGGCGCAGCTGCAGGCACAGGCATTCGCCGAGCGAGCGCGCGCCGACGCCTGTGGGCTCCATGCTTTGCAGGAAGTTCAGCCCGCACTGCAGGCGGTCCATCAGCTCCTCGCGCTCCTCGTCGCCCTCGACGCCCAGCACCTCGGCCAGCCGCGCCGCGATCTCCTCGAGCGCGTCGGCGAGATAGCCGTCCTCGTTGAGCGATTCGATCAGCACATGCACCGCGGCCGCGTCCTCTTCGGACAGCCGCAGGCTGCTCAGCTGCGTGCGCAGGTGATCCTCGAGGCTGATGCCGGCGTCGTTGCGGTTCTGGCGCTCGAAGTCGTCGTCGTTGTCGCCGGACGAGCCGCTGGCCGACGCTGGCAGTTCGCGGATGCCGTCGAAGTCGTCGCGCTCGGTGCCGTTCTCCCAGTCGTCGCGCTCGGTGGTGCCGAATTCGGCCGCGTCGACGCCCGCGGGCTCGTCGACGTTGTCGTTGCTGGTGCGGCCGTCGGCGTCCGAGTCCGTCGCGCTCTTGCTGCTGTCGGTGGCGCTCGCGGACGTGCTCGCGTTGAGGCCCTCGAACTGCGCCTCGGGCAGGGGCGTCTCTTCCTCGGGCTCGAGGAACGGGTTCTGCTCCATCATCTGCTCGATCTCCTGGTGCAATTCCAGGGTCGAGAGCTGCAGCAGCCGGATGGACTGCTGCAACTGCGGCGTCAGCGCGAGATGTTGCGACAGGCGGACCTGCAGCGAGGCTTTCATGTTCAAGAGCCTCTGCTCACATTCTGAAGTGTTCGCCGAGATAGACGCGCCGCACGTCGGCGTTCTCGACGATCTCGGCCGGCGTGCCTTCGGCCAGCACGCGGCCTTCGCTGATGATGTAGGCGCGGTCGCAGATGCCCAGCGTCTCGCGCACGTTGTGGTCGGTGATCAGCACGCCGATGCCGCGCGCCTTCAGGAAGCCGATGATGCGCTGGATCTCGATCACCGCGATCGGGTCGACGCCGGCGAACGGCTCGTCGAGCAGGATGAAGCGCGGCTGCGTCGCGAGCGCGCGGGCGATCTCGACGCGGCGGCGCTCGCCGCCGGACAGCGCGGGCGCCGGCGAATCGCGCAAGTGCGTCAGGCTCAGGTCGTTGAGCAGGCCGTCGAGGCGCTTGTCGATCTCGGCGGTCTTCAGCGCCTTGCCGTTCTCGTCGTATTGCAGCTCCAGCACGGCGCGGATGTTCTCGTCGACCGTCAGCTTGCGGAAGATCGACGCTTCCTGCGGCAGGTAGCTCAGGCCCAGTCGCGAACGCTGGTGGATGGGCTTGTGCGAGACCTGCTGGCCGTCGATGCGGATGTCGCCGGCGTCGGCGCGCACCAGGCCCACGACCATGTAGAACGTCGTCGTCTTGCCGGCGCCGTTGGGCCCCAGCAGTCCGACCACCTCGCCGGCGTTGACGGCCAGGTGCACTTCCTTGACGACCACCCGCGCGCCGTAGGACTTGCGCAGCCCCGACGCCTCGAGCCGGCTCTGCGACGCCGCGGCGGCGCTCGGGCTCGCAGGCGTCACGTCGCTCACCGGCGGCGGCGCGACCGGCGTGGCCGACGGCGAGACCGCGGTGCCAGGCTTGACCTGCGCCGTGTTCTGGAGGCCTTCGGTCATTTCGTCGACCCCGATGCTGGAATGGGCACGGGCTTGAGCGGCTCTCGTACGGGCGCGGAGGCGACGTCCTTGGGCGTGAAGACCACGGTCGTGCGCCCGCTCGGGCCCGGCGTGCCGGCGCCCTCGAACTTGACCGTGTCGGTCGCGGTGTCGTAGGTGATCAGCGGCGAACTCGCCGTGTCGGTGACGGTCGTGCCCTGGAGCATGCGCAGGTGCGCCGCGCCGATGAAGCGGACGCGATTGCCGGCGCTGTCGTACTCGATGCGCGTGGCGTCGCCTTCGCTGTATTGGTCCTCGCCGTCGCGCTTCTGACGGAAGGTGGCGGGGTGCTCGGGCGAGCCGAAGGCAAAGCCCAGGCGCTGGCCGTCCGCGTCTTCGCTGACCTCGACGCGGTCGGCGTGGATCTCGAGCGTGCCCTGCGTGATGATGACGTTGCCGACGAAGACCGCGCTGTGCTTCTTCAGGTCGACCGTGTCCGGATTGCCGCCGGAGCTGGTGACGCTCATGGGCTTCGTACGGTCGGCGCGTTCGGCGTGCGCCGGGCTGGTTGCGGCCGCGGCGACGAGCGCAAGGGCCGTGCCGAACCCGGCCAGGCCCGGGCGCCGGGGCGCCGCGGCGCGGGTGATTTCAGGCGTGAGGGCAGGTGTAAGCGAACGCATAAGGATCGGCACGGAAATTGCAGACCATTCTAGCCCGCACGCACCGGCGATGTGACCCGTTCCGCCCCTTTACGCACCGGGTTGATCCGGCTGTATGTCACACCCAACGCCTGCGCCGGACGGCTTCGCACTGCGGCGAGCAGCATTCGCGAAGCGCGAACCGGCGCCTGTCGCTCAGGCGATCTTGCGCAGTTGCGCGACCAGCGTGTCGGTGGTCGCCAGGCACTGCTCGGGACCCCCCTTCGACGGCGCCGTCGTGTAGCGGCCGTGGATGCCGATCGTCGGCACGCCGTCCACGGCGTAGGCGTCGGTGAGGGCCTTGGCCTGGCCCATCCTCGTGTGGACATCGAAACTATCCCAGGCCTTCTTGACCCTGGCGACATCCAGCCCCGACTCCTGCGCGAACTTCAGCATGTCGTCTTCGCTGTTGATCGGCTTGCGCTGCTTGTGGAAGCGGTCGAAGGTCTTCGCGTGCATCGCATCGACCAGGCCGAGGGCCTCCCACGTGAAGTAGATCTGCTGGTGCGTCTCCCACAGCGCGCTGAACGCCGCGGGAACGCGGCGGAAGTGCACGTCGGCCGGCAGCTTGGCGATCCACGGCTCGATGGTCGGTTCGAACGCGTAGCAGTGCGGGCAGCCGTACCAGAAGAACTCGATGACCTCGACCTTGCCCGTCTTGGGCAGGATGATCGGCGTCTTCAGCGTGTCGTAGTCGGCCCCTTCGACCGGCGCGCTGGGCGACGCGAGCGCGAGGCCGGGCAGGCCGAGGCCGGACAGCGCCGCTGCGCCGGCAACGCCAGCCAGCTGCAGGGAAAACTCGCGCCGATTCATGGAAGTCCTTTCAGGGGGAGGGTGCCGGGAACGCTGTAGAGCGATCGGCCGGCCGCAAAGTTCACTGTTTCGAACGCTCGACGTGCACCAGCGTCGCGTCCGGGTCGATCGCCTTCGCGCGGTCGGTCTGCAGGTCGGCCTCGTCCTTCTTGTCAAACGGCCCAAGGCGAACTCGGTGGACAGTGCGACCGTTTTGTTCGCGCTCGGAAACCGTGGCACGCAGGCCGGCCAATGCCAGCTTGGCGCGCTGCTGCTCGGCGTCCTCGGCCTTGGAGTAGGCGCCGACCTGCACGTAGTAGATGAAGGGGTCGACGCCGGCCGCCGCGGTCTTCGTCGCGTCGCCGGCGTCGCCGGAGGCCTGGCCGGCCAGGATGGCGGCGGCATCGCGCGTGCTCTTTGGCGTCTCGGCCTTCGCCTGCGCGGCGGAGCCGGCCGCCGACTGCGGCGTGACCTTGCCGTTGTCGGCCGCCGTGGGCAGCACCGGCGCGGCGACGCGCGGCACGACGGCGGTGTCGGACGCCGGCGCCGCCGGCGGCGGGGCCACCGCGCGCACCGGCTGCTTGCCCGCCAGCGCCGCGTTCGGATCCCAGCTCTTGTTGCGCTCGACCTCGGCGGCGTCCTGCTCGGGCGTGCGCGACTGGCTCTTGTTCATCAGCGGCACCGGCACCTTGGTGACGTACAGCGCGACGCCCAGCGCCACGGCGAGGCCCACGAGCAGGCCCAGGACAAAGCCCAGGGCCGTACCGCCCCGTTGGTTCTTCAAGCAAGGTTTCACGTGCGGGGTTCCGGGTTCAGGAGGCGGCAGGGGGAGTGGCGGCGACGGGTTCGTCGCGGTTCATCGCCTCGGGCGCGCTGACGCCCAGCACGGTCAGCGCGTTGCGCAGCACCTGCGCCGAGGCCGTCAGCAGCGCGAGACGCGCCAGCGCGAGCGCCGCGTCGTCGACGAGGAAGCGCTCGGCCGCGTAGTACGAGTGGAAGCTCGCGGCCACGCTGCGGGCATAGTAGGCGATGTCGTGCGGCGCGAGGTCGCGCGCCGCGGCGGCCAGCGTCTCGGGGAATTCGGCGAGCTTGAGCATCAGCGCGGCTTCCGACGGCGCCGTCAGCAGCGACAGGTCGGCCCGGGCGACCTGCGAGAGATCGCCGCCCTTGTCGGCGAACTGCCGCAGCACCGAGCAGATGCGGGCGTGCGCATACTGCACGTAGAACACCGGGTTCTCGTCGCTCTGCTTCAGCGCGACGTCGATGTCGAACACGAACTCGGTGTCGGCCTTGCGGCTGACCAGGAAGAAGCGCACGGCGTCGCGGCTGGTCCAGTCGATCAGGTCGCGCAGCGTCACGTAGCTGCCCGCGCGCTTGGAGATCTTGACCTCCTGGCCGCCGCGCATCACGGTGATCATCTTGTGCAGCAGGTAGTCGGGCCACCCCTGGGGCACCCCTTCGTTGGCCGCCTGCAGGCCGGCGCGCACGCGCGCGACCGTGCCGTGGTGGTCGGTGCCCTGCACGTTGATGGCCTTGGCGAAGCCGCGCTCCCACTTGTCCAGGTGGTAGGCGACGTCGGGCACGAAGTACGTGTACGTGCCGTCGGACTTGCGCATGACGCGGTCTTTGTCGTCGCCGTACTCGGTGGTGCGCAGCCACAGCGCGTTGTCCAGCTCGTAGGTCTTGCCGGAGGCGATCAGCTTGGCGACCGTCGTCTCGACGGCGTCGTTCGCATACAGGCTGGTCTCGAGGAAGTAGTTGTCGAAGTGCACGCCGAAGGCCCGCAGGTCGAGATCCTGTTCGTGGCGCAGGTAGGCGACGGCGAACTGGCGGATCGAGTCGAGGTCGTCCGGGTCGCCCGAGGCCGTGAACTCGCGGTCGTCGGCCTTGACCGTCTTCTTCGCGAGGAAGTCGGCGGCGATGTCGGCGATGTAGTCGCCGTTGTAGAACTTCTTGCTCTCCGGATTGTCCGGATCGGTCGGCCAGCAGTCGTCGCCCGGCTTGAAGCCCTTGATGCGCAACTGCGTGCTGTGCGCCAGCGTGCCGATCTGCACGCCCGCGTCGTTGTAGTAGAACTCGCGCTGCACCGCCCAGCCCTGGCTGGCGAGCAGGTTGCAGACGGTCGAGCCGAGCGCGGCCTGGCTCGCGTGGCCGACGTGCAACGGCCCGGTCGGATTGGCCGACACGAACTCGACGATCACCTTGTTGCCGTTGGTGGGCTGGATGCCGAAGCGCACGCCGCCGGCCAGCACCTCGGCGACGACGGCCTGCTTGGCGGCCGGCGACAGGCGCAGGTTGATGAAGCCGGGGCCGGCGATCTCGAGCGCGGACACCCAGCGCTGCACGGCCGGCTGCGCGTTCAGCGCGGCGACCAGCTGTTCGGCCACGGCGCGCGGCGCCAGGCGCAGCGGCTTGGCGAGCTGCATCGCCACGGTGATGGCCAGGTCGCCATGGGCGGCCTGCTTGGGGGATTCGAACGCGGGCGTGAGCGCGGCATCCGGCGCGACCTGGGCGACCGCGGCCGCCAATGCCTGCGCCAGCTCGGATTTGGCTTGGATCATGTGCGGGATTCTACGTTTCGCGCGCTCGGCCATTGGCCCGGCGGTCAGTCCCGCCCGACCGAACAGCCTGCGAATCAGCCGTTTCTCGTACGATCGGATACACCGCCCAGGCATCAATATCGACCCTGACGCATGGCGCCCAGCCGGGCACCGGCGTCCCCGACAACAAAATCTTCCTGATGAGCGACACCGTCTTCAACGCAGAAACCACCGGGCGCGACGAGCCGCACGGCGATCTGCCGTCGACGATCGGCAAGTACGTCATCCTGGAACGCCTGGGCGACGGCGCGACGAGCGAGGTGTTCCGCGCGCACGACGACTTCAACAAGCGCGACGTCGCGATCAAGCGGCTGCGGCTGTCGTCCGACACCGCCGCCGTCGACGCGCACTTCTGGTCGCGCTTCTTCGCCGCCGAGGCCGCGCTGGTCGGCCGGCTGAACCATCCCAACGTCGTCCAGCTCTACGAGGCCTTCAGCGACGCCCAGGTGCCGTACCTGGTGATGGAGTGCGTGCCGGGCGTCACGCTGCGCGAGTTCTGCCGCCCCGACAAGCTGCTGCCGCTGGAGCAGGTCGTCGAGATCGGCTTCAAGTGCGCGATGGCGCTCGGCTACGTCTTCCGCCAGGGCCTGATCCATCGCGACGTCAAGCCCGCCAACATCCTGGCCGTGCTGCAGGATGGCGAGGTGATCGACGTCAAGCTGAGCGACTTCGGCAGCGTCCTCAACACCAACTCCGACCGCACGCAGATCCACCGCGTCGGCTCGCTGGCCTACATGTCGCCCGAGCAGATCGAGGGCAACACGCTCGACTGCCGCACCGACATCTACGCGCTGGCCGCCGTGCTGTACCACCTGATCTCGGGGCGGCCGCCGTTCGACGCGCAGACGCAGGTCGCGCTGATGAACCAGATCTTCCACAACGAGCCGCCGCCGCTCACCAGCCTGCGCGAGGGCGTGACGCCCGCGCTGGAGGCCGTGATCCTGGGCGCGCTGGCCAAGAAGCAGGAAGACCGGCCGCAGGACTGGGACACGTTCGCCCAGGCGCTGTCGGGCCTGATCGTCAACCACCAGGTGCCGCGCGGCCGCCTGCAGAAGGTGCTCGACTCCGAGCGCTTCAACCTGCTGCGCTCGCTCGACTTCTTCTCCGACTTCGACGACGTCGAACTGTGGGAAGTGGTGCACCGCGCGAAGTGGCAGCGCCTGCACTACGGCCACCGCGTCTACCGCCGCGGCCAGGAAGGCGACACGTTCCACATCATCGCGCAGGGCGAGGTGGAGGTGTTCCGCGACGGTCAGCGCGTGGCGCGCCTGGGCGCGGGAACGTCGGTGGGCGAGATGGCCTATCTCGCGCCCAGCCCCGACCTGCGCCGGCACAGCGCGGACATCATCGTGTCCGAGCCGTGCACGACGATCTCGTTCACGCCCGAGACGCTGACCCAGCTCAGCGCCGAATCGCGCATGCGCTTCGACAAGGCGTTCATCCAGGTGCTGGTGCGGCGCCTGCATGCGGCGCACGAGACGCTGGCGCATCCGCGACGCGTGCTCTGAAAGCATCCGCTCGTCACGCCCGTGTGACGAACCGACCAATAGTCACGGCCTCGTCGGATCGCAGCCACAACGCGGACAACGCGTCGTGAACGTTGTCGTTGACGGGGCAACTTCTGCTTGTGATCGCCAGCGCCCTTTGCTTCAATCGTGGCGTGCCGCGGCAGGGAGGTCCTGGGCGGTGCATCGGCCCATCCGCCCGTCACGACAAGGAAACCCCATGAAGCATCTGATCACCGCCCTCGCCCTGACCATCGCCGCCACCGGCGTCTTCGCGGCCGACGCCGCCGCCAGCAAGCCGCTGACGGCGCAGCAGCAGAAGATGGCCGACTGCTCGGCCGCCAACAAGGGCAAGAAGGGCGACGACTACAAGTCGGCGCAGAAGGCCTGCCTGTCCGGCACCGCCGCCCCGGCCGCGGCCTCGGCCCCGATGACGCAGCAGCAGAAGATGGCCGCGTGCTCCAAGCAGAACAAGGGCAAGAAGGGCGACGACTACAAGAACGCGCAGAAGGCCTGCCTCGCGGCCTGATCGCGATTCGATCGCCATCCGCCTCGTTGCGCGAGGCGTGCTCGAACAGACCCGGCCGTGTGCCGGGTTTGTCGTTTCCGCGCGTGCCTCCTGCGCTCGCGACGCGCGCACTGCCCGATTTCCTCGCGGATCGGCGCGGGGCGAGGCTTATTCGGGCGATCCGCGCCGCGGAGTTTTCCCGACTGACGCGAGCATGACCTGACGCGCACCGACCGGGCCACCCCGGCTCAGTCGACGCGTTCAACGTCCCTTCACCGTCATTCGAGGATTTCCATGAAGCAATTGATCATCGCCCTGTCGTTCGCCGTCGTCGCCGGCACTTCCTTCGCGCGTAGCGCGCACGTGCCGGATGCCGCGGCGTCCGACGCCGCAACGGTCGCCACGGCGACCGGCGCGCAACCCGGCACCCCGCAGCGGTCGAAGATGAAGACCTGCAACGCCGACGCCAAGACCAAGGACGTGCACGGTGCCGACCGGCGCGCGTTCATGAAGCAGTGCCTGTCGGGCAAGAGCAAGCCCGCCACGGCGTCCTGAGCGCGCGGGGTGTGGCCATGCGCGCGCGTTTCGCGTTTCCGATGCAGAGCACGGGTCGGGGCATCGCTGCGGCGCCCGAGTCGTGTCTGCAGGCGCGGGAGCCGGCGCCGGCCGGAACGCCGGCTCGCGGTCGACGACGCCGCGAGCTAGCGATTCCAGTAGCGCGGGTCGCCGTAGCTGTGCTTGAGGAAGTCGATCCACAGCCGCACGCGCAGCGCGAGGTGGCGCGCGTGGGCGAACACCGCAAAGATGCCGTTGGCCGGCGCCGCGAAATCGTCCAGCACGCTGACCAGCCGCCCTGACTTCAGGTCGGCGCTGACCTCCCAGGCGCTGCGCCACGCGACGCCCAGGCCGGCGAGGCACCAGTCGTGCAGCACCTGGCCGTCGGTGCAGTCCAGCCTGCCGTTCAGGCGCACGTGGGTCGTCTCGCCGGCGATCGTGAAGGCCCAGCCGCGCGGCTGGCTGGCCTCGGAGCTGAGCGTCAGGCAGGCGTGACGCGCGAGATCCGCCGGGATCGCCGGCTTGCCCGCACGCTTCAGGTAGGCGGGCGAGGCGACGCACAGCCGGCGGTTGTCGGCCAGGCGCACGCCCACCAGGCTGGAGTCCTGCAGGTCGCCGACGCGCACGGCGCAGTCGACGCCTTCGTTGACGATGTCCACCACGCGGTCGGACAGGTTCAGCGAGAGGCTGACGTCCGGATGTTCGGCGAGGAACAGCGGCACCAGCGGCGCGACGTGGCGGCGGCCGAAGCCGGCCGGCGCGGTCACCCGCAGGTGTCCGCTCGCCTTGACGCCGCCGGCCGACACGCTGGCCTCGGCGCTGGCGAAGTCGTGCAGCAGGCGCTGGCAGTCCTCGAGGAAGGCGCTGCCTTCGTGCGTCAGCGACACGCGCCGCGTCGTGCGCGCGAGCAGCTTGACGCCCAGGCGCGTCTCGAGGCCGTCGAGCCGCCGGCTGATGACCGCCGGCGCCACGCCCTCGGCCTGCGCCGCGGCCGTCAGGCTGCCGCGCTGGGCCACGGCGACGAAGGTTTCCATCTGCTTGAGCTTGTCCATCGCGGCGCCATCAGTTTTACGAAAAAGTCATCAATCAATCGCAAATTATGGTGGGAATCGTCATTGGAGGATCGAATAGATTGGCTCCATGGACGCCCAAACCTCTTCCGCCAACCGCCTCGCCCCGCCGAGGGCGGTGCTGTTCGACGTGTACGGCACGCTGCTGGACGTCTACAGCGTCGCGTTGCGCGCCGAGCAGATGTTCCCGGGCGCGGGCGAGCGGCTCGCGCGCGCGTGGCGCGACAAGCAGATCGACTACTCGCGCCTGGTGTCGATGAGCGGCCAGTACCGCCCGTTCTGGCAGCTCACGCGCGACGCGCTGCAGGTGACCGCGGCGGCCCTGCGCCTGCCGCTGGACGCCGCGGGCGAGGACAGTCTGATGAACGAGTACCGGCACCTGTCGGCGTTCCCCGAGAACCGCGCCGTGCTGCTGGCGCTGGCCGATCGCGGCATCCCGACCGGCGTGCTGTCCAACGGCGACCCCGACATGCTGGACGTGACGCTGCGCAGCGCGGGCATGGCGGAGCTGATCGACCCGATCCTCAGCGTGCACGCCACGCGGCGCTACAAGACCGACCCCGCGGCCTACGCGCTCGGCCCGGACGCACTGGGGCTGCCGGCCTCCGAGATCCTGTTCGTGTCGTCCAACTGCTGGGACGCGGTCGGCGCGACCTGGTACGGCTACACGACGCTGTGGGTCAATCGCGCCGATGCGCCGATGGAGCGGCTCGGCATCCAACCCACCCGCGTCGGGCACTCGTTGCGCGACGTCCTCGAATTCTTCTGAGCGCGCGCTGAGCCGGACCACCCGTTCCGCCGACGACCCCGGCCGCACGATGGCCGCCGCGCTCGATCCGTCTTCCATCAATCAACCTTCAGGAGTTCATCCATGAGCCTCAAGCTGCCGCAAGGCATGACCATCTCCGGCGCGATCCAGCCCGGTTTCGACGCCATCCTCACGCCGGAGGCGCTGGCCTTCGTCGCCGACCTGCACCGCACGTTCGAGAGCCGCCGCCAGGAGCTGCTGGCCGCGCGCGTCGAGCGCACCGCGCGCCTGGACGCCGGCGAGCGCCCCGACTTCCTCGAGTCGACGCGCCACATCCGCGAGGGCGACTGGAAGGTCGCGCCGCTGCCCGCGGCGCTGTCGTGCCGCCGTGTGGAGATCACCGGGCCGGTCGACGCCAAGATGGTCATCAACGCCTTCAACTCGGGCGCCGACAGCTACATGACCGACTTCGAGGACAGCAATGCCCCGAAGTGGGAAAACCAGATCCAGGGCCAGATCAATCTCGCCGCCGCGATCCGCCGCACTTTGACGCTGGAGACCAACGGCAAGAGCTACAAGCTCAACGAGCGCATCGCCACGCTGCAGGTGCGTCCGCGCGGCTGGCATCTCGACGAGAAGCACGTGCTGGTCGACGGACAGCGCGTCTCGGGCGGCATCTTCGACTTCGGCCTGTTCCTGTTCCACAACGCGAAGGAACAGATCGCGCGCGGCGCCGGCCCGTTCTTCTACCTGCCCAAGATGGAAAGCCATCTCGAGGCGCGGCTGTGGAACGACCTGTTCGTGCGCGCGCAGGACAAGCTGGGCCTGCCCCAGGGCACGATCAAGGCCACCGTGCTGATCGAGACCATCCTGGCCGCCTTCGAGATGGACGAGATCCTGTACGAACTGCGCGAGCACAGCGCCGGCCTGAACGCCGGCCGCTGGGACTACATCTTCAGCTGCATCAAGAAGTTCAAGGTCGACACCGACTTCTGCCTGGCCGAACGCTCCAAGGTCACGATGACCTCGCCGTTCATGCGCGCCTACGCGCTGCTGCTGCTCAAGACCTGCCACAAGCGCGGCGCGCCGGCCATCGGCGGCATGAGCGCGCTGATCCCGATCAAGAACGATCCGGAGAAGAACGCCATCGCGATGCAGGGCATCATCAACGACAAGAAGCGCGACGCCACCGACGGCTACGACGGCGGCTGGGTGGCGCATCCGGGCCTGGTCGAGGCCTCGATGAAGGAGTTCCTCGCGGTGCTGGGCGACAAGCCCAACCAGTGGGAAAAGCAGCGCCCCGACGTCAACGTCACGCAGGCCCAGTTGCTGGACTTCCAGCCCGAGACGCCGATCACCGAGACCGGCCTGCGCTACAACATCAACGTCGGCATCCACTACCTGGGCGCCTGGCTCGCGGGCAACGGCTGCGTGCCGATCCACAACCTGATGGAGGACGCCGCCACCGCCGAGATCAGCCGCTCGCAGGTCTGGCAATGGATCCGCAGCCCCAAGGGCGTGCTCGACGACGGCCGCAAGGTGACGGCCGCGATGGTGCGTCCGCTGGTGGCCGAGGAGCTCGCGAAGATCAAGGCGACGCCGGCCGTCGGCGAGTTCGATCGCGCCGCGCAGATCTTCGAGAAGATGAGCACCGACGAGGCCTTCGCCGAGTTCCTGACGCTGCCGCTGTACGAGGAATCGACGTTCTGAACGTCCGCCGCGCCAGCGGGAAAGCCGCCCGCGGGCGGCTTTTTTCACGGGCGCTCGACGACGGCCTCAGGCGGCGGCCCAGACGATCTTGCGATGGCTCGACGTCCAGGCGTCGAACTGCGCGTCGTAGCGCGTCTCCAGCGCGTTGCGCTTGACCTTGAACGTCGGCGTGATCAGGCCGTTCTCCACCGTCCACGGCTCGGTCATCAGGATCAGCACCTCGAGCTGCTCGTGCGGATCGAGGCCGAGATTGACCGTCATCAGGTGGTTGGCCATCGCGTCTTCCAGCGCGGCCCGGCCCGCGGCGTCGCGCGACTTGGCCGCTGCGGCTTCGTTGAGCATCAGCAGCGCGAACGGCTGCGGGTAGTTCGCGCCGACCACGCAGCAGGCCTCCACCGCGGCGTTGGCGACGAGCCGGTCCTCGATCGGCGCGGGCGCGACGTACTTGCCCTTGCTCGTCTTGAACAGGTCCTTCACGCGACCCGTGATGCGCAGGCAGCCGTCCTCTTCGAGCACGCCCTTGTCGCCCGTGTGCAGCCAGCCGTCCGCGGTGAACGACGCCGCGCTGAGTTCGGATTCCTTGTAGTAGCCCAGCATCAGCGCGCCGTGGCGCACCTGCACCTCGCCGGTTTGCGGGTCGATGCGCGACTCGACGCCGTCGTACGGCAGGCCCACGGTGCCGGGGCGCTTCATGTCGGCGAGCGTGGCGTGCGAGATGCCGCAGTTCTCGGTCATGCCGTAGACCTCGATGATGTTCAGGCCCAGCGACGTGTACCAGCGCAGCAGGTCGGGCGGCATCGGCGCGGCGCCGCCCGCGGCGAACTGGCATTGGTCGAGGCCCAGCGCCTTCAGGATCTTGCGCCGCAGGAAGCGCCCGGCGAGCGGGATCTTGAGCAGGCGTTCGAGGCGCTGCGGCGGCATGTGCGCGTGGATGCCCTGCTGGAACTTGACCCACAGCCGCGGCACCGAGAAGAACACCGTCGGCCGCGCGCGCTGCAGGTCGCGCGCGAAGGTGTCGAGGCTCTCGGCGAAGAAGACGTGCATGCCGGTCGCGAGCTGGCCGTGCTCGACGAGCGCGCGCTCGGCCACGTGCGCGAGCGGCAGGTAGCTGAGCATGCGCGTGTCGGCGCCGACGGTGATGCGCTTCAGGCCCGAGTCGATCGCCCAGGCGAAGGCGCCGAACGTCTGCATCACGCCCTTGGGCATGCCGGTGGTGCCCGAGGTGTAGACGATGGTCGCGAGATCGCTGCCTTCGCGCAGCGGGCTGCCGGGCATCGGC
>Ga0302314_10001835_pt1 | contig 39641 bp, 28 predicted proteins | sample III_Palsa_N2_3_FD_200533 | JGI IMG/M metagenome (GOLD analysis project Ga0302314, IMG submission 200533) | Peat permafrost microbial communities from Stordalen Mire near Abisko, Sweden - III_Palsa_N2_3 | ecosystem: Environmental > Terrestrial > Soil > Palsa > Peat permafrost | place: Sweden... | reverse complement strand
TCGTGTGAGGGTTTCGCCATGCCGCGCACGAGTTGGCGAACAGAGTAACGTTTTCGGGTACTGCGGGGGTTGTCGCTGGGTCTGGCCAATGTCCGCAGGCTGCAAGATCTTGGCCATCTCTGACTTGCGAAAAGCCTATTCACCTTACCTTAAATGTTTTGAATCCGGCGTCTCAATTCTGGGTTTTGTGCTGCCGTCCGGCTGCGGGACCGAGAGCGGGCTGACTTTGACCTTGGCGATGCCTTTGTCCTGCGTGATCCCAATCCTCTCTGCAGTGGACGGTGACAGATCCACGATCCGGCCTTTCACGTATGGTCCGCGGTCTTGGATAGTGACTACCGCGCTTTGGCCGGTCTCAATGTTTGTTACCTTCGCCCTGGTACCCAGAGGAAGCGTCTCACTCGCGGTGTCGCCATGGGGGTCCATCCTGGCGCCGTCTGCCATTTCCCTGCCTGCGAACTTCCTCGCATAGAACGATGCGTCGCCGAAGCGGGTGCGACCGGATAGGTCAGGCCGCGGCCTTGTAGCTACTGTTACTTTCGGTGACCGCGGCTCGTCCTGCGGCCCATTATTTGCCTCGGCACCATAATGGGACGTGCATGCGCCGGCGCCGATGGCAACGATGCTGAGCAACCGCATCGTTGCAATTGGAATCAAGTGGAATGTGTTGCGCATTTCCTGAGGTCGACTTCACTCGCGACTCAACAAAGTACATTGGACACTCGACAGTCCAGTTTGTAGGCTGGTACGCATTGTGCGGCGCGTCTTGTCCGACAGCGGCAGTGCCTCTGACTGCCGCTGATTTGAAGCTAGTGTTGCGTTGAGCCAGGCGCACAGACGGCCGGTACTGGCCGCTGTCAAACGACAAGCCCACAGAGTTTGATGCGAGTGCCGGCTCACTGCGATCGCGAGGCCAGAATTTGCAGGCGCTCAATCTGCTCAAGGCGTGGACAAGCACATGTAGGAACGACCTCACGCTAGCGTTCGCCGCAGTTGTACACCGTCTGCCCTTCGACGCGTCCCGCGTCCGCATGCTTACCCTGGCTGGCGCAATCGGATTCCGCCAGTTCGAGGGCGTGAGCTTCGCGCCTTTCGTCCACGACGGGCTGACCGGAACCCGGAAACGATCGGTTGTCCGTCGGCGGGAAATTTGCGCACCCGGCGAGGAGACCTGCACAAGCGAAAACTATCCACGTCATATTCGTTCCATCGGTGCAAACTGGACTTTCAACCCGAGTGTGGCGCGACGTCCCCAAATGGCGCCGGAAACTTTTTGCTCTAGCCACCCATTTCAGGTCGCTTCTGGACTTACCAACCAATCAAGAGTTCCCTTTCGGCCTGGGAGCCTTCGTCAAATGTGCCCGGCAGCGCGCCACATCGGCGAGATGTCGTTCCTGAAGGTCGGCCGCAAACACTCGCGAAGCCGATAGGCCCAAGGTCACTCACACATTGTGCTTTGCCGCCTCTTTTCCGCGGTCGCGACCTTGCGCCGCACTCAACCTACGGCTGTTCGCCCACTTCGTCTGTGCGGAACGCCACCGATGCCCGATCCTAAAGGTGGCTCTAAGTGCCGCGGCCTGCGGAGTTTTGGAACGTGAACTTGCGGCGCGACCTCGAAGGTTACCCGGTAAGGCGGTCTTTCGGGTCCTCCGGGGAGGCTCCCTGGACCGAATAGTCGCCGTGATGCGAACTGACGTTCCACGTCGCCGTGCAGCGACCTTTCAACGGCATCGGGCCACGGCCTTTGCCCATGACGCGCGCAGAGGAAAGCGACCGGTTGACACCTCGATCCTGTCCCTGCGTCCGTCACCACCCTGTGATGTTGAGGTCTTTTGGCGATCAGACTTTCAATCCTGAGGCGCACGCACAGCTCCCGTTGAAGTTCCGCACAAGACGCGTCGGTCAAGATGCCGGCGCTCGGCCTCTACCCGGTAAAGCAAATGTCCGTCTTGGGCACGTCGGGCCTCAATAGGCTTCGGATTCGGCGGCGGAACGCCACACCAGACGAAATACCGGGCTAATGTGCGCGGGCGTACGGATCACGTTTCCATGAGCGCATAGCATCCGGAAGCCAGGTGACCGGCGCCGACGCTTTATTGGCCCGTCGGCAAGCGGCGCCTGATTGAGTCCACGAACCCCACGCAAGACCTGCTAAGCGGTCGAGCGCCACCAGGACACATACCCATGAATACGATTTCCCCGCAATGGATCATCGTCGCCGCTGTTGTGGTCATTGCATCACTTGTACTTGCGGCATGGTTTTTGTCTCAGCGCAAGAAGCAATCCGCGAGGCTTCAGCAACGGTTCGGTACGGAATATGGCCGAACTGTCGGTGAGCTCGGAGGGCGCACGAGGGCCGAGTCTGAACTCAAGGCCCGCGAAAAGCGCGTTGACGATCTCGCTATCGCGCCATTGGCGCCTGGCGAGGCCGCCAGATTCAGTCAGGCGTGGACCGCTCTGCAGGGCCGCTTCGTCGATAACCCCAAGGGGGTTGTCATCCAGGCGGACCAGCTGGTCCGTGAAGTGATGCTCAAGCGCGGCTACCCCATGGGCGATTTCGAGCGCCGCGCGGCCGATATCTCAGTTGACCATCCCGCCGTCGTGGAGAATTACCGGACCGCTCAGGCGATCGCGGTGCGCGATGAGCGTGGTGAAGCCGACACCGAGGAGCTTCGCAAAGCGCTCGTGCACTACCGCGTCCTTTTCGATGAGATGCTCGAAGTTCGAGAAGCCAAACCGGAGGCCCTTTCAGCCAAGCAAGCGGCAGCGCACGCATGAACGCAATTACGAAACAAGGACTCAAGAAAGCAGGCCCCGACCTGGCGGACTCTTCCAAAACGCCCTTGGCAGAACAGGCGATTCTGCTTGCTGTTTTGTGTGGTCAGAGATCAGCGTGCAAGCGTGGGCCGTTTTGATGAGCGCTCTGAGAGAGCACTCCCAGATCAAAGACGCCGGAGTCCCCGCACCGAAACGCAGCGAGCGCCCCTATCGTCAGCGCTACTGCAATCAATCCGATTACATTCGACTTCACCTTCTCTCCCCTTTGCGCCGCGGGCGCCGGACGCGTTCGAAGTTAACGCCCCGCTTGCGCATGCGCTACTGACACGCAAGCTTCGTGCCAAAGCTGACTGGCGTCAGCGCTTTAGCTCCGAGCCCCATCTCCGAGCGACTCGGGAGTGTAAAGGACCCCAACACTTCTCCGGCCCTCGGCACGGGAATCCGCCGAGACTATGTTTGTTAGCGGCGCAGGCGCCGGCCCGCTCACGGGCCGCGATTCCAGCATGCCGCACTTCTGTTTTCTGGCCGTTTGCCGCCGGATCGGCGGACGCTCAGCATGAAAGCCGGAGAGGCGTCGGAGAAGGTCGCATGTTGAACCGAAACTCCCTGTCATCAATGGCGGCTATCCCAAAGCGAAAACCGTAGCGGGTGCCAACGTCACGACAATCTCTCAGGTGGTGGCCAATTTCGCAATGGCGTCCGCATGGATGCCGGCGCAGTCGATGAGCGGAAATTCCGTGTCTCGTTCGTTGAAGACCAGTGCGAGATCAGTGCCTCCGAGCATGATTGCCTCGACGCCAGATTCCTTGATCAACTGTTTGCTGACCGCGACGAAAACCGCGCGCTGAGCTTCTGTCACGATGCCGGACGCTGCCATGGCAACATAGGCCTGGTGCACATCTTCCAGATCCTGGCCGCTGGGCGCGATGACTTCCACACAGGAAACGCCTCCATAAAGGCGCGTCTTCATCACCGCGCGGGTTCCGAGGATGCCGACCCGTTCGAAGGCTCGTTGTTCAATGGCTCGGTTAACTTCGGCAATCATGTCAACAACGGGTAACACAGACGATGCCTTGAACGCGTCGATACAGAAGTGGCCGGCGGCGGACGTGATAGCGACACACTCGGCCCCCGCCGCCGCCAAGCGGTTGGTCAGCTTCATATAGATGGCGACTTGGGTAGCGGCGTCATTACTTGCGAGATTCCCGAGGAGCGTTGGTGTGTCGGCATGCACGATCGTCAGCTCGAGCGTCACCTTCTTGCTGGCAAACGTTGAAATCAGGCGTCGATAGTAAAAATCGGTCGCCGCAGGGCCAATTCCTCCGATAAGGCCAATATGCATTTACCAGCTCTCCACGAATCAATGCCCGGTCGCGGCCACCCGACCTGAGTTTACGCCGGTGCGGACCACCCCGCCGAAGGCAGATCCTGACTCATTCCGGCCATTCGCGACGGTCCGCTTCGGGGAAGCCAGAAAGCAAAACGCCGGCTGTGCGGCCGGCGTCCTGCCTTGCGAATTGAGCGTGAAGTTCAGCTCGCCTTGCGCTTCCGCATGAAGCCGACACCTGCAGGGCCGAGGCCGAGCAGCGAGAGCGTCGCAGGCACAACGACTTCGTGAGTTCCGCCACGATAGTCTGGCAGTGACGGTCAAAAAGCGCCGACTCGCCGAGCGGTGTCCGACCGGGCGCCGCCGCGGTGATCAGAGCAGCTACGAAGCACAGAGGATGCCTGAACTTGGTCGAATTGCCATCTGCGAGACCGGTCCTGTCCTCTCGTAGAGTACTCACATCAGTCGCCTCCACATTCCGAAGAGTAGCGGCGCCTTTGTCAGTCCGCCCTGCTCCCCCAGCAGCCGAGAAAGATCGGGCCTTTGGAGTCCTCGATTGTCGTGCTGTATTGCCCCGGGCAATTCGGCGGCGGGCTGCTGGCACGGGGGAACATCTCTCCAGGGGGTCGACTTGGTAGGTATGGAATGGAATGCACTTGATGCTGGCAGGCGGAGAGTGGCAATACCAAGCTCAAGCAGAGTGACCGGCTGAGGCGCGCAATGTTCATAGCCCAACCACAGGTCGCAAACTCAAAACCTGCATCTAACTCAATGAATTCACTGTAGACGCTGCCCCCTCTTGGGCTGCGCGTTGCATGTCGGTCCAGCATCCGATCCCTGGCCTTCAGGAAACTCCCGGCTAAATCGGGAAATACTCCCGAAGTCTTCGGGAAAATATCCCGATACAGCTCGGGAGACAATCCCGAAACTGTCCCCCCGCCGGGCCGCGCTTTCAGGGGGTGGGGCGCGCCCGCAACAGCTGAGCCCCCTGGGCCGGGAGCCCCTGTAGATGGAACGAGCCCCTTGCCAAAGAGGGACGGTCTGTGAATTACAAAGCAAGATCAGCCGCGCCATATGCCATCGCGTGCGCGATGCTCACGGCTCCGACGTGGGCCGCTGATGCAGACACTTCCGCTAAAAATAACCCCGCGACGCTCCAGGAGCTGCCGGAGGTCGTGGTGATTGGTACCACGCCCCTCGAGGGGATAGGTCTTCCGAAGAACGAGATCCCCTCAAACGTCCAGACCGGTGACAGCGCGGACATGCAACGTCAGCAGACGTTAAACATCGCCGACTATATGAATAACAACTTCAGCGGCGTCAATGCCAGTGACAGTGCCGGCAATCCGTACCAGATGGATATCTACTATCACGGCTTCACCGCGTCGCCACTGCTCGGGACACCCGAGGGACTCTCGGTTTACGTAGACGGGGTGCGCGTCAATGAGTCCTTTGGCGACACCGTCAACTGGGATCTGATTCCCCAATCGGCGATCTCGACGGTGACGCTCATGTCAGGCTCGAACCCGGTGTTTGGCCTCAACACCCTCGGTGGCGCGCTTTCGATTCGCACCAAGAGCGGCCACGATGATCCGGGAACCGAGATTGAGGCATACGGCGGCTCCTTCGGCCGCAGGTCGTTCGAGGGTGAGACCGGCGGCGCCTTCGGTAACTTCGATTATTTCTTTACCGGCAGTTTCTTTGATGAAACTGGCTGGCGGCAGAACTCGCCCAGCCGCGTGGTGCAGGGTTTCGGCAAAGTGGGTTGGCAAACGGATAAGACCGATCTCGACCTGAGTTACACCTATGCGGACACGAGCCTCTGGGGCAACGGCGCCACGCCCGAGAGCATGCTGGGTTATCTCTACGAATCGAGCTATACGCCCGACTACACCGCCAATCTGATGAATTTCGTCAATCTCACCGGTACACAGTTCCTGGCCGACAAACTGCTGCTGTCCGGGAACATTTACTATCGCCATTTGATTACTGAAAGCATCAACGGCAACGTCAACGATAGTTATCTCGATTCGGGGGATTACGTCGGCCCACTGCCTGATTGCAGTGCCGCTCCCGGCAGTGAAGCCGAGCTCGCCTATTGCACCCCAGGACAGAACGCCACCGGTCGTTTGGAGCAGAGCAGCAAGGGACTCGGGCTGCAGCTGACTGACTCATCGGACCTCTTCGGCGCGAGCAACCAAGCGGTCTTCGGTGCAGATTACACTGACTCGCAGGACACCTTTGCCCAGTCGTATCAGTACGGCGGCCTGACCGCGACCCGCGCGCTCATCTACGAAGTAAGCCCTTACAACGATGAAACGGTGATCTCGCTTAACGGCGTCAATAAGATCTACGGCGTTTATGCGACTGACACGTTCTCACCATGGAAGCTGTTGCATCTAACGCTCTCGGCGCGCTACAACAGCAACACCGAGACGCTGAGCGGCTATAGCCGCAACACCAATCTCGGCCCGGGGTTCAACGAGCCGAGCGGGCTGGAGGGGGATCACACCTTCAGCCGCCTCAATCCGGCGTTCGGCTTCACCGTCACCCCGAGCGACGAGCTGACCCTCTACGCCGATTACAATCAGGCGAGTCGTGCGCCGACCGTAATCGAGCTTGGCTGCGCGAACCCCGCAACGCCCTGCGGCCTGCCGAACGACTTCGCCAGCGACCCGAACCTGCAACAGGTCGTCGCACGCACAATCGAAGTCGGGGTACGCGGTAATCTAGCAGAGCAGCGGCTCACCTGGAGCGCCGACGCCTTCCGAACGGTCAACAGCAATGACATTCAGTTCGTCGCCAGCGCTATCAATGCCGGCTACTTCGATAACGTCGGCAATACACGGCGGCAGGGGCTCGATCTCGCGCTTGGCGGCAAACAGGGAGGCTTCCACTGGCACATGGCGTACAGTTTCGTGGATGCGACCTTCCAGTCCAACTTCACCGTCAATGCGGCCTCGAACAGCACCGCAGACGCCAACGGCAACATCATGGTGAGTGCCGGTGATCGCATTCCGCTGATTCCCCGACACACGGGGCGACTCGTACTCGACTACGAGCTTAGCAAGGCCTGGCAGATCGGCGCCAGCCTGGTCGTCGCGTCCGGCTCCTACCTCCACGGCAACGAAAACAATGCCAATCAGGCTGGGCAGACCAACGCCGCGGGCGCCTATGTTCAGGGCACAGGGTGGATCCCGAGTTACACGGTCGTGAACCTGCAGACCAGCTACCGCCTGGCAAAGCAGCTCCAACTGTTCGCGCGCGTGGTCAATCTCCTGGACCGGAAGTACGCCACCGCCGGCTTCCTTACCAGCAACTCCTTCACGCCAAGTGGCGCACTCATTCCGAATCCAAACAACTGGCCCAATGAGAACGCCGTCTCGCCGGGAGCGCCTTTCGCCGTCTGGGCGGGCGTGCGGCTGACCTTCTAAGACGCCCATCTGCTCTGCGGCCCCGCGAGCTGTTGGCAATAAAAACAGGAATTCAACGTTGACGCACTGTAAAGGCGTTATCGATTAACCCTCTGCAGGCGGATAATGGGGGGGTGCGCCGCTGCCTAGTCATCGAAGACGACCCGGATAACGCTGAGTACGTCGCCCGTGGACTGGCAGACCAGGGCTGGCTCGTCACCCTGTGCCCGGATGCCACGGACGCCGTCGGCCGGGCCATCGATCAGACCTGGGACGTCATTGTCCTGGACCGCATGCTCCCCGATGACGTCGACGGCCTGTCGATTCTGGAAGCGCTGCGCAGCCAGGGGCGCCGGACGCCCGTTCTCGTACTGAGCGCGCTCGGGGCGACGGATGAACGCGTTCGAGGCCTCAAGGCCGGGTGCGACGATTACCTGACCAAGCCATTCTCGCTGGATGAGCTGGCGGCGCGCATCGAAGCCCTCGTGCGCCGCTCCCAGCCGGAACACGCGCCACGCGAGATACGCGTCGCGGACCTAAGAATCGATCTCATCAGCCGCAGCGTCGATCGCGCCGGTCGGGCCATACCGCTGCAGCCCCGGGAGTTCCGGCTGCTCGCCTACCTGATGCTGAACCACGGCCGTACGGTCACCCGCTCCATGCTGCTGGAGTCGGTGTGGGATTATCGTTTCGACCCGCAGACGAACCTCATCGACGTCCACATCAGCCGTCTTCGCAACAAGATCGACCGGGACGCAGCGCCGCCCCTGATCCACACGGTGCGTGGGGTGGGCTACAGCCTGGCCGCCGATCCGCCTGCAAGTCCGGGCGAGCCCTGATGCGCGGGCTCGCGCGCTGGTGGTCCTCGATCGCGTTCCGGCAAGCGCTCACGTACGCAGTTCTTGTCATCATCACGATGGCCATCCTCCTCATCATCGTCTACGAGGAGAGCGTCGGGACCTGGCGAAGCCGCGTCGACCGGCAGATTGAGTCCACGACGCATCGCCTGGTCGAGTACTACCAGAGGAACGGCTCCGACGCTCTCGCCGCCCATATCGCAAGTCTCCTCGGCGACGGCATCGACTCCGACACCGAGGTCTATACGCTGATCGGCGCCGACGGCCGCAAGGTCGCCGGCAACCTGACCGTAACTGCGAACCTGACCCGACCGACACCGGCGATCGAGGACTTCCCTGTCGAGCGCGCCGGGCGGCCCTCGCACAGTCGCCTGAGCGTCAGCTCCCTCGGCGACGGGGCGCTGCTCGTGGTGGGCCGCGACATGCAGGATCTGCAGGCGTTCGATGAGCTGATGCGCCGTGCCAGTCTATGGGGCGGACTTGCGACAATCGCCATGGCGATCGCGGGCGCGCTGCTCTTCCGGCGGCAACTCGAGCACCGCATCAGTGCGATTCGGCGCACCGCCCTCGAGATTGAACGCGGCGATCTCGCGCAGCGGGTGCCGATCTCGCTGAAGGACGACGAGTTCGCCAGGCTAAGCCGCGATATCAATGCGATGCTCGATCGCATCCATGACCTGATGGAGGGTGTTCGCCACGTCTCGAACACCGTGGCACACAATATCCGCACGCCGCTGTCGCGCGTCATGGCCCGGCTCGACACCGCGCGGGCGGCGGGGGATGCCTCGACCCAGGTGCCACTGGCCGTTGAGACCGCGATCACCGAGATCCAGGACATCAATATCGTCCTCGATAAGCTCCTGCGCATCGCCGAAGTCGAATCGGGCACGCGGCGCCAGGCTTTTAAGGCGCTGGCGGTCAATGCCATCGCGGTCGATGCCCTCGACCTCTACGATGCGCTCGCGGAGACCCGGGGACTAACACTCTCGCATACCTTTGCCCAGAACCCGACGACCAACGGGGACGGCGATCTTCTGGCGAACGCCGTGGCCAACCTGCTGGATAACGCGGTCAAGTACACGCCATCGGGCGGTCGGATTCACGTTGAGACCCACTCCGAAGGCTCGCAGGTCTCTATCAGCGTCCGCGACAGCGGTCGCGGCATTCCGGAGGCGGTGCGAGCGCAGGTGGGCACCCGATTCTTTCGCGTGGACCGGTCGGTGCCGGGTTCGGGCCTTGGCCTGGCAAGCGTGCGGGCCATTGCGCACCTGCACGGTGGATCGCTTGAACTGCTCGACGGCGCTCCCGGGCTCATCGCCCGCCTGATCCTCCCTGCGAGTTCCCCTTCATAGCGCCGCAGGCGAGCCACCTTACCAATCGGTAATGTTGTTCGGGCATTTCCTGCCTGAAAGTGCGCTGTCGGTCTTTGGCACTCGCCCAGCGGCTTGGGATGCTCAGGACTCCCTTGCCTGCTCTTGCGGAATGCACTGTGAAACGAACCGTTGCTCTGTTTGCCGTGTCGGCCTGCGCGTCGCTTTTCCAGCTGGGCTGTCAGCGCTCCGCGCTACCCCCACAGGATAAAGAACCACCCAAGGCCAGCGCAGCCTCACCCGCCTCGGATCCTTCAGTCGACCTCTCGGCAGCCCAGGTGCAGGCCATACAGATCGAACCGGTGCAGCTGCGGAAGTTCTCTGTGGAGTTCGAGGCCGTCGGCAGCGTCAGCTTCGAGGAGGACCCCGCCATCATTCAGGCGGAATCCACGCTGCTGACCGGGCAGGCGAATCTTGAGGCCAGTCACCGCGAGCTGTTACGGGTTCAGGGGCTTGGCGAGACCAACGGCATCGCGCCCAAGGAGCTCGAGGGCGCGCAGGCGGCAGACCTCGCCGCAGCCGCTGCCGTCACGGCCGCGCGCGAGGCAGTCCGGGCACTCGGGGTCCCCGACAAGGAGCTCGACACTCTCCAGCGGACAGGACGATTCGCCGCGGCAAAGGCACAGGGCTCCGGCACCTGGGTGCTGATCAATGTGCCCGAGAGCGAAACCCCCAAGGTGCGGCCGGGGGAACCGATTCGCGTCTCGGTGCCGGCCTACCCCGAGGAATGGCTCCGCGGTGTGGTGAGACGCGTCTACGCGACGGTCGACCCCGGCACCCATCGGGTGGCGATGCGAGCGCAAGTCGATGATCCGCACCATCACCTGCGCCCCGGCATGCTCGCCAATGTCATGATCCAGTACGCAGAACCCGTCACGGCTGCCTCGATTCCGACCACCGCCGCCGTGCGCGAATCTGACGGCACCATGATTGCCTGGGTTACCGCCGACCGCAGCCGGTTCTTCTCCCGCCGGATCACGGTGGGTCAGCAGGACGATGGGCACTATCAGGTGCTCGCCGGACTCAAGGCAGACGAGCTCGTCGTTACCGAAGGCGGCGTCTTCCTCACCAATCTTCTTGAAGCCCCGCCGAGCGATTGAAGTTACGTGTTCAAGCCGCTCATCGCCTTCTGCCTCAGCCGTCGCGCCATCGTGGTGTTCGCACTGCTGCTGTTCGCGCTCGCCGGCCTCGTGGCCTTCCGCGACCTCAACATCGAGGCCTATCCGAATCCGACCCCCGTAATTCTGGAGATCACCGCCCAGGCCCCGGGCCTGTCAGCCGAGGAAATGGAGCGTTACTACACCCGGCCGATGGAGATTGCGCTCTACACGACCCCCGGGATCGATGTCATCCGCTCCACCTCGTTCTACGGGCTGTCGTTCGTGCGCGTGGTATTTAAGTACGGCGTGGACTTTCACTTTGCCTATGCGCAGGCCGCCATCGCCCTGCAGCAGAACGCCAACCTGCCCGGCAATGTCACGCCCACCATCCAGCAAAACAGCACCACGGGCGAGATCTATCGCTATCAGGTCGTGGGTCCGAAGAACTTCGGCGTGACGAACCTGCGCACCGTGCAGGACTGGATCGTGCGCCGCAGACTCCTGACCATCCCCGGGATCGTGCAGGTCAACAGTTGGGGTGGCCCGACGAAGCAGTTCGAAGTGGAGGTCGACCCCCACAAGCTCGAGGCCTTCAACCTGACCCTGGCGCAGGTGATCAGTGCACTCGGGAACGCCAACCTCAACGTCGGCGGCCGCGAAATCCGCATGGGGCAGCAGTCGATCAACATACGCGGACTCGGATTGATCGACGACGGCGGCAATGATGATCTGACGCTCGGCAATCACCTGGAGGACATCAAGCAGGTCGTGCTGGCGCAGAGCAGCGGCGTGCCGGTCCAGGTCCAGGACATCGCCGCGGTTTCGGTCGGATACGTGCCCCGTCTTGGTATCTGGGGTCACGACGAGGAGGACGACGCCGTCGCCGGCATCGTCGTCATGGGTCGTACCGAAAAGACCGCGGACATGCTGCCGAAGGTCAAGACCGAGATCGAACTCATGAACCACGACGGCAGCCTGCCGCCGGGGGTGCGACTGGTGCCCATTTACGACCGCGGCGCACTCGTCGATGTCACGACGCACACGGTCCTGCACAATCTTGCCTTCGGCTGCCTGCTGGTCTTTCTGATCCAGTGGATCTTCCTCGGCAATCTGCGCAGCGCGGTGCTCGTCGGGCTTAACATCCCCTTTGCGCTGCTGTTCGCGATCCTCGTGCTCGTGGTGCGTGGTGAAAGTGCGAACCTCCTGTCGCTGGGGGCGGTCGATTTCGGCATCATCGTCGAATCCGCAGTAATCCTCGTCGAGAATCTGTTCCGCAACCTGCAGGCCCCGGCCGCACAGCGTCAGAGCCTCCTGCAGCAGCTGGCCGCCGGAACCTTCGGAGCTGATCCCACCACTGGCGCATCCGGCACGTCGACCGGAGGAGGATGGACGGAGCGGCTGCGGCTCATCCTGATCAGTGCCCTGCAGGTCGACAAGGCGGTGTTCTTCGCAGCATTGATCGTGCTCGCGGCGTTCGTGCCGCTGTTCACCATGGAGGGCGTCGAAGGTGCCATCTTCGGGCCCATGGCGCGCACCTACGGCTACGCCCTGGCCGGAGCCCTGATCGCGACGTTCACGGTCACCCCCGTCCTTGCCAGCCTCTTGCTGCCCGAGCGCATCGTCGAGACCGAGACCATAATCGTTCGCGCGCTGCACCGCGCCTACAACCCCCTGCTGCGCTTCATCCTCAGCACCCGCCGACTGTTCGTGCTCGTGGGCGTAGTGGTCCTCGTCATCGCGGCCTGCCTGATTCCCTATCTCGGCAGTGAGTTCCTGCCGGCGCTCGAAGAAGGCAATTTCTGGATCCGCGCTTCGATGCCGATGACGCTGTCGCTGGAGGACGGCGAGGCCGCCACCCGCAAGATGCGGCAGATCCTGCAGCGTTTCCCCGAAGTGGTCACCGTGTTCTCGCAGCACGGCCGGCCGGATGACGGCAGCGACGCCTCGCCCTTCTCCAACGTTGAGTTGTTCGCGGTTCTGCGACCCCGCGAGGCGTGGCCGGCCGGAGTCACCAAGGAATCCCTCACCGACCAGGTCAATACGCAATTCGAGCGCGAGCTGCCGGGCGTGAACTTCAACTTCTCCCAATATATCCAGGACAACATCCAGGAAGGTATTTCGGGCGTCAAGGCGGTCAATTCAGTGAAGATCGTCGGCCCCAATCTTGAGACCCTGACGCAGCTGGCGGAGCAGGTACGCGCCGCGCTGAGTCGCGTGCGTGGTATCGCGGATCTGGGCGTGTTTCCGGTGCTGGGGCAGCCCAATCTCGATATCAAGATTGACCGCGCCAGGAGCGCCCGCTACGGACTCAACACCGGGGACGTGGACACCGTGATCCAGGCGGCCAGCGGCGGCACCTCCGCCACGACGGTCCTCGAGGGAGACCGACAGTTCGATCTTGCGGTCCGCTACCCGCTGCCCTATCGCAGCAGCGTGGATCAGATCGGCAACATCCGCGTGCCCGTCCCCTCCGCCAGCGGCGGCAGCAACGCCTATATACCGCTGCGGGAACTCGCACATCTGAGCCTGGACACGGGGGCGGCCTGGATCTATCACGAGAGCAACCAGCGCTTCATTCCCGTGAAGTTCAGCGTGCGGGAACGCGACCTCGGCAGTACGGTCGCGGACGCGCAGGCCGAGGTGGCACGCAGCGTCAGACTGCCGAGCGGTTATCGGTTGGTGTGGGCCGGTGAGTTTGGGCAGCTTCAGGCAGCGAAGCAGCGCCTGGCCATCGTCGTCCCGGTCAGCATCGTGCTGATCCTCGGGCTGCTCTACACGTTGTTCAATTCCGCGAAGCAGTGCCTGCTGGCGCTCCTGGGGGTGCCTTTCGTCATGAGCGGCGGCGTATTCGCCCTCTACGCCTTCGGCCTGAGCTTCAGCATCTCGGCAGCCATCGGCTTTGTGTCTCTGTTCGGGGTCGCCGTGATGATCGGCATCCTCATGGTTACCTCCTTCACGCAGGAGCACGCCGGCGGCGGCAGCGCTCAGTCCGCGGTATACGAGGCGACCACGCGCGTCATGCGACCGCTTCTGATGATGAGCCTGTCGGCGGGTATCGGTCTGCTGCCGGCCGCTCTTTCGACGGGCATCGGCAGCGAGGTACAGCGGCCGCTTGCCGCCGTGGTGGTCGGCGGGATGCTGCTCGGATCGGTGCTGTTGCTCATGGTGGTGCCGCCCCTGTACATGACCCTCCTCGGCAGGGACTCCACCGGCGAGGTCACCACTTGAATTACCCCCGGCTTTCGCACTTCGCGACCGTTCTCGGCATGCTCCTGGCCGGGGGCTGCACGGTCGGTCCGGATTTCGCGCGTCCGGGGCCGCCCCCGGTCTCAGCCTACACGCCCGTTCCGATCCAACGGACCGCGGACACACCCCAGGTAGCCGAGGGCGCAGCCCAGGACCTGGCAGCCGGACAGGACATTCCACAGCGCTGGTGGGCGCTCTTTGGGTCACCGGCCCTTGAGGCGCTGGTCGAGCGCTCGCTTGAGAACAATCACGACCTCAAGGCCGCCGAGGCGGCGCTGCTGAGCGCGCACGAAAATGTGCTGGCGCAGCGGGGCGCTTACTACCCGGCAATCACCGCAACGGCGTCGGCCAGCCGCAGCAAGAGCTCGGCCGATCTGTCGCCGAACACAAGCTCGGGCGCCCTGCTCTACAGTCTCTTCACGCCTGCACTGAGCGTGGCTTACGTGCCCGACGTCTTCGGTGCTAACCGTCGCCAGGTGGAGCTGGTGTCCGCTGAGGAGCAGGCGACCCGCTACCAGCGCGAAGCCATCTACACCACGCTGGCATCCAACGTCGTCGTAGCCGCGATCCAGGAAGCCTCCCTGCGTGCCCAACTTTCCGCCACCGAAAGCCTCATCGATTTCAGCGAGCGCACCCTCGAGGTGTTGCGGGCCCAGAAGTCGCACGGCTATGCGACGCAGCTCGATGTCGTGGCGCAGGAGTCGCAGCTGGCACAGGTGCGCGCGACGCTGCCGCCGCTGCAGAAGCAGCTCGAGATTGAGCGCGATCTCCTCGCCACGCTGTCGGGCAATTACGCCGCGGACGGCGTCGCCGAGCGCTTCGATCTGGATCAGCTTCACCTTCCGGATAAGCTGCCGCTGAGCGTCCCCTCGCAGCTGATCGAGCACCGCCCGGATGTGCGCCAGGCGGAAGAGAATCTGCACGCGGCGTCGGCCGCGGTCGGCGTCGCGGTTGCGGCCCGCCTGCCGAACATCACGCTCACGGCCGATGCCGGAAAATCCGCCGTGACACTCGGCGCTCTGAGCTCCGCGGGCACGAACTTCTGGGACCTGGGAGCAGCTTTAGCGCAGCCCGTGTTCGATGGTGGTGTCCTGCTCCACAAGGAACGTGCCGCGCGCGCCGCGCTCCAGCAGGCGCGCGAACAGTACCGCAGCACCGCGCTCACGGCGTTCCAGAACGTAGCCGACGCGCTGGTTGCCGTTCAGCGCGACGCCGAAGCCCTGCAGGCGGCCGCAGCGAGCACCAGCGCCTCGAAGACGACCCTGGATACGGTACGCACCCAGCGGCGGGCCGGATACGCGAATTACCTGCAGGAGCTTAGCGCGGAGCAGGCCTATCAGAATGCCCTGTTGCAGCAGATCCAGCTCCAGGCAAGCCGGCTCGCCGATAGCGTGGCGCTCCTGCAGGCACTCGGCGGCGGGTGGTGGAACCGCTCGCCGGGGCCGGGCCTCGGGGGCGGTGCTGGCTGAGACCACGCGCGGTATCGCGCAAGAGCGAACATCCGCCCGTAGACTCCGCCCCCGACTCCCGCCCGCGAATCCGGGCAAACCCTGGCCACTCCGCCGCACGGGGCGGCGATCAGCGCTCCCCGTGCGCTTGGCGCTAGAACTGCCAGGCGACGCCGCCAAAGAAGCCGCGCGGCGGCCCGTATTGCGGGGCGAAAACCCCCACCCCCGTACCACTGCGGATCTGGTAGACCTTGTCGGTAACGTTGATGACGTCGAAGCGCACCATCAGCGGTCCCGTTTTTGCCAGCCGGAACTCGTGACTCACCCCAAAATTGATCTGGGTGTAGCTCGGTGTATGGTCGCCGTTGGGGATCGTTGATCCGTCAGGCAGCGTTAGGTCATCCCGCAGGCCTGTGCCGAAGATCATGTCGGCGCTGAAACGCGTGTGGGACCACACGTACGAGGCCCCGGCGGACGCGGCCACCCGCCCCTCGTGATCCAGATGGATGTAGTTATTCTGGATATACGCCAGGTCGGCAGCCCCGAAATTGAACTGCGAGGATTCGACGTCCTTTCCGTGGGCCGCCTGGAATGACACGTTGGCGTAGGTGGAGAAGTTCTTGACGGCATAGTTCGCCGAGAACTCCACGCCACCGATGAGGCCGTAGCGGTAGTTGAATGGCGTCAGGATGATCGGCGCCCCGAACTGCCCCTCGTCGATCAGGTGCTGCGCCTGCTCGTAGAAGCTATCCACTCCCAGCGTCAGGCTATTGTCGAGGAGCTTCTGCTGCACGCCAAAGTCGTAGTAGTTCGCGCGCTCGGCAATCGGCGGCGTGTCCTGGGTCACCGTGCCGGGGGGAATCGCCGAAGTGTCCGCGAACTTTGTGAAGGTCTCGCTACCGACGAGCTCAAACGGCGGTGGCGTGTAATAGCGCGAATAGCCGCCGTGCACGGTCGTCCCGGTCGCGAGCTGCCACACGAAGTTGACGCGTGGACTGAGCTGGCTGCCGCTCGAGTACGCGCTGTAGTGGTCGAACCGCAGGCCGTAGTTGAGCGTGAGCGGGGCGAATATCTGCCATTCATCCTGCAGGTAGGCACTTTCGATCGCCTGCGATTGCCTGCCGTTGTCGGGGATGGTCAGGGGGATGTCGCTCGTCTGCATCCCTTGCGCATCGATGGGCAGGACATTGGAAGTGGTCTCGCTCTGCGCGCTGTCGTGCTGAAAGTAGAAACCCCCCCGCACCGTATGCGAGGCGGTGAGCTTGTATGAGCCGTCAGTCTGCCAGGCCAAAGCAGTGTCATCCTTGAAGGCGTCCTGGGCGATGCCGTTGTAAAGCAGATCGCCGATCCAGTCGGGGGCGAAATGCAGGCTGGTGTAGCGCGCGGACAGGGAGGTCTGCCAGTTGAGGTCGCCCTGTGAATGCTGCCAGCTGATGATGGCGTACTCGGCAAGTTCGTGCTGGTTCTCGTTGAGATTGTCGCTGAGAAAGTCGCTCTGCCCCTGCACCTGGTAGCCCAGACTCGGCTGCAGCCCGCGCTGGTTCGGGATGTCGAAGTGATCATTGGACAGCCCGACGATCAGTGACAGGCGGTTCTGCGGATCCAGGATCTGCTCGAAGTAGCCGAACGCGTGGCCCTGCGTCGTATGGTCGTGCAGCGGGTCGGAGCTGCCATCGGGTGACTCAATCCCGAGGTTGTTCTGCTTGTAGTCGCCCGTCAGGTAGTAGCTGAAGTTGCCCGCGCTGCCGCCATACTCGCCCGCAGGCTGCACCGAGCCATGACTGCCGCCGTAGTACGAGATTTCTCCGCCTGGCTGCAGCAGGCCGCTGTTGGTCGTGAGGTCGATGACCCCGGCGGTGCGCAGGCCGTATTCGGCCGGGAGCGCACCGGTGATCAGGCTCAGCGAGGAGATGAGCCGCGGGCTCAGGGTCTGGCTGAAGACGCTGATACCCTCGGGCAGGATTACCCCGTTCAGCCGGTACTGCAGGTCATTGTGATCCGCGCGCACGTGCAGCTGCCCGAAGGAGTCCTGCACGACATCCGGTGCCTGCAGCAGGACCTGGTTGAGCTGCACGTTTTCGCCGCCGGGTGTCGCGGCAATGGCATCGCTGCTGATGGTGTAGGTCGAGGCCCCGGTCTGGGTCTCGATCTGCGAACGGGCGGCGTTCAGTCGCTGGGCCGTCACGACGATCATGGGCAGAGCAGCATCAGTGGCCGCAGGGCCGTCCGAGGTGGATGCATCTGCTGCAGATGACGCATCCGCTGCCAGTGAGACCGAAGGAAGCGCCAAGAGGCAGGCGGCATAGAGCGCGGCAACCACTGAAATAGTGGATGGCGCGTAAGAAAAGTTACGCATGGGAACTCCGCAAGAACTGAATACAGACCGCGAGCCGGCAGGTGCCGGCGGCGCGAACCTAAAGAGCGGTCTTCAGATCAGGCTGCGGGAGGGCCGCGACTGCGCGGCGAGGGCACGTCGGCCGCTGCGATCGCATACGCAGGCTCGCACGTGGGATTGAGGGTACGGGGTGCAAGGCCGAGTTCAAAGGAGTAAGACCCGGCAGGATTTGCGACCTGCGAAAAAGCCTGGCAGGTCGGGCACGAGGCCCCTTCCGAGACGCCAGAGTCCTGGCGTACTGAGACGCCGTCGGCCCCATGTCCGAAGTGGCTGAGCTCGTGCAATACGGCGCCGTGCTGGGCCAGAACCAGCAGCAGAGCCAAAACCCACGAGAGACAGCGTCTTTGCATCGCGATACGTTTGAACGCCGAAGAGTCTAGGCGGTCGCCGCTCACCGTGTCCAGCGCACGCTCGCCGTAGCTCTCCGGGATGAGAACGCGTCGTGGCACGAGCCGGCGGATGGGGCCCGCAGGCCCGGATGTCGGGTATCAGCTCAGCGCCGCCCACTCACTGGGCGTCGCATGACCAATGTGCAGCGCTATGGGCAATGGCCCACACGTAGGCAGACACCGCCTGCAAGTCCACCGCAGACGACGGCGCTCCGCCCAGGGGCGGCATGGCCCCACCGCGCTTTTTCGGGGTGGCCATGCCCTCTGGGATCGTCTTGGTGATGAAACCGCGAGACTTCCATCGCTCCCTTTCCCGGAAATACCCGATCACCCCGAAAGTTCGATGGCAGGCGGTGCAACTGCGCCAATCGAGGTCGCAACGGCGCCGAGGAGTAGCGGTACGGTCGCGGCCCGTTCGCGGTGCAATGCGCATCTTCGCAAGGCATCCGTTCATTCTCACTGCCTTGTTGGACTTGTGAGCCGGGCGGGTTGCGGGGCGCATTTGGATCCTATCTCGGCAACACAGAGGCGGACATCGCCCCGGGGCATGCAAAGAGACTCGGGTGAAATTCCCGAGTCATTCGTCCAAAGGGGCGCGGATCTGACTTGTAGCTCCCGGCGGTGACTCATTTTCGAGCATCCGCGGCCGATGGGGCCCGTGGCAATCGGCCATAAGAGAGAGCCGGCGGCGCCTACGGCTGAAACCTTCGGACTACCAGTACACCGGATACCTGCGTTTTCGCACGACGGCATGAAACAACAGCGCCACGAGCGTGAGCGGGACGGCTCCTGCAAGCACCGGGAAGAGCAGGAAGCCCCAGCCCGGGTGCGATAGAAACACGATCACGGGGTTCGAGCCGGCCGGTGGATGCACCGTGCGCGTCGCCATCATGGCGACAATCGCAACACCCACGGCGAGCCCGAGTGACCAGGCGTGCGGGCCGCAGACGTGCAGAAAGAACAGCCCGACGGCGGCGCTGATGAAGTGCCCCAGCACGACATTCGCCGGCTGGGCGAACGGAACTTCCGGATACCCGAACAGCAACACGCACGACGCTCCGAATGACCCCAGCAGCAGCGTGAGGTCCAGCCGCGCGCCCACCAGCGCCAGGGTGAGGATGCCCAGAAATCCCCCCACGCCGGCCCAGGTGATCGCGCCCGCCGTGGGAAACGCCGGGCGTGATCCCGTGGTGCCGCGGATGCGGCCAAGAAGCCGTTCCACGATCAGGCTTTGAACTTCGCGGCCTCCTCTGAGCCGCCGGTAGCATTGCCAGCGCTGTAGGAATGCGCCCCGCTGCCTGCCAGGCGGCCACCGTCCACGATCAGGTATTCCTCGCGAATCGGGCGTTTCTCGAACCAGCATTCCAGGATTTCCCGAGTTCCGGCGGCGTAGCGGGTCTGCGCCGACAACGAGGTCCCGGAGATATGAGGGGTCATGCCGTGATGAGGCATGGAGCGCCAGGGATGATCCTTGGGCGGCGGCTGCGGGAACCAGACATCGCCCGCATAACCGGCCAGCTGTCCGGACTTCAGTGCCGCGGCAATATCGTCGCGATTGCAGATTTTCCCGCGAGCCGTGTTTATCAGGTAGGCACCGCGCTTCATCTTGGCGATCAGCTGCGCGTTGAAGAGGTTCTCGGTCTCCGGATGCAGCGGCGCGTTGATCGTCACGACGTCGCACACCTTGAGCATATCTTCCACCTTAGCGTGGAAGGTGAGACCGAGCTCCTTCTCGACACTCTCCGCGAGCCGGTGACGGTCCGTGTAATGGAGCTTCACATCGAAAGGCTTCAGGCGTCGCAGGACGGCCAGCCCGATGCGCCCCGCCGCCACGGTGCCAACGTTCATTCCCTCAAGATCGTAGGAACGCTCGACGCAGTCCGCAATGTTCCAGCCGCCTTTCACGACCCACTGGTAGGAGGGGATGTAATTGCGGACCAGGGCGAGAATCATCATCACCACGTGCTCGGAAACGCTGAGACTGTTGCAGTAGGTGACCTCGGCGACCGTGACTTTGCGGTCCATGGCCGCCTGCAGATCAACGTGATCGGAACCGATTCCGGCGGTGATCGCAAGCTTGAGGTTTTTCGCCTTGGCGATACGCTCGGCGGTCAGATAGGCGGGCCAGAACGGCTGCGAGATGACCACGTCGGCATCAACAAGCTCCCGCTCGAAACGGCAGTTGGGGCCGTCCTTGTCGGACGTGACCACGAACGTATGGCCGTTGCTCTCGAGGTACTTCCGCAGCCCGAGCTCCCCGGTCACGCTGCCGAGCAGCGTTCCTGGCTTGAAATCAATTGCTTTGGGCGTCGGCGCAGTCTGGCCGCCCGGATAGCGCTCGATCTTAGGAATGTCATCGCGGGCGTAGGACTTCGGGTAGCCGCTGACCGGATCGTCGTAGAGAACGCACAGTATCTTTGCCACGGTTTGTCCCCCTCAGTGACTGAGGCACCCAGCCTGACGAGCACTCCATGCACGTTCAAATCGAACTCTTTGTTGAGATGATCGACGGCTTCGATCACCTGGCGCTGTTGATTGGACGCTTGCGACACCAGGAGCCGCTTATTCCTCTATTAGGCGACCCGTTTCACAACGGCAGGCGGACGCTAAAGGTCGTGCCCGCCTCCCGGGTCGAGGTCACCGACAGCGTGCCGTTGTGGGCACGGACTATCTGAGAGCAGATGCTCAAGCCAAGGCCCAGCCCCTGCCTGTGAGGTGCGATCGAGTGTCGCCAGAACGGCTCGAAAATCTTGGCGAGCGCCTCGCCCGGAATGGGCTCGCCCTCATTGGAGACCTGGAGCACGAAGTCAGCATCGTCGGTAAAGGCACTGACTCTCACGGGTCGCTCCCGATCGCCGTGCGTCAGGGCATTCGCGACCAGGTTTGACGTCACCTGCTGCAAACGACCGATGTCGCAGCGGACGGCGCGGGCGACGCGGATATCGACGCTCATCTCGCGGCCCGGCTGTCCGTCCTGAAGCTCCCTCACGACTTCGGTCAGAGCCACATTGACGTCAGCTCTGCTGTTGATGTCGACATCAATCCCGTGTCCGAGTTTCCCCCGTGCGAAGTCCAGAATGTCGTCGATCAGCGCCGACATTCGCCTTACGTTCGTCGAGATCCGTGCAGCCATCTCCTTGAGCACCGAGTCTGCAGCGCGTTTTTCAATGAAAGCGCTGCTCATTGCCACTGCCTGGAGCGGATTGCGCAGGTCGTGGCCGAGGATCGCCATGAACTGCTCGCGAAGCTCACTGGCCGCCCGCTCATCGCGGAGTGCGTTTTCGCTGTTCTCGCGGAGCAGTTCGCCCTCGAGCTGCACGGCGATCAGGCGCGCAAAGCGCTGGAATGTCCCGATCACCTTCGGGTCCGTGACTTTGGCCGGTCGCGGGTCGATCGCGCACAGGTTCCCGAAATACCGTCCGCTGGCGAACACGATCGGAACGGATACGTAGCTCTCGATCTTGTAGAGCCGGGGCGTGTGATGGTCACGATACTGCGGGTTCTGGCTCGCATGATCTATGACGATCGCAGACCGGGAGCGCTTGGCCTCGATACACAGGGTGGTTTCCAGCTCCAGCTGCCCGCCGGGCTTCAACCCGAAGTTGATCTCATCCTTGACCGCACACAGCGTCCAGGTCTTATCGGTGACCCGCGCTACGGCGGTAAACCCCATGCCGGTTAACTCGCACAGCACCTCGAGCAGGGTGGGAATGGCTTCCAGCCGACCTACAGCGGCGATGTCACGCGCTATCTCGCCTGGGTCATCGGTAGCCGCCTCGGGCCTTCTGACGACGTGGCTCGAGACTGCCTCAAGATTTCTTCCGGGAAGGCCCCGGGCTTCCTGCCCTTCGGAGTTCATGCGCGCATTCTACCGCGCGACGTACTTTGCCCCCGTAAGCGGTCTTGGTTCGAAAGATTCGGCGCTCTGCCGACCTGGCGCGCGCGTACGCAGGGGCCACGTGCGGATTGGGGCTTACGCCGCAGCTTCTCGGCTCAATGGATGCGCACCAACTGCGGGTGCAACGCGCGGAGCTATTCCGCCTTAGACATCAGCCACTTAGTGCCGCCGGCAGGCCAGTCCGCGCTGCGGTGATGCCGGCCGCCTGCGCTCACCACTTCAGACCGGCCGATATCCCATAGGTGCGCGGATCGTTGAAATTCGCGATGTTCAGCTCACCAAACGATGGGCCAAAGTCGATTCCGTTCTGCTTCTTGACTACATTCGCGACGTTCTTGCACCAGACCGACACCCAGCCGGTCTGCGAGGCGACGGGAATGTTCTCCCAGCGCAGCTGCGTATCGGCCAGACCGAGGGCTTCCGCCTGCGTGAGCGATGCCACCGACACCAGCGGGAAAGCCGCCGTCGCGGTCTTCGCGTACGGGTACAGGTAATAGCTGCTGGTGTAGTGGGCGTCGACGATGAAATGCAGGCTGTCGCCCTTGCCCGCACTCAGCATGCGCCAGTCGAAACCGCCGGAGGCCTGCCACCTGGGCGCGTGGGGAATCACGCGGTTGTCCGCCACATTGACGACCTCGCCGCTCGCGTCGGTGTCGTAGTAGGTGTTGTACCTCGCATTCAGGTAGGCGAGGTTCGCGGTGAGGCGCAGCGCCTCCACGGGGCGGAAGGCAGTCTCGAGCTCAACACCGCTCATCTTGGCGGAGCCCGCATTCTGGATAAGGCTCTGCAACGAGGACACCGCCGTGAACACGGACAGCTGCATGTCCTTGTGGTTGTTGATGAAGGCCGCGATGTTCACGTCCAGGCGCCGCTCCCACCAGCTCGACTTCAGTCCCACCTCGAACGAGTCGACGGTCTCGGCATTGAACGGCGTCGTGGTCGCCTCGTTTGAGCCGGCCTCGCCATTGAAGCCGCCGCTGCGGTAACCCTGAGCGTATTTGGCGTAGGTGTTCAACTCATCAGTTAATTTGTACGAGAAAACGACGGTCGGGTTGAGGGCATGGAAGCGGTGCGAGGCTTCATCCACGTCGACCAGCACGGTGTCCGGGAGCAATACATCGGAACGATGGATGGTCTTGGTCTCCAGCGTATAACGCAGCCCGCCCGTCACGGTGAAGCGGTCGGTGACTGCGAAGTCGGCCTGCCCGTAGGCTGCGCCCGCATGCGTCGTGCCGCCGTAGTTCGTGTCGTAGCCGACGCTGCCGAAGAAGAAGCGCTGCGGGTTGGTCGTGTCGCCCTCGTCCTGGAAGTAGTAGAGGCCACCGACGTAGTTGAGGCGCGTACCCCACTTGCCCGTGAGCTGCAATTCCTGGCTGAATGAGTAGTAGGAGGTCTGCAGGCCCCCCGTGGCCAGCCACAAGGGCGTGCCGTCGAGGTCCGCCGGGTAATCGTTGTAGCTCATGGTGCGGTAGCCGGTGATCGACTTCAGGGTCACGCTGTCCAGGTCCCAGGTGGCCGTCAGCCCATGGCCGGCGATCGACGAATAGTCAGAAGGGGCGTTGTCGATGAAGCCGGTGCTGGAATACTTCGGCTGCACGTAAAGATAGGCCGGCAGGCACACCGTCGGGCCGTAAGGACAATTGGCTCCGAGGAAACCGGTCGGATTGACCGACTGCAGCTGGCTGTACGTGGGCGTGTCCCGGGCACGGCTGTAATCGAGCATGTAGTCCACGGTGACGTGGTCGGCCGGCAGCCACCGCACCTGCCCGAGGAAGGCAACGTGATCCTTGTCGCCCATGCGTCCGCTCTTGGCCTCCGCCCCGAACGGGTCCTGCATCACGGAATTGTTGTAAAGCTCACCGAGCGGCACGCCGCCCACGTTGTACGGGTCGCCGATGAGGCGCACATTGCCGTCGCGCCGCAGGCTGGAGCCCGAGAGCCGCACATACAGGGAGTCGGTGATGGGCACATTGACCGTGAGCTTCGCGTCCGTCTCGTTGTAATTGCCGAAGCCAAGCTCGGCGGAGCCGCCGAAGCTGCTGTTCGGCTTGTTGGTGATGAAGTTGATAGCCCCCGCCAGGGTGTTGCGCCCGTAGAGAGTGCCCTGGGGCCCGCGCAGCACCTCGACACGCTCCAGATCATCGATCTCGAATATCGCGCCCTGTGCCTTGCCGATGTAGACCCCGTCCAGATACATGCCCACCGAGGGATCGAGGACGATATCGTCGTTCTGCTGCACCGAACCGCGAATACCGATTTGCGCATTGTTCGACTGCGTCGGGTACTGTGCGACCACCAGTCCCGGTGCGAGCCCATCGAGCTTGTCGACTGAGTTGATGCCGCGCTGCTCGAGGTAGTCGGCTTTCAGGGCGGTGATGGCGATCGGCACGTCGATCAGGTTCTGCTCGCGCTTCTGTGCAGTGACCACCACTTCTTCGAGGGCGCCGGAATCCTCGGCGCGGGCCACGCTGCCGAGGCAGGCGGCGCCGACACAGATTGCCGCTATGATCAAATGACGCGCGGCAGAACCGCGGCCCACTGCAGAGGCTAGTCGCTCGCTCACACAACCCCCTCGTTCGGATTGCAGGCCGTCGCCCATCCGGAGTCACGACCCGGATGCCGCGGTGACTGCTACGGCGGGCACTGTACGGGTCGCGCGCGAGCGCCGGCGCGACAGGGATGAGCAAAGATCGACGCAGCTTTGGAGGAAAGAACCGCGGGCTCAGATGTGTTCTGCTCGCGCCTCAGCGACGGCGAGCGGTGTCAGGCCGCGATGAAGCCCTTGATCTGAGCGGACATGACGTCGATGGCGATCTCGTTGTCGACGTCCCAGCCGCGTACCGCAAGGGTGTAGGTGAACTCATCGAGCTGCATCAGCAGTAAACAGGCGCGGATGTGCGCCAGCTGACCGCCCGCCGTGCGGGCGAGCGCCTTTCTGAAGGCGTGCAGGCCCGAGGCGAGCACATGAATCACCTCGTCGTGCGTGCGTACCACCGCCGCAGCGCCGGCCGGCTCGAGCGCGACAGCCTCGCGCATCATGAGAAACATCGAGCGGTGCCGGTGATAGAGCGCGAGCCTGCGTCGCAGCCAATCCTTGAGCACGCTCTCACTGGGATTACCGAAGCCGGCGAGCTCGTGCCATAGCTGCCAGGCCTCGGGCATCACCTGGCCGCACAACGCGCTGGCAACGTCCCACTTACTGTCGAAATGGCGATAGAAAGAGGCACGGCTCGCGCCCGCGGCGACGATGACGTCCTCGACCGAGGCGGCCGCATACGAGTTCCGGTCAAACACCTGCTGCGCCGCCCGTAGCAGACGCTCGCGTGTCTCCTCCTTCTGCTCCTGCTGAAGCTTCGTGCGTCCGCTCGGGCGCGCGCGTGCGCGACGCGTGCGCGCGTCTTGCGCTGCATGAGATAGGTTCGGTTGGTACTTGCGAACGGGCTTCATCGGTTGCCATGTGTCTCAGGACCGACCGCTATTGTGCGCTCTCCGCGTCATCGAACCAACTGCGAGCGGGCGCTCGCATGCGAGGGCTCGCCGCAAGCGCAACTTTGGGCGCTTCCCGTTGACGGTGATATACAATGGTGATACATAGTATCGCATCATCGAGGGGGCGATGGTCATGGACTTTCCAGGCAAGCCTGAGGCGTCGGCATTTTCGGATGCGCTGGCTGTGGCGCGCCCGTCGTCCCACAAGCACGTCGCACGCCCGGACTGCGCCCGTGTCCCGCCGCTGTTGCTGCAGGGACTGCTCGCCGGCATCGACGAGCTCGGAGCCAACTCTCAGGAGATCCTGCGGCAGGCGGGTTGCGAGCCGACCGAGGTCAGCCGTGAATCCATCGAGCCCGGCCTTTTCCTGCGCGCCACCCGTAGCTGCCATGAGTACCTGCGCATCTACATCGAGCGCACCGACCGCGGCTCGTCCCTGACCGCCGCTCAGCTGGTGCTGCTGAGCAGGTGCCTCGTCGGCTGCGCGGACTTGCGCGACGCGATCGAGACGACGGCGCAGTTCTTCGAGGTGCTGGGCGGCCGCGCCGGTCGGGTGGCGCTCACCGCCGACCGCGCTCATGCGCGCCTGCGCATAACCACCGTCGTGGGAAATGCGAGTCCGGCCGCACTGTCGATGGACCTGTGCAACATCGTGCTGCTGCACAAACTGTATGAGTGGCTGATCGACGCAACGATACCGCTGCAGGCGGCCGAGTTCAGCCACCCGCATCCGCGCCGCTCGGTCCTGCATCTGAGCCTCCTGAGCTGCCCGGCCCGCTTCGGCAGGCCCCACACGTGTCTGACCTTCGCCGCGAGTGGCCTCGAGCATCCGATCATCCGCCGGCCGTCGGAGCTGAGCAGCCGGCTCGCGGACTTCCCGTTCAGTCTGCTGGCCGGCGAGCGCCAGCGCACCGCGCTGGCCGAGCATGTGTACCGGGCAATGGTGGATGGCCACATGCGGCTGCGCAAAGTCCCGAGCGTGGACGAGGTCGCGCGCCGCTTCGGCGTCACCAGCTGGACGCTGCGGCGCCGGCTGACAGATGAGGCGACCAGCTATTCCATGATCCGCAAGCGCGTGCAGCTGAGTCTGGCCACCGAATTCCTGCGCCGCAGCGACCTGACTATCAATGAGGTCGCGGAGCTGGCGAACTTCAGCGATGCGGGTGCCTTCCGGCGCGCCTTCCAGCAGTGGACCGGTCACTCGCCTTCCGCGTACCGCGAAGACGTGCTGGATGCCTGAGGCGTGGCCCGGCGCTCACCGGTGACCCGTTCTTTGCACGGCGCTGTCGCTTAGCGGGCAGCAGCGCGCCCGTAGACTGCCCGGGCGGCAAGCCGACCGCGGTCGACACGACACGGAAGGGGTGCGAATTGGTGCCGCAACTGGAGACCGGAACCTCTCTGGATGCGTTCCAGCCGTATCCGGAAGACCGGCCGGAATGGACTGATGCAGTATGGTTCGCGGCCTACGTCCCTGAGCAGGCACTTACCGCCTACGTCTACCAGTGGTTCAGGCCCGCACTGGGCATCTACGGGGGCGGCTGCATCGTGTGGGAGCGCACGGCAGCGGTACCCTGGGACGCCGCCCTCTTCCAGTACGACGTGAGCCGCCCTATTCCAGGCGCGCTGCGGCTGCAGGCGCTGTCGCTCGATAACGGCACATCCATCACCTCCTTGCGCGAAGGCACTGAATATCGCGTGCGCTTTCAGAACGCGCGTGCGCACCTGGAATTCCACTTCGAGGCGCTCACCACGCCCCACGTCACGACGCGCGGTGCCGCGGGCGATTTCTTCGCAGGACACCTCGACCAGGGCGGATGGTGCAGCGGTTTTATCGAGATCGAAGGCGAGCGACATGCGATTGACGCCTACGGGGTGCGCGACCGCTCCTGGGGACCGCGTGTCATTCGCGACGACGTGCGCCTCGGCTACTTCCACGGCGGCTCGCGGCGACGCTGTTTCCTCGGGTTCTGCCACTCAGGTGAGCCCTCCCAGCCCGTCTTCAACGGCTATCTGAGCGTCGATGGTGAGCGCGAGACGGTGAACCGCGGCGAGCGCAACGTGCAGTACCGCGACGGCCGACTCGAGCGCATTACCCTCGATATCGAAGACGCCGCCGGTCGTTCGCTGCATGCCTCGGGCGTGCCGCTGAACGAGTTCGCCTATACCCCCTATCCGAACCTCCTGAGCAGGCACTATCTGATGCGCTGGGACATCGGCGGCGAGACCGCCTATGGGGAGGAGCAGGACCTCTGGAGCGTGCCGTTGTGGCGCGAGCATCGGCGCACGCGCTCCTGGCTACGCAACGCCCCGGAATGAGCGCGCCACCCCCTTCCCGCCTGAACGCCTGGGCGCGCGCCACGCTCGGGGCCGACGTCGCCCTGGAACTGATCCCTGGCGGCGGCTCGCGCACGAGCTACATCGCAAAGAGCGCCGACGGTTCGCGCCACCTGTTGCGCGTCGACAACGGCGCCGGCCCGCTGTCGGGCACCGAGTTCACCATCGAGCGCGAGTATCGCGTCATCTCGGCGCTGCGGCGGACGGATGTCCCGGTGCCGGCGATCCTCGCCTACGATGCCCCGCAGAACGCGATGCTGATGGAGTTTGTCGAGGGCACCACCAGCTACCAGACCCAGGTCTCGCCCGAGCTACAGCGCGCCATCCAGGCCGATCTCATGCAGCACGTCGTGGCCTTGCACCGGCTGCAGCCCGGTAACCTCGGGCTCGAGGACTTCGCGCGCACCGCGAGCGTCGGCGCGGCTCTCGAGCACGACCTCACGCGTCTGGAGTCGATGTATGCACCGGCGCCAATCCTCAAGGAACCGGAGATCGACTTTGCCCTGAGCTGGCTGAGCGACCACATTCCTGACCCCGCACAACCGGCGCGCATCGTGCACGGCGACGTGGGACCGGGGAATTTCATCTTCGGCCCGGACGGCCGCCTGCGCGCGATCATCGACTGGGAGGTGGTGCATATGGGGCACCCCCTCGAGGATCTGGGCGCGGTGCTGTGCCGCTCGCTCGGCGTGCCGTTCGGGGAGGCTGCCGAGCACATCGCCAATTACGAGAGCTTCTCCGGCGCGCGGGTGGACCGCGATGCGCTCGCCTACGGGGTAATCCTCGTGCTGACACGCTGGTACATCGGCCTGAACCTCGCGGTGTCGCGGCCCTCGCTGAGCCAGAACCTGCCGGTTCTTCTCACCTACCGCCAGTCGGTCGCGGACGCGCTGGTGCGCGCACTCGCCGAGCGCCACCAGCTGAGCGAGCTGCCGGGCGGACACCTGCCAGAGGCAGCTCCCGAGCCTTACGTGCACGACTATGTGCTGCAGACGCTCGAGCAGGTGGTGACCCCGGCGCTTGGCGACCCTTATGTCCGCGACCGGGCGCAGGGGCTTGCGAATCTGTCACGCTACCTGCGCGACCGCGCCGCTTATGGTGCAGAGAGATTGCAGCGCGAGGAGATCGAAGATGCCGAACGACTGACGGGTCGGCGATTTCCCAGTCACGCCGCCGCGCACGCGGCACTGTGCGCCGTGGCACGCAATGCCTCCGGCTCTGCCGTCCCCGGGGTGATCGCCTGCCTGCAGCGCATCAACCAGCGTCGCCAGCTGCTATGGCGCGCGGCCATGGGTGCGATGGCGGATCGCCGGCTGCGGTACTGAGAGCGGTGACTGTGCACGCACAATTAACGCGGCTGGCGTCGCCCTGAGGACCTGGTAATGCAGATCGCCTTCAGGTTCGACATGCGCGCCCCCTCCTTCGGAACCGATCGCACCTGGCTCTATCACGAGATGCTCGAGATGGTGAGCTGGGGCGACCGCTGCGGCTTTACGCAGGTACGCATCTCCGAACATCACGGCGTGGCGGACGGCTACCTGCCCGCACCCCTGATCGCGGCAGCGGCGATTGCGGCGCGTACCGAGCGCTTGCGCATCGTGATCGCCGCCCTCGTGCTCACCCTCCACAATCCGGTGTCCGTCGCCGAACAGATCGCCGTCCTCGACCACATCAGCCGCGGCCGTCTCGATATCACGCTCGCCGCGGGCTACGTGCCGAGCGAACTGCAGATGTTCGGGGTCGATCCGCGGCAGCGCGGCTCGCTGATCGAGGAGCACATCCGCGTGCTGCGGGCCGCCTGGAGCGGCGAGGAATTCGAGTATCTCGGGCGCCGCATGCGTGTCACCCCGCGGCCACTACAGAGGCCTCACCCGCCGCTATGGCTCGGGGGCTCGACGGCCGCCGCGGCGCGGCGCGCCGCGCGGCAGTCCATGGGCTTTGACACGCACCTGAAGGAGCTTCACGAACAGTACGTCGCCGAGGCGCGCAAACTCGGGTTCACGCCCACGGCTGCGATGAATTTCGGTCCCACGTTCCTGCACGTGACTGAAGATAAGGAGGGCGACTGGGCCCGGATCGCGCCCCATGCACTGCACGAGACCAACGCCTACGGCCAGTGGGCGGCGGAAGCCGGCCTCGACTCCTCCTACAAGGCCGTGGACTCGGCCGAGGCCCTGCGCCGCCAGGCCGGCTATGCCGTCGTCACGCCGCAGGAGTGCCTCGAGCTCGCCACGAACCTCGGCCCCTCGGGGACGCTGCTGTTCCATCCGCTCATGGGCGGCCTCGATCCGGATCTGTCCTGGAAGAGCCTGCGCCTGTTCGAGCGCGAGGTACTTCCCCGGATCCGCCGCCTATAGCCGCAGCGGCCCACTTGAGTCCTGCTCTTTGCTCTTTTCGGTCGCGCTCGGGTCTTCAGCCAGTGGCTACAGTCCCCCCAGATCCCGCCTAGATGGAGCTCACCGCGCATGCATATCTATCCGGAGCCAGAAGTCCGCGCCGCGTGGGGCAAGGTCCTCAGCACCCGTGAGCGGGTGGCCAAAGGCGTCGCCGACTGGAGCGAGGTAGCCGAGCATTTCACCGAAGATGCGATCTACATCGATCCCGTCTGGGGCCGTTACGTCGGCAGCCATGCCATCGCCACGTTCATGCATGAATGCATGGTCGGGTTCGATGACTGGCGCTTCCCCACGCTGTGGACGGTGGTCAAGGAGAACCTGGTCATCTGCGCCTTCTGGAGCCGCGTGCCCGGCAAACTGCCCGACGGCAGCTACCCTGACTGTTTCTCCCTGAGCCTCGCCATCTACGCCGGCAACGGCCGGTTCTGCTACGAGAATGACGTGTTCAACATGGTCGAGCTGGCGGAGCTGATCAAGGAGTCCGGCTGGGTGCCTCCCCAGAGCGCGCACGCGCCGCCCGCCAGGCTCGACCGCAACCAGCGGCCGCCGGAGCGAGCGGACATCGGCACCTGGGGGCTCTCGAAACCGTGACTCGACCCGCATCGATTATTTTCGCCAGGCACTTCAGGAGAGCCGCATGAGTACTCAGACTCCCCCGGATCTGGGAAAGATCGCCTATCTCGGGGCCAATTCCGCGGCCCTCGGCTGGCAGACCCTGCTGCGCACCGGCCCCGCCTTCCCGCACGAAGAGGTCGAGGCGGCATTCCAGGACTACGCGGCCCGTGCCAACATGGACGACTGGGAGCACTGGTGCGACATCTTCACCGACGAGTGCCTGTACGTCGACCACCACTTCGGGACTTTCCGGCGTCGCGACGACATCGCCAAGTGGATGGTGCCGCTGATGGCCACGCAACCGGAGCTGCGCTTCATCCCCGAGTGGCACGCGATCCAGGGGAACCTCGTGATCAACTACAACTGGAACCGCTGGCCGAATCCGGATGGCAGCAAGGTTCCGTATGGCGAATGGCTGAATCCGGGTCCGGCGACCGACTACCGCTACCAGTTTCCCTGCGTGACGCTCAATCTCTACGCCGGCAATGGCAAGTTCCATTACGAGGAAGACCTCTACTGCGCCCCGGCGTACCTCGAGATCCTGAAGACTTGGAAGCGGGACATGGGCAGGGCCTGAACCGACTGACCTGAACAGCAGGCGGCACCGGCGTTGGCGACGACCAAGGAATACGGCCTCGGGGAATTCACCTTCCCCCGCGGCTGGTTCATGATCGCCGACGCTCAGGAGCTGACGGACCGGCCGCTGCCGCTGCGCTTTTTCGGGACCGAGCTCGTGCTCTTTCGCGGCCGCACCACGGGCCGACCGGTGCTCCTGAACGCCTACTGCGCGCACATGGGCACGCACCTGGCCCGCAATACGACCTCCTTCGTGGTACGCAATGGCACCCACATCGAGGGCGACGCCATCCGCTGCCCGTATCATGGCTGGCGCTACCGCGCCGACGGCCGGTGCGATGATATCCCCGGCCTGAGCGGACCGATCCCGAAGGCGGCCTGCGTGCGCAGCTGGACAGTTCACGAGAGTCTCGGGGTCATCTGGGTGTGGCACGATCCGGAGCGGCTTGAACCGGAGTGGCCGCCCCCGGAGCAGGCGGAGTGGTCTGATCCCTCCTGGGTTCACTGGAAGATCGATCACATCGGCACGCTGCCCATTCACGGGCAGGAGGTCGTCGACAACATCGCGGACCGGGCGCATTTCGGGCCCATTCACGGCATGGATCGCATCGAGCTTTACGAGAACGAGTTCGAGGGCCACACCGTCACCCAGCGCATGGCCGGGACCCACCACACCCTCACCGAGGCCACCGGCACGCTGCGCATCGACGCGACGTATCACGGGCCCGGGTACCTGCTCGCCTACATGACCGGCGCCTACCCGACGATCCTCTTCATAGCCAATACGCCGGTGGACGATGGCGTGACGCAGGTGTGGCACGGACTCCTGGTGAAGTTTCCGCAGACCGTCACACGCGCCGAGGACGTAGCGGCGGCCCGCGCCTTCCAGGAAGCCAGTCGGGTGGCCTTCGCGCAGGACTTCGAGATCTGGACGCACAAGGCGCCGGCGCTCACCGTGTTACAGGTCGCCTGCGACGGGCCCTTCCATCTGGAGCGCACCTGGTACCGTCAATTTTTCAACCCGCGGGCGCGAGCGACCGAGCCGCGCAGGCGCGTCACCTGGGCGCATCGCCTCACCCCGCCCGGCAACTGACGCGAGCTTGAGTCGCGTCGCCCGCTCATCGCCAGGGCTTACAGAAAGCCCACGGTCGCCGGGCTGAAAGAGGCCAGATTCGGCAGCACCGCGGCGAGGCTGCTGCCGCTGACGCCGAACCAGCTCGCCAGGGTCGCCGCGTACTGGTCGACGGCCGTCGTCGGCACCCACCTTCCCGCGTTGCCGATGTCATCCGGGCCGCCCATCTGCAGGGTCGGCCAGGTCCCATAGAACTGCCCGCCCTTGACCGCCGCACCGGCCACGAAGTGGTTGCTCCCCCAGGCGTGGTCGGTGCCGCCGTTAGCGTTTGCCAGGTAAGTGCGCGAGAAATCCGAGAGCGTGAAGGAGGTGACGTTGCTGCCCGCGCCGATCGCCGCCATGGCGTCGTGGAACGCCTTGACGGCGGGCCCCATCTGGCCGAACAGGGTGGCCTGCGTATTGAGCTCATCCGAATGGGTGTCGAAAGAGCCCAGCGAAACGAGAAAGACCTGACGTGACGCGCCTAGGGTCGCCCGCGCCTCGATGACCTTCGCAACGGCAAGCAACTGGCTGGCAATACTGCTGCTCAGCGCCGAGAAGTAGCTGCTCACGGTGCTGGTCGTGGCCTGCAGGATGGGGTTGAGAACCCCGCTGCTCTGGATGGCGCCGGTCATCACATCCTGCGCCGCATCCAAAAGATCGGTGCCGCGGTCGACGCCGAGCAAGGCCTTGAGCGCGCTCAGGCGCGCGACCGCACCCGTCGAGCTGCCGAAGCCGTTCAGCCCGAACGAGCCGCTGGTCGGTATCGTGAGGGCCTGCGTGGCACTGCCGGTCACGAACAGGTTGTTGCCGACAGTGGAGATCATCGACGGAATGCTTGACCCGGCATTAATGCTGGCGAGCTGGTCGGCGAGCCGCCCACCCCAGCCGGTGGTCGAGGGGGCGCTGGAGATCGAGGCCTGCCACTGCAGCTGCTGGTCGAGATGCGAGAACAGGCTCTGCGGCCGCGGGGTATTCGTCGTGTTGTACAAAGTCGGCGTCATCGGCGCGACCAGCGTGCCGACATTGGTGACGATCGCCAGGGTCTTGGCATTCCACATGGCCTGCAGGCCATTCGCGGCGCCGAGAGAGGGGTGCATGCCGAGCGTGGCCGAACCCGTGCCGTCCACGAGCGGCAGCAGCGTCGCCTGCGCCAGCGCGATCTGGGGGCGCGCCGCTGCGTAGTTCGCGTAGCCCGTGGTGTCGATTGGCACGATGGTGTTGTTGCCGTCGTTGCCGCCGTACATGAAGATGCACACCAGCGCCTTGTAGTCGCCGGCGGTCTGCGCGCGCGCCGCGAGCGCGCCGAGCTGGCCCAGTGCGGCTCCTGCACCCAGGGCACTTGCGTGCTTGAGGAAGTGTCTGCGGTCCATATCAGTGCTCCACCTGGAACTGGGGCGAGGTTGCAAGCAGGTAGGTGGCCGCCTTGACCTGTCCCAGCGGGTCGCTGGTCGGGGCCGCCTCAACTGCCGTGACGATGGCGGCCTGCGCCGCGCTCGAAAGACTCCCGTGCATCAACAACCCGTTCAACTCGTTGACCAGCTGGTCGGGTGAGTAGACGGGACTGCCGAGCAGTGCATTGAGATTGACCGTGGTGCCGGTGCTTGCAGTGACGGTCGGATCGGGCGTCGCGCCGCCATTGAAAACCAGCTGATTGACGAAGTTATTGCGCGCCAGCGCCGTGGCGGCGGTCTGAATGAAAAACTCGGGGGCGAGCGTCGTCGTGCCGGGCAGCTGATAACCCGGCGGGTAGTAATTGAACACGGTCGGGGGTGAAAACACCGGCTGCCCCATCGCGGACGACTGCGAGCGCAGGTAAACGCCGTCGGACTGCGCGCCCAGCTCGCGCAGCAGCGTCGTTATATAGAGTGCCGGCTCGCGAAGGTGCCCGGCGTCCGGGCTCGAGGGTGCATCGCCCCGGGCTTCGACATCGCTCAGGATCGCCTTCACCACGGCGCTCAGGTCACCGCGCACGCCGCTGCCATTGTCCGCAAACACCGCAGCCACCCGCGCCACATACGCCGGGCTCGGATTACTCGTCACCAGGTGCTGGATCAGCTGCTTGCCTATGAAGGGGCCGACATTGGGATGGTTGAATACGTTGTCGAGCGCGACCTTCAGGTCGGCTTCCGGCGTCTGCCCGGTAGGCGTCAGCGCCCCGTTGAGCAGCAGTTTGGCGGTCGTGTCGTGGTAGCTCGCCACCGAGACCATCGGGGCCTGGTAGTTGATGGGTGCGCCGCCGAAGTCGATGCTCGCGCCGGCCAGCGGCGCGTAGGTCCAGCCGGTGAAGGTGGCAGCGAAGCCCTGCACCACGCTCTCGGTGTAGGTGGGCAGCGGATTCTTGTTCGCGTCGAGCATCTGCGAGCCGTCGGGATTGAGCTCGTACAGGCCGATGGAAAACAGCTGCATCAGCTCGCGCGCGTAGTTCTCGTTCGGTTCGAAGCCAGCGCTGGGATCCGCCTTGGCGTTCTGCGCCATGGTGAGGTAGCGGCCCATCACGGGGCTCAGCGTGACGTCCTCGATCAGCTGCCGGTAATTGCCGAAGGCATCGTTGAGCAGCATGTTCTGGTAGGCGGCCATCCCGTAGGCCTCGTAGATCTCGACTCCGGACACGACGAAGATCTGCGATAGCGCGAAGGCGACACGCTGGCGCAGCTGATCCGGGGCGGTCAGCGCGTTCTCGAAGAACTGGCGCTGCACCTGATACAAGGAATAGTTGTCCCGCGCGCAGATGCTCGCAGCGCTCGTGGGCGCCGTGGGGTCGCTCTTGCAGGTCGCCGGCGCCGTGTGAGGAACATAGGTGAAACCGGTATACCCCGTCGCGGGAATTGCCTCCTGCTGCGTGACGTAGGCGGCAACACCGAGCGCGGCGACGCGCGTGACTTCGCTGGGCGTCGGTCCAAAGGTGGCCTGCTCGAGGAGCCTCTGGGCATCGGTCGCGCTCAGAGTCACCGGAGGCGGCGTGCTGCCAGTACCGGTACCGGTACTACCCCCGGTCCCGGTGCTGCCCGTGCCGGTGGTACCGGTGGAACTCGTGGGGGTACCGCCACTGTCGCCTCCGCCGCCGCAGGCGGCGAGCACGAGCAGCAGGCCTGCAATCAGGAATCTTGAGTTGCGCATCATGAGCCGGTTCTTCCCTGTGGCTGATCGCACCGTCAGAAATTGAGACCTCGGGCCTGTGGTGGAACGCGCGGTTGGACGACGCGTTGACACCTCATTGCAAGCTGTAAGGAAATGGCCCCCTCGATGCTCTCCCATCTGTTGCTATGGTGCGCGCGCCAGGGATTCAAAAGCGAACGTCGCGGCCGAGCGACAAAAAGGGCCGCACACCGCGCGCGATTAAGTTATCTCGGCGCGAACACCGCAGAACCGGCGGACCGGCTGCCCCTGTAGCGGGCGCCTGATTGCACGGAGTGTGCACTGAGAGGAGCCAGGCATCGACGGCGCCTGGGGGATTCAGCAACCTGCGGAAGCGGCCAGCGGATTGCTGATCCGTTGGTGCGTCGCCACCAACGGATTGCCGCTGGTGGCAGCCCCTGTTCGAGACATTGGCGATCGATTGCTGTGAGGCGCACTATCAGCGACCAAGAGCGCCCGACTAGCTGGTCCGAACGGCGATCCGCGAGCGTGATGCGCAAGGCGCTGCGGGGGTACCTAGGTGCCACATATCGGCGAAGAATGTAGTCAGTCCGGTTCGCCGGGGAACATTCCCATGCAACAGTGCCGATCCATCCGATTTCTCATTTGGCCTGCCCTCGCCGTCCTCAATGCAGGTTGTAGCGGCGGTGGTGGAAACAGTGCAAGCAACACGTCTCCTGTCCCGCCCATCAGCGTAGTCATCAGCGGCCCATCCGGTGTATTGGATACCGGGGCCACGAGGCAATTCACTGCCTCAGTAAGCGGTACCTCGGACGGCATGGTCACGTGGTCGGTCTCGGATGGCGGCGGCACAGTCACAGCAGCAGGGCTGTATACCGCCCCAGCGCTCCCGGGCACCGCAACGGTCAAGGCCATTGCGGATGCCGACGGCAAGACGTCCGCCACCGTCGCAGTCCCGCTGGTCATTCCTGAAGGCCACATAGCTGGCTACGACGTCGGCGTCGACTATCACGCGACCGGCGCGGACTTCATCAACACTGCGTTCATCAGCCAGTACGACACCCCGTCCGTCCGCCAGGTAGTCCAGATGCAGCTTCAGGGGATGGCTGACCGGGGCGCAACGCTGATCTCGACCAGATTGTGGTTGGTCCTTGAACCTGGAACGCCAAATACCCAGGGGGCTTGGGCACTGACATTCCCGATGAGTACCCGGGAGCAGGCGAACCTGCACGCCTATGCGAGCGATGTAGCGGCTATCGTTGGTTCGGGCGGGAATCGTCTGCGCTTGGAGCTGTGCCTGCTGTGGTTAGGCGCGGCAGACTACACCGTAGGGTCCCCGTCGGCCGGCCTCGGAGACACGCCGGTCTCCGCCACCACATACACGGCGCGCGTGCAAGCGACCACCGACGCCGTGCTCGCTGCTGTCCAGGGAGTCAGCCGGTCGGACGGCGTCGCCGTCGTCGATATCGTCTACATCGATGGGGAGGCCATGATCGCGGCTCCCGGCGAAACTCAGCCGAAGGCGAACGAAGCATGGTTCATGACGACGCACTATCCACGGTTTGTGCAGGTGGTGCAGCAGGCCGGATTCACTGCCTCGGTCTATTTCAATATCAGCGACACGCAGGCGGACTATCTGACCCCCGGATACGTCGATGCGACGTATCCTGAGTTGGACGGGCACCGATCAATGTATTGGCTCTATCGAACACTGCATTTCATGCACGACAACTCACTACCGCTACCCGCGCGCATCGACTTCTCCATGTACGTTCCAAGCGATCTGCCGCTCAATCCCGGAATAACATACGCCGAGTTGATCGAGCGCGGACTCGACGATGCCGATGCAGTGCTGCCGCTACTGGGCATCGCTTCTTCATACGGGGTGGCAGAAACATATTACTTCCCCGATGCCGTGCAGCGCCGTTCGTTCGGCCAGGCATTCGCCGCGGATGCGAGCGCCCATACACGAGTGCACTCCGTTACCTTCTGGAGCACTCCGGACGGCGGAGGGACTGGGGTGGACAACTCCTATCCATTCGCGATCGAGGACTACCTCCCGCCACCTCAATAGAATTGCTCCCGGCTACAAACCAGTCCTGCCGTAAAGCCGCCCCTGAAATGGAGAAGGGTGCGCTTAACAAAGCGCTATCCCACAGATTCCCCAGGGTGCCGCGCCGGATCTGCACGAAAAACTCGCGACTGCCGTGTGTCCAGATAGTTAAAGAGGTAGTTCAACTCCGCGGCAGGGATTGCTCGTCCGTGGGAGCCGGCTGCACCAACGAGTCAGCGCGATCGGGTTGAATCCAAGAGTTCACGCGTCGCCGCCATGCTCTCGAGTACGCGGCTTCGGTTCGGCTGAAGCCTGACGTCTTCGTACCGCTTAAGAGCTTGCGTAGCGGCTGCCCCTGCGGTGCCGCCTGAGCTCCTTACGGCGTTAATGAGGGCGATACCGTCCTCAAGACCCGAGGAAAATCCGGCGCCCACCATCGGTGAGGCTACGTGTGCCGCGTCGCCCACGATACCCAAGCGACCTGCCGTGAGCCGCTCGGGGAGATACTCAACCAGCGGAGTACCAAAGATAACCTTGTGTGCAATTGCGGCGGTGAGGACTTCCCGGGTGTCCCGACCCCAGCGCGACGCCGCAAGCGTCAGAAGGTCGGCGCGCAACTCATCGTCGATAGCCGCCGGCGGAACGCTTCCCATGATTTCTTCGCCGACGAGGTAACCCCGGTCACGTAACCATTGTGTGCGGCTGGCGTCGTACCAGGCGAGCGTAATGGAGCGCTGTCCCGGCAAGGTCTCTCCGTTGGGCCCTGGCACTCGATATAGGACCAGACGTGCCGTTTCCGCGTGCGGTGTACGCCCCCAACCCAGGGACGCCTGATTCCGGAGCCGTGCGGGAAGCCAGGACTCCTCCACCAGAGCACGCCAGATCAGGAAGCCACCGTAGGCAGCAAATGGGCGCGCGGGCCAGACGGCTCTTCTCACCACACTACGGTATCCGTCGGCACCGATGACCAGGTCGGCCGACGCATTGACCCCGGAACCCGAGAGCTGACCCGCCCGATTGTCGGACGAGATCCCATCGATTCGCGCGGACTCGTGTATCGAGAGTCCGTCGGTGGAGCCCGCAACCGTCCGAAGCCAGCGATAGATCGCCAACCAGGTCGAGGTGTCGCGATAGCCCTCATTCACGACCGGCAGAGCACGCACATGCCCGGCACCGTGTGCATCCACGCCGGTAGTCGCGGTGATGAGTTCGACCTCCACGCCCAGGCCCGTTCCACCCCGCTCCTCGCCGGCATTCTGTTCGTAGACGTTCACGGTCACGCCCTGTCGCGCCAGACCGATTCCGGTTGCAAGTCCGGCGAGCGAACCGCCTACGATTGCTATATTCCCCGTGAGTGTCTTCTTCATTTGACGGCAGACAAGATGTAAAAACAGTTGAGTCGGACCGAACACGGCCACCGTGCGGACCGGGCTGACGACACCCAGGCCGATGGATTATCCGTTCCTTGAGCGTACCCGGTCAGTTGCACCGAAAATGCACGCACACAGCGGTGCAGCTGCTCGGAGTCAGCAACTTACAATGGCCGCCAATGGTTTGCCCATCCGCTGCCGGCCGAGCCGTGGCACAGCTGACGAGAAGCTCCGCGCAGTGTGCCGATATTACGTCGCGCGCGAATCCGTCGATTGCCGCCTACGCCACGCCGCCGGCGGCACCCCATATTCGCGCCGAAAAGCCCGTATGAAAGCCGTGTCGGTTCGATAGCCGACATCCTCGGCGATTTGGGCCA
>Ga0302314_10001833_pt1 | contig 39657 bp, 39 predicted proteins | sample III_Palsa_N2_3_FD_200533 | JGI IMG/M metagenome (GOLD analysis project Ga0302314, IMG submission 200533) | Peat permafrost microbial communities from Stordalen Mire near Abisko, Sweden - III_Palsa_N2_3 | ecosystem: Environmental > Terrestrial > Soil > Palsa > Peat permafrost | place: Sweden... | reverse complement strand
GCGTTGGCATCGACCCGCGGGCTGGCGGCGCCCCTGACCGAGGCCACCTGCGCTCTCGCCTTGTCGAGATTGGCGATCGCCGCGACGACGGTCTGATTACTGGCCAGCGCCTGGTCCATCACCTCGTCGAGGCGGGGCGATCCGAAGTCGCGCCACCAGGGACCCGCGACCCGCTTGTCCGGCGACAGCACGGCGCCGGCGGGCGACGCGTCGCCCGCCATGGCGTAGCTGGCGACATTGGGCGCCGCCGGCGGCTTGAAATTCGGTCCGACCGCGGCGCAGCCGCTCAACACCCCGGCGCCTGCGGTGAAGGTCAGGGTTCTAATCCACGAACGCATGTGCCCCCTCCGGCGCGAACTTCGGCGTGCGCATGAACAGCAGCAGCGGCATGCAGGCCAGCGTGATGAACATCATCACCTTAAAATCATCCACATAGGCGACCATGGCCGCCTGACGCGTAATCTCGTCGTTGAGCCGCTCGAGCCCGCCGGCTCCGAAGTTCGGACCCAAGGCCGCACCGACCACTGCGTCGCCCGGCGTGATGTGTCCCGCCAGGTCCGCGTGGGCGACATCCGAGTTGCTGGTCCACAAGGCCTCCATGATCGAAATGCCGACACTCGAGCCCAGGCTTCGGGCGAGGGTGTAGACCGCGGTCGCCTCCGAGCGCAGGCCGGTCGGCAGAGTGGTGAAAGCGAGGGTGCTCAAAGGCACGAAGATCAAGCCGACACCGACGCCTTGGACGATCCCCGAAACGATGACCGGCGTCGCGGTCATGTCGAGGTCGAATTGGGTCATCTGCCACAATGAGAGGATGCTGATGGAAAGTCCGACGAACAGGATGAGCCGGGTGTCGACCCGGCCGATGAGGCGCCCCACAATGAACATGGCGGCGAACGAGCCAACCCCCCTGGGCATGGTCGCCAGACCGCTTTCGAGGGCGGTGTAGCCCATGAACTGCTGCATCATCACCGGCAGCAGGGCCATGACCGAAAACAGCAGGATGCCAACGACAAAGCCAAAGGCGGTGCAGGAGACAAAGTTGCGGTCGCGCGCCAAAGCCCGATCGAAGAACGGGTGGCGAGCCGTCAGCGTCTGGACCAGAAACACATTCAGCGCGATCGCGCCGACCACGACATAGGTCCAGATCTCCGCCGAAAAGAACCAATCCTGGCTTGGGCCCCGGTCGAGGATCAGCTGGAAGGACGCGACGAACACGCCGATGGAGCCGAAGCCCAGGAAGTCGAAGGGCTTGGCCTTCCCTCCCCCGCCCGGCGACATGAACAGCATCACGCCGGCCAGCGCGAGAATCCCTATGGGCAGGTTGATGTAGAACACCCAGCGCCAGGACAGGCTGTCGGTCAGCCAGCCGCCCAGCGCCGGCCCGAAAATCGGCCCGAGAAGCGCGCCCGCCCCCCAGATGGCCATCACCTGGCCGAGCTTGGCCGGCGGGTAGAGATCGAGGATCACCGCCTGGGAAAGCGGCACCAGCGACGCACCGCACACGCCCTGCAGCAGGCGAAAGCCGACGATCTCGCCTAGGCTGGTGGCGATGCCGCACAGCATGGAGGCGACGGTGAATCCCGCGATCGAGACGGCGAACAACGTCTTTCTGCCGAACCTCACCGACAACCAGCCGGACAAGGGCGTCATGATCGCCGTGGCGATGAGATAGGAGGTCAGCACCCAGGCGATCTGGTCGGGCGAGGCGCCGACGCTGCCCTGGATGTGCGGCAGCGCGACGTTGGCGATCGTCGTGTCGAGCGAGTTCATCACCGTCGCCAGCATCAGAGCGACAGTGATCGGGACGCGGTTAGTTATGTCGGAGGCTGACGCCATGGCGCTTTAGTCGCGCGACCGCCCCGAGCGAACGTCCACGGTGACCTTGGCCGACAGGCCGGCGCGGCCGGCCGCCTCCGGCGGGGCCTTGTCGAAGGCGATGCGCACCGGCAGGCGCTGGGCGACCTTCACCCAATTGCCGGTGGCGTTCTGGGCCGGCAGGGCGGAAAAGGCCGAGCCCGAACCCGGACTGAAGCTGGCCACGCGGCCCTGGAGTTCACGCGCGCCCAGGGCGTCCACTTCGATCTTCGCCGGCTGGCCGACGCGCATGTGACGCAGCTGGTCCTCCTTGAAGTTGGCGTCCACCCACGGCTCGCCCGACAACAGAAAGAACAGGGTCTGGGAGGCGTTCACATAGGCGCCGACCTGAAGCTGGTCGACGCGCGTCACGATGCCGTCCTGCGGCGCATAGACGACGGTGTGAGACAGATCGACCTGGGCCGACTGGTGCGCGGCGCGGGCCTGCATCACCCCCGGATAGGCGTTTGGATCGCTCAGTCCGCCACCGAGGTCGGCGAGGGCCGTGGCGACCTGCTGGCGGGCGATGGAAACCTGGGAGACCGCAAGGTCGGCGGTGTGCTGAGCGTCCGCCGCCTGCTGAGCCGAAGCGACCCCGGCGGCCAGAAGCGCCCGCTGACGCGCTGCCTCGCGCACGGCGTAGGCCTGCGTCTTCAGCGCCTGATCGAGCTGCAGCTTCTGACTGTCATAGGCGGCGCGCAATCCGGTGACCTGCAGCCTGGCCGTGGCCACGGCGGCATCGGTTCGCGCCTGGGCGGCGGCGAGATCCGCCGGGTCGAGCTTGAACAGCACCTGGCCCGCCTTGACGTGCTGGTTCTCCTTGACGTCGACCTCGATGACGCGCCCGGCGACAGCCGCGCTGATGGGCGCCTTGGCGACGTTGACATAGGCGTCGTCCGTGCTCTCGAACTGGCCGCCGGTCAGGATGAACCAGGCCACGATCACCAGCACGATGACCGGGCCGCCGATCATCAGCGGCCAGCGCCACCTAGCCAGCCCGGTGGGCCGCGCATCGACACCCGCTGGCTGTTCGTCGATCGAAGTCACGCGACCAATGTTCTTTCTTGTCCAAGGAGAGGCCCGCGCGAACTCAGACGACATCGAGCCCCGCCCGACGAGCCCGAGACGTCGTCCCTGGATAATAAATCCCCCTGGCCAGTGTCAAGCCAAAAGAGTACACAACGGTTTCGTTTTGGGGAGTGGACATGCGCGTCAAGACCGACGCCAAGCGCCGGGCCATCCTCGCCGCCGCGGCCGAGGTGTTCCGCGAGCACGGCTTCGCGGGGGCCAGCATGAGCGCGGTGTGCGAGCGCGCCGGCGGCTCCAAGGCGACGCTCTACCGCTACTTCGACTCCAAGGAGGACCTATTCGTCACCTTGATGCTGGACGCCGCCTTGGAGCACTTCGAAGAGGTCTTCGGCGCCTTGAGACCTTCGAACGATCCGCGCCGCACCTTGGAACGCTTCGGCGCCGCCTTTCTCGAACTCGGTTTGTCGGAAGGATCCCTGTCCCTCCGCCGCAATGCGATCGCCGAGGGGCCTCGTTCGGGGCTCGGCCAGGAGCTCTACGACAGAGGGGCCAAGGTCCTGTGGTCGACGATGGCCAATTTCCTCCTGGGCGAGATGACCGCCGGCCGCCTCAGGCCGGAGGATCCCTGGACTGCCGCCATGCACCTGCGCGGCCTGCTTGAGGCCGATCTCATCAACCGCGCCTTGATCGGGGCGCGGATCGACGCGAACCCCAGGAGACTCAAGGCGCACGCGGTGAAGGCGGTCGACGTCTTTCTGCGCGCCTACGGTCAGACCGCGAACGGCAAGTCCGCCAGCGCCACGCCGCCATCGACCGGCAAGGTCGCGCCCACCACATAGTCCCCCGCCCGCGAGGCGAGGTAGATCGCGGCGGCGGCCATGTCCTCGTCGGTCCCGATCCGGCGCATGGGGATTCGCCGGGCGACAGCGTCGGCGCGGTCGCGGGCGTCGCGGTTCATCTCCGAGGCGAAGGCGCCGGGCGCGATGCAGGTCACGACGATGTGGTCGCGGACGAGCCGGGCGGCCATGCGCCGCGTCAGATAGATCAGGCCGGATTTGGACGCGTGGTAGGAATAGGTCTCCTGCGGGTTGAGGCGAATGCCGTCGATGGAGGCGATGTTGATCACCTTGGCCGGTCGCTCGGGGCTGGCCGCCGCCTTCAGCGCGCCGTGCAGGGCCTGGGTCAGGAAGAACGGCGACTTGAGGTTCAGGTTCATCACCTTGTCCCAGCCGCCCTCGGGGAATTCATCGAAGTCCGCGCCCCAGGCGGCGCCGGCGTTGTTGACCAGGATGTCCAGCCTGGGCTCGAGCGCAGCCAACCGCTCGGTCAGGGCCTTGCATCCCTCCACGGTCGAGAGGTCCTGGGGAAGGGAAATGCACTCGCCGCCGGCGCTGAGCGCTTCGGCGGCCTCATCGCACTGAGCCGCCTTGCGCGACGAGATGTAGACCTTGGCGCCCTGCATGAGGAATCCCTCGGCGATCATCCGGCCGATCCCGCGCGAACCGCCGGTGACGAGGGCCACGCGCCCCTCGAGTGTGAACAGGTCCTTGATCATCGACGGCTTCCTCCAATTGAATGTCCGGGCACTGCTCACTCTTGCGCGGGTGCGCCGTCAAGTGATTGTCTTGTGTCCGGACGGGGGTCTCCTTAAGTGACGGTTCTGGGCCCCCACTGGACGCGATCATCGCGCCGCCGATTGACGTGATGACACGCTGGAGGCTCCTTGAACTCGGTTTCGCTCGATTTCATGCCGACGCAACGGTCCGGTGTGCGTAAGGACAGGCTCGACATGCTCACCCACCTCGAGCGCCTGGAAGCCGAGAGCATCCACATCCTGCGCGAGATCGCGGCCGAGTGCGAGCGCCCGGTGATGCTCTACTCCGTCGGCAAGGACTCGGCGGTGATGCTGCGCCTGGCGGTGAAGGCGTTCTATCCCTCCCGCCCGCCCTTCCCGCTCCTGCACGTCGACACGACCTGGAAGTTCAAGGCGATGTACGAGATGCGCGAGCGCATGGCCGCAGAACTCGGCTTCGAACTCATCGTTCACCAGAATCCGGAGGCGCTCGCCCGGGGGATCAATCCGTTCGACCACGGATCGCTGCACACCGACATGTGGAAGACCGAGGGCCTCAAGCAGGCGCTCGACAAATACGGCTTCGACGCGGCGTTCGGCGGGGCGCGCCGCGACGAAGAAAAAAGCCGGGCCAAGGAGCGGGTGGTTTCGATCCGCTCGGCGGCGCACGGCTGGGACCCCAAGAACCAGCGGCCCGAACTGTGGAAGCTCTACAACACGCGCCACGCCAAGGGCGAGACTCTGCGCGTCTTTCCTCTGTCCAACTGGACCGAGCTCGATATCTGGCAATACATCTATGCCGAGCGGATCCCGATCGTGCCGCTGTATCTGGCGGCCGAGCGGCCGGTGGTGGAGCGCGACGGCGCCCTGATCATGGTCGACGACGCGCGCATGCCTCTGCGTCCGGGCGAGACGCCGCAGATGCGCAAGGTGCGTTTCCGCACGCTCGGCTGCTACCCCCTGACCGGAGCGGTGGAGAGCGACGCCGACACCCTGCCGGCCATCATCCGCGAAATGCTCCTCACCAAATCCTCCGAGCGCCAGGGCCGGGTCATCGATCACGACCAGTCGGCGTCGATGGAGAAGAAAAAGCGCGAGGGCTATTTCTGATGGCCTTCGTCGAGGACATTCCCGACATCGAGGCCTATCTCGACGCGCACCGTCACAAGTCGCTGCTGCGCTTCATCACCTGCGGCTCGGTGGACGACGGCAAGTCAACGCTGATCGGCCGCCTGCTCTACGATTCCAAGATGATCTTCGAAGATCAGCTGGCCGCGCTCGAGGCGGACTCCAAGCGCGTCGGCACCCAAGGCGACAACATCGATTTCGCCCTGCTGGTCGACGGCCTCTCCGCCGAGCGCGAGCAAGGCATCACCATCGACGTCGCCTACCGCTTCTTCACCACCGACAAGCGCAAGTTCATCGTCGCCGACACGCCCGGCCACGAGCAGTACACGCGCAACATGGTCACCGGCGCCTCGACCGCCGACCTCGCGGTGATCCTCATCGACGCGCGCAAGGGCGTGCTCACACAGACCCGCCGGCACAGCTTTCTCGCCCGCCTTATCGGTATCCGGCACGTCGTGCTGGCGGTGAACAAGATGGACCTCATGGACTACGATGAGGCGCTGTTCGACGAGATCGTCGCCGAATATGCCGCCTTCGCCGCGGCGATCGACCTTACCGACATCACCGCCATCCCGCTGTCGGCCCTGCGCGGCGACAACGTCGCCTCCCCAAGCGAGCACATGGCCTGGTACGCGGGCCCGACTCTGATCGAAGCTCTGGAAGATGCGCCCGTGGACGCCGCGCGGCTGGCGGCTGGGCCCTTGCGTATGCCCGTGCAATGGGTCAACCGGCCCGATCAGGGTTTTCGCGGCTTCAGCGGTCAGATCGCCTCCGGAGTCGCGCGGCCCGGCGATCTCGTCCGTATACTGCCGTCCGGCCTGACGACGGCCATCGCCCGTGTCGTCACCATGGACGGCGACCTCGCCGAAGCCGCCGCCGGGCAATCGGTGACCCTCACCCTCGCCGACGAAGTCGACTGCTCGCGCGGCGATGTGATCTGCGCCGCCAAGGCGCCGGCCGAGGTGGCCGATCAGTTCGAGACCACCATCGTCTGGCTGGCGACCGAACCGATGCTGCCCGGCCGCAGCTATCTGATGAAGATCGGCCCATCGCTGGTCATGACGACCATCACCGAGCTGAAATACAAGACCAACGTCAACACGCTCGAGCATCTCGCCGCCGGCACGCTGGAGCTCAACGAGATCGGCGCCTGCAATCTCAGCCTCGACCGGTCGATCGCCTTCGATCCGTACGCTGATAACCCTGATCTCGGCGGCTTCATCCTGATCGACCGGATGACCAACGCCACGGTCGGCGCCGGCATGATCCGCTTCGCCCTGCGCCGTTCGCAGAATATCCACTGGCAGGCGGTGGACGTCGGCAAAGCCGCGCGGGCCAAGGCCAAGAGCCAGACGCCGCGTGTGCTGTGGTTCACCGGCCTTTCGGGGGCCGGCAAGTCGACCATCGCCAATCTGGTGGAAAAGATGCTGATGGCCCGAGGCCAGCACACCTACCTGCTGGACGGCGACAATGTGCGTCACGGCCTCAATCGGGACCTCGGCTTCACCGACGCCGAGCGGGTAGAGAACATCCGCCGGGTGGCCGAGGTGGCCAAGCTGATGGTCGACGCCGGCCTCATCGTGCTGGTCTCCTTCATCAGTCCGTTCCGCTCGGAGCGGCGCATGGCGCGGGATCTGATGGCCGAAGGCGAATTCCTCGAGGTGTTCGTCGACACGCCCCTGGCCTTGGCCGAGCGGCGCGACGTCAAGGGCCTCTACGCCAAGGCCCGGCGCGGCGAGCTCAAGAACTTCACCGGTATCGATTCGCCCTACGAGCCGCCCGAGATGCCGGAAATCCGCATCGACGCCGCCGCGATGACACCGGAGCAAGCGGCCGATCTGATCGTGGCGGCGCTGGACGCGCCTCGTCCCTAGCGGCGCTACGCCAGGCGCCGGGAGGCCTTATCCGTGTCAGGCAAACCTCGCATCGCCGTCATCCTCGACGAGAACACCAGCGGCGATGGTCGGCGCTATGAAGCGGCCAAAGGCTATTTCAGAGCTATTCGGGACGCGGGAGGACTGCCCTTCGGCGTCCCGTACTTCTCCGAGGTGGTTGACGTCGTGCTGGAGGAGTTCGACGGGGTGCTGTCGACCGGCGGCCGGTTCGCCTATCCGGCGAACTGGTACGTGGAGGCTGAGGGGTCCAAGGCGCCCCCGTCAGAGCGTTTCGACGTCGAGCGAGCGATCATCGAAGGAATCCTGGAGCGATCCAAGCCGATCCTGGGCATCTGCGCCGGCATGCAGATGATCGCGTGCCTGCAAGGTTGCCGCCTCACCCGCGATCTGCGCGAGCGCTATCCCGAGGCGATCGAGCACGACAAGCGGGATTACCTGCACCCGGTGAACATCGAGCCCGGCTCCGCCCTATCGGCGCTCATCGCCGCGCCCCACCTGCTCGTCAACAGCTTCCATTGTGAGGCTGTCGTCCTCGTCAAAAGCCCCGTCACGCCCAGCGCCTATGCGTCGGACGGAGTGATCGAGGCGATCGAAGTCGCGGGCCAGCGGTTCGCGCTCGGGCTGCAATGGCACCAGGAGCTGTTGGCTGAGACGGATCACCCCGGCAATGCGATCTTCGCTGGCTTCATTGAGGCATGCTCCTGAGGTTGATGGCGCGCCGATCCTCCCGGATTTGACGAGGGTCAAAGCGTCCCGCCGCGGCGTTGGTCTTGTGCGGAGGAGCACGGCTCGCTCGTCTCCGCTACTTCCGCTCTTGCAACAGCCAGCCGAAGCACGCGCTGGCCGCAACCGCGCCGACAAGTTGGGCGGCGATGAACGCCGGCGCGGATGAGGGCGCGATCCCGGCGAAGGTGTTGGAGAGCGCCCGGGCGATAGTCACGGCAGGGTTGGCGAACGAGGTCGAGGCCGTGAACCAATAGGCCGACGTGATGTAGAGGCCGACCACGAACGGCGTCGCCGCCGGCCGGAAGCGTATCGAGCCCAGGATCGCCGCGATGAGGCCGAAGGTGGCGACGAACTCCGAAAAGACCTGAGCGGGTCCGTCGCGAAGTTTGGCGGACACCTGCAACAGCGGTTCGGCGAACATGGCGTGAGCGGTCCAAACACCGATCACGCCGCCCACGATCTGGGCGACCACATAAGCGCCGGCGAGGCCCCAGCCGATCTCGCGCCTGAGCGCGAAAACCAGCGTGACCGCCGGATTGAAATGCGCGCCGGAGAGCGGTCCGAAGATGGTGATCAGCACCGCGAGCGCCGCGCCGGTCGAGAGGGTGTTGCCGAGGAGTGCGATGGCGACGTTGCCGCCCGCCAGGCGATCTCCCATGATCCCGGAGCCAATCACCACGGCCAGCAACAGGGCCGTTCCGAGCCCTTCGGCGGCGAGCCGACGCGGCGTCGAAAATGGATGCAGAGGCGGCTCCAGGCTCGCGTCCGCACTGGTTATCCCGTCCGTCACGCTCAAGGCGTTCGGGCCGGCTGATCGGAGGTCTGGCCGATGGCGTCGAGACGACGCTGTAAGGATAGCTTGTCCAAGGCAGCGAGCGGCAGGTTCACGAACAAGCCGATACGGTTGTTGAGGAGCCGGAAGGCCTTGGCGAACGCCAAGCCGATCTCGGCCGGACTGCCCCGAACTGCGGCCGGATCGGGTATGCCCCAATGGGCCGTCATGGGCTGCCCGGGCCATATTGGGCACACCTCGCCGGCGGCGTTGTCACAGACGGTGAACACGAAATCGAGCTTCGGAGCGTCCGACCCCGCGAACTCGTCCCAGGGCTTCGAGCGAAAACCGTCGGTCAGGAAATGCTGACCCTGCAACAGATCGATGGCGTGGGGGTTCACCGTCCCGGTCGGCATGGACCCTGCCGAGTAGGCTTTGAAACGGGCCGCCCCAACGCGATTCATGATCGCTTCGGCCATGATTGAGCGCGCCGAATTGCCGGTGCAAAGAAATAGAACGCTGAGCGGCGGCTTCATGCCGGGGAACCTTCCGGGATTTCGCAACAGGCGCCGCGCATGGCCACATCCGCCAACGGTCCACAGATCTCCGAACGACCCTGGCAGCAGTCCTCCATGAGATAGACCAGCAACTCGCTCATGGCGTCGTAGCCGGCGGCGTAGATGATCGAACGTCCCTCGCGGCGGCTGGTGACCATGCCGGCGTTGGAGAGAATGGTGAGCTGAGCCGAGAGGGTGTTCGGGGTGATCTTCAGCACCCGGGCGATTTCGCCGGCGGCAATGCCGTCGTGTCCGGCTTTCACGAGCAAGCGGAATACCGCCAGCCGTGAGTCCTGCGCCAAGGCTGAAAGGCGTTTGATGGCGACGTCGGATTCCATATTTCCACTATTCTGGAAATGATGGGTGGCGTCAATACGCAGGACCGCTTGGCGCCGCCGCCGAGAGGCAATCTAACCCGGCATCAGCTCCAGACGCCGGGCCGCGGCCATGTCGACGTAGAGTTGCAGGATTTCGGTCTGCAGCGCCTTGTCGCGCCGCGCCTCCGCCGCTTCGTGCAGGGTGACCAGGCGGCGGCGCAGCCGAGCATTGGCCGCGTCGAGCGCGCGCCAGGAGAGATCGGCAGTGGCTTCGGCCTCCTCGCCAGTTCTAGTCAGCAGCGCCGCGATCGCCTGGTTCTCCCACACGCGCGTGGCGACGCCTTTTTCCGCCTCCTGGGCGGCGAGTGTCGCGAGCATGGCCAGCAGCCCGGCGCGCCCGGCCAGGTAGTCCAACCCCGCTTCGGGCGGCAGCGGCGTCGTCAGGCCGACCGCCTGGCCGATCAGGATATCGGGCAGAGCAGGTGTCATAGCGGCCCCAATGCGGCGAGATGTTCGGCCAGGATCTCGTCCTGTCTGCGGGCGGTGTACCAGCCTGAAAACGCCAGGATCGGCTCGGCGAAGCCGCCGTCGCGCCATTCCTTGGCCGCGGAAGTCCAGATGGCCTGGCCCTTCACCGAGGCGAACAGCGACCACCAAGCGAGCGCCGCCTCGTCGATGGCGAGACCGCTCGATCGCCGCCAGATGGCGAGCGCCGCCTCGCGCGGCGCCATGCCCGAGATCCGCCCATCGCCGGGCGTCGACCACAGAGGGTCCATGGCCCAGGCCAGGTCTTCCAGCGGATCGCCGAGGTGCGCCATCTCCCAGTCGAGGAGGGCGATGATGCGGCCGCCGCCATCGTGCAGGAAATTGCCGATCCGGTAGTCCCCGTGAACGACGCTGACGCGCGTAGCCGGCGGCGGTGGCGCATGGCGCAGGCGACGGATGGCGGCGCGCACGATGGGCTGCGGATGCAGCTCGTCCTCGTCGATCACGCCGGCCCAGTAGTCGAGTTCGCGTCGCCAGCAGTCGGCGCGGTCCGGCGGTGTCTGAACGGCGAGCAGGGGAAGACCCTCGACGGGTTCGCCGGCAATACGGCCCATGATTGAGAAGAACTGCTCGCCCACGGTGGCGGCGTGCGGTCCGAAGGGATCGGGCGCGAACGGGCTGGCCGCCGCCCCGCCATCCACCCGCCGCATGATGAAGAACGGGCGTTGGAGTTCCGCCCCCTCCTCTTCCAGGACCACGGCTTCGGGCGCCGCGACGTCCTTGCCCGCGAACGAGCGAATGGCCAGGAATTCGGCCCGCCGATCGGTCTCGATGAGGCTGCCGGGGGGATCGCGGCGCAGGATAAACCCCTCCCGGCCCGCGTCGGTCACTGCCTCATAGCGATAGGTCTCGCGGCTCGCGCCGCCGGAAATGCGCGCCAAGCCCTCCACCTGCGTCGGCTGGCCTGAGGTGCGGCTGAGGTAGGCAGCGAGGCGTTCGGCCAGTGTCATACGGCGCCTGTCATTTCGCGAAATCGAGCACGTCTTTGAAGCCGGACGGCGCGTGCGGTCCGATCACCAGCTGTTCGAGCACACCGCGGCCGGTTTCGGTCTCGCCCCGGCCGTTGCTCCAGACGACTTTGGAGACCGCCTGAATGTGCAGATGGTGCGGCAGGCGCGGGTCGATGTCGGCGAGCTTGGCGTCCTCGCGCTCGACGGCCAGTTCGCCGTGAGCCAGGCCATGGCCCCATTTCGGATGACCGTAGCCGAGGCCGAGCATGAAGAACTCGAACCGCGGTTCGAAGACCACCTGGGAGCGGCCATCGGGATCGTCCCACGACACGACAGCCGTCCGAGCGTGCCGCGTGCCGGCTTTCCAATCGATGGTGATGGACGCGGCATCGATCTCGAACAGCGCCTCTGGTCCAGCGCCGTCCGGCGCCCAGACCGCGCGCCGGTTCCACGGCTTGCCGGCGCCGTCTTCATTGCTGTGGAAAAAGAACCCGCCGCTCGGGAAATTGCACGGCGACCAAATCCAGTAAAACTGCGGCGCTTCCGGCGGGATCGTCACCTGGGCATCGCGCATGCCGATCGGCCGCACACCCCAGGAGCGGTCGCGCGTACCAATCCATCCGTCTACGGATGATTTCTTGCCATCGACTTCGACCCACCCGGTATAGCGGCCATTCTGGGTGAGACGAGTGTAGTCCATGAAGGCGCGCGGACCCTGCCGGCGGATGAAGCGCGGCTCCTCGATCGGGAACGAGCGTCCCTCGAAGAGGATGTCGGCGGCCAGACCCTGGCCCGGCGCCTCGACGATCAGGCGCAGGCGCCGGAGTGGCTCGACGACCTCGATCCGGATCGGCCCGACGCTGAGGTCCATGCGCTCCATGTTGAGCCAGCGGCTGGCGTGCAGCGCCGTCTGGACCCCGTCGCGGATGACGCAGAAGCTGGCGTCGGCAATGTTGAGGTGCGGATAGACGCCGAACGCGGCGGAGAAGAAGTCATCCCCCTCGGCGGCGTCATAGCCATTGAAGAAATAGCGATCGTAGAAATTCCGGTCGGTGCCGGAATAGGCGACGGGTTCGCTCGTCTGGTGAATCGGGAAATCGTCGCCCTTGGTCAGCGCCACCGCCGTCTCCTCAGCCTCGAGGCTTTGCCGCCCGTCGCCGAGACTCTAAGGTCCGCCCGTTCGCCGTGGCAACCGTGACGGAAGGTCAAGATGACGAGCTGGGGCCGGATTTTCCCTGTCGCGGCGGCGCTGTGCGGGCTCTCGTCGGTGATCGCCGGCGCCTACGCCGACCACGGTCTCGCCGACGCCACCGCGCGGGACTGGATGAAGATCGGGGCGACCTACGACATGGACCACGCCCTGGCGGTTTTCGCCGCCGTGTTCGTGGCCCAGAGGGGCGGGCGGCGCGGCCTGGTCGCCGCGGCCCTGTTCCTGGCCGGCGCCCTGCTGTTCAGCGGTTCGCTCTACGCGGCCGCGCTCGGCGCGCCTCGGGCAGTATTGATGGCGACGCCGGTCGGCGGCCTGACGCTGATGGCCGGCTGGCTCGCCCTGGCCTGGGCTTGCTTGGGCCTCGGGAAGACGACCTAAGATTCCGATCCGAACAGGAGACTTAAGATGTCTACGCCGCAGATGCCGCCCGCCAAGTTCGCCGACGTCAACGGCGTCAGGCTCGCCTACCACGAAGCCGGGCCCGGCACGGGCGTCCCGATCATCCTCTGCCACGGCTTTCCCGAACTCGCCTACTCCTGGCGCCACCAGATCAAGGCCCTTGGCGAGGCCGGCCGCTGGGTCGTGGCGCCGGACCAGCGCGGCTATGGGGCCAGCGCCGCGCCCGCCACGGTCGAGGCCTACGACATGGCCCATCTGACCGATGACCTGGCCGCGCTGCTGGACCACCTCGGCGTCGACAAGGCGATTTTCTGCGGCCACGACTGGGGCGGCGCCGTGGTCTGGCAAATGCCCCTGCGGCATCCAAACCGTGTCGCCGGCGTCATCGGCCTCAACACGCCGTTCATGCCGCGCGCGCCGGCCGACCCGATCGAGATCATGCGCCAACGCCTCGGCGAAGAGATGTACATGGTGCATTTCCAGAAACCGGGCGAGGCGGATGCGGTCCTCGCCGCCGACGTCGGCAAGACCATGAGCTTCTTCCTGCGCCGGCCGATCCCCGGCGCGCCGGCGGCCAGCGGCGGCCTCGCCACTGACGCCGAGCGCCCCGCGGGGACGTCGGCCTTCGCCCTGGTCAAGATGCTCGAAGCCTACGACCCGACCTTCGATCCGCGTCCGACGTTCCTCACCGACGAAGAGATGGCCTTCTTCGTCGACACGTTCCGGCGCACCGGCTTTACCGGCGGCATCAACTGGTACCGCAACATCAGCCGCAACTGGCGGGCGTCGGAGGGCGCCCTCGAGCGCGTGGAGGTCCCCTCATTGATGGTCATGGCCGAGAAGGACGCCGTCCTGCCTCCGTCGGCCGCCAACGGCATGGAGGCCTTCGTGACCGACCTCGAGAAGGTCCTGATCGAAGATAGCGGCCACTGGACGCAGCAGGAGCAGCCGGACGCCGTCAATCGCGTCATCCTCGACTGGCTGGACAGGCGCTTCCCGCGCTAGAAGCCTTCGATGGACCGCACGCCCCAGACCGCATTGCCGATGTCGTCCGCCGGACGGCGCGGCCTCTACGTCGAGACCGAGCCGTTCAATTCCGGCTGGATGACCGCCAGCCGCCACGAAATCTATTACGAGGAATGCGGCGTCGCGGGCGGCAAGCCGGCGGTGGTGCTGCACGGCGGGCCCGGCGGGGCGATCAATCCGACCATGCGCCGCTTCTTCGATCCGGCCCGCTGGCGAATGGTTCTGTTCGACCAGCGCGGCTGCGGCCGCAGCCGGCCGGGCGCCAGCCTCGAGGACAACACCACCTGGGATCTGGTGGACGATATCGAGCGCCTGCGGCAGCGCGTCGGCGTCGAACGCTGGACGGTGTTCGGCGGTTCCTGGGGATCGACCCTGGCGCTCGCTTACGCCATCCGCCATCCCGAGCGGGTCGAGGCGTTGATCCTGCGCGGGATCTTCCTGCTCACCCAGCGCGAGCTCGACTGGTTTTACCAGGACGGGGCCTCGATGATGTTCCCCGACGCCTGGGAGCGGTTCGTCGCGCCGATCCCGCCCGCCGAGCGCGGCGATATGATCGGCGCCTATTATCGCCGCCTGACAGGGTCGGACCGGCGGGCGCGCGAGGCGGCGGCCGCGGCCTGGAGCCAGTGGGAGGGCGACACCCTGTCCCTGCGCGGCCCGCAGGCGCGGCCGTCAAAGTTTAACGAGGTCGACTTCGCCGTCGCCTTTGCGCGCATCGAGAGCCACTTCTTCGTCAACCGCGGCTTCTTCCCCGAAGACGGTTGGATTCTGAAGAACATCGCCCCGGTCCGCGACATCCCCGGCTGGATCGTCCAAGGCCGGTTCGATGTGGTCACGCCCATGGAAAGCGCCTGGACCCTGAAGCGCGCGTGGCCGGAGGCGCGGTTCGATGTGATCTGGGACGCCGGCCACGCCTCGACCGAACCCGGTATCGTCGACGCCCTGGTGCGCGCCACCGACCAGGCGCTGGCGATCTAAAGCAGCGCCCCGCGCCCGCTGGTGACTTCCGAATAGCGGTGGACGCGCACCGCCTGGACCAGCGCGAAGCCGGCCATCATGGTCATCATCACCGTGCCGCCATACGACAGCAGCGGCATCGGCACGCCCACGACCGGCGCGAGGCCCATGACCATGGCGCCATTGATCATCACGCACAGCGAGAAGGTCACGATCACCCCTGAAGCGGCGAGGCGGCCGAAGTGGCTGTGGGCGACCGAGGCGATTCTGAGGCCGATGACGATCACCGCCGCGTAGAGCAACAACACGCTGGCGCAGCCCACGAAGCCGAACTCTTCGGCCAGCGACGAGAACATGAAATCGGTGGATTTCTCCGGCAGGAAGTTGAGCTGGGCCTGGCTGCCGAAGCCGAAACCCTTGCCGAGCAGGCCGCCGGAGCCGAGGGCGATCTTGGACTGGATGATGTGGTAACCGGCGCCGGAGCGGTCCGCCTCGGGGTGGAGGAAGGTCAGGAGCCGGGCGCGCTGATAGCCCTTGAGCACGAACATCACCGCCAGCGGCACGACCGCGGTCAGCCCCACCAGGCCCACGCCGACCAGGCGCAGGCTGAGGCCGGCCAGGATCATCATGATCCCGCCGGTGCCGGCGATCAGGATGGCCGTCCCGAGGTCCGGCTGATGGGCGACGACCGCCGCCGGAACGAGGATCAAGGCCGCGGGGATCAATAGCCACCACGACAGGCCGGCGTAGCGGCCCGGCAGGCTGTGATAGAAGCGGGCCAGGGCCATCACCAGGCCGATCTTGATGATCTCGGACGGCTGAATGTGGATCGGCCCCAGATCCAGCCAGCGTTGCGCGCCCATGCGCGTGTGGCCGACCGCCGCCGCGGCCAGCAACAACAGCAGGCCGAAGGCGTAGACCGGATAGGCGAGCGCGAACCACACTCGCAGATCGGTCACCGCCAAGACGATCATGGCCAGGAAGCAGACGACGAAGAGGCCGGCGTGCCGATCCGCCCACGGGCTCCAGGAACCGCCGGCGATGGAATAGAGCATCAGAGTGCCGACCGCCGCGATCGCGGCCAGCAGGGCGGCCAGCAGCCAGTCGATCTCGCCGAGCTTGACCGCGACGCGCTCGCGTTCGCCCGGCCGGGTGATGGCGCTGTCGGTCATGTCGCCGACGGATCCGCCGGGGTCGGCGCCGGCGCGCCCGGCGGAGGCAAGGGCTCGACGATGCGGGCGCGCACTTCCGGGTCCTTCAACAGGGCGACGCGCATGAGTTCGGCGGCCTTGGGGGCGGCCGCCTCGGCCCCGAAGCCGCCGTGTTCGACCAGCACGCTCATGGCGTAGCGCGGGTCGTCATAGGGCGCGAAGGCGATGAACCAGGCGTGATCGCGCAGGTTCCACGCCCCCTGCGCGCCATGGGCGCCACGGCCGCCGCCATAGCTGTGGGTCTGGGCGGTGCCCGTCTTGCCGGCGAGCTTGATGGGGCCGAGGCCCAGCTGCACATATTTGAATGCCGTGCCGCCGGTGTCGTTGGCGACACTGGCCATGGCCTCGCGCACGAAGTTGAGGTGCGCACGGTCGACCGGCAGATCGGGAACCGCCGCCCCCGACGGCTGGACGACGTCGCCGATCGAGTGGATGAGCCGGGGATTGATCGCCTTCTGGGCGTTGGCCAGGCGCGAAACCATCACCGCCAGCTGCAGGGCGTTCACGGACACATAGCCCTGGCCGATGCCCATGCTGGGCGTCTCGCCGGCGTGCCAGACCGGATCGCGAGGAAAATTGCGGCGCTTGTAGGCGCTGTCGGGCACCAGGCCCGGCTTCTGGCCCGGAATGCCGAGGTCGTCGAAGGTCGAGCCCAGGCCGAAGCGGCGGGCCATGGCCGCGATTCGGTCGGGTCCCACCGAAAGCGCCGTCTGGTAGAAGAAGATGTCGCACGACGACTTGATGGCGTTGTGCATGTCCTGCACGCCGTGGGCCGCGTCGCAGCTCCACATCCGGCCGCCCCAGAACCAGTGCTTGTTGCACACGTAGGTGCGGTGCGGATCGACGCCGGCGTCCAGCGCGGCGAGCGCCACCATGGTCTTGAACGTCGATCCCGGCGGATAGGTGGCCGTCAGCGCCTTGTTGAAAAGCGGCTTGCGGTCGTACTCCGACAGCGCCTTGTATTCCGGACCGGTCAGGCCCTTCACGAACCGGTTGGCGTCGAAGCTCGGCGCGGAGGCCAAACACAGCACGTCACCCGTCCGGCAGTCCATCATCACCGCCGCGCCGCTGTCGTCGCCGAATATCTCAATGGCGCGGTTCTGGATGTCGGCGTCGAGCGTCAGGCGGATCGGCGAGCCAGCCGTGGAGGGGATGTCGCCGTCGGGGTCGTCGCGCACCACCCGGCCCTTGACGTCGACCTCGACCTTCTTGGCGCCGGCCTTGCCGCGCAGGTCGAGATCATACGATTTTTCGACGCCTTGCCGGCCGATGCGGAAGCCAGGGTTCAGCAGGATTGGATCGGCGTTGGGGCCAGTCTTGGCGATATCCCTGGCGTTGACCCTGGCCACATAGCCGACGACATGCGTGAAGGCCCCGCCGAAGGGATAGACCCTGACCTCGCCCATATCGGCGGTGACACCCGGCAGCTCCGGCGCGCGCACATTGACGCGCGAGAACTCCTCCCACGTCATGTCCTCGACCACCGCCACCGGCGCGCGGCGCGGGGCGTTGGCGATATCGATCGCCAGACGCGCGCGGCGGGCGTCGTCCATCGGCACCAGTTCGGCGAGCGCGGCCAGGGTCTTGTCGATGTCGACGTTCTCGTCGGTGGCCATCAGCAGGCGAAAGGCCGGGCGATTGGACGCCAACACCACGCCATTGCGGTCGAGGATCAGGCCGCGCGGCGGCGGGGTGAGGCGGAATTCGAATTCGTTGTGCTCGGAAAGCAGCTTGTAACGGTCGGCTTCCAGGATCTGCAGGTCGGCGAGCCTGGCGGCCAGCGCCACCAGGCCGACAGCCGTCACGCCGCCGAGCAGGAACGCGCGGCGGTGGAATGTCGCCTGCCGCTCGTTGACCTCGTCGAAATGAAACGCCGGTTCAAACATCTAGAAACGCATATCCGGCGCTTCATAGCGCTCGATGAGCATCCAGGCGAAGGGAAACAGGGCCACGGTGACGGCGAACTGCAGCGCGACACCCAACAGGCTCGGCGCGTGGCCGGCGCGCAGGCTGACCAGGATCAATCCAGTGAGCATGGCCGCGGCGCAGGCCGCGGCGTAGGCGACCCACAGCGCCCAGACGTCCTGGCCCGCAAGGATGCGGCGCGAGAAGAACACCACCGCGTAGGCGGTCATCAGGCAGACCGCCCACAGTCCCAACGGGGCGCCCCACAAAAGGTCGAGCGCCAGGCCCAGCACGACGAGCGCGACGGGCGGCAGGACGGACGGGCGCGCCATCGCCCAGGCGAAGGCGGGCGCCAACGCGAACACCGGTTCGGGGAGCTGAAAACCTTCGACGCGCAGCGGAACCGCAAGGACGAACGAGGCCGCGAAGGCGGCGGCGGCGGGGGCGAGAATCCACATCGCCGGAGAAACCGGCCGCGCCCGGCGGGCGATCATGGCTTGGCCGCCTGAGCAGATCCTGCCGAGGGCGTCCCGATCTTGGCGCTTCCGGGGGCTGGTGGGGCCGTGGCCGACGGGGCGTCTGGGACATCCGTCGCCGCGCCGGGCAGCTGGCTGGGCGTCAGGTCCGCCGGGCCGGCCACCTGCGAGAAGTCCTTGAACAGCAGGATGCGCACGAAGTCGATCGGTTCGGCGTCGGAATCGAGCGCCACCCGCCAGGCGCCGTCCAAACCCTTGACCACCGTTCCCACCGGCAGCCCGCGCGGCACCACGCCACCGTCGCCGGAGGTCAGCACCCGGTCACCCACCTGCAGGGCGTCGTGCGTCCGCAGATAGGCGAGCTGCGGGTCCGAGCCGCCGTCGCCCGTGAGAATGGCTCGGCCGTTGGTGCGCGCGATCATCACCGGCGTGCGGCTTTCGACATCGGTGAGCAGCATGATGCGGCTGACATGGGCGCTGACGCCGACGACTCGCCCCACGAGCCCATGGTCGCCCAGCACCGGATTGCCTTCGACGACGCCCTCGGTCGACCCGGCGTCGGCCAGGCGGCTGTTGGAAAACGGCCCACGCGCATCGAGCACCGTCTCGGCCGTCACCATTGGCAGGGGCGGCACCGTGCGCAGCCCCAGCAGCGCCCGAAGACGGGCGTTTTCCTGGCGCAGCGCCAGGGTTTCGTCGCGCCATGAAAGCGCGGCGGCGAGGTCGGCGCGCAGTTCGCGGTTCTGGGAGCCGGCCATGAAATAGGCCTGGACGGCGCCGAAGCCGTCGCCCGCCACGCGCACCGGCGCGGCGAGCACGCCGCTGGCCGAAGCGGTGAGACCGTCCGCCGCGCCGCGCAGCTGGCCGACCGAGCCCGGACGAGATCCCCCGGTGACGAACAGCGCCAGAGCGGAGATGAGGGCGACGACGAGAACGCCGGCCGCGACCCAGACAATGGGCGCTTTGATTTCGCCGAGGGGCCCGTCGCGAAGGGACACGTGGAGGCGACTCCTAAAAACCCCCGACTATCCTCCTAGAACAGGCTGGATTCGAGGAGTCCCTTCATCCATTGCGGATGTTCCAGCACCTTGCCCACGCCGAGTGCGACGCAGGTCAGCGGATCGTCGGCCACGGTGACCGGCAGCCCAGTGGCGTCGGCGATCTCCAGGTCGATGCCCCGCAGCAGCGCGCCGCCGCCGGTGAGCATGATGCCCTTGTCGGCGATGTCCGCGGCGAGTTCCGGCGGCGTCGCTTCCAGCGCCACCTTGACCGCTTCGATGATCTGCGACGCCGGTTCGGCGACCGCATCGGCGGCCTGCTTTTCGGTCACCCGCACTTCGCGCGGGACGCCTTGCATCAGGTCGCGACCCTTGACGTCGATGGAGATGCCGACACCGTCCTCCGGTGCGCGCGCCGTGCCGATCTCCTTCTTGATCCGCTCGGCGGTGGTCTCGCCGATGAGAAGGTTATGGTGGCGGCGCATATAGCTGATGATCGCCTCGTCCATCTTGTCGCCACCCACCCGCACGCTGCGCGAATAGACGATGCCCGAGAGCGAGAGGACGGCGACTTCGGTGGTGCCGCCGCCGATGTCCACCACCATCGAGCCGGTCGGCTCGTGGATCGGCAGGCCCGCGCCGATGGCCGCGGCCATGGGCTCGTACATCAGGCCGACGCGGCGCGCCGAGGCGTTGAGACAGGAATCGTTGATGGCGCGGCGCTCCACCGCCGTAGCGCCCGAAGGGACGCACACGATCACCTTGGGGTTCACGAAGCCCTTGCGATTGTGGACCTTGCGGATGAAGTGCTTGATCATCTCCTCGGCGACTTCGAAGTCGGCGATGACCCCGTCGCGCATCGGCCGGATGGCCTCCATGTGTCCGGGCGTGCGCCCGAGCATCATCTTGGCCTCGGCGCCGACAGCGTAAACCGTCTTGCGGCCGCCGACCGTGCGCAACGCCACCACCGAAGGCTCGTTCAACACGATGCCGCGGCCCTTCATGTAGACGAGAGTATTGGCGGTGCCGAGGTCGATGGCGATGTCGCTGGAGATGGCGCCGAACAGGTTTGAGAACATTCAGGACTCGGATCGAAGGCTTGAGGGGGCTGGGTGAAGATGCGGGCCAGATCGCGGACGCGCGCAAGCACGCTCCCACCGCCAGGCCCTCAAAGGTTAAGCGCGTCCTCTGCCCTGGCCATCACCCGAATTCAAGGCCCTAATCGCGCCCGACCCGCCTTTCAGGCGAGCGCCGCCAGGCCGACGCCGACGAGGCTGAGGCCGCGCCACCTCGCGCTGTTCGGGTGGTCGCCGGATCGCTGCGTGCGCTTCAGAACCCCCGGGCGGTCACCGGCGCCGGCGCGCTCTTTTCCTTGCGCACGAAGAGGTTGTTGAGCGCGTTGACATAGGCCATGGCGCTGGCGGTGAGGGTGTCGGTGTCGGCCGAGGCGCCGGTGGCGATGCGCCCGTCCTCTTCCAGGCGCACGGAGACCTGGGCCTGGGCGTCGGTGCCTTCGGTGACGGCGTGGACCTGGAACAGGCGCAGCTCCGCGGCGTGCGGCACGATCTCGCGGATGGCGTTGAACACCGCGTCCACCGGGCCGTCGCCGGTGGCCACCGCGGATTTCTCCGCGCCGTCGAACACCAAGGTCAAAGCCGCTTCCTGTGGCCCCTCGGTGCCGGCGATCACCCGCAAGGACTTGACCTGGATGCGGTCGGCGCCGCGCGAGAGGGCGCCGTCGACCAGGGCGATGATGTCGTCGTCGAACACGTGCTTTTTCTTGTCGGCCAGATCCTTGAACCGCCCGAACGCTTCGTTGAGCGCGTTCTGGCCGAGATCGTAGCCCAACGCCTTCAGCTTTTCGCGGAACGCATGCCGACCTGAGTGCTTGCCCATGACCAGGTTGGAGCCCCCCTGCCCCACGTCCTCCGGCCGCATGATCTCGTAGGTTTCGGCGTTCTTGAGCATGCCGTCCTGGTGGATGCCGCTCTCGTGGGCGAAGGCGTTCTTGCCGACGATGGCTTTGTTGAACTGCACCGGAAAACCGGTGATCGCCGAGACATAGCGGCTGGCGCGGGTGATGTGTTCGGTCCGCACCCGCGTGGCGTACGGCAGATGATCGCCGCGCACCTTCAGCGCCATGACGATCTCTTCGAGAGCGGCGTTGCCGGCCCGCTCGCCGATGCCGTTGATCGCCACCTCGACCTGGCGCGCGCCGGCCTGAACGCCGGCCAGACTGTTGGCAACCGCCAAACCCAGGTCGTTGTGACAGTGGGTGGAGAAGATCACGCCATCCGCGCCAGGCACGGTCTCGATCAGATCGCGGAAAATCTCGGCGTATTCGCTGGGATAGGAATAGCCGACGGTGTCGGGGATGTTGATGGTGGTCGCGCCGGCGCGGATCGCCGCCTCGACGCAACGGCGCAGCACGTCGCGCTCGGTGCGCGTGGCGTCCTGAGCCGACCACTCCACGTCGTCGCAGAGGTTGCGCGCGTGGCTGACCGAGCTCGTCACCAGATCGACAACCTCCTCGGGGCTCACCCGCAGGATGTGGTCGCGGTGCTGGGGACTGGTGGAAAGGAAGGTGTGGATCCGTCCGCGTCGCGCCGACCTGATCGCCTCGGCGCAACGGTCGATATCGACCACCGCGGCCCGCGCCAGGCCGCAGACGGTGCTCTCGGTGACGATCTCGGAAATGCGCCGCACGGCGTCGAAGTCGCCATTGGAGGCGATGGGAAATCCGGCCTCGATGACGTCGACGCCCATCTCCTCCAGGATCTTGGCCAGCTCGAGCTTTTCCTCGATGGCCATGGAGGCGCCGGGCGACTGCTCGCCGTCGCGCATGGTGGTGTCGAAGACGATGACGTGGGCGCGCGCCGATGAGGTGGCGGGCTCATGGGATTCGGACATGGGAGACTTCTCTGTGCGGGATGGAGCCGGTGGGGTGAAGCGGTTCCCCCTGAACGCCCAGCCCGCGAAGCCTTACGCGAGTCCGGTCGGCGCCCAGGGGCGGCTAAGCCCGAGGAGAAGGAGGAATTGCTGGCCGGAACGGACGCAAGGCATGGGCGACCGCCTACAGCATGCGCCGTCCGCGCGCAATATCCGTGCTGTCACAGGGTTGAAAAAGTCGCGCTGGGGGCAAAATATTGCCGTTCAGCGCTTGAGCCAGCGCCGCGCCGCCAAGCCAGCCAGTCCCCAGATGGCCAGCGCGACGCCCAGCCAGACGAACGTCCAGCCGCCGCCCGCCATGATCGAATGGCCGGCGAAGGCGATCACGGCGATCTTGGGCAGGATGCCGATCCCCGTGCCGAGCGCGAACGCGGTCCACGACATCGAAGTCACGCCGCCGGCCATGTTGACCAGCAGAAACGGGGCGAACGGCACGAGGCGCACGACCAGGCTGGCCACGAAGCCGTTGCGGCCGACCAGCTCCGTGAACCGTCGCGCCGCCGACCAGTCTCCCACCAGCCGCGCGCCGAAGGCCCGGCCAATCCCGAACCCCACCAGCGCCGAGACCAGCGTTCCGGCCCAGCTGTAGAGGAAGCCATCGCGCGGCCCGAAGGCCAGCACCGCGCCGGCGATCAACGCCACCTGCGGTACGCCGAGGAATGCCAGGACCGCGAAAATCGCCGCCGTCGCCGGCAGCGCCCACGGCCCATGGGCCAGGGCCAGCCAGCGCCTCGCCGCCGCTGGTCCGGAAATCCCCAGCAGCGGCAGGCCGAACAGGAAGGCCACGCCCAGGCCGCCAAACAGCACGAACGCCAGCACCGCCCGTCGCAGGGTCGCAAGGCGCGCCGGCGCCAGCCCGGTCATCTCACCACGCCAGTTCGGCATGCGACCCCAGGCGCACGAGGCGCAGCGTTTCGCCATCCGGCTTTTGATAGATCAGCACCAGATCGGGTCGAACGTGGCAATCCCGATGGTCCCGCCACTCGCCCGCCAAGGCATGATCGACGTGGCGGGTTTCAAGCGCTTCGTCGTTCGCCAGTTTCTCCACGACCGGGAACAGGCAGGCGTCGAGCGCGGCGCGGTATCTCCCCTTCTTCTCTCGCCTGTAGTCGCGCTTGAACTGGCCCGTCCACTCAATCGTCCGCATTCAAGGCGTCCACCAGCGCCTCGATGCCGTGGGCCTTGGGCAGGCCGCCCCGGCGCGCTTCCTTCATCGCCGCGATCGTCGTGGCGTTGGGCGTCAGCGGCTCGAACGGCAACGCCTTCTCGCGCGCGACACGGATGAGCATCAGGCGTACGGCGTCCGATACGGTAAGCCCCATCGCCGCCAGCACGGCGGCGGCCTCCTCCTTTACGACTCCGTCGATCCGGGTCTGGACAAGTGCATTGGCGGCCATGTTGAATTCCTTTTGCATGACATTGTAATTCATCAAGCTGGAAGCGGCAACATGCGCCCACGACGCCCGCCAGGGGGCCGGGCCGCAAGCTGGCGCATTGCGCTCCTGCCCCTTCGGTCCTACAGAGCGGCGCGCCCGAAACCCGCGAGTCGAGGTCGATGTTCGTCGAATCCGCCAGCCTGCGCCGCGTCAAGCCGTCGGCCACCGCCGCCGCCAGCACCAGGGCGCGCGCGCTGCGCGCCAGCGGCCGCGACATCATCTCCCTCGACGCCGGCGAGCCGGATTTCGATACGCCGGACAACATCAAGGAAGCGGCGATCCGCGCCATCCGCGAGGGCAAGACCAAATACACTGACGTCGACGGCATTCCGGAGCTGAAGGCGGCGATCTGCGCCAAGTTCAAGCGCGAGAATCGCCTTTCCTACACGCCGGCCCAGATCAACGTCTCGCCCGGCGGCAAGCCGGTGATCTTCAACGCCATGATGGCCAGCCTGGAGCCGGGCGACGAGGTCGTCATCGCCGCCCCCTATTGGGTGAGCTATCCCGACATGGTGCTGATCGCCGGCGGCGCGCCGGTGTTCGTGGCCACCACCGCCGAGAACGGCTTCAAGGTGAAGCCCGCCGACCTCGAGGCGGCGATCGGCGAGCGCACGCGCTGGCTGATTCTCAACTCGCCTTCCAACCCCTCCGGCGCCGCCTATACCGAAGCTGAGCTCAAGGGTCTGGCCGAGGTGTTGCTCCGCCATCCGCGGGTGTGGATCCTGACCGACGACATGTACGAGCACCTGGTGTTCGGCGACTTCGCCTTCCGCACCATCGCCGAGGTCGAGCCAGCACTCCACGACCGCACACTGACCATGAACGGCGTCTCCAAGGCCTACGCCATGACTGGCTGGCGCATCGGCTACGCCGGCGGTCCGGCGCCGCTGATCGCCGCCATGCGCAAGGTGATGAGCCAGTCGACCTCCAACCCGGCGTCGATTTCGCAATGGGCGGCCGTGGAGGCGCTCAACGGACCCCAGGATTTCATCAAGCCCAATGCGGCGATGTTCGAGGAGCGCCGCGATCTCGTGGTCTCGATGCTCAACCAGGCGCAGGGCCTGGCGTGCCCGACGCCGGAAGGCGCCTTCTATGTCTTCCCTTCGTGCCAGGGGCTGATCGGCAAGACCGCGCCGACGGGAAAGGTCATCGCCAGCGACGGCGATTTCGCCGACGCACTGTTGGACGCGGAAGGCGTGTCGGTGGTGTTCGGCGAGGCCTTCGGACTCTCCCCGTTCTTCCGCATCAGCTACGCGACGTCGACCGAACTACTCGAGGAAGCCTGCACGCGCATCCAGCGCTTCTGCGGCCAGGTGCGCTAAGGGACAGAATCTCACGCTTGGTTCCCAGCCCCGAAGCGCCTTCTGGTTCGCCGCGGAGCGTCACGGGCCTGCCTGAAAGCGAACGTTGGAATGTCCGCCACAGATGGGGAGCGAACGTTGCCGGACGGTCTCCAATCTCGATTTTCGGACGGCGCAGCGCCACACTGTAGCGACAACGCTCGAATCTTAGAGATAGCTATGCGTCAATTCGCTTCATTACGGGAATCGCAACGTCCCGCCGGAGGAATGGATGTATCCAGAGAGCCATATCTGGTTAGCTATATCTTCTACTTTATTTACCATCGCTGCGTATGTTGGGTTGGTAATTAACAAGACAATACGCAGACAGGATTATGTGCTGCTTATTCCAATTAATATTGCTGTGACGGTATTCGGTAGTATATTTTTTTGGTCTGACGAAACACATCGCGGAACCCCTCTGGACGCGTATCCAACGGCAGCCGTCGTGAGCGGAATATTCTGCATGGCGATCTTCATCTTCGTCTGCGCCAATCATTTGCGAGAGCGGCGGCGGCGAAGGAAGCTTGGGAATAAAGGGTCTTGAAGGGGTTTTGGTAGCCACAGACAGGCAGACGGGAACGTCCGCCTAGGGTCGACAGCGGACGCCGCGTCCACGCCGTTAAGCGGACCTTCTCGCTATCGGCTCGGGGTGGGGAGCGGAGGTTGTGTCCGACCGACGCCGGTTACAATTCGAACCACTTGCCGGATGGCGACTGCGGGCATTGAGGACTGGGCCGTCCTGACTTGCATTGTCTCGGCCAACCGGGCCAGGGGGCAGGGACGCGCGGTTAGCGATGACCTCAGACTCCACCTCGGCGGCCTTACCTTGGGCAATAACGAGGGAGTGAGCCATCACGTCCGCTAGGGTAAGGCCGACGGTTTGTTGGCCATCGGTAGTCAGGTCGGGCTCCGCATCGTCGATATCGATGCCACCGATGCGCCGACCGTGCGGCATCGTTCAGATCGCGAGGTCCAGGAGCCCGCCTTCACCGAAGAAGAAATGCGGGAGATGCGATACCGGGACTACTTGGAACTGAAGAAGGAGTTCGAGCCCGACAGCACTGGTTAGCCGCGATCTGATTTCCGCCTTGGGTCGAGAGCGGCCGCCGCCGCAATTCCTGAGAGCAGGCGTTCGAGTAGTCCCCGGAGGCGCCTCACTTTGCCGGCGCGGACGCCTCGGGTATCGTCAGTAGATGGACCAGATCATCAATCTCAATCGCGCCCGCAAGACGCGGGAAAAGGCGGCGGCCGCCAGAACTGCTGAAGCCAACCGCGCGCGCCACGGCCGGACGCGGGCGGAAAAGGAAGCCGCCCAGCGTGAACGCGACCGAGCGGCGCGCGCCCTCGATCAGGCGCGACGGGAGGATTCGTGACGTTAAGCACCTTACCCGCGGCGCTCCTGGTCGCCGCTCTGCTGGCCGGCGGCGGCGTTCGCGCCGATGAGACCTCCGGGGCTCGAGCCTTCGTCGCTGGTCTCTACGCCCACTATCCGCTCGACAATCACAAGCCGATGTTCGAACCACTCGGCAAGGATGCGACCTCTGTGTTCGACGCTTCGTTGCTTCATCTGATTCGCGAGGACAGCCGCCTTGCGGGAGGCGAAGTCGGCGCGCTCGATAGCGATCCGATATGCGTCTGCCAGGACGATGGCGGCATGATCTCCCAAGTCATTAGCGTCAGCACCGATGGTCCGAGGCGCGCCAAGGCGGCGGTCGTTCTCCGCTTTTCGGCCGCCTCACCTCCAGACATTGTTGGGGTCACGCTCGATCTCGTCGAGGTGGCCGGCCATTGGCGCATTCACGACATTCACACCAAGGACACGCCGAGCCTGCGGGCGTTCCTGGCCCAGTCGAACCAGGAGCAGATCAAGGCGAACCAGGCGCGGAAGCGGTGACCCGGCCTTCGGGCCAATTGAAACGCTCGGTGAGCCTCGCCGGTCACGCCACCTCGCTGGCGCTGGAGCCGGAGTTCTGGGCGGTGCTGGAGGTCATGGCCCAAACCCGCGGCGCGAGCCTCACTGGTCTCATCCAGGCGATCGACGCGAAACGCGGGCGGCGTCCGCTCGCCTCGGCCTGCCGCGTGGCGGCGCTGGAATTCGCCGCGGGGCGCTAAACCGGCGTGCTAAGCTCGCCGCCGAATCCCACCCCCCTGAAGTTGTCCGTGTCCGAACCGCCCCGCATCTCCGATCTCGCCCGCGTGGCGCCGGCGCCCTCTGCCGACTATTTCGCCGGGCTCAATGCCGAACAGCGCGCCGCCGTCGAGGCGATCGAGGGGCCGGTGCTGGTGCTGGCCGGGGCCGGCACCGGCAAAACGCGCGTGCTCACCACCCGCCTCGCCCACATCCTCGCCGCGGGCAAGGCGCGGCCGTGGCAGCTTCTAGCGGTCACCTTCACCAACAAGGCGGCGCGCGAGATGCGCAGCCGCATCGCCCAGATCATCGGCGGCGCCGCCGAGGACCTGCGCTGGCTGGGCACCTTCCACTCCATCGCCGCCCAGATCCTGCGCCGGCACGCCGAACTCGTCGGCCTGAAGTCCAGCTACACGATCATCGACCCGGACGATCAGGAGCGTCTGATCCGCCAACTTCTCGAGGCGGAGAATATCGACGCCAAGCGCTGGACGCCCAAGCACATGGTCGGCCTGATCGATCAGTGGAAGAACCGCGGCTGGGGACCGGACAAACTGCCGCCGGCCGAAGGCGCCCACTTCGCGGCCGGCAAGGGCCAGACGCTATACCGCCTCTACCAGGAGCGCCTGCGCGTGCTGAACGCCTGCGACTTCGGCGACCTCCTGCTGCACAACCTGACCATCTTCACCACTCACGCCGAAGTGCTGGCCGAATATCACGACCGCTTTCGCTATCTCCTGGTCGACGAATATCAGGACACCAACACCGCGCAGTATCTGTGGCTGCGGCTGCTGGCGCAGAAGAGCCGCAACCTCTGCTGCGTCGGCGACGACGACCAATCGATCTACGGCTGGCGTGGGGCGGAGGTGGACAACATCCTGCGCTTCGAGCGCGATTTTCCGGGCGCGCAGGTGATCCGGCTGGAGCGCAACTACCGCTCCACCGAGCACATCCTCGCCGCCGCCTCGGGCCTTATCGCCGCCAACAAGGGCCGGCTTGGCAAGACTCTGTGGACCGACTCCGCCGGCGGCCAGAAGGTGCGCGTACGCGGGGTGTGGGACGGCGAGGCCGAGTCCCGCCTGGTCGCCGAAGACATCGAGCGGTGGAAGCGTGGGCGCCGCTATGCCGAGGTCGCCATTCTGGTGCGGGCCTCGTTCCAGATGCGCGCGTTCGAGGAGCGGTTCGTACTCCTGCAGATCCCCTACACAGTGGTCGGCGGCCCGAGGTTCTTCGAGCGGGCCGAGATCCGCGACGCCCACGCCTATCTGCGGCTCGTTCAGTCGCCCGACGACGATCTCGCCTTCGAGCGCATCGTCAACACCCCCCGGCGCGGGATCGGCGAGGCGACGGTGCGCAAGCTGCTGCACATCGGCCGCGACCGAGGCATCGCGGCCTCGCGCGCGGCGGCGGATCTGGTGCGCACCGACGAGATCACCGGCCGCTCGCGAACCTCCCTGGCCAATTTCCTGCGCGATATGGACCGATGGCGAGTTCAGAAGGACGTCACGCCCCACGCGCGCCTCACCGAGACCATCCTCGAGGAGAGCGGCTATGTGGACGTTCTTCGCCTCGAAAAGAGTCCGACCAGCCAGACGCGCCTGGAGAATCTCAAGGAACTGGTGCAGTCCATGGGCGCGTTCGAGACGCTGGAAGCCTATCTCGAACATGTGGCGCTGGTCACCGATCTCGACCGCCAGGCCGGCGGCGACGCGGTGCAGATCATGACGCTGCATTCGGCCAAGGGCCTGGAGTTCCCGCTGGTCTTCCTGCCCGGCTGGGAGGAAGGCGTGTTCCCCAGCCAGCGGAGCCTCGACGAGAGCGGCGAGAAGGGCCTCGAGGAAGAGCGGCGCCTAGCCTATGTCGGTCTAACACGGGCGCGGGAGGAGGCGCGGATTTCCTTCGCCGCCAACCGCCAGGTCTACGGCCGGTGGACGAGCCAGCTGCCCAGCCGGTTCGTGGACGAGCTGCCGCTCGGCAGCGTCGAGGCCTCGTCGGAGACGGGCTACTACGGCGGCGGCGTGCGCGAAGGCGCCTCGCGCTGGGACGAGGTCAACTATGGCTCAGGCTATGACAGTCCCGGCTGGCGACGCGCCCAGGCCAGGGGCTACGCCGGCGGCCCACCCGGCCGCACCCAGGTGATCGAAGGCGAGGGCAAACTGGTCGCCATGGCCGACGCCGGCGGCGCCTACGCCATCGGCGCGCGGGTGTTCCACCAGAAGTTCGGGCCGGGGTCGGTCACCGCCGTAGAGGGCAACAAGCTCACCGTGGCCTTCGACCACGCCGGCGAAAAGCGGGTGATCGACAGCTTCGTGGAGCGGGGCTAACGCCTAGCCTTCGAGGTCCTCGGCCAGGATGGCCATCTCGAACATGAACGAGCCCGGCTCGTCCTCGTCCTCATAGATCACGCCGATGAATTCGCCCTTGATCTCGACCTCGGCGGAATCCTTCTGCTTGGCCCTGGCGCGCACGTCGATGTGCGGCGTGCCGAAGGTGCGCTTGAGGTGCGCCTGAACGCGGTCGATGTCTTTTTGATCCATGATCTGAGCCTAGCCGCTTTCGCGGCCGGCGCAAATGTCAGATCACGTAGTCGTAGGCGGCTTCGGCCAGGGTGTGGTCCATCGAGCGCGACGGCTGGGGACAGGTCGGGCAATTGACCAGGCGCGCGGGCACGCCCGCCGCCGTGCAGTGGGCCGGCACGCTCTTGAGCACCACAGAACCAGAAGCGATCTTGGCGAAGTCGCCGACGGTGATGGCGCCCAGCACCTTGGCGCCGGCTCCCAGCAGCACGCCGCGGCCGATCTTCGGGTGACGGTCGCCGCGCTCGGCCCCCGTGCCGCCCAGGGTCACGTCCTGCAGCATGGAGACGTCCTCGCCGACCACCGCCGTCTCGCCGACGACGATCCCGGTGCCATGATCGAGAAAAGCGCCGCGGCCGATCACCGCCGCCGGGTGGATGTCGACCTGGAACAACTCCGACATCCGGCTCTGGAGATAGAGCGCCATCGCCTCGCGTCCGGCCAGCCACAGCCAGTGGGCGACGCGGTAGGTCTGCAGCGCCTGGAATCCCTTGAAGTAGAGGAACGGCTGGACATAACCCTTGCAGGCTGGGTCGCGCTCGAACACCGCCTGGAGGTCGGCCTCGGCGTTGTCGATGATCGATGGGTCGGCGGCGAAAGCCTCGTCGGCCAGTTCGCGCAGGCTCATGGCCCGCAGCTCCTGATCGCTCAGCTTGCGCGCGAGCTGATAGGAGAGCGCACTGGACAGGCTGGTGTGACGCAGGATCACGGCATTGAGCAGCGAAGCGAGGCTGGGCTCGTCGGCGGCCAGATGTTGGGCTTCGTTGCGCAGGGCCGCCCATACCGGCGGCGCGGCGCCCGCCTCGACTGCTTCCAGACGTTTCGCCATCGCGCCGCTCCGTCGCGTCCGCCCGCGCAGGGGCGCCTGACCCCATATGGCGTCGCGTTCGCGGCTGCGCCAGAGGGCGGGCCGCGGGGGACATTAGCACGCCGCCGCATTGCAGGCATCGCCCGCCCGCACTATTTGCGAGTCATTCTCAATAATCCAGGCGCACGCCCCCTCATGACTACCTCTCCCGCCTTCGGCGAGCCTCTGCCGATCGAGCCTTCGCCCGAGACCCTCGCCTTCCTGGCGCGCCGCCGATCCGCCTCGGCCCTGACGCTCGCAGCGCCGGCGCCCAGCGAGGCCGAGCTCGCCAGCCTGCTCTCGCTGGCCGCTCGCGTCCCTGACCACGGCAAGCTCGCGCCCTGGCGGTTCGTGATCCTGCGAGGCGAGGCCAAGGTGGCGTTCGTGAACGGACTCGAGGCGATCGCCGAGCGACGGCCGGACGCGTCCAAGGCGGCGGCCAAGCTGGCCAAGATCCGCATCCCTCCCCTCACCGTCGCCGTTATCTCGCGCGTCACGGAGGGCGAAATCCCGGTCTGGGAGCAGCGGCTCTCGTCCGGGGCGGTATGCGCCATGCTGATCGTCGCCGCCCAGGCTATGGGTTATGGCGCCAACTGGATCACCGACTGGTACGCCTATGACGCCGACGCCCTGCGCCTCCTCGGCCTCCACGAAGGCGAGCAGGTGGCCGGCTTCGTGCATCTGGGCACGGCCTCCGAGACGCCGCTGGAAAGAGCGCGGCCGGAGTTGGGGACGATCACCTCCCGCTGGGGCGCCTGATCGCCAAAGCCTGGTTCCGGCGCTAGGCTGACGGCGAGAATAGGACCGAGCGCATGGATTCGCCCCTGTTCAGCCTGATCCTGCCGGCGCCGGTCTTCGGGCTCCGGCGGCTTCGCCGCCTTTTCCACCGCCGGAAGGATGCCGCGGCGTGAAGTCCGTGGCCCTGGCGCTCCTTCTGCTCCTTGCGGGCCGGCCCGCCCTGGCCCAATCGGCGGATGCAGCCAACCAGGGCCTCGTCGTGGCGCGGCCGAGCGGCGGCCTGATGCCGAATGCCGCGCTCAAATCGACCATGGACAAGGTGTTCGGAACCGGCGCATGGCGCGAGACGGGCGGCTATCGATCCGAGGCCCGCGAGGATGAATTGCGCCGCGAAGGGGCCGGCGCAGTGCCAGTTGGCCAGATCTCACACCACTCGATGGGCACGCCCGACGCGCCAGGCGCCTACGACATCGTCGTCCCCGGCATGAGCACCGAAAGCGCCGCCGCCAAGCTGCAAAACTCCAGCGACGATTTTTCGCGCGTCATCGCCGAGCGTTCGCACGGCGGCCAGGGCAGCCACCTGCACGTCGAGCCCAGGGCCGGGCGGCTGACCGGCGCGCCGGTCGAGGCGACGGACGACAGCAACATCTATCTGCGGGTGGTGGGCGGGCGACGCAATCCGGCCCTCGTCGCCTCCCCGCAGCCCTAACGACCGCGATAGGGCGCCACGCCCTGGTCCGGCAGCCATAGCCCTTCCGGCGCCGGGCCAGTCTGCCAGAACACGTCGATCGGAATACCGCCGCGCGGAAACCAATAGCCGCCGATGCGCAGCCACCGGGGCTTCGCGGCCGCCACGATGCGCTTGCCGATGGTCAGCGTGCAGTCCTCGTGAAAGGCGCCGTGGTTTCGGAACGAGGCCAGGAAGAGCTTTAGCGACTTGGATTCGACGAGCCACGCCTCCGGCGCATAGTCGATGACCAGATGGGCGAAATCCGGCTGGCCGGTGACCGGACAGAGGGAGGTGAATTCCGGCGCCGTGAAGCGGGCGAGATAGAGCTCGCCGGCCTGGGGATTGGCCACCACTTCCAGCGCCGCCTCGTCGGGAGTGGCGGGAATCGCGGCCTCGTGTCCGAGCTGGGTGATCTCGTGCATGACGGCGGCCTTTAGCGCGAAACCCGCGGCGGCCAAAACGGCCGCATGACGCGCAGCCTGCGAGCCGCTAACAAACCGCGGAGACAGCGATGGGAGCGCACGCCGTGGCGGGACGGGATTTCGAGGGCTGGACCGTGGTCGTGACGGGGGCCTCCACGGGCCTCGGACGGGCCATCGCCGTGGAATGCGCTGACCGCGGCGCGGCCCATGTGGTCATCAACTACGTCTCCAATGCCGACGAGGCGGCCGAGACCCGGCGTCTGGTGGAAAGTCGGGGCGCGTCGGGTGTGCTGGCCAGAGGCGACGTCGCCAGCGACGAAGACTGCCGCGCGATCGCCGCCGCCGCCGCGCCGGCCGGCCGGATCGACGCCCTGTTCAACAACGCCGGCGTCACCAAGTTCGCCAACAACCACGGCGACATGGACGCCGTCTCGGCCGAGGATTTCGCCAGGCTCTATGCGGTCAACGTGACGGGCGCATTCCAGATGATCCGCGCCGCGCGCTCGCTACTGGAGACCGCGCCGGCGGCGGGCGCCGTGGTCAACACCGCCTCGGTGGCCGGCGTGCTCGGCATCGGCTCGTCCGTGCCCTACGCCGCCTCCAAGGGGGCGCTCATCACCATGACCCTGTCGCTCGCCCGGGCTCTGGCGCCCACGATCCGCGTCAACGCCGTCTGCCCCGGGTTCATCGACACGCCGTGGTTCGGCCGAACCATGCCGCCGGAAAGCCTGGAGCGCCTGCGCGCCGGCGTCGCCGCCGCCTCGCCGCTGAAGGTCGCCTCCACCGCCGAAGACATCGCTGGCGCGGCCGTGTTCCTGGCCTCGCCCGCCGCGCGTCACATCACCGGCGAGACCCTACTGGTCGACGCCGGCCTGCACCTGGGCTACGCGCCGCTGTCGATGCGGTGAAGTCCGAAAGCCGCGAGCCACGGCGGCGCGGCGGGTGTAGATCGTTCAAATCCGGGAGGCCACGCCATGATTACGACCGCCGACAAGCGCGCCACGTTCCAGGCCTTGCATGAGACCGGCTGCTTCGTCATTCCCAACCCCTGGGACGTCGGATCGGCCGTCGCGCTGCAGAGCCTCGGCTTCAAGGCCCTGGCCTCGACGAGCGCGGGCATGGCCTGGGCCATGGGGCGGCCCGACGGCGCCGTTACGCGCGACGAAGTGCTGGCCCACCTCGCCCAGCTGGCCGCCGCCACGGATATCCCGCTCAACGCCGACTTCGAAGGCGGGTTCGCCGACGACCCGGCGGGCGTGGCCGCCAACGTCGCGCTCTGCGCAGCGACCGGAGTCGCGGGCCTGTCGATCGAGGATGCAACCGGAGACGCCGAGACGCCGCTCTATGACTTCACCCTGGCGGTGGAGCGCATCGCCGCCGCGCGCGCGGCCCTTGCCGGCACGGGCGTGCTTCTGACCGCGCGCACCGAGGGCTTCATCAGGGGCCGTCCGGACCTGGACGAAACCGTCCGGAGGCTGACCGCTTTCAGCGACGCCGGGGCCGACGTGCTCTACGCGCCGGGCGTGCGTACTGAGATCGAAATCGCCACCGTCATACGGGCCGTGGCTCCCAAGCCAGTCAATGTGCTGGCGCCTGGTCTCTCGGTGGCGACCCTGGCGGAGCTCGGCGCGCGGCGGATCAGTGTCGGCGCGTCGCTGGCCCGCACCGCCTGGGGCGAATTCCTGCGCGCGGCCCGCGAAATCGCCACAGCGGGCGAGTTCGGCGCCTTCGAGCGGGGCGCCAAGGGCGGCGACCTCAACGCGCTTTTCGCCGGGCGGTCGTAGCGGCTGGAGCCTTCGGCTTGGCGGTGGGCGCGCGCTTGCGCTTTGGCGGATCGATCCACGCTTGGGCCGCCGGCCAGTCGATCACCGGCAGTTCGGCGAAATGTTCGCGGAACCAGGCGAAGCGTAGCGGCGCGAGTTCGGCCCGCCGGTCGGGCAGCGTGACGTCTTGCTTCAACACGCGGATGACGCCGACCCCGTGGTCGATCGCCAGCAGGCGAAACTCCAGCCCCTCGGCGCCGATCAACTCGAACGCCACCTTCCACGGATCGCCGGTCCAGCGACTGGTCGAGATCTGCGGCGTGTGCTCCTCGATCCAGTCGCGCGGGAACATGTCGTGCAGGGCGATCCAGCCGCCCGGCCGCACCACGTCGAGGGCGTTGACGACGTCGCGGCGCACCTGGTCATAGACATGCAGGCCGTCGATGAAGACCACGTCGAAGGTCTGGTCGTTGCCGGCGAAGAAGGCGTCGCTGGTCATCCGGTGTGTGCCGCCCTGGGCCGGGTCGACGCCCACCTTCACCTCGGCGCCGACCTGATCGAACAGCAGGTTTTCGGCGCAACCGATCTCCAGATAGCTTCGGGCGCCAGTGACCTCGAGCAGCTTCTTCACCACCGCCTGGCGGTCGCCATCGATCAGCGCCCAGTCATAGTTGAAATAGGCGTTGACAGCGTGGCGACGGTATCGCCGCGCGCGGTGGGCTTCGCGCAGGATCGAATTGAGATTGCGCCGTTTCTTGGCGTACGGAAGCTTCACGCGGGGCCTCGCGGGCTGCGTCGGAGGCGCCTTCCGTAGGCGCCCGCCCCAACCTTGCAAACGTGGCCTAACGCCGCGCGTCAAAAAGGTCGTTCCGGCTCCACCATCCGCCGCCCAGCGCCTGGAAGAGCGCGGCCGTATCGGAAAAGCGCGCGGCCTCGGCCTGAACGAGGCCGATCTCGGCTTGATCATAGGCCTGTTCGGCGAGGAGCACCGCCGGCGGGCTGATCTGGCCGGCCGCGAGCTGGTCCTTGGCGATGTCGAGGCTGCGGCGGGCGGCGTTCTCGGCATGGGCTGCGGCGGCGAGAGCTCGGGCGTCGGCGTCGACAGCCTGCAGCGCGTCGGCGGTGTTCTGCAGGGCGGCGAGCACCGTGCTGCGGTACTGGGCCTTGGCTTGGTCGAGCGCCGCCTCGGCCGCCTTCTGCTTGTGGAGCAGTTCGCCGCCGTGGAAGATCGGCTGGGTGACCGAGCCGGCGAGGGTCCAGAAGCCGTTCCCGTCAGCGAACATCTGGGCGAAGCTGGTCGCCGCCCCCCCCACGTCGGCCTCGAGTTGGAACGCCGGAATGCGGGCGGCGATGGCGACGCCGACCTCCGCGCTCGCGACGTGCAGATTGGCCTCGGCGGCCAGGACATCTGGGCGCTGACGCACCAGGGCGGAGGGCAGGCTCACCGGCAGCTCGGCGGGCAGGGTGAGCGTCGTGAGGTCGAGGCGGTCGGCCTGCGCCTCGCTGGGCGCATGGCCGGTGATGTCGGCCAGTAGGTCGCGCGCCTGGGCCCACTGCTTCTCAAGCGGCGGCAGCGCCGCTTCGGCCTGGGCCAGCAAGGCTTCCTGGGCGGCGACATCGGCGCCGGCGAGCTGACCGAGCGCCCTTTGCCGGCGGGTGATGTCGAGCACCTGGCGGGCCTCGGCGACGACGCGCTTCTGGGCGGCGATCTGATCGCGCAGGGACGCTTCGGCGATCGCGGTCACCACCAGGTTGGACGTCAGGGCAAGGTAGGTGGCTTCCGACTGCCAACGCTGCTGATCTTCTTCGGCGCGCGCGGCCTCGACTCCGCGCCGGACGCCGCCGAACACGTCGGGCGCGTAGGTGACGCTGACCTGGGCCGTGTGCAGGCTGTAGAGGTCGTTGCTTGTGCTGAGCACCGGCGACAGGGCAGCGGAGGACTTGGCGCGGGTGTAGTTGTAGCTGGCGTCGGCCTGCGGCCAGAATGCGCCGCGCGACGCCAGATAGGTCTCATGCGCCGACCGGAGCGCCGCCCGCGCCGCCGCCATGTCGGGATTGGCGCGCAAGGTTTCGGCGACCAGCCGGTCCAGTTCCGGCGAGTGGAACAGGGTCCACCACTGGCCGGCGATCTGCTGGCCGCTGACGAACTGCTGGGCGTTCCCGGCCGGGACGGGCGCCGAAGCGGTGGCCGGCGGCAAGGGCTCGGGGGTGTAACGCGTGACCGTCGGCGGCGCCGGGCGGTGGAAATTCGGCCCAACCGCGCAGGCGGCCAGCGCCGCGCCGCCCATCAGGATCGCGGCGAGGCGCCTCATGCTTCAGCCTCGGCGTGGACGTCGCCCCGCGGCCGAGGCGTGCGCCGCCGCGAGAAGATGTCGATTAGAACCGGCAATACGAGCAGGATGAGCGCCGGGGCGAGAAGGATCCCGCCCACCACCACCAGCGCGAGCGGCCGCTGAACCTGGGCGCCGATGCCGGTCGCCAGCGCGGCGGGCAGCAGGCCGACGCAAGCGGCGTTGCAGGTCATGATCACCGGCCGCATCTGGGATTGACAGGCGGCGAGGATGGCCACGTGACGCGTGTCGCCGTGAGCGATGTGGTGGTTGTAGGAGCTGACCACGATGATGCCGTTCATCACCGCTATGCCCAACAGGGCGATGAAACCGATCACGGCCGAAATGCTCAAGGCGGTGCCCGTGAGATAGAGGCTGAGCACACCGCCGATCAGGGCCATGGGCATGACGCTGGCGGCCAGCAGGGCGTCGCTCAGCACGCCGAAATTGGCGAACAGCAACATGCCGATGAGCACCAGGCTGATCGGCACCACCACCTCGAGACGCGCCAGGGCGTCCTGCAGTTCGCCCAGCTCGCCCACCCATTCGACGCGGTAGCCGCCGCTGAGCGGCACCTTCTCGGCCACCTTCCTCTGCGCCTCCAGGACCGCGCCGCCGAGATCGCGTCCGCGCACGCTGAACTTGATCGGGATGTAGCGCTGCTGGTCCTCCCGGTAGATGAATGACGCGCCCGAAACGAGCTTCACCGTGGCGACGTCCGTCAAGGGAACCTGGATGACGCCGGTACCCGAGGGGCTGGGCGCGCCGATGGTGATCGCCTGGATGGACTCGATGCTCTGCCGGTATTGCGGCGCCAGGCGCAGCATGATCGGGAAGTTGCGGTCGCTCCCTTCCTCATAGACGTTACCGGCGGCCTGACCGCCGACCGCCGCGGCGACGGTGTTGTTGATGTCGCCGACCTGCAGGCCGTAGCGGGCGGCGCGGGCGCGGTCGACCTGCACTTCCACGGTCGGCTGGCCGAGCGAATTGAAGACGCCGAGATCGGCGATGCCCGGCACGGTGGCCATCACGTTCTTGATCTTCTCGGCGTTCACCTGCAGCGTCGCCAGGTCGCCGCCGAACAGCTTGACCGAGTTTTCGCCCTTCACGCCCGAGGCCGCCTCTTCGACGTTGTCCTCGATGTTCTGCGAGAAGTTGAAGTCGACGCCCGGAAATCGATTGGACAGGGCGTCGTTGAGCTGCGTCGTCAGCTTGGCCTTGTCCATGCCCGCCGGCCATTTGTCGAACGGCTTCAAGGGCACGAAGAACTCGGCGTTGAAGAAGCCGGTGGTGTCGGTCCCGTCGTCCGGCCGGCCGTGCTGGGAGACGACGGTGATGACTTCGGGAAAGCCGCGCATCACCGCGCGCATCTGATTGACCCTGCCATTGCTCGCCTCGAGCGAGGTGGCTTGAGGCATGGACGCGCGGACCCAGAAATTGCCCTCCTCGAGATGGGGCAGGAACTCGGTGCCCAGCGTGCGGCCGGCCAAGATCGCGACGATGATCATCAGGCCGGCGCCGCCCAGGGTCAGGATGCGGTTGGAAAGGGCGAACTCCAAAGTCGGTCGATAGAGACGGTGCAGCAGCGCGACAAAGGCGGTGTCCTTCTCCTCGAGGCGCAGGGGCAGCAGCACCGCGCTCAGGGCCGGCGAGACGGTGAAGGTGGCGATCAGGCCGCCGATGATGGCGTAGGCGTAGGTGCGCGCCATCGGCCCGAAGATGTGGCCCTCGACGCCGGTCAGGGTGAACAGCGGCAGGAAGCTGGCGATGATGATCGCCGCCGAGAAGAAAATCCCGCGGTTCACTTCCGAAGCCGCTTCGCCGATCACCGCGATCTTGGCCAGGAACCCGCGGCGCGGACTGGCGCCTTCGCGCAGGCGGGCCTGGGACAGGTGCCGGAAAATGTTCTCGACCATGATCACGGTGGCGTCGACCACCAGGCCGAAGTCGATGGCCCCCACGCTGAGCAGGTTCGCCGACTCGCCCCGCAGCGTCATGATCAGGATGGCGAAGAACAGGGCGAAGGGGATGGTCGCCGAGACGATGATTGCGCTGCGTAGATTGCCGAGGAACAGCCACTGGACGAAGAAGATCAGGATGACGCCAAAGGCCATGTTGTGCAGCACGGTGGCCGTGGTCACGGCGATGAGTTCGCTGCGGTCATAGATCTTTTGCACCTGCACGCCCGGCGGCAGCACGTTGGTGCTGTTGATCTCGGCGACCTCGGCCTCCACCGCCTTGATGGTCGGCGTGCTCTTCTCGCCCCGGTGCATGAGCACGATGCCCTGGACGATGTCGTCGTCATTGTCCTGACCGGCGATGCCGAGGCGCGGCAGGTGCCCGATCTCCACGGTGGCGACATCCTTCACCAGCACGGGCGAGCCGTTGTTATTGGCGAGCATGGTGTTTTCGATCTGGTCGGCGGAGTGGATCAGACCCACGCCCCGAACGATAGCCGCCTGCGGCCCGATATTGACCGTCTGGCCGCCGACATTGACGTTGCTGTTGTTGATCACCGCCAGCACCTGCGGCACCGTCAGGCCGTAGGAAACGAGCTTGGCCTTGTCGATGTTGACGTCGTAGGTCTTGGTCTTGCCGCCCCAGCCCGAGACGTCGATCACGCCCGGCACAGCTTTGAACCGGCGCTCCAGCACCCAGTCCTGCAGGGTCTTGAGGTCGGTAACCGAATAGCCGGGCGGCCCGACCACGCGATAACGATAGATCTCGCCAATCGGGCTCTCGGGCGAGATCGAGGGCTGGGCGCCGTTCGGCAGCGGCGGCAGCTGGGTCAGGCGGTTGATGACCCGCTGCTCGGCCTCATCGTAGGAAAAGTCATAGCTGAACTGGATCTTCACGTCCGACAGTC
>Ga0302314_10001832_pt1 | contig 39678 bp, 37 predicted proteins | sample III_Palsa_N2_3_FD_200533 | JGI IMG/M metagenome (GOLD analysis project Ga0302314, IMG submission 200533) | Peat permafrost microbial communities from Stordalen Mire near Abisko, Sweden - III_Palsa_N2_3 | ecosystem: Environmental > Terrestrial > Soil > Palsa > Peat permafrost | place: Sweden... | reverse complement strand
TGAAACTCGCCACCTGGAACGTCAACTCCCTCGGCATCCGCCTGCCCCACCTGCTGGCCTGGCTGGCCGAGACGCAACCCGACGCCGTCGTGCTGCAGGAGACCAAGCTCGTCGACGAGAAGTTTCCGCACGCCGAGCTGAAGGAGGCCGGCTGGCATGCGGAGTTCTTCGGGCAGAAGACGTACAACGGCGTGGCGCTGATCTCCAAGCTGCCGGCCACCGACATCGTGCGCAACATCCCCGGCCACGCCGACCCGCAGGCGCGCGTGATCGCGGGCACGGTCCATGGAAAAAGCGGCGACGTACGCATCGTCGGCGGCTACTTCCCCAACGGCCAGGCGCCGGGCAGCGAGAAGTTCGCCTACAAGATGGGCTGGCTCACGGCGCTGAAGGACTGGCTCGCGACCGAGCTCGCCGCGCATCCGAAGCTGGTGCTGATGGGCGACTTCAACATCGCGCCGGAAGACCGCGACGTGCACGACCCGGTGCTGTGGTACGGCCAGATCCACTGCACCGACGAGGAACGCGCGCACTTCAAGGCGCTGGTCGGACTGGGCCTGCACGACGCCTTCCGGCTGCTCGACCAGCCGCCCAAGTCGTGGAGCTGGTGGGACTACCGCAACCTCGCGTTCCGCAAGAACCAGGGGCTGCGCATCGACCACATCCTGGTGAGCGAACCGCTGCGCGCGGGCGTGCGCGCCTGCACGATCGACAAGGCGCAGCGCAAGCTCGAGCGCCCCAGCGACCACGCGCCGGTCACGGTCGAGATCGAGCTGTAGCCAGCGGGGTCGTCGTCTCGACGGGCCACAGCGCGAACACGTTGCCGAGGATCGCGAGCGCGATGCCGGCCAGCGTGAGGCCCGTCCACAGGAAGTTCTCGAGCACGCTGGACACCACCAGCGCGACCAGCGGCGTCAGCACGCCGACGTAGCCCGCCTTGGCAGCGCCGACGCGATGCACCAGTGCGTAGTACGCGCCGAACGCGCCGATCGAGCCGGCCAGCGACAGCCACGCCAGCGAGCCCAGGAAGCCCGGCCGCCACGACCAGTGCCACGGCGTGCCGGTCACCAGCGCGTGCAGCGCCGCCGCGGCCGCGCCCCAGGCCATCGCCCAGGCCAGCGGGCCCCAGCCGCGCACGTCGAGGCGGTGATAGGCCGACGCGGCGATCGTCGACAGGCTGGCGAGCAGCACCGACACCATCGTCAGCTCGGCGCCCCATAGCACCTCGTCGGACGCGGTCAGGCGCGTGAACTCGTGCCAGAAGATCAGCACGACGCCGGCGATGCCTGCGACCCCGCCGAGCGCGACGCGCGCCGACATCGGCGTCCGCAGGAATACCCTGGCCAGTATCAGACCGAACAGCGGCGAGGCCGCGTAGCCGACCGCCACCACGCCGCTGGCGACGAAGCGCTCGGCGGCGTAGACGCAGACGTAGCTGGCGTAGAAGCCGGTCAGTCCCTGCGCCAGGATCAGCGCCTGCACGCGCGCGGGATAGCGCAGCGGCAGCCGCCGCACGCGGCAGAACGCGAACAGCACGACGGCGGCGAGACCGAAGCGCACAGCGACCCCCACGGCCGGGGCGAGGACGTCGATCTGGGCGGTGATGGCGAACCACGTGGTGCCCCAGATCAGGATGCAGATGGCGTAGAGAGAGGTCGTGGACATGGGGCTGGGGCAAGGAGGCCGCGCAGTGTGCCACGGCCGGCGCGGCGACTGTCGCGCAGGAGCCCTTTTTAGGTGATTGCCGGCGCCGGGGGCGAGGCACAGAATCGATTCGCCCCCTCCGGCAATCCCGCACGACGACGTCTTCCATGAACGCCCTCGCCGCGCTCATTCCGTCCGACGCGCCCATCAGCGCGACGGTGATGGCCGCGTTCGTGCTGGCGACGCTGGCGATCGTCTTCATCGCGCTGGCGCGGCGCGATCGCGAGCCGGGGCTGGCGTGGCTGTCGGCCGGCTTCGGGCTGGCGGCGCTCTGGTACGCGTTCGAGGCCGGGCAACCGCCCGCCGACCCGCTGCTGGACACGCCCGGCGAGCGCTTCTGGGCCGCAGTGCTGATCGCGGCCGTCGCTGCAATGAGCCTGGGCGTGATCGGCTACCTGGGCGCCGGCCGCCCGCGCGAGCGCGCCTGGTGGCTGCTGCTCGTGCCCGCCCTGTCGACGCTGGTGCCGCTGGCACTCGGGTTCGACGTGCCGCGGCTCGTCGCCAATCTCGGCACGATGGTCTGCTACATCGGACTGGCCGCCCTCGCCTTTCGCCGGTCGCGCGACGTGCCCGGCCACGGCCATGTGCTGCTGGGCCTGACGCTGCTGGCGGTGCCGGGCACCTTCGTCGCGTTGCTGACGCTGCACACCGTCCCCGGCCACTACCGCGTGCTGGGCGTGATGCCGATGCTGTTCTTCGGCATGACGCTGCTGACGGTGAGCCTGCTGCGCCGACGCCGCGCGCTGGAGGCCGAGGTCGCGCGGCGTGCCGCGGCCGAGCAGGCGCTGCAGGACGTCAACCACACGCTCGAGGCGACGGTGCAGGCGCGCACGCAGGCCTTGCGGGAGCTGGTGTCGAACCTGGAGGGCTTCAACCGCAGCGTGTCGCACGACCTGCGCGGGCCGCTGGGCGGCATCGCCGGCCTCGCGCGGCTGGCCAGCGACGCGCTCGGCACCGGCGACCTCGACATGGTGCAGCGCTCGCTGGCCGCGATCTCGTCGCAGGCCGAGACGTCCACCAAGCTCATCAGCGCGCTGCTGCAGCTCGCGCGCGTCGGCGACGCCAGCATCGCGCCGCGCACCGTGGCACTCGAGGCCTTGACGCGCGACGTGATCGCCCAGCTGCAGCTGGCGCCGGGCGACGCCGCGAAGGCGCAGTGGATCGTCGGCAGGCTGCCCGACGTGCAGGCCGACGCCGACCTGCTGCGCCCGGTGCTGGTCAACCTGATCACCAACGCGCTGAAGTTCTCGCGCGACGCCCATCCGCCGATCGTGCGCATCGAGGCCAGCGTCGACGCCCGCGAGGTGACCGTGCACGTGCGCGACAACGGCGTCGGCTTCGACGCCGCGGCGGCCGGTCACCTGTTCGAGCCCTTCATGCGGCTGCACGGCCGCAAGTTCGAGGGCCACGGCATCGGCCTGAGCATCGTGCGGCGCGCGGTGGAACGCCACGGGGGCCGCGTGTGGGCCGAGGCCGAGCCGGACCACGGCGCAGCGTTCCACTTCACGCTGCCGAAGGCCGCGTGAGACTGGTCTGCGCTACCCGCCGCGGGACTCGACGACCTTGAGCGCCGCGCGCGCCTGGTCGATGGCCTCGCGATTGAGCTCGCGCGACGACGCCGTGCCCACGCGCGCGTTGTGCAGCACGCCTTCGAGCAGCGGCCGCGCCTGCGCGTCGCGCCCGAGGCCGGCCAGGAAGATGCCGTAGGCGGCCTGCGTCTCGGTGGTGTTGTGCACGTGGCTGGCATGCTCGAACGCGGCGATCGCCCGCGTCTCGTCGACCTGCGTCAGCGCCTGCGCGAGCCACAGCGCGGCGTCGCTGCCGGCGTCGCGCGGCGAGTCGGCCAGCAGCGATTCCAGCGTCGCGGCGGCGGCCGCGTGGCGGCCGGCGGACAGCTGCGCGCGCGCCAGGCCGCGGCGGAACTTCACGTCCTTCGCGTACGGGCCGCTGGCGCAGGCCTGGAACTGCTCGATCGCTTCGTCGAAGTCGCCGCGCGCCAGCAGCGCCTCGGCCAGGCGCGAGCGGTTGTCGACCGTGGGCGTGCGTTCGTAGCCGAGGCGCGCCTCGCGCAGCTCGCGGTTCGGATCGACGATGGACTTGACGACGCGTGCGCCCTTGCGCGCGACGTTCGAATGACGGATCTCCGGCAGGTACTCGGCGAAGAAGTAGATCAGGCTGCCGAGGAAGGGCGCGATGATCAGGATCATGATCCAGTACATCTGGCGCCCGGTGCGCACGGCGTGCACCGCGAAGAAGATCGCGATGGCGATGTCCAGGAACCCAAGAATCGGCACGCAGGCCTCCCGTTGTTTTGAGAACGGGAATTGTAGGGGCCGGAGCTTGCGCCCCGCGAGCGCGTGACGCGCGCGCGTCACGCGCGCGCGGGGCGGGACTCTTCAGTCCTCGAGTCCGAGCTCCTGGATCTTGCGCGTGATCGTGTTGCGCCCGATGCCCAGCTTCTGCGCGGCCTCGATGCGGCGGCCGCGCGTCAGCGCCAGCGCGGTGCGGATCAGCTGACCCTCGAACTGGCGGCTCAGCTGTTCCCAGACGTCGGGCGAGCCGGCGTCCAGCAGCGCGCGGGCCGCGAACTCGAGGTCGCCCAGCCAGGTGCTGCCGCCCGGCACGCCAGCCAGGTGCGCCGCGGGCAGCACCGATCCGACGGACGGGCCGTCGGCGGCCGGCACGTACGACGAGCCGAAGCCTTCGCCCGGCTGCGCCGACGCCGTGTCGCTGGACGACGGACGCTGGAACGCGCTGCGCGGCGCCATCAGCTCCGGCGGCAGGTCCTTGCTCTCGATCACCTGCGCCGGCGCCATCACGGTGAGCCAGTGGCAGATGTTCTCGAGCTGGCGCACGTTGCCGGGGAAGTCGAAGCCCTTGATCGCCTCGAGCGCCTCGTCGGTGATGCGCTTGGGCTCGACGCCCAGCTCCTTGGCGCTCTTCTGCAGGAAGAAGCGCGCCAGCGCCGGCACGTCCTCGTTGCGTTCGCGCAGCGGCGGCAGGCGCAGGCGGATCACGTTGAGGCGGTGGAACAGATCCTCGCGGAACGCCCCCTGCCGTACCCGCTCCTCGAGGTTCTGGTGCGTGGCCGCGATCACGCGCACGTTGCTCTTGATCGGCTGGTGGCCGCCGACGCGATAGAACTGGCCGTCGCTGAGCACGCGCAGCAACCGCGTCTGCAGGTCGAACGGCATGTCGCCGATCTCGTCGAGGAACAGCGTGCCGCCGTCGGCCTGCTCGAAGCGGCCGCGCCGCATCGTCTGCGCGCCGGTGAACGCGCCGCGCTCGTGGCCGAACAGCTCGCTCTCGAGCAGGTCCTTCGGGATCGCCGCGGTGTTGATCGCGACGAAGGCGCCGTTGCTGCCCTGGTCGCCGCGCGGGCTGTGGCGGTGCAGCGCGCGCGCCACGAGTTCCTTGCCGGAGCCCGACTCGCCGGTGATCAGCACCGTCACGTTGCTCTGCGACAGCCGGCCGATCGCGCGGAACACGTCCTGCATCGCCGGCGCCTGGCCGAGGATCTCGGGCACCGGCAGGTTGCGTTCGTCCAGCACTTCCTCGCGCAGGCTTTCCTCGAGCGCGCGCCGGATCAGTTCGACCGCCTTGGCGAGGTCGAACGGCTTGGGCAGGTACTCGAAGGCGCCGCCCTGGAACGACGAGACCGCGCTGTCCAGGTCGGAGTACGCCGTCATGATGATGACCGGCAGGCCGGGCAGGCGCTCCTTGACCTTGGCGAGCAGGTCGAGGCCCGAGCCGCCAGGCATCCGGATGTCGCTGACCAGCACCTGCGGTTCGTCGGTCTCGAGTGCCGTCAGCACGTCGCGCGTCGTGGCGAAGCTGCGCACCGGCAGCTGTTCGCGGGCCAGCGCCTTTTCGAGCACGAAGCGGATGGATGGGTCGTCGTCAACGATCCAGATGGGTTTCATGCGTGTGCGCGCTGCAGGTCAGTGCAGAGGTATCAGGATCTTGAAAACCGTGCATCCTGGGACGCTGTCACATTCGATCGTGCCGAGATGCTGCTGCACGAAGGTCTGCGCCAGCGTCAAGCCCAGGCCCGACCCGCCTTCCCGCCCCGACACCAGCGGATAGAAGATCTGATCGCGAATGGACTCGGGGACGCCCGGGCCGTTGTCCTGGATATGCAATTCCAATGCCAGTCGGTAGCGCTGCTTGCCGATCGTTTCCTGGCGCGCGATGCGCGTGCGCAGGACGATGCGCGCGCTGCCCTGTTCGATCTGCTCCGCCAGAGCCTGGGTGGCGTTGTGCACGATGTTGAGCACCGCCTGGATCATCTGCTCGCGGTCGCCGCGGAATTCGGGGATCGACGTGTCGTAGTCGCGCTCGACGACCAACCCGCGGGGGTATTCGGCCAGCACCAGCGAGCGGATGCGCTCGAGCACCTCGTGGATGTTGAGCTCGGCGACGACCTGCGCCTTTCGGTGCGGCGCCAGCAGCCGATCGACGAGCACCTGCAGCCGGTCGGCCTCGTGGATGATCACCTGCGTGTACTCGCCCAGCTCCGCCTGGTCGATCTCCATCTCCAGCAGCTGCGCCGCGCCGCGGATGCCGCCCAGCGGGTTCTTGATCTCGTGGGCCAGGTTGCGGATCAGCTCCTTGGTGACCTGGGCCTGGCCGAGCGCGCGCTCCTCGCGATCCTGGCGCGTCTGCTGCTCGATCTCGATCATCTCGATGAACACGCGCCCGCCGTGCAGGTCGTGCTGGCTGACGATCACGTGCACCGGCAGCGTGGCGCTGGACGACACCGCCGAGCGCTTGAGCGAGCCGTCGAAGCGGCGCGCGGAGAACTCGTTGCGCGAGACGGCGGCGATCGCCTCCGACAGCGCGGCCGTCTCGCGGAACCAGTCGTAGATGCTGCCGCGCGTGAGCTTGCGGCGCGCGACGCCGACGACGGCCTCCAGCACCGAATTGGCGAACACGCACTTGCCGTCGGCCTCGACGACGGCCACCAGTGTGGCGAGGTGGTCGAACGCGGTGTAGTCGATGCCGCCGACGCGATGCGTGCCGGCGTCGAGGGAGGCGGCCGGCGCGACGCCCGGCGTCAGGGCGGGCGGCGGGGCACGGCGCGAAGCCATCACTGCGTCTTCGCGAGTTCGCGGGTGATCGCGCTGATGTCGGACTCCGTGCGCGCGATCTGGGCCTTCAGGTCGGCCGTGCGGTCGAGGTACTTCTGGTAGTTCTTCTCGTCGCCCTTGCGCTCGGGCTGGCCGTTGTTGTATTCCTTCTGCAGCGCGTCGAGCTGGGCCTGGGCCTTGATCAGCTCGTCCTGCAGGATCTTGCGGGCATCGGAGTCGCGCGACTTCTGCTCCTGCGCATCGACGCGGCTCGCCGCCGGGCCGGCCGCCGGCCGCGGCTTGGGCGCCGGGATGGTGGTGGGCTGCTGCGCCTCCATCGCCTTGCAGCCGCGGCTCTCGGCTTCCTTGGGCGTGATCGTGTTGGTGAACACGTTGTCGGGACAGCGGTAGTAGATGTCCCCCGCCTGCGCGCCGGAGGCGGCGAGCGCCAGCAGCGCGGCGGCGACGAGCGTCGACGGCCGGAGGCGGCGGGCGGACGGGAAGCGGGAAGCGGATGCGAGTGCCACGTTCATCGTTTCATTGTGGCGCAAAACGGTGCGCCGGATGGTGACCCAACGTGCCGTGGCGCCCGGTGGAGGACAGCGCACGCCAAACGGCCGCGTAAAGGCAAAAAAAAGGCGGCCGTCGCGGGCCGCCTTCGTTGCCGGGCCTCCGAGCGGAGGCCGGCGCCTGCATCACAGGCTGTAGTACATGTCGAACTCGACCGGATGGGTCGTCATGCGGAAGCGCGTGACTTCCTGCATCTTGAGTTCCATGTAGGCGTCGAGGTACGCGTCGGTGAACACGCCGCCCTTGGTCAGGAACGCGCGATCCTTGTCGAGGTAGTCGAGCGCCTGGTCCAGGCTGTGGCAGACGGTCGGGATCTTCGCGTCTTCTTCCGGCGGCAGGTGGTACAGGTCCTTCGTGGCGGCTTCGCCCGGATGGATCTTGTTTTCCACGCCGTCGAGGCCGGCCATCAGCATGGCCGAGAAGGCCAGGTACGGATTGGCCATCGGATCCGGGAAGCGCGCCTCGATGCGGCGGCCCTTCGGGTTGGCGACGTACGGGATGCGGATCGAGGCCGAGCGGTTGCGCGAGCTGTAGGCGAGCTTGACCGGGGCTTCGAAGCCGGGGACGAGGCGCTTGTAGCTGTTGGTCGTCGGGTTCGTGATGGCGTTGAGCGCGCGGGCGTGCTTGATGATGCCGCCGATGTAGAACAGCGCGAACTCCGACAGGCCGGCATAGCCGTCGCCGGCGAACAGGTTCTTGCCGTCCTTCCACACGGACTGGTGCACGTGCATGCCCGAGCCGTTGTCGCCGACGATGGGCTTCGGCATGAACGTGGCCGTCTTGCCGTACGCGAACGCGACGTTGTGGATGATGTACTTCTGCAGCTGCAGCCAGTCGGCGCGCTCGACCAGCGTCGAGAACTTGGTGCCGATTTCCATCTGGCCGGCGTTGGCCACTTCGTGGTGGTGCACCTCGACCGGCACGCCCATCTGCTCGAGGATCAGGCACATCTCCGAGCGCATGTCCTGGCCGGCGTCGACCGGCGGCACCGGGAAGTAGCCGCCCTTGACGGTGGGACGGTAGCCCTTGTTGCCGTGCTCGTAGGCCTTGCCCGTGTTCCAGGCGGCTTCCTCGGCTTCGATCTCGACGAACGAGCCCTTCATGCCGACGTCCCAGCGGATGCTGTCGAAGATGAAGAATTCGGGTTCCGGGCCGAAGTAGGCCGCGTCGCCGATGCCCGACGACTTCAGGTAGGCCTCGGCGCGCTTGGCCAGCGAGCGCGGGTCGCGCTCGTAGGGCTTGCCATCGCTCGGCTCGACGACGTCGCAGCTGAGGATCAGCGTCGGCTCTTCGAAGAACGGGTCGATGTTGGCCGTGTTCGGGTCCGGCATCAGCAGCATGTCCGACGCTTCGATGCCCTTCCAGCCGGCGATCGACGAACCGTCGAACGCATGGCCGGAGACGAACTTGTCTTCGTCGAAGTGAGAGACAGGCACGGACACGTGTTGTTCCTTGCCACGGGTATCGGTGAAACGGAAGTCAACGAACTTGACTTCGTTTTCCTGCACCAACTTCATCACGTCGGCGACGGTCTTGGACATCAACGGGCTCCTAAATTTGTTTGGCGATTACCGGACCGGCGCACAGGGCCAGCCAATGAGGGCGGTATGCCGGAGGAATAAAGCAGGTTCTGTGCCGCAGAGGTGCGCCACGATCACCCGGGAAGTTCGACAGCTCGGCTGTACGGATCGCGCACCGCCATTGTGCATGCCAATTTGCGCACCTTGTTGGAGCCTTTTGCGCACCAACTCAGGTCGGAGCTATCTCGGTCGCCCCGGTCGCGGCCGCGCCTTCGCGCAACGCCGTCATCGCCAGGTCGACCTGCGCGGGATCGGCGCCCTTGACGCCGATCTCGATGTGGGGCCCGAACGCCGGATGGTCGACGCTGGGCAGGCTGAACGAGCGCACGCCGGGAAACGCCGCCTCGACGCGCTCGAAGACGGGGATCAGCGCCGACTCGTTGGTGCCGCGCACGCGCACGGCGCGCAGCGCGCGCTCGCGCGACTGGCCGGCGTAGCGGTGATCCAGCAGCCAGTCGAGCATCGGATGCGCCATCACCGGGAAGCCGGGCATGAAGTGCAGGTGGCCGACGCTGAAGCCGGGGATGCGGTTGTACGGGTTCGGGATGATCGTCGCGCCGGCGGGGAACACGCCCATGTTCAGGCGGCGCAGGTGGTCGGGGCTCGTCAGGTCGTAGGCCGTGCCCTTCTCCGCCGCCATGTCCTGGCCGCGCCGCGTGATCAGCGCCGCGGCCTCGGGATGCAGCGCGAGCTCGACGCCCAGCGCCTGCGCGGCGCACTGGCGCGTGTGGTCGTCGGGCGTCGCCCCGATGCCGCCGAAAGAGAACACGGTGTCGCCGGACGCGGCCGCCGCGCGGATCTCGGCGACGATGCGCGCCGGCTCGTCGCCGAGGTAGTGCGCCCACGACAGCGCGTGGCCGCGCGATTCCAGCGCGGCGATGACGCGGGCGAGATGCTTGTCCTCGCGGCGTCCGGACAGGATCTCGTCGCCGATGATCAGTGCGCCGAAGTTCATGGGGACAGCGGCCTCGAATCTTCATAGCCGAAGCGCTCGTGCGGCGGCACTTCCTCGACGAGTTGCAGGTCGGACGACGGCGCCGCCGACGGCTGCACGGCGCGCATCGCGGATTCGGCGTCGCGCAGCGCGGCCAGCACCGACAGGCCGTAGTGCGTGAACCAGAGCGCCGAGAACGTGAAGATCATCGTGTAGAGCCAGATCACGCCCACCATGATGAAGGGCGCGAAGATGATCAGCTGCATGCTGAGCGTCCAGATCATCGACGGCACGCCGCACAGGAAGCCGCAGACGATGCCCATGATCAGCAGCGGGAACCGGTGGGCACGCAGGATGGCTCCGCGTTCCGCGCGGCTCGCGTGTTCCGCCAGCGCGTCGTAGCCCATCACCTTGGCGGTCAGCCAGCCCCAGATGAGGGGCGGCAGCACCAGCGCCAGACCAGGCACGAGCCACAAGGGCAACGTGACCATCACGGCCAGCAGGGCTGCGACCGTCCAACCCAGGGACGCGAACAGGCCCAGCCACCACGAGCCCCCGTGGCGGTGCTCCAACTGCGGGAAGCGGCGGCGTCCGACCATCGACACGATGGCCGGAGTGATCCACATGGCCACCAGTGCCAGCGTGAACGCGACCTCCACCGGAATCGCCAGCGCGATGACGATCAGAGCCGCGACGCCGGTGCGAAAACCCGCCCCTAGCATCGTCGCCACCCACTCGAGCATCGAGTTCACGAGAGACCAGTGCTCCATCGTGGCCCGCACGCTCGCGATCGCGTCCTCCCAGTACAGCTTGCCCAGGCCCAGCGTCACCAGGCCGGCCACCAGCAACGGCAGCAGCGACAGCATGATCACCTTCGGATGCAGGCAATAGGCGACAGCGCGCCAGAACGAGCCGAACAACGATTTCATCGAGCGAGAGGATAGGTGAGCACGGTGCGCGGCGTGTGACGTTCAGCGTTGCTTCAGGCGGTCAGTCGTCGTCGCCGGACAGCAGGCTGCCCAGCCCGCCCAGGATGCCGCCCGTCGCCAGGCCGCCGATCACGCCCATGCCGCTGCTGGAGCCGGCGCGGTCGCTGCTGCCGCCGTTCTGCGGCGCCGCGGCGAAGATGCGGCTGGCCAGGCGCGAGAACGGCAGGCTCTGGATCCACACGGTGCCCGGGCCGGTCACCTTGGCGAAGAACAGGCCTTCGCCGCCGAACAGCGCCGTCTTGACGCCGCCCACGTACTGGATCTCGAAGTTGACCGTCTGCGTGAAGGCGACGAGACAGCCGTGGTCGATCAGCAGCGTCTCGCCGGGTTGCAGCTCGCGTTTCTCCACGGTGCCGCCGGCGTGCACGAAGGCCATGCCGTCGCCGTCCAGGCGCTGCATGACGAAGCCGTCGCCGCCGAAGAAGCCCACGCCCAGGCGCTGCTGGAACGCGATGCCGATGGACACGCCCCTGGCCGCGCACAGGAACGACTGCTTCTGCGCGATCAGCGTGCCGCCGACCGTGCGCAGGTCGATCGCCAGGATCTTGCCCGGCACCGGCGTGGCGAAGGCGACCTTGCGCTTCTGGTTCGACTGGTTCATGAACACGGTCGTGAAGACATTGGCGCCGCTGATCAGCCGCTTGCCGGCGCCCACCAGCGCGCCCCACAGGCCGGAATTGGCCTGCGAGCCGTCGCCGAAGACGGTGTCGAGGACGATGCCGTTCTCCATGTACATCATCGAGCCGGCCTCGCCGACCGCCGCCTCGCCCGGGTCGAGCTCGACCTCGACGAACTGCATCTCCGCGCCCTTGATCTCGTAGTCGACCACGTCCATCGCCATCGCTTTTCCTTCAAATTGGCCGGCTCGTGCCGGCCCCGCATTCTGCGTCAATCCGGGCTGCCCCGCCCCTACCATCGCAGCATTGGATAAATCCATGAGGCGAACGCATTTGGCGCGGCGTTATCCTGCCCGCACCGTCAACCACGCGCGGCTTCGGCCACAAGCTTCCAGCCGCCACCCGAGACATGACCACACCCGTCCAGACTCCGGCCGCCCGTCCGGCCCGCCCTGCCGTGCTCGACCTCATCGGCAACACGCCGATGGTCGAGATCACGCAGTTCGACACCGGCTGCTGCCAGCTGTTCCTCAAGCTGGAATCGCAGAACCCCGGCGGCTCGATCAAGGATCGCATCGGCCTCGCGATGATCGAGACGGCCGAGCGCGACGGCCGCCTGAAGCCGGGCGGCACGGTGCTGGAGGCGACGGCCGGCAACACGGGCCTCGGACTGGCGCTGGTGGCGCGCGCCAAGGGCTATCGCGTGGTGCTGGTGGTGCCGGACAAGATGTCGTCGGAGAAGGTGCTGCACCTGAAGGCGCTCGGCGCCGAGGTGCACACGACGCGCTCCGACGTCGCCAAGGGCCATCCCGAGTACTACCAGGACATGGCCGCGCGCATCGCGCGCGAGATGGGCGACGGCGCCTTCTACATCGACCAGTTCAACAACCCGGCCAACCCGCTGGCGCACGAGACAGGCACCGCGCCCGAGATCTGGCAGCAGCTGGGCCATCGCGTCGACGCGATCGTCTGCGGCGTCGGCTCGGGCGGCACGCTCACCGGCCTGAAGCGCTACTTCGAGCGCGTCTCGCCCGAGACCGAGTTCGTGCTCGCCGACCCCAAGGGCTCGGTGCTGTGCGACTACATCGCCACGGGCAAGTTCGGCGCGGCCGGCTCGTGGGCCGTCGAGGGCATCGGCGAGGACTTCATCCCGTCCATCGCCGACCTGAGCAACGTGCGCACCGGCTACACCATCGACGACCAGGAGAGCTTCGCCACGGCACGCGAGCTGCTCAAGCGCGAAGGCATCCTGGCCGGCTCGTCCACCGGCACGCTGCTGGCCGCGGCGCTGCGCCATTGCCGCGCGCAGACCACGCCGAAGCGCGTCATGACCTTCGTCTGCGACACCGGCACGCGCTACCTGTCCAAGGTCTACAACGACAGCTGGATGTTCGACCAGGGCCTGCTGCACCGCTCCACCGTCGGCGACCTGCGCGACCTGATCTCGCGCCGCGTGGTCGACGAGGCCGTCATCAGCGTGACACCCGACGACACGCTGCTGACCGCGTTCCAGCGCATGCGCGCGGCCGACATCTCGCAGCTGCCGGTGCTGCAGGACGGCAAGCTCGCCGGCCTGCTGGACGAGTCCGACCTGCTGCTGCACGTCAGCGGCGATTCGGAGCGCTTCCGCCAGCCGGTGCGCCAGGCGATGAACCGCCAGCTGCGCACGCTGCGCCCCGACGCGGGGCTGCCGGCGCTGATCACGACGCTGCAGGAGGGCTGGGTGGCCGTCGTCGCCGACTCGGCCGGTTTCTATGGTCTGATCACGCGCTTCGATCTGCTGAACTACCTCCGCAAAACACTGGCTTGAAGAGACTCTCATGAGCAACGACAACACGAAGCACGGCTTCGAGACCCGCGTCATCCACGGCGGCCAGCACCCGGATCCGTCGACCGGCGCGATCATGCCGCCGATCTTCCAGACCTCGACCTACGTGCAATCCAGCCCCGGCGTGCACAAGGGCTACGAATATTCGCGCAGCCAGAACCCGACGCGCGAGGCGCTGCAGCGCTGCGTGGCCGACCTCGAGGGCGGCCTGCAGGGCTACGCGTTCGCATCGGGCCTGGCCGCGATGTCGACGGTGCTGGAGCTGCTCGACGCCGGCGCGCACATCGTCGCCAGCGACGACCTGTACGGCGGCTCGTTCCGCCTGTTCGAGCGCGTGCGCAAGCGCTCGATGGCCCTGCAGATCAGCTTCATCGACATGACCGACCCGCAGGCCGTGCGCGCGGCGATCCGGCCCGACACGAAGATGCTGTGGGTCGAGACGCCGTCGAATCCGCTGCTCAAGCTGATCGACCTCGAGGCCGTCGCGAAGATCGCGCGCGCGGCCAACCTGATCGCCGTCGCGGACAACACCTTCGCGAGCCCGTGGGGCCAGAACCCGCTCGCGCTCGGCTTCGACATCGTCGTGCACTCGACCACCAAGTACCTCAACGGCCACTCGGACGTCGTCGGCGGCATCGCGGTCGTCGGCAACGAGCCGCGCCAGGCCGCGTGGGCCGAGCAGCTCGCGTTCCTGCACAACGCCGTCGGCGCGATCGCCGGGCCGTTCGACTCGTTCCTCGCGCTGCGCGGCATCAAGACGCTGGCGATCCGCATGGAGCGCCACAACCAGAGCGCGCTGGCGCTGGCGCAGTGGCTGGAGGCGCATCCGAAGGTGGCGCGCGTGCACTACCCGGGCCTCGAGAGCCATCCGCAGTACGCGCTCGCCAGGCGCCAGATGCGCGGCGGCGGCGGCATGATCTCGATCGACCTGAAGAGCGACCTGGCGGGCTCGCGCCGCTTCCTCGAGAAGGTGCACCTGTTCGCGCTGGCCGAGAGCCTGGGCGGCGTCGAGAGCCTGATCGAGCATCCCGCGATCATGACGCACGCGTCGATCCCGGCCGAACAGCGCGCGGCGCTGGGCATCAACGACACGCTGATCCGGCTGTCGGTGGGCATCGAGGCGCTGGACGATCTCAAGGCCGATCTCGAAGCCGGCTTCTCGCAGGTCTGAGCGCACCCGGCATTCACTAAAAGCGCGTTCTCGAACGCGCTTTTTTTGCGCCCGCGCATCCCGCATACTCGCAGCCTCGTTTCAAGGACGACGACGATGAACCTCTCCCGCTCCAAGCTGTCTCTCGCGCTTTGCGGCGCACTCGCCCTGCTGGGCTCGGCGACCGCGCACGCCGCGCCCGATCCCGCGGCCACCCACCGTTTCGAACAGGTGGTGCACGATTTCTACGAGCGCTACCTCGCCACGCATCCGGAAGAGGCCACGCAGCTCGGCGACCACCGCTTCGACAATCGCAGCAGCGACTCGTCGGCGGCGGGCATCGCGGCCGATCGCAAGCTGTACCGCCAGACGCTGGACGTGATCGAGGCGATCCCCGCGTCCAGCCTGGCGCCGGACTACGCCGTCGATCGCGAGATCCTCGAGAACGACCTGCACGCGCGCCTGTACGACATCGAGGTGCTGAAGACCTACACCTGGGAAGTCACCGACTATTCCGCCACCGAGGGCGTCTACGTGCTGCTCGCGCGCGACTTCGCGCCGATCAAGCATCGCCTGGCCGACGCCAACCTGCGCCTGCAGGCGATCCCGAAACTGGTGGCCGCCGCGAAGAAGAACCTGCAGCGCCCGCCGCGCGTGTTCACGGAGACGGCGATCGCGCAGAACAAGGGCGCGATCTCGTTCCTGCAGGACGACCTCGACGACTTCATCAAGCAGGCGCCCGCGATGAAGGCCCAGCTCGCGCCGGCGCGCGCCCGCGCGATCGCCGCGCTGAAGGACTACGGCAACTGGCTGCAGAACGACCTGCTGCCGCGCTCCGACGGCGACTTCCGTTTCGGCAAGGAGCACTTCGAGCAACGCCTGAAGTTCGCGCTCGACTCCGACCTCAGCGCCGATGAGATCCTGGCGCGCGCCGAGGCCGATCTCAAGCTCACGCAGAAGACGATGGAGGAGACGGCGCTGCCCCTGTACAGGCGCTGGTTCCCGGACAAGCCCACCGACGGCGTCGACGGCCACGCGATCGTGCGCGCCGTGCTGGACAAGATCGCCGACACGCATCCGAACAACGACACCATCGTCGGCGAGGCGCGCGACGACCTCGACAAGGCCACCGCCTTCGTGCGCGAGCACCGGATCGTGTCGCTGCCGACCCGCCCGATCAAGGTGATCGTGATGCCGGAGTTCCAGCGCGGCCAGGCCACCGCGTTCTGCGACTGGGCCGGCCCGCTCGACAAGAACGGCGAGACCTTCTACGCGATCTCGCCGACGCCGGCCGACTGGTCGCCTGCGCGCGTGGAGTCGCAATATCGCGAGGACAACAGCGCCGAGCTGCGCGACATCACCGCGCACGAGGCGATGCCGGGCCACTACCTGCAGGGCGCGCACGCGAGCCAGGTGCACTTCCCGACGCTGGTGCGCGCGATGACCGGCTCGGGCACCTTCATCGAAGGCTGGGCCGTCTACGCCGAGCAGTTCATGGCCGAGGCCGGCTGGGGCGGCGACGAGACGCGCATGGAGCAGCTGAAGATCCGCCTGCGGGTGGCGATCAACGCGATCCTCGACCAGAAGATCCACGCCGGCCACATGACCGAGGACGAGGCCAAGCACCTGATGATGGACACCGGCTACCAGGAAGAAGGCGAGGCCTCGGGCAAGTGGCGGCGCGCCGAGATGTCCGCCGGCCAGCTGTCGACCTACTTCGTCGGCGTGCAGGAGCAGCTCGCGCTGGCGCACGACCTGCAGGCGAAGATGGGCGACGACATGCTGGCCGTGCGCGACCGCATGCTGTCGCACGGCTCCATCGCGACGAAGTACGTGCGGCAACTCGAGGGACTGGCGCCAGCAGAGACGGCGATGGCCGACAAGTGAGCGGCGGGGCCCGGGCGCCGCGCTCGGCCGCTCCGGAGCAAGCCCGGGCGGCCCCCTCGGGGGGCTGCGAGCCAAGGCGAGCGGGGGTCGTCGTTTACTCGATCGCGTAGACGTTGGCGTCGGCGCTGCCGATTAGACGGTGCCCTGCGCGACCAGCGGCGTCGCGTAGAACGAACCGACGCTCTGCTGGCGCCGCGCCCCGTCGGCGGTGGCGTCGCCCGACGTCGACGGGAACAGCAGCGCCGAATTGCAACGGCCGTCCGCGGTGAGCACCCAGCCGCGGTTGGCACGCGCCGCCTCCGTCCGGAACTGCCACAGCACGCGGCCGTCGACGCGGTCGCGCGCCTGCAGCGTGCCGTTGAGCACGCCCACCAGCACCGTGTCGCCGGCGACGGTCGGCGAGCCGAACACGTAGGCGAAGCGGGTGGAAAAGGTCTCGCACATCGGCCTCCGCGATCGCCAGGATGCGGCCAATATAGGCAGCACCGGCGGCGGCGGGCGCGCGTTGCGACAAACGGCGGAAAAGGCGTCGCGAGCAGCGGCTGCGACGCTACCTTCAGTAGTTGGCGACGGCGCGCACCACGCTGGCCGGCTTGTCGAGATCGGCCAGCAGTTCCGGCCCGACGATGGAGAACGGCGTCGAGCCGTACGACAGCAGGCGGTCGTGGAAGTCGTGCAGCGAGCCCTTGTCGCCCGTGCGGTGCTGGTATTCGGCCAGCAGTTGCTCGAGCTGCAGACGGCCCACCGTGTACGCAAGCACGTAGCCCGGGCGCAGCGCGTAGCCGGCCACCGCGGCCTCGGACGCCGACTTGGTGAAGCCGGACTGCTCCTCGAAGAACTTGGCGGCCTGCGCCAGCGTCCACTCGCCGCTGGCCAGCTTGACGTCGACCACCACGCGCGCGCCGCGCACGCGTTCCCAGCGCGCGGTGAACAGCCGCGCGTCGAGGTCGTCGCCGTACAGGCCCAGGCGCACGAACATCTCCTCGCCGTAGAAGGCCCAGCCTTCCGCGAACACGCCCGAGTACTGGATCTTGCGGATGTAGTCGGAGTGCCGGCGCGCGATCGACAGCTGCAGGAAATGGCCCGGCATCGCCTCGTGCGCGGCGGTCGACAGGATGCGGTCGCGGTCGAAGTCCTCGTTCATGTCGAGGCGGTCGGCCGCGTCCTTCAGCGACTCCGGCGGCGTGATGAAGTAGTAGCCGTTCGCCGACTTCGCGAACAGCCGCGGCGAGTCCATCGACGCGCCCGGCGACACCGGCTGGATGAACTTGGGCGTCTCGACGACATCGATCGTCCCCAGCCATTGCGGCAGCGTGACGACGTCGTGGTCGACGACGAACTTCTGCAGCTGCGCGATGCGATCGCGGTAATAGGCGATCAGCGCCGGACCGCTGGGCGCCATGCCGCCGCCGGTCTCGGCGCCGAACGCGACCTTGCGGTCGGCCGCCAGCGACTTCAGCCAGGCCTCCTCGGCCCAGCCGTGCGCCAGCTCGTCGCGCGCCATGCCCTCGACGTCCTTCGACGTGAACGGCAGCAGCTGTTCGCGCTGCAGCATCCGGTCGTAGGCCGCCTGGCCCATCGCGAAGTTCTCGGGCCAGGCGTCGACATGCGCCTTGATGAACGCATCGGTCTTCGCCAGCGTGGCCAGCAACGCGTCGCGCGCGGCGATGAAGCGCGCCAGCGTCGCCGGATCGCCCGCGAGCTGCTCCTTGGCGGCGTCGGTGAGCGCGCCACTGAGAAGGTCGGGCGCGCCACCGATCTGCTTGCTGCCGGCCATGCCGTAAAGCTTGCCCGGCTGCGTCACGAGCTTCTGGCCCGCCTCGACGTAGGCCGGGCCCTTCTCCATCCGCGACGTGATGTCGACCCAGGCCTGGTGCACGTCCGCGGCGGTCGCGTCGTCGCGGCCGGGGATCGGCAGGTGCAGGAACTGCGTGTAGATCGCGCCGATCAGCCCCAGCGCCGGCGCGGCGTAGTCCTTGCGGTCGGTCTGGCGCACCAGCAGGCTGTCCAGCTCCTCGTCGATCTGCGCGCGCAGCAGCTTCGCGTCGTCGGCATCGACCAGCGAGAGGCCCGAGCCCGCCGAAGCCTTGATGGCGTCGAGTTGCGCGGCCCAGCCCTTCAGGCGCGCGAGGTGCGCGGCGCGCTTCGCCTCGCTCGGAGCGGGCAGGTCGCCGTCCATGCCGGGAATGCCCAGGAAGGTGGCCTGCATCGGATTCTCGCGCGAGCTGGTCTGCACCATGTCCTGGGCGAGCGTGGTGAGCCGCTCGTGCGTCGAGGGCGCGGCGAAGGCGTTGGCGGACAGCAGGCTGGCCAGCAGGAGGGCGAGCGACGTCTTGTTCATGGAAGGCATTCCGTTGCGACAGCAGGTTCGGGGCCGAGCATGTTACGTCCAGCCGCGCGCCGGCCGCGCCGCGGCGCTACGCCCTGCTTTTTTCGAGCGACTTCACGACGAACGCCAGCGCCTCGACCGCCGCGCCGGGCGCGGCGAGGTATTGCGCCTGCACGATGGCGCCGTCGATCGCGAGCGCGAGCGCGCGGGCGATGCGTGCGCGGCCTGGCCCGGGCTTCATCAGCCGGGCGACGGCGGCGGTCATGTCCTGCTTGTGGCGCCGCGTCGCGTCGAGCACGGCAGGCAGCGCCGGCGCGAGTTCGCCGACGCTGTTGAGGAACGCGCAGCCGCGGAAGTCCTCGCTGGCGAACCACTCGCCCAGCGCCGGCGCGATGGCGGCGGTCGTGCCGCCGTGGCGCGCGAGCGCGGCGACGAACCAGGCCATCCAGCGCTCGTGGCGGAAATCGAGGAAGGCCAGGATCAGGTCGTCCTTGCTCGCGAACTGCCGGTAGAACGTGAGCTTGGCGACGCCCGACACGGCAATCACGCGATCGATGCCGGTGGCGCGCACGCCTTCGCGATAGAACAGGTCGTGCGCGGCATGAAGAATGCGGTCGCGCGGCGTCGCGGCCATGGGCTTGGCGGTCATGGGCTCATTGTAGACAGACTTGTCTACCTGGCCTAGACTGGCCTGCAGGTAGACAGGTCTGTCTACACATCGAGACGAACGGGGAAATCCATGGACACCAAGCCGCCGCTGCCGCCCTTCACCCGCGAAACCGCCGCGCAGAAGACGCGCCTCGCCGAGGACGCCTGGAACTCGCGCGACCCGGCGCGCGTCGCGCTCGTCTACACGCCCGACACGCGCTGGCGCAACCGCGTCGAGTTCCCGGTCGGCCGCCAGCAGGTGCGCGAGCTGCTGGAGCGCAAGTGGGCGCGCGAGCTCGACTACCGCCTGATCAAGGAACTCTGGGCGCACGACGCCGACCGCATCGCGGTGCGCTTCGCCTACGAGTGGCACGACGACTCCGGCCACTGGTTCCGCTCCTACGGCAACGAGAACTGGGAGTTCGACGAGCACGGCTTCATGGTGCGGCGCTTCGCGAGCATCAACGACCTGCCCATCGCCGAGGCCGACCGCCAGTTCCACTGGCCGCTCGGGCGGCGCCCGGACGATCATCCGGGCCTGAGCGATCTGGGCCTTTGAGCCGCGCGGGCGTTGTGCGCCGCCGCATTTGACCCTGCCCGCGTATCGCGGACGGCCGCAGTCCAACATCCGCATCCCCATCTCGCTCAAGGATGCACGCCATGGCTCTCTCACGTTCGCTGGGCCTCGCCGTATTGCTGGCCTGTTCGACCCTCGTCTCGGGCCAGGTTCTCGCCCAGGATCTCAGGCTGACCGGCGCCGAGGAAACGCCACCCAACAACAGCACCGCCGTCGGCACCGGCAGCATCAGGATCGACGCCGACGGCAACGTCAGCGGCACGATCTCCACGCCCACGCTGCAAGGCCGGGCCGCCCACATCCACCAGGGCGCGCCGGGCACGGCCGGCCCGCCGATCATCACCCTCAACGGCGGCGACCCCGGCACGTGGACGGTGCCCGCAGGCGCCAAACTGACGCCGGAGCAGATCCTGGCGTGGAAGGCCGGCAACCTCTACGTCAACGTGCACACCGCCGAGCATCCCGGCGGCGAGGTGCGCGCGCAGTTGAGGCCCTGATCAGGCCCCGAGCGCGGCGATCACGCCCATCGCCGCGGCAGGCGCCCGCTCCTTCGCGCCGTTGATCATGAACATGAAGACGTCGCGCGGCGCGCTCGCGGGCGCGACCCCATCGTCTGGATCGCCCGCGACCCTCGGCAGGCCCGACGGCTCGCCGCCGTCCGCCCACGCCTTCGCGCAGGCGGCGAACGACGCCAGCACCTCGGGCTCGTAGCCGGTGGCCACGTCCGCCTGGGCATTCATCAGGCGCAGGTAGACGAAGTCCGTCGTCAGGTTCGCGAACGACGGGAACTTCGGCGAGTCGGTGAACACGACCGCCATGCGGTACTTGCGCGCCAGCGCCAGGAACTCGGGCACCATGAAGCTGTCGTTGCGCACGTCCAGCACGTGGCGCAGCGCGCGGCCCTCGACGTCCTCCGGCAGCAGCTTCAGGAAGGCCTCGAAGTCCACCGGGTCGAACTTCTTCGAGTCGGCGAACTGCCACAGGACCGGCCCCAGCTTGTGCTCCAGCCGCGCCAGGCCGCTGCCGATGAAGCGGCCGATCGACTCGCCGGCCTCGGCCAGCACGCGGCGGTTGGTCGCGAAGCGATTGGCCTTCAGCGAGAACACGAAGTCGTCGGGCGTGTCGGCGAACCAGCGCTCGAAGGACTTGGCCGTCATCGTGCTGTAGTACGTGCCGTTGACCTCGATCGCCGTGACCTGGCGGCTCGCATGCGCCAGCTCGCGCGCGGCGGGCAGCTTCGCGGGATAGAAGTTGTCGCGCCAGGGCTCGTACGTCCAGCCGCCGATGCCAACTCGGATTCGGGTCATGTGCTGCGCTCCACGTGTGGGGAACGCGTTTTTACCTCAATGCCACGGTCGCGCGAACCGCCTCAATGCAGCGTGGCGAGGAACTGCTGCAGCTCGGGCGTCTGCGGCGAGCCGAAGATCTGCTCCGGCGGCCCGATCTCGTGGATGCGGCCGGCGTGCATGAACACGACGCGGTCGCTCACCTTGCGCGCGAAGTTCATCTCGTGCGTGACCATCAGCAGCGTCATGCCCTCGTCGGCGAGGCTCTCGACGACCTTGAGCACCTCGCCCACCAGCTCGGGGTCGAGCGCGGACGTGATCTCGTCGCACAGCATCACGCTGGGCTGCATCGCGAGCGCGCGCGCGATCGCCACGCGCTGCTGCTGGCCGCCCGACAGCTGGTCGGGCCAGGCGTCGAACTTCTCGGCCAGGCCCACGCGCGCGAGCAGCTTGCGCGCGGTCGCGTCGTTGGTCTCGGGCTGGGCCTTCTTCACCAGCATCGGCGCCAGCATCACGTTGCGGCCGACGCTCAAATGCGGAAACAGGTTGAAGCCCTGGAAGATCATGCCGACGTGCTGGCGCAGCTCGCGCATCGCCTTGGCGTCGTCGTGCTTGAGCGGCTGGCCGTCGACGTGCAGCGTGCCTTCCTGGAACTCCTCGAGCCCGTTGATGCAGCGAAGCAGCGTGCTCTTGCCCGAGCCGCTCTTGCCGATGATGGCGATCACCTCGCCGCGCTTGACGTCGAGGTCGACGCCCTTGAGCACCTCGTTCGTGCCGTAGCGCTTGCGCAGCTGGCGGATGTCGACGATGGAGAACGTGGAATCAACGGTCACGGCGCATCCTTCTTTCAAGCCGCTTGCTGTAGGCCGAGATCGGCCAGCACAGCGCGAAGTACATCAGGGCCACGCAGGCATAGACGGTGAACGGGCGGAACGTCGCATTGGTGATCATCGTGCCCGTCTTCGTGAGCTCGATGAAGCCGATGATGGACGCCAGCGCCGTGCCCTTGATCACCTGCACGAGAAAGCCGACGGTGGGCGCGACGCCGACGCGCAGCGCCTGCGGCGCGACGACGTGGCGCAGCTTCTCGCCGAAGCTCAGCGCGAGGCTGTCGGCCGCCTCCCACTGGCCGCGCGCGATCGAGTCGACGCAGCCGCGCCAGATCTCGGTGAGGTACGCGCTCGCGTAGAGCGTCAACGCGACGCTCGCGGCGATCCACGCCGACACGTTGATGCCGAACAGGCCCAGCCCGAAGTACGCGAGGAACAGCTGGATCAGCAGCGGCGTGCCCTGGAACACGTGCACGTACGCCGACACCGCCGTCGCGGCGCCCGGCCAGCGGCGCAGCCGCGCGACCAGCAGCGCGAGGCCGACAAGGCCACCGCCGGCGAACGCGATCAGCGACAGCACCACCGTCCAGCGCGCCGCGAGCAGCAGGTTCCACAGGATCTGGCCGACCGAGAACTCGACCATCTCAGCGCCCCGTCGGCGCGACGCGGCCGAAGATCCAGCGCGGACCCGCCCAGACGAGCGCCTGCCGCAGCAGGATCGCCATCGCGAGGTACATCGCCGCCGCGACGAAGTTGGCCTCGAACGAGCGGAAGTTGCGGCTCATGATCAGGTTCGTGTAGTAGCTCAGCTCCTGGGCGGCGATCTGGCCGCACACCGCCGAGCCCAGCATCACGATGACGATCTGGCTGACCATCGCCGGCCACACGCGGCCGAGCGCCGGCGGCAACACGACGCGCAGGAACACCTGGCGTTCGGTCATCGCGAGGCTGCGCGCGGCCTCGAGCTGGCCGCGCGGCGTGCTCTCGATGCCGGCGCGCACGATCTCGGCGGCGTAGGCGCCGAGGTTGAGCGTCATCGCGATGATGGACGCCGTCTCCGACGACAGCCTCAAGCCCAGGCTGGGCAGTCCGAAGAAGATGAAGAACAGCTGCACGATGAACGGCGTGTTGCGGATCAGCTCCACGTACGCGGCCACCAGCGCGCGCACGGGCGCGGCGCCGTGCGTGCGCGCCCGCGCGCAGGCGACGCCGAGCGCGACGCCGAGCAGCGTCGCGACCGCCGTCAGCCCCAGCGTGAACGCGGCGCCGCGCAGCAGCAGTGGCCAGTCGACGAGGACGGCCCGGAAATCGAGCTGGATCATCGTTTTCTCCTGCAGACATCAGTTAGGAAGATCGCCGCCCGGACGGCCCAGCCACTTCACGCACATCCGATCGATGTCGCCGCTGGCCTTGGCCGCCGCGATGATCTCGTTGACCTTCAGGCGCAGCTTGTCGTCGCCCTTGGCCACGCCGATGAAGTTGGGCGAGTCCTTGAGCAGCAGCTTGAACTCGGTGCCGAGCTGCTGGTTGCGCGCCATCATGTTGCCGGCGACGGACGCCCCGGTTGCGATCACCTGCACCTGGCCGGAGACGAACGCCGACACGGTGGCGTTGTTGTCCTCGAAGCGCTTGATGTCGGCCGTGGGCGGCGCGATCTTCGACAGCTCCATGTCCTCGATCGCTCCGCGCGTCACGCCGATCGTCTTGCCCGCGAGATCGGACGGCGACTTGATCGACACCGACTTCGCCGCGAACACGGCCTGGAAGAACGGCGAGTAGGCCGACGTGAAGTCGATCACCTTCTCGCGCTCGGCGTTCTTGCCCAGCGTCGAGATGACGAGGTCGGCCTTGTGCGTCTGCAGGTACGCGATGCGGTTGCCGCTGCTCACCGGCACCAGCTCGACGGCCACGCCCAGCTTGGCGGCGATCAGCTTGGCCATGTCGACGTCCAGGCCCTGCGGCGCCATGTCGGTGCCGACGAAGCCGTACGGCGGGTAGTCGGTGGGGATCGCGATGGCGATGGACTTCTTGGCCATCACCGCGTCGAGCGCGCTGTCGGCGAATGCAGCCGTGGAGGCGAGGACGCCGGCGGCCAGCGCCAGGGCGAGCGAATGGAATTGGCGTCGTTGCAGGCTCATTCAATTCTCCTTGTGGCGCCGTTGCGGCGCGCGCGTTGCGGTCGGGGTCGGGGAAATCAGGTCGGTGAACAGGCGGCGCGAGCGTCGCGGCGCGGCCGCGGTCGTCTTGGGCTCGACGGGCACGGGCGCCTGCAGCGCCTGGCGCAGCGGGTCGAGCGGGTCGACCTGCGGCGCGGGCGAGCCGAGCGCCGCGGCCACCGCGACGATGTGCGCGCGCATCAGCTCGGCCGCGCCGCCGGCATCGCCCTGCTCCAGCGCCGCGACGATCGCGACGTGCTCGCTGCACGACAGCGCGGCGTCGTGCGTCGACTGGAACAGCGTCGCGACCAGCGTGGTGCGCGCCGTGAGGTCGCGCAGGATGTCGGCCAGCAGCGGCCCGCTGACGCACTCGGCCAGGCAGACGTGGAAATCCCCCAGCAGGTAGCTGCGATCGCCCGGATCGGTGCCGGCGATCGCCGCCTGCTCGGCCTTGTAGTGCGCCCGCAGCCGCGCCAGCTTGGCCTTGGGCAGCGGCTTGTCCAGCGAGTTGAGCATGCCCGTCTCGATCGCGATGCGGGCCGAGAAGGCCTCGGTGGCGTCCGCGCGCGACGGCTGCACCACGAACCAGCCGCGCCGGCTGCTCACCTCCACCATGCCGCGCGCCGACAGCCGCGCCATCGCCTCGCGCACCAGCGTGCGGCTGACGCCGAAGACGTCGGCCAGCTCCTGCTCGCCCAGCCGCTGGCCGGGCGCGACTCGGCCGGCCAGGATGGCCTCGACGACGTGGTTCGCGATCTGCGGCGCGCTCGAACGCGAAGAAACGGATGTGGTGCTCAAGATGCGCTGAGTTGGAGCCCCGGGCCCCGTTGCCGTGCAATCACGACGGCGACGAGGCTTGGATGCGTTGTTTGCATACAAGCATCGCAAGGCCCGTGCCAAATGTCGAGTCCGTGAAGAAAGTCCGGAATGGGCCCGAAACCTGCTGCTTTTCCGCGGATCGGCAAGCATGACTTCCGCGAGACTGGACGGCTCCTCCCGCCGACCGCCTTGGACATGAACCGCAGATACGCCTACCGCGACTACGAGATCCTTGTTTCAGCCCAACCGGCCGGCAGCGCGCCGGGATGGCGTCCGGAGATCTGCGTCATCGCGCCGGACGACCACTGGCAGTTCGTGCCCACCCACCACTCGCTGGTCGCCAACGATCCGCAATACTGCCTCGAGATCGGCCGCCGCTGCGCCGAGAGCGCGATCCAGAGCATGGACATCGAGCGCGAGATGGCTGGCTACGAGGGCCTCTGGCACTGAGACGGACCATCCCCGCAGCGAAGGCGCCCGCACGCCGTGCGAGGCGCTTTTTTCATGCTCAGTCGCCGACCTCCGGTTCCTGGCAGCGCACCTTGTCCGACCAGCCCAGCACCCCCAGCGGCTGGCGGATGAACTGGCCGTGCGCGATGTCGACCTCCCAATAGCCCACGGGCGCCTTCTGCCCCGGACGCCGCAGTCCGACGCCCACCGACAGCGGCGTCGCCGAGCCATCACCGGACGGCACCATGCATTGCAGCAGGTTGCTCACCTGCGCGTGCGGGGGCAGCGCGACCACGTCGACCATGCGGCAGGCGTCCCGGCGCGTGTCGAGCAGGAAGGCGAAGTCGGCCCCGACATGGCGCCGCGCGAGCACCACGCTGCCGTCGTAGACCACCGGCAACGCACCCGGCACCGGCGCGAAGCCGGCCGCCTGCGGCACGTCCTCCCCGGGCGCGCACGCGTGCCCGAGCAGCGCGCGCGCGTCGGCCATCAACGCGGGTTCGACCGCGAACGGCCTGGTCTCGGCCGCGGCGGCCGGACTGGGCGACGTCGGGATGGGCGGACGCGCCGGTGCGTTGGTTGCCGGGACGGTCGGCGGCGCGATCGACAAGGCGGGCTCGGGACCGGACGCGGGCCCTCCCGCCGCCAGGCGCCGGCTCCGCGCCACCAGCACCGCATCCCACACCGCATAGGCCTGCTCGATGCACGCGGCGTCAGGACACGGGTCGCGCACCTCGCGCAGCCACTTCGCCTCCTCGCGCTGCAAGGCCGGCGCCTCGCTGCCGGACTGGGCCAGCAGCACGCGGTAGTGCAAGGCCAGTTGGCGATCGAGCGCCGACAACTCGGGAGAAGCGCAGATCATCTTGTTGACGTGCGAGGTGACGCGGACGCAGTCGAAGCTGGGGCCGTCGGCGTGCGCCAGCGGGGCGCACGCGCAGGCCATGGCGACGAGGACGAGGCGTGCGGTACGGATGTCGAAACTCATGGTGCCGCACCGTAGCCGATGCCGGACGGGGCCGCAATCGTGTCGATTCCGGACGATCGCAGCGGAGGCGGCTCTTCTCGCCATGTCATGCCGTGTAATGGATCCGACCGCCTGCTCCCCGCATCATGACTTCCATGCCAGGTCGTGAACGCGGAATGCGGATCGAGCAGGCACCGGCGGCACCGGAATGAACCGGGCCGCGAAGAGTCCCGATCAGGGCGCCATGCCGACGATGGTCGGCGTGTCAACGAAATTTCAGGAGCAGAAAATGGCAATGGACATGTTCATCAAGCTCGACGGCCTCAAGGGCGAGTCCGTCGACAAGACGCATGCTGGCGAAATCGACGTCCTGGCCTGGAGCTGGGGGATGTCGAACTCGGGTTCCGCGCACGTCGGCGGCGGCGCGGGTGCCGGCAAGGTCAACGTGCAGGATCTGTCGTTCACGAAGTACATCGACAAGTCGTCGCCCGACCTGATGCTGAACTGCTGCAACGGCAAGCACATCAAGGACGGCCTGCTGACCGTGCGCAAGGCCGGCGAGAAGCCGCTGGAGTACCTGAAGATCACGCTGACCGAAGTGCTGGTCACGTCGGTCTCGACGGGCGGCTCGGGCGGCGAGGATCGCCTGACCGAGAACGTCACGCTGAATTTCGCGGCGGTCAAGGTCGACTACATCGAGCAGAAGAAGGACGGCAGCGCCGGCGACAAGCCGTCGATGAACTGGAACATCGCCGAGAACTCGAAGGACTGATCGTCCCGCTTCGCGGCTCGCGGGGTCCTGGCGCCAGGGCCTCGCGCGGGCCGCTTTCCTGGCGCAGTCGATGGCCCTAAGATCTCGCACCGCCAGACCCGGGGAGATCGCGTCATGCCCACGATTGCATACCACTCCGATCAGGAGTCGCTGCTTCACCCCGATCTCCTGCCAACGCTGTTCACGGCGCACAGCAGTCCGAACGACGTGCAAACGGGCATCGAGTGCGCGCGCCTGGCCTATGTGAAGGCCGAGCTGGGAGGCGCAGAGCTCGCGAAGTTGACGGCTGCGCTGGCAGTTGCGGGATTCGGCAGCCCGACGCTGTTTTCCGATTCGGCCACGGACACGCGGGGGTATGGCGCCGTCCGCGCGGACGGCAAGGCTTTGCTCGCGTTCCGCGGTACCCAGGTCGATCAACTCAAGGACCTGCTCACCGACATCGCCGCCATTCCCGTTCCATGGCCCGAAGCCGGGGGCAACGTGCACGACGGATTCGCGCGCGCAATGCGTTCGGTGCTCGAGCAGGTTCGCGGCTGGGTCCAGTCAGGATCGATCCAGCCCGCCCGACTTCTCGTTTGCGGCCACAGCCTCGGTGCGGCACTCGCGACGCTTGCGGCGTCCATCTTCAGACCCGGCACCTTGATCACCATCGGCTCACCCCGTACCGGCGATGCCACGTTCGCGCAATCCGTTCAGCAGACGCTGACCGTGCGCATCGTCGACTGCTGCGACGTCGTCACGCATCTGCCTTTCGAGGGGCCGCACTACACGCACGTCGGCAATCTCCGGTACATCGATCGCAACGGGGTCGTCGCGCGCGCACCCGATGATTCCGTGGTGGTCGCAGACCAGATCCGCGCTCGCCTGGACTACGGACTGACAGGTCTCGCGGCCGGCGCGGTGCCTTCCCGCGACCTCGCCGACCACGCGCCCGTCAACTACGCCCGGGCCTTCTTCTAGGCCCGGGGCGCATGCGCCATGGCGCACGTGGCCGGCTGCGCCCCCTCGGCGCCAGCAGGTGCTTCTACGAACGTCGCTTCGGGGCGCGCGGGCGCGCGTCCGCCCTGCCCGTGGATTCCGGGGCTGCCGGCGAGACGCCGCCGGCCTTGGAGCGCCGAAGCCACTCGAGCGGCTTCCGAGTCACGCCCATCCAGAGAGCGACGAGCACGCCTCCGATGCCGGCAAGTCCCTCCCAGTGATCGAGCAGCCAGCCGAAGATCGCAGCCGGGTCGTGCCCGACGTCGACATGGACGGTGGAACTTCCATCGAAGATGTCGTCGACGACATTCCCGTCCTTGTCGGTGGTGAACAGCCTGACCGTGAGCTGCCGTTCGCCGATCCGCTTCGGTATCACCGTGAATTCGAAGCTCTTGTGCTCGCCAGGACTTGCGAAGCGCATCAGCAATTCGCGCGTGGGCACCTCGAAGTCTTCGCTGTCGTAGTCGAGCGTCGCCTTCATGTACTCGCTGGTGTCGACGCCCGGGCTGCCGTCCTCCTTCGCGACGGGCGTTCCTGCCGTCATTCGCGTCGCCGTCGACGCCGGCTTGCACTGATAGGCCGCCCGAGTCAGGCTCGATGCGCTGACACCCGGCGCCAGGATCTCGAGGCAGGCCTTGGCCTCCTCGCCGACTCTCTCCGGGGTCTCGGCATAGAAGATGGCATCGACATGCGGATAGGGGGCCGCCGAGGGGCCCGTCGAACTCGAAGGCGCGGGGACGGGCGCAGGTTCGGGAGCGGCCGCAATAGTCGGCGGATGAGGAGCAGGCGCGGGGGCGGCGGCAACAGGCCCCTCTGTCGGTGGACGCGCTGACGGGAAATGGCCAGGATGCGCCTGCTTGCCGGGACGGGATTCGCCAGATTTGGGCCACACTGCCGCAGCGGCCGCACCGGAGGCTTCATCCCCTGCCTCGGAAGCCCGGACGGGCGGAGGGGCGGCTGGCGGAGGCTCTGACGCCTGTTCCGTCGAAGTCGCAAGCTTGGGTGAAGGGTGCGGTGAGCATCCCTCAAGCAGCTCGCCCGCAGCCAGCGCGATGCAGGCAGTCAGCAAAAGCCAGTGCTTGTTGTCCATGGCCCTCCTCCGGGAAGCCGCTCCGCGACCGCTGGGGCACGGCCGGCAGGACCGGGTCGCAACGCGACGTCGGCAGATCGATGACGCCTCAGCCTATGCCGCACGCCACGCGTTGCCATCCCCAATGTGGTTGAACTACCGGGCTGCGTCGCGCGCGCGGCAAGGCGGATCCGACGACCCCCACCGGGTCGATCCAGGCAAGAAAAAGGCGCCAGGCAGTCCGCCTGCTTGGCGCTTTCGTCTTTGTGGCCCGTTGCGAAGCCGTGAGCCGGGGTGAAGGTTGGCTGACCTAAAGCAGCACCAATCTTGAAGCCGTCGTACGAGCTCGCGACAATTGGGCGCGGCACGCGCCGTCGATTCCCGCACGCGGCGGCCGACACACGCTCAGTCGATCACTGCTGCTGGTCCAAGGAATTCGCGCAGAGTGGACAGGAAGTCGAGCCACGCCGGTTCGCCTTGCAGCAGCACGTGATTCTCGCTGTCCAGCCTGATGAAGCGGCAGCCGGGAATTCGCGCGGCGAGCTGCTCTCCGCAGTGGAACGGAACGACGTGGTCCCGGCTTGCATGCGCAACGAGCGTGGGCACGGTCACCTGCGCGAGCATGTGCTCCACATCGATCGTGGACAGTGCACGCTGCAGTCGTTCGGCGTTCGCCGGGGAGGTCGAGATCCTCTGCAACTCTGTCCACCACGCCACCTGCTCGGGCGAGCCACCCGGGATGTACAGATTGGCGAAGATCTGTCGAAAGGCGGAAATGTCGCTGCCCCATCCCGTCCGGGTCAGCGTGACCATGGCCTCGCGGCGCGCGAGTTCCTCGCCGCGGCAGCGCACGGCCCAGCCTTGTGCATAGCCGCCAAGCAGCACCATTCGCCTGACGCGGCCAGGGTGCCTGAGCGAATAGGCAATCGCGACGGAGGCCCCTTGCGAGAGGCCCAGCAAGTCGAACTGCTGCACGCCGGAGGCGTCCACGACGGCCTCGAAATCATCGACCATCGCCTCGAATGAGAGATCGTGGACGTCCCAATCGGACAGGCCGTTGCCGCGCTCGTCGTAGCGGACGAGCAGGTTGTGCCGGGTCAGCTCGAGCAGCCAGTGCCGCCAGACGGGACTCTGCCAGTCGAACTCCAGATGGTTCAGCCAGTTCGCCGTCTTGACGAGCGGAAACCCGTGCCCGACGCGCGACCAGGCCAGCTGCGTCCCGTCCTTCGCCTTGCAATGCAGGACTTGCTGTCGCGGCAGCTCTCGCAGCGTATCCGCCGCCCGCTGCCGTCCCCAGCGCGCCGGGGGCTCGCCGTAGCGACGGCGAAAGGCGCGATTGAACGCGGCCTCGCTGCCGAATCCCACCGCATAGGCGACCTCGGAGGCCGTGCATCGATCTCGCTCGAGCATCTCCGCCGCGACCCGGAGTCGCCAGTCGACGCAATAGCGCATGGGAGACTGGCCCAAGGCCGAATCGAACCGTTGGGCGAGCACCGTGCGCGAGAGCCCGGCGCAGCGGGCAAGTTGCTCGATGGTGAGTTCGTCGGCGTACTGGCGGTGGATCAGCTCCAACGCCCGCTTGACCGCAGCATCCGTGACGACCTCCGGCATGTTTTCTCCCGGCCGACCTTGCGCACGAGACTAGCAGCAATCCGGCGTTTGGATCAAGAATCGCGGTTAGGGGATCAAGCGCCCGCGGCGCTCCCGGCATATCTTCGTCTCACGATGTTCAACATAGTTGGAGGCGAATCATGAAAGCGGTCGATCCTGACGTTCTCAACGCGCTCGTCGGCAAGATGCTTGGCGACCTCGGCGGCGCGTTCAGCGTGCCCACGGTGCGAATCGGCTATCGGCTCGGGCTTTTCCATTCTCTGCACTTCGACGGAAGCGCGACTGCCGCGCAGCTCGCCAAGAGGCTGGGACTGGCGGAGCGCTATGTCCGCGAATGGGCGCTCGCGCAGGCCTCCAATGGATACATCAAGTTCGACGATGCCACCGGCCAGTTCAGCCTGAGTGCCGAGCAGGCGATGGTGTTCGCGGCCGAAGACAGCCCGGTCTACCTGCGCGGCGCCTTTGATCTCGCAGCGGCGATGATCGAGGGCGAACCGAAGGTCGAGCACGGCTTCCGCACCGGTTCCGGCGTCGCCTGGGGCGAGAGCGCAGGCTGCCTCTTCTGCGCTGTTGGTGCCTTCTTCCGGCCAGGCTATGTCAACAGCATCGTGCAGGCATGGCTGCCGGCCATCGAGGGCATGGTCGCCCGGCTCGAAGCAGGCGCCAAGGTGGCGGACATCGGCTGCGGCGTCGGCTTCTCGACGCTGCTGATGGCGCAAGCCTTTCCGAACAGCCGGTTCATCGGCTACGACTTCCACGCACCGTCGATCGAGCAGGCCAACGCGCACGCGCTCGCACACGGGGTGCAGGATCGTGTGCGTTTCGAGGTCGCACCGGCGAAGGCGATCAGCGACCGCAACTTCGACCTCGTCACGATGTTCGACTGCCTGCACGACATGGGCGACCCGCGCGGCTGCGCGGCGCACATGCGCACCTTGCTCAACGACGACGGCTGCTGGATGCTCGTCGAACCGATCGCCGGCGACAAGCCGCAACTCGGCAATCCCGTCAGCCGCCTCTACTACAACGCGTCGACCATGATCTGCGTGCCGACATCGCTGGCGCAAGAAGTGGGCGAAGCGCTCGGCGCGCAGGCCGGCGAGGCGACGTTGACCAGCGTCCTGAAATCGGGCGGATTCCGTCATGTCCGCCGCGCGACGGAAGGGCCATTCAACATGGTCCTCGAGGCTCGGCCCTAGCCAGGTCAAGTCCGACTGCCACCGCTGACCGAGTCCGCCTGATCGGTCAGCCGCAAGAAATCAGGCCATGTGGGCTGTGCCGGTGCCGACGCTACGCAGGCGCCGAGACCCGGCGTCGTTTGACCGTCACGACGACCACCTGCGAGGGCGCCGTACGTCGCTGCTGTACTCGCGGCGCTGCCAGGTTCGCGATGGCCACGGCACGCCGTACTTGGCTGGTACTCAATGGAGCGACATGGTCGCCATTGACTTGAACATAGCAACCTGCCGCCAGTTCCGCCACGCCCCGATCTGGGCGCCACGGGCAATGCTTCCTGGAAGGCGCAGCGGGTCGCCGGCAGCTCGCGCATAGGTGAAGCGGCCCCAATGTTCCTCACCAAGCTGGACGCGCCAGCACTTGCGTCTACCCATATCTCATCGCCTGGAACGCCCCTCCCGGGTCAGTGCCAGTCGCGTTCCCTTCTCACACTCATCGGTCTCAGATCACGACGACTATCGTCGGCTCATCAATCCATGTATTTGCCGCCGTTGATCGACAGCGTCGTCCCGGTGATGAATCCCGCCGCCTCGTCGGCCAGGAACACGACGCCGCGTGCAACTTCGGCCGGCGTGCCGAGCCGGCCGACCGGCACTCCTTTGAGGATCGTTTGCATCACCTCGGGTGACACTGCCTGCACCATCGCGGTCTCGATGTAGCCGGGCGCGATGGCATTGACGGTGATGTTGCGCGAGGCCCCCTCGAGTGCGAGCGCGCGCGTGAAGCCGAGCATGCCAGCCTTCGCGGCGGCGTAGTTGGTCTGCCCCGACTGGCCACTGAGCCCGTTGACCGAGCTGATGTTGACGATCCGGCCGTAGCGCCGCTCGCGCATCCCTTCAATGACGACCCGGCACATGTTGAAGCAGCCACCGAGATCGACCTCGATCACGGTGCGCCAGTCCTGCTCGGCCATCTTGTGCAGCATCGCATCGTGCGTGATGCCCGCATTGTTCACCAGCACGTCGATCGCACCGAACGCGTGCTCGACCTCTGCGACCCCGGCTGCACACTGCGTCATGTCCGCCACGTCCCATCGGAACACGCGGATGCCCGTACGCACATTGAAAGCCTCGGCGGCCTCAGCGCCCGCCGTGAAATTGGCGGCGACCCGGTAGCCAGCCGCTGCCAGCGCCTCGGAGATTGCCGCACCGATGCCGCGGGTGCCACCGGTGACGAGGGCGACGCGTTTGCTTGTGCGCATGGGAGGCTCCTTGGCATTGCGGTCGATCGCCGGACAACGGGCGGACTGCGTCCGTTCGATCGGGCAGTCTCGCGCCCACCTCAGTCGATGTCAACGTTCCTCCTGGGCGAGGAGAGTCCTTTACGTGCGCCCGAGCGCGCACGACAGGAACGGGTCGGGTCGGGAGCGACGGACTCTGCCCGGTGGCAACGCAACCCTTGCTTGGAGATTCTCCGTGTTGGGGAACATAATTTGCTGCGGCGCAGCAACTCATTCCATTCCCGCCCCCGACGGACTCTGGGCATTGAGGTGCTCGAGAGTAAGTGCAGGCGGCAGGGCGACCCCGCGCACGGTGACGCGCGGCGATGGATCTCAGGAGGCGAAGAGTGGAATCTGGTGTGGATGATGCATATGCCGAGCTCGGCCTGGATCCAGACGCGTCCGCTGCCGAAGTGAAGGCGGCGTGGCGCCGACTGGCCGCGCAATGGCATCCCGATCGCAACCGAAGCGCCGGAGCCATCGGCAGGATGCAACGGATCAACCGTGCTCTCGATGAGATCCGTCAGTGCCGCGCTGAAGACGACCCGGGGGATGCGAGCGCCGAGCCCGCCGCATCCGCGCCCGGGCCAGAACGTACCGACCGTCGCGAAAACAGCGACAGCCAAGACGAGCGCGACGACGACAGCGAAGCCCGGCGTGGCGAATCGGGCACCGATGGGTCAGGCCCGACGATCCGGACAGTCGATTGCGACGTCAAGTTGACCTTGGAAGAGGCCCTCGCCGGCTGCATCAAGCTCATCCGCGGCACGTTGGTCGAAAGCTGCGCGTGCTGCGACGGAAGCGGCCTTCGGACCTTGGCCAGCGCCTGCCCCGATTGCGAAGGTTCTGGCGCTGTGCACCAGCGCTTGTGGTTCGGCTGGTACGGCACATCGACGAAGTGCTCGGCTTGCGGCGGCGACGGCAATGCAAGGCAGGCCTGCGATGCTTGCGATGGCAAGGGTGAGCGACCTCCGTTCGAGTACAGCATTCGCGTTCGAGTCCCGCACGGAGTTCGCGACGGCGACCTGCTGCATGTCGGCAGGCGCCGTCATGCCTCAGGCCATCCCCTGGTGGAATTGAATCTGCGCGTCGAAGTCCTCGTCCATGCGCTTTTCGGGCTCGACCCCGACGGCACCATTCGTTGCACGGTGCCGGTCAACGGCTTCGCGTGGATGGCCAACAGGGCGATCGACATTCCGACGCTGACCGGACTGCAGCGACTGCAATTGAAGCGCGACGAGTTGTCCTATCGAATGACCGGTCATGGCTTCCCGGTGGAGCGACGCGGTCCGCGCGGCGATCAGCTGGTGACGCTACAGCCCGTGTTTCCGGGCCGCCTGAGCCCCGACCAGGAAATACTCTTCGACCAGCTCATCGCAACGCCTTGGCACCCGGACGATTCGCATCTCGCCGCCCGACTCGACGAGTGGCGTCGGGTGCAGCAGGGATGGGAGCAGGCACGCGCGAAGCGCGGTCGCCAGCCAGGTGGATGAGCGCGATCAAGGACTGCTGCGCCGGCGCCGCCCGACGGCGCCCCCATGCCCGCAAAGCCAGAAAGCCGCCGGCCGCGAAGGACGGCTCATTGCGCCGACACGCGCCTCACGGGCGGTACCGATCAAGCCCGACAGGGATGATGGCTATCGCCACGGCGCTTCCTGCGACCATGCATCGTCGCCGCGGTGCGCGGATAGCGCCAACAGGATGGCGCCACGCGGCGCAAATACCGGCACGATGTTGTGGGCCGGCCATAGGTTCAAGGCTCCGAGCGAGGCGGCTGCAGCGGGGCCGTCCACCGCCACCACGATCTGTCGGCCATCCAACAGAATCGGCATGGCGCCAACGCGTTTGGCCAGCTCGGGTGACAGCTTGCGGGCGCAAACAGGGTCGATCGGGAAGCGCGCCAGGTCGACCAGGGGATACCCAAGCTTGAACGCCAGGCCCGTCTCGAGTTGCTCCTGCGTTAGCAGCCCTTGCTCAACCAGCCGCTCTCCCAAACGCCCGCGTGCGGCCGGCTGCGCCAAAACACGTTCAATCAGTTCCGCTGTGACGAATCCCAGTTGCGAAAGCGCTTCGCCGATCCGGGGAATGCGCTTGCCGCGCTGACTTGACAGCGCTGCGCGAAGCGCTGCCGGATCCACGATCCACCTGCTTGCAGCGCGGTCGCCCTCGGTGGGCCCGAACTCACAGCTCAGATGCGCTGCACGAGGCAAAAGGACGCGGTTGAGCGCGACTCCCCCTGGTTGTGCGGTAAACAGAAAAACTCCGTCATCGGTGTCGACATGTCCCACCGTGCGGCCGTGCAGCAATTCACGACCCGTAGCCGTGCGCACGGTGTAGTCGCACTCGAGCTCGCCCACAGGAATGTGTGCCAAGCCTTGATCGACGGACACGACGGTCGCGTGCAACGGCGCGCTGAGCGTGATACGTGCAACCCGTGCCAGTGACAATGCCACGAACGGGCCGTCGGCCTTTGCGGCTACGGACCAGTCCTGTGCCCTTGGATTGACATCGAGCGCGAAGGCTTTCAGCCACCGGCCCTCCACGGTGTCGATGCTGCAAGCCCTTGCGCCAGGACGTTCTCGCGGCTCGTGATGGGGCCAGTCAAATGGCGGTCGCGGCCACCCAGGGGGTGGCCCGGAGGTTTCAACGACATGAGCATTTGACATGGGCCTTTGGTGCCTCTCGCCCGTTAGTGTAGTGTTCGGTGGCCTTGGTGCACGGATGCCAACGTCGGCACAGCTTGATGTCGGAGCCCTTCGGCCGGAGTGCTCAGCAGCGAGTGAGCGAAGCCTTCTTTGAGCGCGTCGACGGGGCCGCATGCCTCTAGGGCAAGCGCGATGGAAATCACAGCTGGGACACGACATCGCATGGGTTCTCCACAAGCGTCATTGAAGTAGAACTCTTCCATTCTCGCCGCCAACGTTTCGTGGGACCGGGCTCGGTAACCCGCAAGCGGTCATCGGCGACCGGCGGTCGCTTTGCCCGGCTGCGAGCGTACGGCGGGCTCTTCTTCGCCCGACAAGTGTGCCGATTGGGAAATTCGCAGACAAGAGCGTTCGATGCTGGCGAGGATGTCGTTGGCGGTCTTCGACCAGGAGAACGGCTTCGGTGCGGAGTTGTTGACGTCGAGATAGGAGCGGATCGCCTGCTCCAGCGCGCGTGTAGAGAGATGGTGGACGTCGAGCGCCTGCGGGACGTTGGCTTCGATGGTGCGCAGGAACTGCAGGAACTCGCTGCTGCGATGCCGGCGATGCGCCTCGCCGATGACCTTGCCGGTGGCCGCGTCGAGCGCCGCGAACAATGTCGTCGTGCCACGCCTCGCATCGTCGTGGGTGCGTCGCGCGGGCATGCCCGGCGCCAGCGGCAAACCCGACGACCTTGAGGCGCTTGAATGGTTCAACGAACTTCCAAATCAGCACGCCAGGGCCGGCATTGCTTATTCGGTCCTGGCGAACCGCGGCGCCGACGAGTGTTCCCGGCTCCAGGCGCGCCTGAGCTGGCGCGCAGAGCCGAATCCCGCGCGTTCCGCCACCTGCTCCATGTCGAGCCGCGTCTGGCTCAGCAATTCCTGCGCACGCGCCACGCGAAGGCGGTTGATGTATTGCGAGATCTTCATGTCAACGTGCTCGCTGAACAGGCGGGTCAGGTGCCGGTCGCTGACATTGGCGATCCTGGCGAGTGCCCTCACCTGCCAGGGCCTAGTCAGGTCAGCCGCAATGGCATCCTGCACGCGGTGAATGGCCGGGTGCATGTGATTGCGCCCCTCCAGCCACGGCGACAGTTGCGGATCTGCACCACCTCGACGCAGGTACACGACCAGAAAGCGCGCAGTTGCTGCAACGCAAGACTGATCGGTCACCTGGCCGAGCATGTGCAGCATCAAGTCGATGCCGGTGGTGATGCCAGCGCTGGTGTAGCAAGGCCCGTCTTCGACATACAGACGATTGTCGAGAACTTTCGCCGTGGGCGCGATCTGCGACAGCTCCGCACAATCGCTATGGTGGGTCGTGCAGGCCCGCCCGTCGAGAAGGCCCGCCCGCGCAGCCAGCAACGCGCCTGAGCAGATGCAGATCAAGGTGGTGCCCGGTCGGGCAGCAGTGCGAAGCCATGCCACGATAGCCCGCTCGTGGGCCGCCTCGTCCTTCCCCCGGACTGCGGCGGGACGCCCAGCGGGCGACATCACGACCTCCACGTCACCGGCAACGACAATCCAGGCACCGTCCGGCATGTCTTCAGGCAACGGTTCGATGGCGGTCAGCGAGACACCAATCGACGACTGCACCTCAGTTGTCGGCGCGACATAGTGCACGTCGAATCGGACGCCAGACTGCACCTGATTGGCACGACGCAACACTTCCAGCGGGCCGGCAACATCGAGAAGAAGCACGCGCGGCGGCAGCACGACATAGACCTGGATTTGTCGCATAACGCGGTGGATTCCCAAACAGAAATCGCCAGGCCACGAAACGACGCGTACGCGGGCAGCGGGCGCTCTCGGCACACCGGATTGTGGCACGCCCGAGCCGGCGCGTGGCCCAGAAACCATTCGATCGCTCCGTGGCCGACAGTGGCTGTCGGAAGTGACCGTCGAGGGTCTGGTGATCCTCTTGCGCCTGTCTTGCACGGCGCATCTCGCAGCATGGCGGATTTGGTCCGCTCTTTGTCATGCCCTGGCCTATCGCGCTGACCAGCCATTCCGACAATGAACGCTTCGTCAATACTGAACCCACCCGGAGCAAACGATGAAAATCCTGATGTTGATGGCCGCCCTGTCTATCGCGGCACTAACGCCTCTTTCCGCAAGCGCGGCCACACTCACGACGCTCTACACGTTCAGCGGAGGCGCCGACGGCGCAAATCCTGGCGCGGCCTTGGTACCTGGCCCAGGGGGAAGCTTTTTCAGCACGACAGTCAACGGCGGCGCCAGTGGCAACGGCACGGTATTTCAATTGATCGCGCCCGCTGATGGCAGCGACAAGTACACGCTCAATTCTCTCTACAGCTTCGCGGGCGGCATGGACGGCGCAGGCCCGACCAATTTGATCAGCGACGGCGCAGGCAATCTCTACGGCGTCAGCAATCTCGGTGGTGGCGGTACGGCGGCGGCTTGCATCTACGACGGGACGCCGGTCGGTTGCGGCGTCGTGTTCGAACTGCGGCCACCCGCCGCGGGCGAGCGTGCTTGGCACGAAACCGTCCTGCACGCGTTCAGTGGGAACGACGACGGGTTCGCGCCGTCGGGATTGACGATCTTCGACGGCAAGCTCTACGGCTTTACGTGGGGCGGCAGTGGCAGTTGCAATGGCGGTTGTGGAACCGTCTACGAACTGACACCCCCCGGTGCCGGCAAAGACGAATGGACCTACAAGAGGTTGCATAGTTTCAGTGGGCGCAGTGCGGCCGACGGTCCGTTCGGAAACCCTCTGATCGACGATGCCGGATCGATATACGGCATCGCCTATTCGGGCGGCTCCACGGCGCCTTCGGGTTGCGCGCCATTTGTCGGCTGCGGCGAGGTCTTCAAATTGGCGCGGCCTGCTCCGTGGTCCAGCGATTGGATCAAGTCCACTGTTTGGACCTTCGACGGACTGAACGGTACCGGCGCCTTCAATTCGCTCAGCATCGACGGGGAGGGCAACCTCTATGGCATGACCAACGAAGGTGGCTACCCATCGTCTAACTGTCCGGCGCCTGCAGGCGCGCCGGCCGGGTGTGGCGTTGCGTTCAAGCTCGAACGCCCCCGCTTCGGTGACGACCAGTGGACGCAGCAGATCCTCTGGAATTTCAGCGGCGGCGCCGACAGCGGCTACCCGGCAGATTCAGCGCTTGCAATGCAACGCAACGGCAATCTGATTGCCACGACAAGCGGGACGAATAACGCGGGGCCTGGCCAATATGGCGCGATCGTGCAGCTCGTACGCCCAGACGAGCATCAGACTGCCTGGAAGGAGCGGACGCTGTTCACGTTCGCGAATGATGCCAATGGCGCTGTTCCTGTCGGAGCTGTCGTGGCGCACAAGGGTTCTTGGTACGGCACGACTTATGGATATTCCGGGATTGCGGCGGCTGGAACCGTCTACCGCATTGCGCCTTAGCTCGGCATCGCTGCAGGAAACGGCAAGCGAGGCCGGCAGGACTGGCCTCTCCTTCTCGACCGACAACCTCCGACGCCATCATGAACCCCAAGTCTGAGTAGAAGCCTCGGCGGCCAGCGACGGCCTCCTGCGGCCGCTGACATCCTAGCGTCCTCCGAAGCTGGCGTTCACGGCCGGCAGCTTCTGGCCGAGGCTGTGTGGAAACGTCTCGTTCGATGCTTCATCGAGCAGCGTTGGCGTCATTTTCGCGCCGACTTTCGATCCACAGTAGTCTCAGATCGCCCGGCAGCGGCTATGGGGCCGTAACGAGA
>Ga0302314_10001830_pt1 | contig 39685 bp, 42 predicted proteins | sample III_Palsa_N2_3_FD_200533 | JGI IMG/M metagenome (GOLD analysis project Ga0302314, IMG submission 200533) | Peat permafrost microbial communities from Stordalen Mire near Abisko, Sweden - III_Palsa_N2_3 | ecosystem: Environmental > Terrestrial > Soil > Palsa > Peat permafrost | place: Sweden... | reverse complement strand
TCGATGACTTGTCGGAAGCTGCAATTTACGCGTGGCAAGGTAGGTCGAAGCCTGCCCGGTAGTCCCCATCGCCATCTCGGCGGGACCGGCGCAGCAGGTGGAAGAGGTAAGACCCCATGAACTTCACTCTCACCCACAGCGGAGCACGGCGGTTCAGCAGTTGGCGAGCGACCTCCGGGGACTCTGCTTCGGCGTCTTCTACGTAAGTACGCACGGCGTCGCGCATCCGCGACATGACATCATCGAACGACGCGCCCTGAACGGCGATGTCGAAGTCCAGGCAGAGGGCCTCCCATACGGATCCGCGCCCTCGCACAAAGCACAAGACGCTATCCGCCATCCGACCACACCTCTTAGCCCCGACGCTCCTCAATTCGGACCGACAACCCACAGTGTCAATCCGGGGACTCGGCCATGCGGGCATTTTGACGCCGAAATACGCGTACCCCCGATGGAGTTCGTCGGTCGCTCGGCCGCTCCCTAGTGCCGTCGCCGCGGTCCGGCGCTAGGATCGAATTTTTCGACATTTGGAGATTTCCCCCATGCTGCTCGCCGGATTGAAAGTCGTCGAAATGTCCACCTGGATCGCCGGGCCTGGCGCGGCGATGATCATGGGCGAGTGGGGCGCCGATGTGATCAAGGTGGAGGGGCCGGAGGGGGATGCGATCCGGCGGTTCTATCCCGACACCGCCGAGACGCCCGGCAACCCGATCTTCTCGATGGAGAACCGCGGCAAGCGCGCGGTGGCGCTCGACGTCTATTCGCCCCAGGGCCGCGCGGCGCTGGTCGAGATCCTGAAGGGCGCGGACGTCTTCATCACCAACTTAAGGCCCGGCGCCCTGGCCCGCACCCGGCTCGACTATGCGTCGCTGCAGGACGAGCTGCCGCGGCTGATCTACGCCGTGGTCACCGGCTTCGGACTGGAGGGCGAGGAGGCGGACCGGCCGGCGTTCGACCTCACCGGCTTCTGGACCCGCACCGGCATCGCCGCCTCCACCATCCCGCCGGACCAGGAGCCGTTCACCTGCCGCCCCGGCTTCGGCGACCACGTCACCGCGCTCGCCACCGTCAGCGGGATCATGGCGGCGGTGTTCGAGCGCCAGACCACCGGCAAGGGCCGCATGGTGGAGGCCTCGCTGCTGCGCGCCGGGGTCTATGCGCTGGGCTGGGACACGTCGATCCACCTGCGCTACGGCGAATCAACCACGGCGCAGCCGCGCGCCCAGCGGCCGGCCGCCGTCTCCGGCTATTTCCGCACCGCCGACGACCGCTACGTCTGTGTCGCACCGCGCGGGCCGGCCTGCGTGCCGGCGGTGCTGCGCGGGCTGGGACTGGGGCATCTGCTGGAGGACCCGGCGACCGCGCCGCCCTACGCCGACCTGGAGACGGTGCGCAAGGTGCGCGCCATGGTCGATGCCGCCTTCGCGAAGCTGACGCTGGACGAAGCCGGGGCGATGCTCACCGAGGGCGACCTGATCTGGGCCCCGATGTCGACCCTGGACGACGTGATCGTCGATCCGCAGATCCGCGCCGCCGGCTGTTTCGTGGTCACCCCGGACAATTTCGGCGGCGCCTTCGAAGCCCCCGCCACCCCGATCCGCTTCCCCGGCCTCGACATCGAGCCCCAGCGCCCAGCCCCCGGCCTCGGCCAGCACACCCGCGAAGTGCTCACCGAAGCCGGCCTGCCGCCGGAGACCGTCGAGCGCCTGGCGAACGAAGCCGAGGCCCGGCAGGTGGCGTACGCGCCGCTGCAACGATAGTTGACGCGGCCTTGCGCCCCCTCCGTCAGCCCGCTTCGCGGTCTGCCACCTCCCCCGTTTCGCTTGCGCTACACGGTGGAGGAGCGAAGTTGCTCGATCTAGCTCCTTCCCCGTGAAACGGGGAAGGAGGACCGCCGCGCGAAGCGCGGTGGTGAAAGGGGCGCAAGGCCGCTAGCTTCAGCTTATGAGGTCGTCCAGCCACACCCATAAACGCGCTCGCGAACTTCGGCGGAGCATGTCGCCGCCGGAGGTGTTGCTGTGGACTCGCCTGCGCATACTGCGCGGCGATGGCCCGACGTTTCGCCGCCAACACCCGATCGGTCCGTACATCGCCGATTTCCACTGCGCCGCCGCGAAGCAGGTGATCGAGATCGACGGGGCCGAGCATACGGAACTCGGTCAGATGGCGCACGACGCGCGGCGCGACGCCTATCTCAAAGCGCTCGGATATCGGCTGCTGCGTTGTCCGGCCGGTGATGTGATGCGCGACGCCGACGACGTGGCCCAGGGGATTGTCGAGGCGGCCCTTGCGCCCCCTCCGTCACGGCCCGCTGCGCGGGCCGCGCCACCTCCCCCGCTGCGCGGTGGAGGAGCTAGGGCGTGAACCCCGCCTGGATCAGTTTCTTCGAGGCGGCGGCGGGGGCTTCGGCGGCGCTCACGGGGCTGATCTTTGTCGCCCTGTCGGTGAACATCGCCCGGATCCTGGAATATTGGCACCTGCCGGCGCGGGCGGCGGCGGCGATGGGGGCGCTGATGCTGATCCTGGTCTCCAGCCTCGCCACCCTGGCGCCGCAGCCGATCCGACTGATGGGGGCCGAGACGCTGGCCTTCACCGCCGTGGTCTGGTGGCTGCAGCTGGACTCGGCGCGCCAGTCGCTCGCCGCCGCCAGGGCGGCGACCCGGCCGTGGCACGAATTCACCATCGAGTTCACCATGGGCGAGGTGCAGATGATCCCCTACGCCGTCGGCGGCGCGCTGCTGGCGCTGGGCTCGGGCGACGGCTTCTACTGGCTGGCCGCCGGCGCCGCGCTGGTGTTCGTCCTGGCCGTGGTCAACGCCTGGGTGCTGCTGGTGGAGATCCTGCGGTAGGCCGCGTTTTTTGAACCACGAAAAGCACGAAAAGCACGAACAACTCCAATATCTTGTCATCCCGGAGAGACGCGAAGCGGCTCGTCCGGGATCTCCTCGGCACAGGTGGTGGAAGTAGGTCCCGGACAACTCGCTACGCGAGCTTCCGGGATGACGGGCCTTATTTTCGTTCGTGTTTTTCGTGTTTTTCGTGGTTCCCACTAACCTCCGATCGGCCGCCGCACCCCAACCAGATAGACCAGCGCCCCGCCGAGGCCGGCCACCGCCGTGATCGCCAGCGCCGCGACGAATGAGTGGGTCGCCTCCAGCGTCAGGCCGGTGACGAGCGGGGCCACGGCGCCGCCCACGAGGCCGCCGAAGTTCTGCACCGCGCCCACCGAGGCGGTCCAGCGGCGCGGGGCGGCGATGACGGCCAGGGCCCAGATGGCGGCGGTGGCGATGTTGGCGCAGAAGAGCGCGCCGCAGATCGCCGCCAGCGCCAGGGCGCCGCTTGGCGCGAGGATGGCGAGGCCCGTGCAGACGCCGCCACCCACCAGGCCGGCCACGATCGGCGCCTTGCGGCTGGCGAGGGCTGAGAGCCCGGCGGCGGCGAGACGGTCGCAGGCCCAGCCGCCGGCGAGGCTGCCGGCGAAGCCGAACAGATAGGGGACCGAGGCCGCCCAGGCGGTGGCCAGCACGCTGAAGTGGCGGGCGGTCTCCAGATAGGACGGCAGCCAGGCGGCGTAGAACCAGGTCATGTAGCCGGAGCCGAAATTGCCCAGCGCCATCGCCCAGAGGGTCGGCTGGGCGATCAGGCGCGTCCAGCTCGGCGCCGCGCTGTCATCGGCTTCGTCGGGGGGCGAGGGTCGGTCGCGATAGAAGCCGGTCCAGAGGACGGCAACGGCGAGCCCGATCAGGCCAGTGGCGAGGAAGGCGCCGCGCCAGCCGAACGCCAGCATCAGGGCGGTGACGATCGGCGGCGCGATCGCGGGTCCAAGCGTCGAGGCGGAGTTGAACAGGCCAGTGGCGAGGCCGCGGCGATGCGGCGGGACCCAGGTCCGCACGACCTTCGCGCCCACCGGCCATTGCGGCGCCTCGCCGACGCCAAGCGCGAGCCGCGCGGCGATGAGCTGCGGCAGGTTGCCGGCCAGCCCCGTCGCCGCCTGCGCCGCCGACCACAGCACGAGCGCCCCGCCCAGCAGCCGCCGCGCGCCCAGCCGGTCGACCAGCGCCCCCACCGGCGCCTGGGCCAGGGCGTAGGCCCAGAGGAAAGCGGAGAGCAGCAGGCCGAGCTTGGCCGGCCCCAGGTGCAGCTCGGCGCCGATCAGCGGCGCGGCGAGCGAGAGGGTGATCCGGTCGAGATAGTTGACCGCGCCGGCGAGCATGACGAGGCCGAGCGCCCGTCCCGCGCCCCGTTCCCGCCGCGCTTCCGCCGTCGCCGCCCGCATCGATCGATGCTAGCCCAGGTTACGCTTCGGCGCCGAATGTGAGGAAGCTTGTATCGGTTCCGACACTTGACTTCACGCCGCCCGCCCGCAAAACCGCCGCCACACGCAAACGACGAGAAGGACCCGCCCCGCATGACCGTGCGCGTCGCCATCAACGGCTTCGGCCGAATCGGCCGTCTGGTGCTGCGCTCGATCGTTGAATTCGCCCGTCGGGACATCGAAGTGGTGTCGATCAACGACCTGGGGTCGGTCGAGACCAACGCCCACCTGCTGCGCTACGATTCGGTGCACGCACGCTTCCCCGGCCTGGTGACGGTGGAGGGCGACTCGATCGACGTCGGCCTGGGCAAGATCAGGGTGACGGCGATCCGCAACCCCGCCGAGCTGCCGCACAAGGAGCTGGGCGTCGACATCGCGCTGGAATGCACCGGGCTCTTCACCAAGAAGGACTCGGCCAAGGCGCACCTGGCGGCGGGCGCGCGGCGGGTGCTGGTTTCGGCCCCCTGCGACGGCGCCGACAAGACCATCGTCTTCGGCGTCAACCACGACAGCCTCACCGACGACGACCTGGTGGTCTCCAACGGCTCGTGCACCACCAACTGCCTGGCGCCGGTCTGCAAGGTGCTGCTGGACACCGTGGGCATCGAGCGCGGCTACATGACCACCGTGCACAGCTACACCGGCGACCAGCCGACGCTCGACACCCTGCACAGCGACCTCTACCGCGGCAGGTCAGCGGCGATGTCGATGATCCCGACCTCTACCGGCGCCGCCAAGGCGATCGGCCTCGTGCTGCCGCAGTTGGCCGGCAAACTCGACGGCGGCTCCATCCGGGTGCCGACCCCCAACGTCTCGCTGATCGACCTGAAGGTCGTGCCCGGCCGCGCCACCAGCCGGGACGAGATCAACGCCGCGCTCACCAAGGCCGCCAGCGCCGGCCCGCTGCGCGGCGTGCTGGCGGTGACCGAGGACCCGCTGGTCTCGGTGGACCTCAACCACGTCGCCGCCTCCGCGACCGCGGCGCTGCCGCTGACCCAGGTGGTCGACGGCGGCCTGGTCCGAGTGCTCGCGTGGTACGACAACGAGTGGGGCTTCTCGACCCGGATGGCCGATGTCGCCCTGGCGATGGGCAAGCTGGGCTGAGGGGATGATCGTGGGGGAGGGGTTTCGCACGCTCGACGACGTCCGCGTGGCGGGCAAGCGCGTCATTGTCCGCGAGGACTTCAATGTGCCGCTGCAGGACGGCGAGGTCAGCGACGATACCCGGCTGAAGGTGGCGCTGCCGACCATCCGGCGGCTGCGCGAGGCCGGCGCCAAGGTGGTGCTGATCAGCCATTTCGACCGGCCCAAGGGCAAGCGCGTCCCGTCGATGAGCCTGAAGCCGCTGGCCGAACCGCTGGCCAAGCTGATCGGCGCGCCGGTGGCTTTCGCCCACGACTGCATCGGCGAGAGCGCTGACAGCGCGGTTGCGGCGATGCAGCCGGGCGACGTGCTGCTGCTGGAGAACCTGCGCTTCCATGCCGGCGAAGAGGCCAACGACCGCGGCTTCGCCCGCGAGCTGGCCGCCAACGGCGATCTCTATGTCGACGACGCCTTCTCGGCCGCGCACCGCGCCCACGCCTCCACCGACGCCCTGGCGCGGCTGCTGCCCGCCTACGCCGGCGAGGCGATGCGGCGCGAGCTGACGGCGCTGCACGCCGCGCTGGGCTCGCCGAAACGGCCGGTGCTGGGCGTCGTCGGCGGCTCCAAGGTCTCGACCAAGCTCGACCTGCTGCACAACCTGATTCTCAAGCTCGACCAGCTCGCCATCGGCGGCGGCATGGCCAACACCTTCCTGTTCGCGCAGGGCTGGGACGTCGGCGCCTCCTATTGCGAGAAGGACCTCGCCGACACCGCCCGGGGCGTCATGGCCTTCGCCAAGTCGCGCAAGTGCCAGCTGCTGCTGCCGATCGACATCGTGGTGGCCGAGCGACCGGAGCCGGGCGCCGCGGCCAGGGTGCGCGAACTGGGCGAGCTCGACGACCACGAACGCATTCTCGACGCGGGCCCGAAGACCGTCGCGCGGCTCTGCGAGGCGATGGACGCCGCCGCGACGCTGATCTGGAACGGGCCGCTGGGCGTGTTCGAAGTGCCGCCGTTCGACAAGGGCACCGTCACGGCCGCCCGCCACGCCGCGGCGCTGGCCAAGGCCGGCAAACTGGTGGCGGTGGCCGGCGGCGGTGATACGGTGTCGGCCTTGAACGCGGCCCATGTGGCGGGCGACTTCACCTTCGTCTCCACCGCCGGCGGCGCGTTTCTCGAATGGATGGAAGGCAAGAGCCTGCCCGGCGTCGAGGCGCTGAAGGCGGCCGCCGAAGTAAGAGGGAAGTGAGCATGGACCTGGGCGCCCTGAATCAGATCGCCGAGAAGATGGTGGCGCCCGGCAAGGGCCTGCTGGCGGCGGACGAATCCACCGGCACGATCAAGAAGCGCTTCGACACCATCGGGCTCGAATCGACCGACGTCAGTCGGCGCGACTATCGCGAGATGCTGTTCCGCGCCGACGAGGCGATGCGCGACCACATCTCCGGTGTGATCCTATTCGAGGAGACGCTCTACCAGAACGCCGCCGACGCCAACGCCACCCCGCTGGTGGCGCTGATCGAGCGCGCTGGCGCGGTGCCGGGCATCAAGGTCGATAAGGGCACGGTGGACCTGGCCGGCTTCGGCAAGGAGCCGATCACCGAGGGCCTCGACGGGCTGGGCGCGCGGCTCGACAAGGACCGCGAGCGCGGCGCCCGCTTCGCCAAGTGGCGCGCGGTGATCGACATCGGCCAGGGCGTGCCGAGCTGGGGCGCGATCAAGGCCAACGCCCATGCGCTGGCCCGCTACGCCGCCATCTGCCAGGCGCACGACATCGTGCCGATCGTCGAGCCCGAGGTGCTGATGGACGGCGACCACGGGATCGACCGCTGCGAAGAGGTGACCCGGCTGACGCTGAAGACCGTCTTCGCGGAGCTGTTCGAACAGCACGTCGCCCTGGAGGGCATGGTGCTGAAGCCGAACATGGTGCTCAGCGGCGCGGCGAGCGGCATTGACGACACGGTCGAGGTGGTGGCCGAGCGCACCCTGGCGGTGCTGAAGGACTGCGTGCCGACCTCGGTGGCGGGCATCGCCTTCCTCTCCGGCGGCCAGGATGACGAGGAGGCCACCGCCCGCCTCGATGCGATGCATCGCATGGGCCCGCTGCCCTGGAAGCTGACCTTCTCCTACGGCCGCGCCCTGCAGACGGCGGCGCTGAAGGCCTGGGGCGGCAAGCGCGAGAACGTCGCCGCGGGCCAGCGCGCCTTCACCCACCGCGCCCGCATGAACGGCCTCGCCAGCCTGGGCAAGTGGGAAGACAAGCTGGAGAAGGCGGCCTGAGAGGCCTCACCAGAGCCGGCTGACACCGGTCGCATCGAACACCCGATCGTTCGAGACCAGCGTCATGTTCTCGGTGAGCGCTTGCGCGATGAGCAGGCGGTCGAAGGGGTCCTTGTGCGGGAAGGCCAAGCGGCCTGCCAAGCTTGCGTGTTGGAGCGTGATGGGCAGTCCTCCGAATTCTTCTCGCGCCACCTCCGCTTCGAATTCGGCCGCCAAGCCGGAAGCCTGAGGCAACTTGCCGATCCTGAATTTGGTGGCGATCTCGAGAGCCGATACGGCGCTCACCCATACTTCGGCGTCGTCGGCGCCGATCGCCTCTGTTGCTGGGCGCGACAGAGCTGGGTCGTTCAGAAACCACCACAGAACGGCGTGGGTATCGAGCAAGAGCCTCAATCGCCCTCGCCATTCCAAAGGGCGAGTTCATCGTCAGGCAGCGGCTCGAAGAACGCGTCGGTAAGCTTGAACTGGCCCTTGAGTCGGCCCGGAACACGCTTTCTCTTTATCGGCGACAGCGGGGTGAGCCGCACCATCGGCTCGGAGCCGCGGGCGATCACCACCTCCTCGCCGGCGAGGGCGGCGGCGATCAGCTTGGAGAGCTGCGTCTTGGCTTGGTGCATTTTGACGATCATATGGGTTAGCTAACCACTTAGCTAAGTCATGTCAACGCGCGCCGGCTTGCCTTCGCCGCGCGGAAACGCTTCTTGCGCGGCCATGCCGACGCCCGACTGCCGCCTCTATCTGATCACGCCGCCGGCGATCGACGACCTCGCCGGGTTCGGTCGCGCGCTGGCCGAGGCGCTGGAGGGCGGCGATGTGGGCGCGGTGCAGCTGCGGCTGAAGGACGCCCACGAGGATGCGATCGAGGCGGCCGTTCGCGCAATTCAGCCGTTGCTGCGGCCGCGCGGCGCGCCGCTGATCCTCAACGACCGGCCAGATCTCGCCGCGCGCTTCGGCTGCGACGGCGTCCACGTCGGCCAGGAGGACGCGCCCTACGCCGAGGCGCGGCGCGCGATCGGGCCGGAGCGGATCGTCGGCGTCACCTGCCACGACAGCCGCCACCTGGCGATGGCCGCCTCGGAAGCCGGCGCGGACTATGTGGCGTTCGGCGCCTTCTTCCCGACCACCACCAAGGACGCCAAGACCCGCGCCGAGATCGAGATCCTGGAGATCTGGCAGGAGATGATGGTGACCCCATGCGTCGCCATCGGCGGGATCACCCCGGCCAACTGCCGCCCGCTGGCCGCCGCCGGCGCGGACTTCATCGCCGCCGCCTCGGCGGTCTGGACCCATCCCGAGGGGCCCGGCGCCGCCGTCGCCGCCTTCAACGCCGAGATCGCCGCGGGCCTGGCCGAGCGCGGATAACCTATTGAAACCCCTTAAATTCGGTCATCGCTGTCGATCGCGGCTCAGGCGCGAGTTTCCACCTCTTCGGCCGCCCGCGTGACAAGCCGGCTGGCTTCCCGATAGGCCTCGGCGAGCGCCAGCGCCGCCGGGCTGGGCGCCATTCTGAGGCCCTCGCGGCGGAAGAGAGTGCGGCCATACGACCGCTCCAGGCGGCGCACCGCCTGGCTGACGGCGCTGTGGGTGACGCCGAGTTCGTCGCCGGCGAGGCTGTAGCTCTTCAGCCGCGACGCCGCCTCGAGGGCGCGCAGGGCGGCGAACGGCGGACCGCGATCGACCATGACGAATTCCTCTCCAACTCGAGGATGGCGGTTGTTAGCCGAGCCGCGCGGACGGCGGCGTTAAATGTCTGTAATTCGGGCGCCGCGCCGCCGCGCCAAGGCCGGCTTGTGTCGCCCGGCCCCGATGGTTAGGTTCCGGCCCCTTTCCAGGCATCCCCCAAAGGCCCCGTGACCACCCCATCGGCGCTGCTGAAAGTTATGATCGACGCCGTGCGCAAGGCCGCGCGGGGGCTGACGCGCGACTTCGGCGAGGTCGGCGAGCTGCAGGTGTCGAAGAAGGGCGCGGGGGATTTCGTCAGCGCCGCGGACCTGAAGGCCGAGCAGACCCTCTACGAGGAGCTGGAGCGGGTGCGGCCCGGCTATGGCTTCCTCGGCGAGGAGCGAGGCGAGATTCCCGGCACCGACAAGACCCACCGCTGGATCGTCGACCCGCTCGACGGCACCACCAACTTCCTGCACGGCATCCCGCACTTCGCCATCAACGTCGCCCTGGAGCGCGACAGCGTCATTGTCGCGGCGGTGACCTACAATCCGGTCACCCACGACATGTTCTGGGCCGAGCGTGGGCGCGGCGCGTTCATGAACGACAAGCGCCTGCGCGTCTCGGTGCGCTCGCGGATGGACGAGTCGGTGATCGCCACCGGCATCCCGTTCATCGGCCACGGCCAGCACGCGCGGTTCCTGAAGGAGCTGCACCAGATCAGCCAGCGCGTCGCCGGCGTGCGCCGCTTCGGCGCGGCGGCGCTGGACCTGGCCTGGGTCGCTGCCGGCCGCTTCGACGGCTTCTGGGAACGCGACCTCGGCGCCTGGGACATGGCCGCCGGCCTCTTGTTGGTCAGCGAAGCCGGAGGCATGGTCACCGACGCCGAGGGCGGCGACGCCACGTTGACCGGAGGATCGATCTGCGCGGCCAATTCGACCCTGCATCCGCTGATGCTAGAGCGGCTCAAGGCGGCGGCCTGAGGCGCGTAGGCGTGCCGAAGCTGACCCGTCGCCAGTTCGCCATTCTCGCCGCCGCGGGCGCCGTCGCGGCCCCTGCCCTCGCCCAGGACCTGCCGCAGCCGGCGATCATCGCCGAGGGCGGCGCGGCGGAGGACCGGATCGAGGACACCCGCTCGGGCCTCGACCTGGCGATCAACCAGGGCTGCGACTTCATCCAGGTCAACCTGGTCCCATCCAAGGAGGGCTCGCTGGTCGCCCGGCGTGACACCGAGCTTTCGGCCTCGACCAACGTCGCCGCGCGGCCCGACTTCGCCGACCGCAAGACGACGAAAACCGTCGACGGCCAGGACGTGACCGGCTGGTTCGCGGAGGATTTCAGCGTCGCCGAGCTGCAGACGCTCTTCTGCCGCGAGGCGCGTCCCGAGCTGCGGCCGCAGACCCTGCGCTACGAGGGCAAGGAGCCGATCCTCACCCTGTCGGATGTGCTGCAGCTCGCCCGCGACGGCTGTATCCGCACCGGCCGCACGGTCGGCGTCTGCGCGCGGCTGATGCACGTCGACTATTTCGAGAGCCAGGGCGTCGACGTGGTGGGGCGGCTGGCCAGCGAGCTCAGCACCGAGGGCTATGTGGCCGCCGCCGCGGCGATCTGGATGCAGGCGTCCGAGCCCGAGGCGCTGCGCACCTTCGGCAAGCTGTCGCGGGTGCGGCGGATGCTGATCGTCGAGACCGGCGCGCCGGACACGGCCCAGATGACCACGTCGGCCGGGCTCGCCGACATCCACGGCTATGCTGAGGCGATCGCCGCCGACCAGGACCTGCTGATCGACCCCACGGCCGCGACCTTTCCTGCCCCGACCACCCTGGCGCTCGACGCCCACAACGCCGGCCTGGGGGTGTTTTCCCGCACCGCGCGCGGCGAGAACGCCTTCCTGCCCGCCGCCCTGCGTCAAGGCGACCGCCGCTCGAAGACCTATCCGGCCCAGCGCGGCGATGTCGGCCGGCTGCTGGTCGCGCTGTTCTCGGAAGGCCTCGACGGCGTCGCCACCGACCTGCCGGCGGACGCCGGCCGGGCGCGGAGCGCGGTGTTGGACGCCCTGCGGCGGGCGAAGTCCAAGAACGGTTGAGGTCCGAAAACCGCGAGACATTGCGCCGGCCGACGCCCATCTTCCATCCATGGATATGGATGACGACGCCTGCTACCGCGCGCTTCTGACCCGCGACGCCCGTTTCGACGGACGGCTGTTCGTGGGGGTGAAGACCACCGGCATCTACTGCCGCCCGATCTGCCCGGCGCGCACCCCCAAGCGCGAGAACGTGCGCTTCTACCCTACCGCCGCGGCCGCCCAGAGCGCCGGCTTCCGGCCCTGCCTGCGCTGCCGGCCGGAGACCTCGCCCGATCTCGCCGCCTGGCGCGGCGCCTCCAACACCGTCGCCCGGGCGCTGAGCCTGATCGAGGGCGGTGCGCTGGACGAGGATGACGTCGACGGCCTCGCCGAGCGGCTGGGCGTCGGCGAGCGGCAGCTGCGACGCCTGTTCCGCAAGCACCTCGGCGCCTCGCCGATCGCGGTGGCGCAGACGCGGCGCGTGCTGCTGGCCAAGCAGCTGATCCACGAGACCCGGCTGCCGATGGCCGAGGTGGCGCTGGCGTCCGGCTTCGGCAGCGTGCGGCGCTTCAACGAGACCTTCCAGCAGCTCTACGACCGCCCGCCGATCCAGCTCCGCCGCCTGGGCGGCCCCGAGACGCCGACACAGGCCGGCGAGGCCGTGGAACTCACCCTGCCTTACAAGCCGCCTTACGACTGGGACGCGCTGCTGGCGTTCCTTGCCCTGCGCGCCATCCCCGGCGTCGAGCGGGTGAGCGCCGGCCGCTACGAGCGCAGTCTCGCCATCGGCGACGCCGTCGGCGTGATCCGGGTCGAACCGGCGACCAAGCATCGCCTCGCGGTCAGCGTGCGGTTCCCGAAAATCAGCGCCCTGCCGGCGATCATCGCCCGGGTGCGGCGGGTGTTCGACTTGGCCGCCGACCCGGTCGCGATCTCGACCCACCTCGCCCGCGACCCGGCGCTGGCGCCGATGGTCGCGGCGCGGCCGGGGCTCAGGGTGCCGGGCGCCTGGGACGGGTTCGAGCTGGCCATCCGCGCCATCCTCGGCCAGCAGATCACGGTGGTGGCCGCCCGCGGCCTCGCCGCCAAGCTGGTCGCCGCCCACGGCGCGCCGCTGCCGGCGGAACTGGCGTCCGAGGGCCTGAGCCACGTCTTCCCGAGCGCCCCGAGCCTCGTCGACGCCGACTTCGCCGCCCTCGGCATGCCGCGCTCACGGGCCGCGGCGCTGAGCGCGATGACTGAGGCCGTGGTCGCCGACCCGAACATCTTCGGCGCCCGCCGCAGCCTGGACGACGCCATCGGCGCCCTGAAGGCGCTGCCGGGCATCGGCGAATGGACGGCGCAGTACATCGCCATGCGCGAACTGCGCGAGCCCGACGCCTTTCCCGCCGCCGACATCGGCCTGATGCGCGCCCTGGCCGACGCCAGCGGCCGTCGGCCGACGCCGGCCGAGCTTTCCATCCGCGCCGAGGCCTGGCGGCCCTGGCGCGCCTACGCCGCCCTGCACCTCTGGTCGTCCGAGACGCCCAAGGCCGCTGCGGGGCTCGAACTCAAGGAGACCGAAGATGACCGCGACGCAGCCTGAGTACCTGATCCTCGACAAGATCGAGGCCCCGATCGGCGCCTTCCTGATCGCCACCGACCCCGAAGGCGTGCTCCGCGCCGTCGACTTCTGGGCCGACGAGGCGGAGCTGCGCCGGCTGCTGGCGCGGCAATATGGGGCGACGCGGGTGGAAACCGGCCAGGCGCCGGCGCCGATCCGCCGCGCGTTCGAGGACTATTTCGCCGGCGACCTCACGGCGCTGGATCGCATCGCGGTGGCGACGGTGGGCACCGCCTTCCAGCGCAAGGTCTGGGCGGCGCTGCGGACCATCCCGGCCGGCGAGACCCGCAGCTATGGCCAGCTCGCCGCCGAGATCGGCGCGCCGACGGCGATGCGCGCCGTGGGCCTCGCCAACGGCCAGAACCCGATCGCCATCGTCATCCCCTGCCACCGCGTGATCGGCGCCGACGGCTCCCTCACCGGTTTCGGCGGCGGCCTGCCGAGGAAGCGCTGGCTCTTGACCCACGAGGGCGCGGCGTTCCGGGAGAACCGCAAGGACGTGTTGAAGGGGCAGACCGAGCGACAGCCCGAATTGGCGCTGTAGCTCGGTTTCGGATTTGCACTACGGCCGAAAGTCGTCGACCGGCCTTGCGCCGATCACATGAGTTTGCTCGCAAACGCCGAACAACACAGCTCCGTTGAACACCGTGGCCACCTTGTCAAAGTCATGTTCCAGCGTGTCGCTGGCCAAGTCTTGCGGAAGGTGCGGTATCTGAAGGTTGCCAGGCGTTGTGAAAAGCATACCGAACTGCGTCGATGTCGGGGGCCCTCTCAAGCCAAGCTTCCGCTCGGCCTCCCGCAAGACCGGGGCGTCCTCGATTACCGGCAACGCGAAAAGTTCGTTCCAGCGGGCGAAATCGCTAAAGCGTATTGACGGAAGGCGCATTGCCAGAAGCTGCCCAGCCCCGCTTCGGTCAACTTGCCTGAAACCATCCGACGCGTCGAAATAATAGATGAGGTGAACCTGGCCAGGACAGCGGAAGCTGTATCCTAGCACTCGCTGGAAGAAGCGCGGGCTCACGCCGGCTGGGCCTTCGACGGCTTTCGGACTTGGAGTTGGGTAACCCGCCGCCGGGGTGGCAGAAAGCAAGGCGGCAAGGGCGACGGCAGCGTGCATCCCTAAGCCGCCTGAAGCCCGAACTGCAGCTTTGCCAGCCGCGCATAAAGTCCCCCACGCCCAATCAACTCCGTGTGCGTGCCCTCGTCCACCACCCTGCCCGCCTCCATCACCACGATGCGGTCGGCGGCGAGGACCGTGGCGAGGCGGTGGGCGATGACCAGGGTGGTGCGGCCGGTCATGGCGTCCGCCAACGCCCTTTGAACAAGCCGTTCGTTCTCGGCGTCGAGGGCGCTGGTGGCTTCGTCGAGCAGCAGGATCGGGGCGCCGCGCACCAGAGCCCTGGCGATGGCGAGGCGCTGGCGCTGGCCGCCGGAGAGGGTCTTGGCGCGCTCGCCGAGCGGGGTGTCGAAGCCGCGCGGCAGGGCGGCGATAAACGGCTCGGCCTCGGCGGCCTTCGCTGCGGCGCGCAGTTCGTCTACGCTCGCGTCCTCGCGGCCGAAGCGCAGGTTGTCGAGCGCCGAGCCGGAGAAGAGGGCCGCGTCCTGCGCGACGAGCGCGATCCGCCCGCGGGCCTCGGCCGGATCGGCGTCCTTCAGGTCGACGCCGTCGATCCGCACCGCGCCTTCTTGCGGGTCGTAGAAGCGCAGCAGCAGGCGGAAGACGGTGCTCTTGCCCGCGCCGGAGGGGCCGACCAGGGCCACCCGCTCGCCCGGCCGCACGGCCAAGCTGAAGTCCGACAGCGCCGGCAGGTCCGGCCGGCCGGGATAGGCGAAGCCGACCTGCTCGAACGCCACCTCGCCGCGCGGCGGGCTGGGCAGCGGCTTCGGCGTGGCGGGCGCCGCGATGGCGGGCCGCGCCGCCAGGATCTCATTGATCCGCTCCATGGCGCCGGCGGTCTTCTGCACATCGCCCCAGGTCTCCCCCAGCGCGCCCACCGAGCCGCCGGCCAGGATCGCCAGGAAGACGAACTGCTGCAGGATGCCGGCGGTCATGCGCGGGTCGTGGGCGACGAAGCTGTCCAGCGCCGCGCGCCAGAGCACGAAGCCGATGCCGCCGAACAGCAGCACCATGACCAGCGCCGTCATCCCCGCCCGCGCCGTGATGCGGGCCACCGAGGCGCGGAACGCCGCCTCCACCGCCGCTGCGAACCGCGCGCCGGCGCTGGCCTCGCGGCCGAACGCCTGCACGGTGTCGAGCCCATCGAGGGTCTCGCCGGCATAGGCCACGGCCTCGGCGAACCGTTCCTGGGCGCTGGCCGAGAGCCGGCGCACGATCCGCCCGACCACGAACAGCGGGACCAGAACCACCGCGCCCACCAGCACGACGAGGCCGGTGTAGCCGGGGCTGAGCCAGATCAGCCAGGCGAAGGCGCCGACGAAGGTGATGAGGTTGCGCAGCGCCACCGAGACCGACGAGCCGACCATGGTCTCGACGATGGTCATGTCGGTGGTCAGCCGTGACATCACCTCGCCGGTGCGGGTGGTGAGGAAGAAGGCCTGGTCGAGCGCCATCACGTGCCGATAGAGGGCCTGGCGCAGGTCGGCGACCACCCGCTCGCCCAACCGGCTGATGAAGAAGAAGCGGCCGGCGGTGGCCAGCGCCAGCACCGCCGCGTCGATCGCGGCGAGGCCAAAGAAGCGGTTCAGCGCCGCGGCGGTGTGGGCGCCGACGCCCTGATCGATCAGCAGCCGCAGGATCAGCGGCAGCATCAGGGTGGCGCCCGACGAGACCAGCAGGAAGGCGGCGGAAGCCAGCGCGTCCTTCCAATGGGCGCGGATATAGGGCGCGAGACCGGCCAGCGGCCGAAGGTCGCGGCGGGCGGGGCGGCGCGCGGCGGCGGCGTCAACGGGCATGCTTAAATCCCAGGTGCTCGAACACTGACGCCTTGCGACCCTTGCGTTTTTCCGCGCGCCTCGTGTATAGGCCCGCCTCCCGCATCGGCGGGCTTTGTCCAATCACCCCGATCACATCGGCAGGAGGGACCCGTGAAGCAAGACACCCATCCCGACTACCACATGATCACCGTGGTGATGACGGACGGCACGAGTTATCAGACGCGCTCGACCTACGGCAAGGAAGGCGCGACGCTGAACCTCGACGTCGACCCGAAGACCCACCCGGCGTGGACCGGCGGCAACCAGACCCTGCTCGACCGCGGCGGCCGCGTCTCGCGCTTCGCGGCGAAATACGGCGGCTTCCTGAAGAAGTAGGTCGCGGGCGGGCGATAAGCCCTCCAAATCCCCATTACCCGTCATCGCCGGGCGCCAGTCCCGGCGACCCATGCACACCCACGTCAAGGGTGACCGTGCCAGAGCGCGGTCACGGTGCGACGCGGCAGTCATCGATGGGTGGCCACGCTCTGGCGTGGCCACGGCGGATACGGGGGTCCTGGGTGGCCGGCACTGACGGCCGGCCATGACGGAATTTGGAGATGAGATAGAAGCTCTACGTCCCGAACGCGTCCTTCAGACGTTCCATCTGCGCCAGCACCGGGTGGGGTGGGGCGTTGTCGATGACGCCGTCGGCGTACATGCGCGAATCCAGATGCCGCACGCGCTCGAACAGGCGCTCGGAGCGGGCCAGCAGTTCGGCCAGCGGGATGGGCAGCGGCTCGGCTGAGGCCGCGCGCTCGGCGTCGGATTCGGCGCCCAGGCGATAGCTGGCGTCGAGCGCCGACTCGGGGGCCATGTCGCCCTCGCGCACCGCCCGCTGCACCAGCAGCCACGAGGCCACCTTCATCAGCCGGGTCGTCAGCCGCATGCTCTCGGCCGCATAGGCCAGCGCCGCGTTGCGCGACAGCAGCTTGGAGTCCTGCCGCCCGGCGCCGTCGAGATAGGCCGCGGTCTCCTCCACGAGGTCCATGCCCTCCTGGAAGGTGCGATCGAACAGCTCCGAGCGGGCGAAGCCCGAGATGGCTTCCGCCTGCCAGAGCGGCGAGGCCTCCTGGCCAGATTCCACCATCTTGTCTCCACCCTCGATCGGTCGGCGGACACTTCCGCCCTAACCGACCCCCTGGCTGCAACCCCTATGCCAGCCAGGACCCCGATTACTACTCTGGTATGCTTTCTCAGACGCTAATCGCGTTTGCCGAAGAGGGCGTCGGCGGCGGCGCGGCCGGCCTTCTTGCGCTCCAACTGGGCGCGGGTGCGGGCGATTTCGGCGCCCAGCGCCTCGATCCGCTCTTCGAGATCCGCCACCGCCAGCAGCTCCAGGTCTTCGCGGGCGAGCTCCACCAGCGCCCATCCTCGGGCGCGGCGGACCGGCTCGCCATCTTCCTCGGCCATCCCAGGACCTCCCTATGCCCGTGAGACGTTGGCGAGTATCAGACCCTCGGCGCGCGGGCTTGGCAAGCGTCGTCATGGCGCATGGGTGCGGCCAGCGAAATCGCCTGGCCGCTGAATTGTGCGCCAAATCAGTCACGCCAGGGAGACGGCGCCCATGAAAGCTATTGTGATCGAGGGCGGCAAGGGCCCCGCCGAGGCGCTGAAGCTGGGCGAGATCGACGACCCCAGGCCGGCGCCGGGGCAGATCCTGATCCGGGTCGAGGCGGCCGGCGTCAACCGGCCCGACCTGATCCAGCGCAACGGCTTCTACCCGCCACCGCCCGGCGCCCCGGCGACGCTGGGGCTGGAGGTCGCCGGCGAGGTGCTCGAAGGCGCCGGACGCTGGAAGGCCGGCGACAAGGTCTGCGCCCTGCTGGGCGGCGGCGGCTATGCCGAATTGGCGGTCTGCGACGCGCGCCACGCCCTGCCGATCCCGGCGGGCCTGAGCCTCGTCGAGGCCGCGGCCCTGCCGGAAACGGTCTTCACCGTCTACGCCAACGTCTTCGAGGGCGGCGGCTTAAAGGCCGGCGAGACCCTGCTGTTGCACGGCGCCACCTCGGGCATCGGCGTCGCGGCGATCCAGATGGCCAAGGCCGCCGGCGCCAAGGTGATCGCCACGGCGCGCGGCCGGGCCAAAGCCGATCAGGCGCTGAAGCTGGGCGCGGACGTCGCCGTCGATACGACCACGGAGGACTTCGAGGCCGCGGCCAAGGCGGCCGGCGGCGTCGACGTGGTGCTCGACATGGTCGGCGCACCCTATTTCGCGGGGAACCTCGCGGCGCTGAAGACGGGCGGCCGGATCGTCTACATCGCGGCCCAGGGCGGCGGCACGCTTGAGCTGCCGATCGGGGCGATGATGCAGAAGCGGGCGGTCATCACCGGCTCGACCCTGCGCCCCCGCAACGCCGACGAGAAGGCGCGGCTGGCCGGCGAGGTCGAGCGTGTGGTCTGGCCCTGGACCCTGGCCGGCAAGCTGAAGCCGGTCATCGACCACACTTTCCCACTCGCCGGCGCCGCCAAGGCCCACGCCCTGCTGGAGGGCGGCGCGCACCTCGGCAAGGTGGTGCTGACGGTCTGAGCGGCGGCGCGAAGAGCCGCGACGCGAAGTCCGTTCCCTATTCGGGCGCCAGGGGTTATATGAATTCACCACACCGCCCGGCCGAAAGGCCGGGCGCCGCTGTTTCTGGAGCCTCGCATGGCCGATCAAATCCTGATGCCCAAGGCGACCGCCGTCTGGCTGGTCGACAACACCTCGATGACCTTCGAACAGATCGCCGACTTCTGCGGCCTGCACCCACTGGAGGTGAAGGGGATCGCCGACGGCGAGGTGGCGCGCGACATCCGCGGCGCCGACCCGGTGACCAACGGCCAGCTCACCCGCGAGGAGCTGGATAAGGCGCAGGAAGACCCGGCCTACCGGATGAAGGCGCAGAAGAGCCGCCACGCCGAGCTGCTCAAGCCGATCAAGAAGGGGCCGCGCTACACGCCGGTGTCGCGCCGCCAGGACCGGCCGGACGCCATCGCCTGGTTCGTGCGCAACCATCCGGAAGTGACCGACGCCCAGATATCCAAGACGCTCGGCACCACCAAGGCCACCATCGACCAGGTGCGCGACCGCACCCACTGGAACTCGACCAACATCAAGCCGGTGGACCCGGTGACGCTCGGCCTGGTGACCCAGCTCGAACTCGACGCCCTGGTCAGGTTCGCGGCCGACAAGAAGACCCTCGCCGACGCGCGCAAGGCGGCGCAGCAGCCGGAAGGCGCGACCCTGAAGCCAGCCGGCGAAGCCGCCGAGGTGGACGAGACGGAGGACGTGGAGGGCTAGAACGGCGGGGTTAGTGGACCCTGGCCCTCAGGCTCTCCAGCTCCTCCTTCAATCGCAGCTTCTGTCGCTTCAGGTTCTTGACCTTGTCGGCATCCGCCGCCGGATGGGCGAGTTCGTCCTGGATGGCGCGTTCGAGGGACTTGTGACGCACTCCGAGTTCGCGGATCCGAGCTTCGATGGCCATAGGCTAAGGCTCCCGTGCTGACGACCTTGGAAGTGAACGCCTCTGACGTCCGATTGTCAGATCACATATGGTTGCGCGACGTGGCTGGCGCATCGGCGCCTAGAGTCTGGCGCGAAGAGGTGAGGCGATGAGCGAAATCGGCGCGGCGCCGCTCGTCGTCGGCGTCTCCGGCGCCTCGGGGGCGATGCTGGGCGTGCGGGTGCTGGACGCCTGCCGCGAGCTCGGCGTGCCGACCCACCTGGTGATCTCTAGAGCCGCCGCCCTGACCATCGCCAGCGAAACCCGGCTCGAGCTGGCCGCCGTGATCGCCAAGGCCGACGTCAGCTACCGGATCGGCGACGTCGGCGCGGCCATCGCCTCCGGGTCGTTCCCCACCCGCGGCATGATCGTCGCCCCCTGCTCGGTGAAGACGATGAGCGAGATCGCCACCGGCGTGACCGCCTCGCTGCTGACCAGAGCCGCCGACGTGGCGCTGAAGGAGCGGCGGCGGCTGGTGCTGATGGTGCGCGAGACGCCGCTGCACCTCGGCCATCTGCGAACCATGACCCAGCTGGCCGAGATGGGCGCGATCATCGCCCCGCCGATGCCGGCCTTCTACGCCGAGCCGCAGACCCTGGCCGACGTGATCGATCAGTCGGTGGGCCGCGCGCTCGACCTCTTCGGCCTATCGTGGGGGCCGGTGCGCCGCTGGGGCCGCGACATCGGGCCGATCGAGGCGTGACCGCCGAGGCGCTCTGGCCCTATGCGCTCGAGGCCTATGGCCGGCCTGGCGTCGAGCCGCTGCTGCTGGCGCTGCAGGACGACCACGAACAGTGCGTCGCCTATCTGCTCTGGAGCCTCTGGATGGCCGCCTCGGGCCGCGACGCGGACGATGCGGCGCTGCGATCCGGCGCGGCGTTGGCGCGGGCCTGGCAGGACGCGGCGATCGCGCCGTTGCGGCGGCTCAGGCGCGACCTGAAGACCGTCGCCAAGCCCGGTCCGAAGCCGGCGCGCGAGCGGCTGCGAGACGGGGTGAAGAAGCTCGAACTCGATGCGGAGCGGATGCTGCTGCAGATGCTGGAGGAGGCAAGTCCCACATCCGGCGGCGCGTCCCTGCCGCCGCTGGAGTCGCTGATGCGCGCGGCGCGGGCCTGGGGCGGCGATCCGCCGGCGGCCAAACTCGCCCGCCTGGCCGTCCTCGCCTGATCCGTTTTCGGCCGCCGGGCTTCCTGCTATCAGGCCGGCGCGGATGTGGTTGGGCCGGGGCTTGAGGTCATGGAAGATGACGCGCTGGGGCCGGTCGAGGAAGCGCGCATCCGCGCCGAGATCGTCACCTTACGCGAAGAGCACCAGGATCTCGACGACGCGGTCCGCGCCCTGGAAAGCCTGCCGATGCCGGACCAGCTCAGGGTCGCGCGGCTGAAGAAGAAGAAACTGGTCCTGCGCGACCAGATCGCCGGCCTGGAAGACCGGCTGACCCCGGACATCATCGCCTGATCAGGCCAGGGCCGTCGGCCCAGGTTTGGTGTGCACCAATTTGTCTTGTCATCCCGGCCGTAGCGAAGCGAAGAGCCGGGATCTCCTGCCTCGATGGGCGCCAAGGAGGTCCCGGACAAGCCGCTGCGCGGCTTTCCGGGATGACGGAGGTGGGGTTGAGGGAAGACTCGGCTCCTCCGCCTTGCCCGGACCCGGCCCATCCGCCATATGCCGGCCATGGATGAAAACCTGCTGCAAGAGGTGGTGGCCAAGGCCCGCGCCGCCGGGGCGGACGCCGCCGAGGCCGTGTTCGCCGAGCGCCAGTCGCTGTCGGTCACCGTCCGGCTGGGTGAACTGGAGGAAGTCGAGCGCGAGGAGAGCCGCGATCTCGGCCTGCGCGTCTTCGTCGGCCGCCGCCAGGCCACCGTCTCGGGCTCGGACGTGTCCGCCGAGGGCCGCGCCAAGCTGATCGAACGCGTGGTCGCGATGGCCAAGCTGGCGCCGGAAGACCCCTACGCCGGCCTCGCGCCGGAAGCGCGGCTGGCGCGCGGCCCGCTGCCCGACCTCGACCTCTTCGACGCCGCCGAGCCCGACGCCGAGACGCTGGAAGCCCAGGCCCTGGCGGCCGAGGACGCCGCGCGGGCCGTCCCCGGCGTCGCCAAGTCCGACTCCAGCTCCGCCTCCTGGTCCACCGGCGCCTGGCGGTTGGTGACCAGCACCGGCTTCTACGGCGAGCACCGGGCGTCCAGCTTCGGGCTCGGTGCGGTGGCGATCGCCGGTGAGGGCTCGGCGATGGAGCGCGGCGGCGAGGGCCGCCAGACCCGCTGGCTTGTCGACCTGCCCGCCCCCGAGACCATCGGCGCCGAGGCCGGAAAGCGCGCCGTCCAGAGGCTGGGCTCGCGCAAGATCGCCTCCACCACCGCCCCGGTGATCTTCGAGAACCGCCTCGCCGCCTCGACCCTGGGGCCGCTGATCGGCGCGATTTCCGGCACGTCGGTGGCGCGCGGCGTCTCGTTCCTGAAGGACAAGCTCGGCCAGCCGGTGTTCGGCAAGCACGTCACCATCACCGACGACCCCCACCGCCCGCGCGGTCTCGGCTCCGCCCCGTTCGACGACGAGGGCGTCGCCAACCAGGCGATGAACCTGATCGACGCCGGGGTGCTGACCACCTGGCTGCTCAACGTCGCCTCCGCCAAGCAGCTGGGCCTGGAGACCACCGGCCACGCCTCGCGCGGCCTGGCCGGTCCGTCCGGCGTCGGGACCAGCAACCTCACCCTGCGGCCGGGAACACTCGACCAGGCGGCGCTGATGCGCGACGCCGGCGCCGGCCTCTTGGTGACCACCATGTTCGGCCCCTCGCTGAACGCCAACACCGGCGACTGGTCGGTGGGCTGCGCCGGGTTCTGGTTCGAAAACGGCGAGATCGCCTATCCGGTGAACGAGATCACGGTGGCGGGCAATCTGATCGAAGCCTATGGCCGCCTGGTGCCGGGCTCCGACCTCGAATTCCGCGGCTCGGCCAACGCGCCGTCGGTGCTGATCGACGCCCTGGCGATCGCCGGCAAATAGGGAGGCGGCCATGGCCGACCAGCAGCTCCTGCACCTCGTCATCGGCGGCGAGCTGAAGCAGGTGGGGGAGCACGAGTTCCGCGACCTGAGCAAGGTCGATTTCGTCGGCGCCTATCCGGGCTATGCGGAGGCGTTCGTGGCGTGGAAGGCCAAGGCCCAGGCCACCGTCGACAACGCCCTGATGCGCTATTTCATCATCCACGCCCACCGCCTGCTCGACCCGGAGGTGGAAGGCGAGCACCACGCCCATTAGCCGGACCCCAAAAAGGCCCGATCGACGCCAAGGCCCCTGGGAGCCTCGCCAGCGGGCGAAGTGCCGCTACTGGTAGTGCCCTGGCCGAGACCCCCGCCGCGGGGCTCTGGCGCCCTTCCAGCGGGCGGGAAACGGCATGCTGGTTGTATTCCTCGCCCCATCGCAGATGGGGAGATGTCGGCCGGGCGCCGAAGGCGGCTGGACGGGTGAGGGGACCTTGGCGCGGCGCGCGGCAAGGTCGCCGCCGACAGGCGGCGGGCTTCATCTGCGCTGCGCGCGCTCGCCGCTTCGCGACGAGCCCCCTCACCCCGCCTTCGGCGGACCTCTCCCCATCTGCGATGGGGCGAGGGATACCTACTCCCGCCGCAGCAGCTTGTCGGAGAGCAGCGTGCCCCACCACTGGGCGCGGAAGTCGCGCTTGATGGCGGTGGGGTCGTAGGCTTCGCTCTTGACCCAGTCCTCGTAGGAGATGCCCAGCGGCTCGACCTCGCGGACGTATTTCTCGAACGCGTAGTCGAGCACGCCGGTGAGGCCGGCGCGGACGTGGCCGAACTTGAAGTCGAGCTGGCGCATGGCTTCCGAAATCGGCTTCTTCTGGCGGAAGTGCATGTAGAGCACGCTCATCACGCCGGCCCGGTCCGCGCCCGACTTGCAGTGCATCATCACCGGATATTCGAGCTCTTCGAACAGCGCCTTGGCGCCCAGCACCTGCTCGCGGCTCGGGGCCTCGCGCGACCAGACGACGAAATGGACCTGTTTGACGCCGTACTTGTCGCACGCCTCCTGCTCGAGCACGTGGTGGGCGTCGACGCCGTGACGCAGGTTGACGATGGTGCGCACGCCACGGTCGCGCCAGGCCTTGACCTGGAACGGCCACGGCTGGTTGGCGCGCACCAGTTCGTCGGAGAGCCAGTGCGCGTTGGAGAACGCGAGGCGCAGGTAGGCATGGTCGAACCAGAAGTGGTGGAGGTAGGTCGCCAGGCGCCCGCGCGTCGTTGAAAGATCGAATGCCGGCACCGGCCCTCCCGTCGCAACCCGCGAACGTCGCCTAAGTACGGCGCGGCGAGCGCAATGCAAGGGGCGGGGGTGTCGAAGCGTCGCGCCGGCCCTGTGTCCGAGCCGCGCTTGACACGGGGGAACTCTCGTCCGACCCCTCCGCGCGATGAACGCCCCCGCCGCCCTCGATCCGGACACCAGGCGCAGCCTCGCCGCGCGCGTCTGGCGCACGTATCTCGCCCGGCGCTGGACCTGGCTGGTGACGGCCGGCGTCTGCGCCGTCTTCGCGGCGGTGCTCAACGGCGTGCTGGTCGCCGCGCTGCAGCCGGCGGTGAACACCCTGATCTCGTCGCACAGCAGCGGCTGGCACTGGGTGTTGCTGCCGGCGATGCTGGCGGTGCTCAGCGTGGCGCGCGGCGGGGCGATGATCGGCCAGTCGATGCTGATCAACCGGCTGGGCAACGGCGTCGTGGCCGACATCCAGCGCCAGCTGCTCGGCAACTTCGTGCGCGGCGACCTGGCTCGCCTGCGCGCCACCCACTCCGGCGGCTTCGTCTCCAAGATCCTCTATGACGCCGGCCTGGTGCGCGAGGCCGCGGCCTCCGCCACGCTCAACTACCTGCAGCAGGGCCTCACCCTGGTGGCGATGTTCGGGGTGATGCTCTGGACCGACTGGCCGCTGACGGTGCTGGCGATGCTGATCGCGCCCTTCGTCGGCTGGGTGCTGCGCGACTACTCCAAGCGCACCACCAAGGCCGCGCATGGCGCGATGGAGGAGAGTTCGACCCTCACCAGCGCGATCATGGAAAGCCTGGACGGCGTGCGCGTGATCAAGATGGAGAACAAGGAGGCGTTCGAGGAGGCGCGCGTCGCCGACGCCATCGAGCGGCGCCAGAAGCACATCATCGCCGGCGGCGACGCCCGCGCCATGGCCGCGCCGGTCTCCGAGATGATGGTGATGGTGATGATCTGCGCCGTCATCGCCTATGCCGCCTGGCGCATCCAGCTGAGCGCGACGCACCTCGGCCCCTTCCCGATCAATCGGATCACCCCGGGCTCGTTCACCGCCTTCGTCGCCGCCCTGATGACCGCCAACCAGTCGCTGCGGCAGGTGGCCAATCTGCAGACGGTGATGTCCGAGGGCCTGATCGCGGCGCGGCGGCTGTTCGGCGCGCTCGACGTCGAGCCGACCATCCGCGATGCGCCGGCCGCGCGCGCCCTGCCGGTCGGCCAGGCGACGGTGCGGCTCGAGGCCGTCAGCTTCACCTATGACGACGCGACGCCGGTGCTGACCGAGCTCAGCCTCGAGGCGCGGCGCGGCGAGATCGTCGCCCTGGTCGGGCCGTCGGGCGCCGGCAAGAGCACAGTGCTGAACCTGATCCCGCGCTTCTATGACGTCACTGGCGGACGCGTGCTGATCGACGATCTCGATGTGCGCGAGGTCGGCCTGGCCTCGCTGCGCAGCCGCATCGCCCTGGTGACCCAGGAGCCGTTCCTGTTCGACGACAGCATCCGCGTCAACATCGCCTACGCCAAGGACGGGGCGACGCAAGGCGAGATCGAGGCGGCGGCGCGGCAGGCGGCGGCGCACGACTTCATCATGGCGCTGCCCAAGGGCTACGACACCCAGGTCGGGGAAGCCGGCGCGCGGCTCTCCGGCGGCCAGCGCCAGCGCGTCGCCATCGCGCGGGCCTTCCTGAAGGACGCCCCGATCCTGCTGCTCGACGAAGCCACCAGCGCGCTCGACACCGAGAGCGAGGCCCAGGTCCAGGTGGCGCTCGAACGGCTGATGGCCGGCCGCACCACCATCCTGATCGCCCACCGGCTCTCCACCGTGCGCGGCGCCGACCGCATCTATGTGATCGACCGGGGCCGGGTCGTCGAAGAGGGCGACCACGGCCAGCTGGTCGGCCGCGGCGGGCTCTATGCGCGCCTCGCCGGGGCTCAGAACCTCGACCTCGCGCCGGAGGCGGCCGAGTGAAGATGTTCGTCCGCAGACCCTGGGTGCAGTCGCTGCTCGCGTGGCTGGTCTCGGCCTATCTGGGCGTGACCTTGGCGACCATGCGCTGGCGCTTCATCGATCGCTCGTCCGTCGATGCGGCGGTCGCCTCTTCGGAGGGCGTGATCGCCTGTTTCTGGCACGGCCGCATCGCACTCGCGGTGGCCTGCCGCCGGGTGCTGAAGAAGAAGCCGCGACGAGTGTTGATTTCCCGTTCGCCGGACGGCGAGTTCATCGCCAAGGTGGTGGCGCGCCTGAGCTTCCCCGCCATCCGCGGTTCGGCCAACCGCCGCGACGCCGCCCACAATCAGCGCACCTTCGCCGCCTCGCGCGACGTGCTGCGATTCATCCGGAACGGCGGCCTGGTGGCGATCACGCCGGACGGGCCGCTCGGGCCGGCCGAGCAGATGCCCGAGGGTCCGGTGCTGCTGGCGCGGCTCGCCCAGGCGCCGGTGCTGCTGTTCGGTCTGGCCGCCAAGCCCACGCTGACGCTGAAGAGCTGGGACCACACCCAGATTCCGTTGCCGTTCAGCCGCGGCTGCGTGGTTTTCGACGGCCTGCTGACCGTCGCTCGCGGCGCCGAGGCGTCCGAACTCGAAACCGTTCGCGCCGACTGGCAGGCGCGGCTCCGCGCCGCGCAGGACGCGGCCGAGGCGGCGCTGGCCGCGGGATGATCGGCGCCCGCCCGCGGCCGTTCTCTCTGAGGGCCTACCGCGCGGTCGCCGGGCTCGGCGCCCCGCTGGCGCGGCCGCTGCTGGAAGCCCGCGCCCGGCGTGGCAAGGAAGACCCGGCGCGGCTCGGCGAGCGGCTCGGCCACGCCTCGGCGCCGCGGCCGAACGGCGCCCTCGCCTGGCTGCACGCCGTCAGCGTCGGCGAGAGCGTCTCGCTGCTGCCGCTGATCGGCGCCCTCGCGGCGGAGCGGCCGGACTTAAGTATCCTGGTCACCAGCGGCACCCGCGCCTCGGCCGAGATCCTCGCTCGCCGGCTACCGCCGCAGGCCCTGCACCAGTACGCGCCGGTGGACACGCCGGGCGCGGTGGAACGGTTCCTGGCCCACTGGCGGCCGGACGTCGGGTTCTTCGTCGAGAGCGAGCTGTGGCCCAACCTGATCCTGGCGGCGCGCGAGGCGGGCGTGCGCCTCGCCCTGGTCTCGGCGCGGATGACCGAGAAGAGCGCTAGGGCCTGGAGCGCGCGGCCGGCCGCCGTGCGGCTGGTGCTGGAGAGCTTCGAGCTGGTGCTGGCGCAGGACGCCGACACCGCGGCGCGGCTGACCCAGCTCGGCGCGCGCGTCGCCGGGCGACTCAATTTGAAGCGGGTCGGCGATCCGCTGGCCTGCGAGCCGGCGGAACTCGCGCGGCTGAAGGCCGAGATCGGCGCGCGGCCGGTGGTGGTCGCGATCAGCACCCACGCTGGCGAGGAGGCGCTGATCGCCGGCGCCACCGCGGGCCTTGGCGAGGATGTGCTGACCATCCTCGTCCCGCGCCATCCGGAACGGGGCGCCGAGATCGCGTTCGAGCTGGCGGACCGCCGGGTCGCGCGGCGTTCGCGGGGCGAGCCGGTGACGGGCGCCAACCAGATCTATGTCGCCGACACCCTGAACGAACTCGGCCTCTTCCTGCGCCTCGCCGACATCGCCGTGATGGGCGGCGGCTTCGCGCGCGGCTTCGGCGGCCACAATCCGCTGGAGCCGGCGCGGCTTGGCCTGGGCGTGATCAGCGGGCCGATCGTGTTCAATCACGCCGACGCCTTCGCCGAGCTGGCGGACGCCGGCGGCGCGCGCCTGGTTGACGACGGCGCGGGGCTCGCGGCCGTGCTGGCGGCGCTGCTGGCCAACCGCGCCGCCCTGGCCGCCTTCAACGCCGCCGCCCTCGCCTTCGCCGAACGCCAGGGCGACCAGCTCGGCGCCGGGCTGGACCTGATCCGGCCCCTGCTGCCCGCCGCATGAGGCTCGCCACCCCACGCTGGTGGTACGTTCGCCGCGGCGCGCCAATGCCGCTGACGCGGGCGCTGCTGCGGCCGATCACCTGGATCTGGGCCTGGGCGACCGCCCGCCGCATCGCCGGCGGCCGGCCGTTCGATCCGGGGATCCCGGTCATCTGCGTCGGCAATCTCACGATGGGCGGCAGCGGCAAGACGCCGGTGGTGCGGGCGATCATCCAGCGTCTGGCCGCACAAGGCGTCGCGGCGGCGGTGCTGACGCGCGGCTACGGCGGCAAGCTGAAGGGGCCGGTGCGGGTCGACCCGGCGCGCCACGGCGCCGAGGACGTCGGCGACGAGGCGCTGATGCTGGCCAGGGACGCCACCGTCTGGGTGGCGCGCGAACGGCCCGGCGGCGCGGACGAGGCGCGGCGCGGCGGCGCGCAGGCGCTCGTCCTCGATGACGGCCACCAGAACCCCAGCCTCGCCAAGACCCTGTCGCTGGTGGTGGTCGACGGCGAGACGCGCGGCGGCGAGTGGCCGTTCGGCGATGGGACGGTATTTCCCGCCGGGCCGATGCGCGAGCCGCTGGCCGCCGGCCTGGCCCGCGCCGACGCGGTCGTGCTGCTGCTGCCGGCGGATGTCGCGGCGCCGGACCCAGACCTCGTGGCGCTCTTCGGGGCCACGCCGGTGCTGGTCGCGCGGCTCGTCCCGGCCGCGCCGCCGCCGCCCGGCCCGCAGCTCGGCTTCGCCGGTATCGGCAAGCCGTGGAAGATGGAGCGGGCGCTGAAGGCGGCCGGCTGCGACCTCGTCGACTTCGCCCCGCTGCCCGATCACGCCCGCTACGACGAGGCGACGCTACGCTTCCTCGCCCGCCGCGCCGAGACGCTGGGCGCCGGGCTGCTCACCAGCGAAAAAGACTGGGTGAAACTGCCGCCGGCCTGGCGCGAGCGGGTGAAGGCCTGGCCGGTGGAGGCGCGGTTTGAAGACGAGGATAGGCTCGACGCCTTCCTTCTCCCTTTGCGGGAGAAGGTGTCGCCGGAGGCGACGGATGAGGGGTGACAGCGCGGCGGATCGGGGATTGGCCAGCCCCAAAGGTCGGCGCCGACACCCCTCATCCGACCCGCTTCGCGGGCCACCTTCTCCCGCAAGGGGAGAAGGAAGCTAAGCCCCCGCCTTCTCCGCGAACTTCCACGCCGCCGCCCCGAGCGCCGGGACGCGGGCGGCCATGGCGGCGGCTTGCGGGCTGTTGGCGGTGCCGTCGCGGGCGCGGCCGACGATGCCCTGGACGATCCCGGCCAGGCGGAAGATGTTGTAGGCGAAGTACCAGTTGAGGTCCGGCAGGCCGGAGCGGCCGGTGCGCCGGCAATAGTCCTCGACCACCTCTTCGATCGTCGGCGCACCATGCGCCTTCTTGTCCTCGATCGCCACCATGGCGCCGTTGACCCAGCCCATCAGCAGGTAGGTGAAGTCGGCCAGCGGATTGCCGAGCGTGCCCAGCTCCCAGTCGAGCACGGCGATCACGCGCGGCTCGGTGGGGTGCATCGCCATGTTGTCCATGCGGTAGTCGCCGTGGACGATCGAGGTCTGGTCGTCGACGGGGCAGGTCTTCGGCAGCCACTCGATCAGCCGCTCGATCGTTTCGATGTGCTCCGTCTCGGAGGCCTTGTACTGCTTGGTCCAACGGTCGATCTGGCGGGCCATGTAGTTGCCCGTGCGGCCGTAGTCCTCGAGGCCGATGGCCTTGTAGTCGGTGTTATGCAGGTCGGCGAGCGTCTTCACCTGCGCCATGTAGATCGGGTAGCGCTCCGCCGGCGTGTACTGCGGCAGGCTCTGGTCCCAGAGGATCCGGCCCTCGACCATGTCCATCACATAGAACCAGGTGCCGATGATGTTTTCATCCGTACAAAGACCGTAGCTCTTGGCCACCGGGAATCCGGTGGGGTAGAGCGCGGTGATCACCTTGTACTCGCGGTCGACGGCGTGGGCGGACGGCAGCAGCTTGCCCGGCGGCTTGCGGCGCATGACGTACTTCTTGCCGGGCGTGATCAGCTGATAGGTCGGGTTCGACTGGCCGCCCTTGAACTGGCGCACCTCCAGCGGGCCCACGTAGCCGGCGACGTTGGCGCGCATCCAGCGGTCCAGCGCGGCCTCGTCGAAGCGATGGCTCTCGGCCACCTCCTTGGTGCCGCTGTTGAGCATTTCGCGGGTGCGCTCGTCGGCGTCCGCGTCAGGGCTGGCCTCGGCCATCGGGCGTCTCCCTCGGATTTTCCGTACGTTTGTTTGATTGGAACTGTAGCGGCCGGAGCGCGCGCTTGCCAAGCGATCAGGGCGAAAGCGCCCGCCAGCCGATGTCGGTGCGATGGAAGCCCTCGGGCCAGTCGATCCGCGCGATCGCCGCATAGGCGCGCTCGCGGGCTTCGGCCACCGTGGCCCCGGTGGCGCAGACGTTCAGCACCCGCCCGCCGGCCGCCACCAGCGCGCCGTCCTCGCGGCGCCGCGTGCCGGCGTGGAAGACCACGACGTCCGGCCCGAAGTCCGCCTCGGCGCCCTTGATCACCGAGCCGGCGCGGGGCGCATCGGGGTAACCGCCGGCGGCGAGCACCACGCAGATCGCCGCGTCGTCGCGCCACGTCGGGGCCTGGAGCTCGGCCAGCCGACCCGTGGCCGCAGCCAGGAGGTAGGGGACGATGTCGCTCTCCAGGCGCAGCATCAGCACCTGGCACTCCGGATCGCCGAAGCGAGCGTTGAACTCGACCAGCTTGGGACCCTCGGCCGTGACCATGATCTCGCAGAAGATCACGCCGCGGTAGGGCGCGCCCTCGGCGGCGATGCCGGCGAAGGTCGGCTCGACCAGGCGGGTGCGGGTGGCCTCGATCACCTCGGCGCTCAGCACCGGCGCGGGGGCGTAGGTTCCCATGCCGCCGGTGTTGGGGCCCTTGTCGCCGTCGAAGGCGTTCTTGGCGTCCTGGGCGCCGCCGAAGATCATGCTGGTCTGGCCGTCGCAGAGGGCGAAGAGCGAGCCGATCTCGCCGACGAGAAACTCCTCGATCACCACCCGGGCGCCGGCCGCGCCGAAGCGACCGCCCAGCGTATCGTCGATGGCCGCCTCGGCCTCGGCGCGGCCCGGCGCGATCACCACGCCCTTGCCGGCGGCGAGGCCGTCCGCCTTGATCACGAACGGCGGCTCGAACTGGTCCAGGAAGGCCTTGGCCTGGGCCGCGTCGTCGAACACGCCGTAGCGGCCGGTGGGCAGGCCGTGGCGATCGGCGAAGGCCTTGGTGAAGGCCTTGGACGACTCGAGCTGGCCAGCCGCGGCGGTGGGTCCGAAGCAGGCGATTCCGGCCTCGGCCAGGGCGTCGGCGAGGCCGGCCTCGACCGCGACCTCGGGACCGATCACCACCAGTTCGGCGCCGATCTCGCGCGCCAGAGCCACTTGGCCGGCGACGTCGGTGGCGGCGACGGCGCGAATCTCGCTCAGCGCCGCCATGCCGGGGTTGCCGGGCGCGCACACCAGCCGCATCACGAGCGGCGAGCGGATGATCTTCCACGCCAGCGCGTGCTCGCGCCCGCCGGAGCCCACTAGGAGGATGTTCATGCACTGGCGCTTTGGCGCGCGAAGGGCCGCGCGGTCAAGCCGGGCAGGGCTCGATCACCGTCGGCAGGTAGACGCAGAAGGCGGCGCCCTCGCCCGGCGCGCTCTCCACCGTCAGGCCGCCGCGGTGCCGGTTGACGATGTGTTTGACGATGGCGAGGCCGAGGCCGGTGCCGGGCCGCTCGCTCGACCGCTGGCCCTCCACCCGGTAGAAGCGCTCGGTGAGCCTGGGCAGGTGCTCGCGCGCCATGCCGGGCCCCGAATCGCAGACGCGCAGGGCGACATAGCGCTGGTCGGCGGCGTGATCGGGGGTGAGCAGGCTGAGGTGCGCCGTACCCGGCCGGCGCGGCGCCATCGCCGCTTCGGCCGAGACGTCGGCCGTGACCTCGATCGTGACCTGGGACCCGGGCGGCGCGTATTTCACCGCGTTCTCGGCCAGGTTCTGGATCACCTGCACCATCTGGTCGCGATCGGCGGGACGGGCGAGCGCGGCGACGTCCGGCAGACGCGCCTCGATGGTGACGCCCTTCTCCTGGGCGAGCGGCCCCAGCGCGTCGATCACATCGCGCACCGTCATCCGCAGATCGGCGCGGCCCTGCGGGGGAATATGCTCGTTGAGCTCGATGCGGCTGAGACTCATCAGGTCGGCGATCAGCCGCGCCATGCGCTCGGCCTGATCGTGCATAATGGCGAGGAAGCGGTCGCGCGCCTCCGGGTCGTCGCGGGCGTGGCCGCGCAGGGTCTCGATGAAGCCGGTGAGCGAGGCCAGCGGGGTGCGCAACTCGTGGCTGGCGTTGGCGAGGAAGTCGGCGCGGGTGCGCTCGGAGCGGCGCAGCTCGGTCTCGTCGCGCAGGGTGAGCAGGGCGAGGCGGCGGTCGTCGGCGCCTTCCAGCGGCCGGGCGCGGGCGCGCCAGATGCGGTCCTGGGCGCCGCCGGCCGCATAGATCGCCTCGCTGGCGATGCGGCCGAACAGCGCCTCGTCGACCGTCTCCAGCACCTTCGGGTCGCGCACCGCGGTGACCAGCGGGCCGGCCGCGCGGCTGATTCGGAAGAGTTCGCGAGCGGCGGCGTTGGCGTAGACCAGCCGACGGCCGACGAGATCCTCGGGCTCGTCGCCGCTGACCACCAGCACCGGGTCCTCCAGCGCCTCGAGCACGGCGGCGAAGAGATCGTTGGCGGTGGCCGCCGCCACGGGGTTCGCGGCGGCCGCGAGCGGCGCGGTCGCGCTCTGCGGCCGTCGCTCGCGCAGCCTAAAACTTAAGGCCGCGCCCAGCGCCAGCACGATCACCGCGGCGACACCGGCGGCCGCTGGCTCGGCGGCGTGGCCGGCGACGAGCGCGAGCAGCGCCGCCAGCGCGGCGGCGGCCACCGCCATCGGCGTCCAGGCGAATCCGGCGGATCGGCGCCTCGGCGCGGCTTCGAACGGCTCGGCGATCATGCGGCGCGACTCGGTGACGGACTGGGTCTGCATTTCAGTCGGCATCTGTGTCGCGCACGTGACAGTTTGACCGCGGCCGACCTGTAGCTTGAAAGCCGCCGCATTGCAGTCGTATTAGGCGGCAAGGGTCGCTGGCGACACGCGGTCGGGCTGTCAGAGAGTATCATTGATGCGAAGAGGTCTTCTGACGGCGGTCGCCATGGCCCCGGTGCTCGCCGTCTGCGGCATCGCCGAAGCCTGCCCGAGCGCTGGCGGCGTCAGCACAGCCAGCGCCGGCGCCGACATCGTCGTCGAAGAAAGCTGCACGATCACGCCGAAGAAGGATAACGCCGGCGTCACGCTGAACAGCAACAACAATGTCACCGTCGACGCCGGCGGCACCATCAGCAACGTCGACGTGAGCAACAGCACCGGCATCCTGGTGACCGGCACCCACACCGGCTCGGTGGACAATCTCGGCGATATCTCGCTGACGATGAGCTACCAGCCGCCGGACGCGGGCAACACCGGGATCGCCGGCGGCCCGTTCGCCACCGGCACGAACCGCATCGGCATCTGGGTGACCGACGGCACGCTCACCGGCTCGGTCACCAACGACGCCGGCGGCACGATCACCATCGAGGGCGACAACTCGGTCGGCATCCAGATCGGCGGCGCGACCGCCAGCCAAGCCGCGTCGATCACCGGCGACCTGATCGACAACGGCACGATCAGCGTCGAAGGCAACAGCACCTACGGCATCAACATTCAGGGCGCGGTCCACGGCAATGTGACGATCGGGGCGGCGATCACCGCCGAAGGCGTCGGCGCCGTCGGGGTCGCCACCAGCGCGCCGATCAACGGCCAGCTGCTCATCGACTCGTCGATCACCTCGACCGCCTATCGGGACACCACGGCCCCGACCGTGACCTCGATCCTGAACACGCTGGGCGCGGGCCAGGTCGAGCAGGGCGGCCCGACGGTGACCATCGGCGGCAGCGTCTTGGGCGGCATCACCCTCTCGGCCGGGATCATCACCGGCACCGGGTCGACCGCGACCAGCACGGCGGCGGCGTCGATCAGCCAATTCGGCTCCCAGCCAGCGATCATCATCGGCGCGAAGGGCCAGTCGATCACGATCGGCAACAACGCCCCGGCGACGACCGGCGCCGCCACCTATGGCTTCGTCAATGGCGGCACGATCACCGCCGACGGTATCTACAGCCCGATCTCGACGCCCAACCTGAAGACGCCCGCTTCGGCGACGGCGATGCAAATCGGCGCGGGCGGAAACGTCAATCTGAGCAACGGCCTCTATAACAACGGCACCATCGCGGCCACGTCGCTCGATGCGGCGGCGACCGGCATCAGCATCGGGGCCGGGACGACGGCCGGGACGATCGACAACGAAGGCCTGATCGAGGCCAGCATCACCGCGCAGACGACGCAGACGGCGAACGCCATCATCATCGCGCCGGGCGCCAGCGTCGGTTCGATCACCAACAACGGGACGATCTCCGCGGTCATTTCGGACACGGCCAGCGTCGCCAACTCGTCAGCCGGCGCGATCGTCGATAACTCCGGCACCCTCACCAAGATCACCAACACCGGCATCATCGAGGCGGAGCTTGCGCCCACCGCGGAGAGCTTCGTGCTCTCCGGCTCGGAGACCGCCATCAATGTGGGCCAGTCCACCAACGGCGTGGCGATCAAGCAGACTCAGTCGACGAGCTATCTGGGCGAGCCGGCGCCGGTGTTCTCCGGTTCGATCTCGGGCACGACCCTCACCGTAAATTCGGTGACGTCGGGCAACCTGGTGGTCGGCGAGACGCTCTATGGCAACGGCATCACGACCGCCACGACGATCACCGGAGAGGTCACCGGGACGGGCGGGACCGGCACCTACACCATCAGCACCTCGCAGACGGTCGGCAAGGAGAGTCTGACCGCGGCGGGCGCGCTACCGGTGATCGTCGGCGACATCATATTCGGCGGGGGCGCCAACTCGCTGGATATCGAATCCGGCTCGACCTTCGGCGGGATCACCGAGCAGAAGGGACAGCGCGACCTGACGCTCACCGTCGCCGGCGAGGCCGGGACCACGGCCACGGTGGACATCACCAAGGCCGCGACCCACCAGGTGACATCGCTGATCGTCGGCGCCGGCGGCACGCTGGAAGCCACGGTCGATCCCACCTATGCGATCGGCGCCGGCGCCGCTCCGACGGCGGTCTTCGACACCACCGTCGGCGCGGGCGAGAGCGGCGCGAACGGCACGGCGATGTTCGCCAAGGGCGCCCAGATCGGCATTTCACTCGACACGCTGCAGACGGCGCAGTCCGCGACCTACGTCTTCGTGCAGACCGCCGCGCCCGGAGACCTCATCCTCGGCGGCTCGGCGTCGTCGATGCTGACCACGTCGCCCTACCTCTACAATGCCAGCGCCTCGGTGAGCGGCGGCAACCTCGACGTCACCCTGAGCCTGAAGACGCCGCAGCAACTCGGCCTCAGCGCAAGCGGCGGGCAGGCCTTCGACGCCGTGCTCGCGGCGCTGCAGAAGAACGCCGGCATCGCCGACGCGATCGTGGCGCCGACCACGAAATATGGTTTCCTGCAACTCTACAATCAGATGCTGCCGGACCAGGGCATCGGCACCTTCGAGTCGCTCGAAGCGGCGACGGAGAAGATCGGCAACCTGACCGAGCAGACCCCCGACGCCGGGGCGCGCGTCGCCGGCGGCAGCGCCTGGCTGCAGGAAGTCAACGAGACCATCAAACGCGAGGACGGCGACACGCTCGGCACCACCGACAAGACATTCGGGCTGGTCGCCGGCTACGAGAGGATGGGGCCTGGCGGCGGCGCGATCGGCCTCACGCTGGCCTACATGAATATCAGCAACCAGGGGACCTACGATCCGGTCGACGGTGACCTCGTCTCCAACATCGCCGAAGTGGGGGCCTACTATCGGCGCGCGTGGGGCGACCTGCGGTTCTCGGTGCGCGGCGCGGGCGGCTACGCCTGGTTCAACGAGCGGCGCGAATTCGTCACCACCGGCGTGACCGACATCGCCTACGCCGACTGGAACGGCTACTTCGCCGACGGCCACGTCGGCGCCGAGTACGAGCAGCACATCGGCAACTACTACATCCGGCCCGAACTGAGCTTCGACTACCTCTACCTCAACCAGGACGGCTATACCGAGAGCGGCGGCGGCAACGGATTCGACCTCGCGGTCGCCCGGCAGATCAGCCAGCGGGGCACCACGTCGGCGCTGGTGAGCTTCGGCACCCAGTATGGCCACGATGCCTGGTTCCGGCCCGAGATCTTCGGCGGCTTCCGCGAAGTGGTGTTCGGCACCATCGGCGATACGGTCGCGAGTTTCTCCGGGGGCAATCCGTTCAGCCTGGCGCCGGGCGACGTCAACGGCGGCTGGGTCGTCGCCGGCTTCTCGCTCAAGGCTGGCACGTCGCTCTCCTACGTCGCCATCGAGGGCGAAGCCGACCTCAAGAACAACGAGCAGCGCTACGACGTCTATCTGTCGGGCCGGGCGATGTTCTAGCCACCGCTGACGCGAAGCCCGTTCGCGCGCCATACTGGGCGCCGGAGGGTGCGATTCGATGCCGGTCTTCTTCGAGGGGTTTCCACGCGTCGTCGAGCGCGCGGCGCTGAAGCCGGGACGCTGGTTCGTGGCGGCTGAAGGCGCGCGGCCGCTGATCTGCTTCTCCACCGACGAGGGCGGCGAAGCGGACGAGCGGCTGGTGCTCACCTTCGGGACCACGCGGCCGGAAACCCTCGACTTCGCCGCGACCCCGCTGAAGGCGCTTACGGGGCCGCTGGCGACGCTCGAGCATGAGGTGGTGTTCGCGCCGGGCCTCGCCGGCCACTCGCCGCAGCTCACCGCGCCGGTGCGCCGCCCGTTCCGACCCGGCACGCTGCTGCGGATGCGCAACGGCGACCTCGGACTCGGCTTCGCGGGCCCGGCCGGCGGCCTGACCGCCGTCTCGCTGGCGACCGGATTCCGCACCGAAGGCTATGACCTCGTCTTCGACCGCTGGACGCTCTCGCTGCGCCGCGCCGGCGGCGAGCTGCTGGTGGGCGCGTTCCGACCGATCTGACGCGCCGATCCGATCTCAGGCCGTCGTGGCCGGCGGCTTGCTCTCTTCGGCGAAGCTGCGCGGCTCGGCCGGAACCAGGGCGTGGTCCTTGTCCAGCGGCTCGGCGGACTTGTCGGCGGCGCTCTCGCCGCCGCGCATGTAGCGGTCGAACTCCTCGGCGAAGCGCCTTGTCGCGGTTTCCTGGTCGGCCATCGACGCCTTGCGGGCAAGGTCGGGCAGCCATTGGCTCTCCTCCTCGAAGGCATGGTGGATCACCGCGCCTTCGAGGTGACCCAGCTTCTCGCGGAACGCGTCGCTGGCCGGATCGAGCCGCTCGAGCTCGGCCATCCGCAGCTTCAGCCCGATCTGCTCGAGGTAGGCGGCGTCGGCGCTGATCAAGCCGCCCGCGGCGGCCAGGGTCGGATAGATCACCGCCTCCTCGGCCATGGCGTGGCCATTGAGCAGCGCGCCGAGCGCCTTCAGCGCCGCGGGACGGTCGCTGGCCCCCGCGCCCTTCAGCGTCGCGAACGCCGCCTCGATCTTCTCGTGCTGGTCGAGGATGCGCGAGAACCAGTCCCCCGGCCTGGCGATGCGTCGCGCCGCGGCGCGGGCCTCCGCGCGTGCCTCCGGGCTCGGCAGCGGGGTGATGGCGGCGATGATCTTGTCGATGACGGTCATGGGTCGGCTCCTGCGCTGCCCGAACCAACAGGCGCGCGCCGGCAAGGTTCCGACCGGAGGCCGCCTCGGGTTAGCCGGCGGCCGCGGCCGCCGGCTCGGCGTAGCGGGCGCTGACCTTGCGCAGGCCGTCGAGGAGCCGCTGCGTGGCGGCGGCGTCCAGGACGTCGCCCTGCCAGGCCAGCAGTTGCAGCGTCTGCACGTGGACCCCGATCGCCTCGCGGTCCCGGCGACCGCTGTTGGCGAGGCGGTCGAGCAGGTCGCAGAGACTGACCAGGGCGACGTCCGCGCCCGGCGCGCCGGACACCACGCCGATGCCGACGGCGCGCGCGGCGATCCCGTAGAGTTCCTTCAGCGCCTCGGCGTCGAACGCGTCCGGCAGGCGCTGGAAGGCGGCCGCGGCGGCGGCGACCGCGCTCCGCAGTTCGTCGAGACACGTCGGGCGCAGCGCCTCCAGATTGGTGTCGGCCGCCGCGAGCGAGTCGGCGACGGTCTGGCCGCCGGCCTCGCGCAGTTGCGCGGCGAGCTTCATCTTCGGGTAGGTGATGGTGACGCTCATGAGGCCGCCTTCAAGGGACGATCGAGGAAGGACGTCTGACCGGCATCGCCGCTCTCGGGCTCGGGCGGCGGGGTTTCGGTCTTCAGCGGGACGTCGTCGAAGCGGCGGCGCGGGTGGTCCTTCGGAACCTCCGCCCTGACGAAACGGCGGTCGGGACCGATGTAGCCGTCGGAGAGCAGGAAGGCGCGGCCTTCCCGCGCGATCCAGATGATGCGTTCCAGCACCACGATCGGGGCGAGCGGCTTGGTGACGATGAAATGGCTGCCGCAGTCGCGCGCGCTGGCCACGTCGGACGCCCGCGTGTGCGCCGCGGTGAGCAGCACCGGCGCATGGCGGTTCGGCTCGGGCACGGCCTTGCGCAGCCAGCGGACGAAGTCGTAGCCCTCGCCCGACTCGGCGATGGTGTCGATGACCATCAGGTCGATCTGGTGCTCCAGCACCTTGGCCTTGGCTTCCTCGACCGTGGAGCAGCGGTAAACCTGGCGGGCGCCGAAGCCCTTCAGGATCTGGGCCAGGATCTCGAGGCCGACCGTCGTCGGGTCAAGCAGCAGCACCGCCGTCTTCGACAGGTTGAACCTAGCCTTGGATGCGGGATCGAGCGCCATCGCTTATCCCTCCCGGCGAAGCCCGGCCGCCAGCAGGCGTCCCATCCCAATCCCCCAAGACTCGGCAAGCGCGTTCTTGAACGACGCGCCACGACGCCCTTTTTGCGGCAAGACGGTTAAGGAAGCCCTTGCGGCACGCGGCATGCAGATTGTCGCGCCAAGTCACTGGCGGCCGGCGTCCGAGCCCGATGTCGAAGCGCGGGCTCGCGTGAAAGGTAGAAAGACTGGCGCGTTTCGGGGCCGATGACTACGCGGAAAGCCTTTCTCGGATCGGCGCGTTCGCTTGTCGTGGCATCGGTCCTGTCGGCAGCAGGGAGAGCGGGTCTTGTTCACGTGCGTCGTTCGCTATCGGGTCGAACCAGGAAAGCTGGCCGAGTTTCGGGAATATGCCCACGCATGGATCGGCCTGATCCGAAAGTACGGCGGGACCCATCACGGCTACTTCGTCCCCGGAACCGACGACGACAGCCTTCCGGACCCAACCTTCAGCTTCCCCGGCCTGGGTACGGTCGCACCGGCGGATATCGCGTTCGCCCTGTTCAGCTTCCCGAACGTCGAGGCCTACGACCAATATCGCGCGGCCGTCGCCGAGGACGAAGGCTGCAAGGCGGCCACGGCGAGGTTCAACGAGACCAAGTGCTTCTCGGGCTACGAGCGCGCCTTCCTCGTGCCGATGTTCGAGTGAGGCGGCGGGCGATGATCAGAGGGCGTTAGGTCGACCTGTGTGTCTCCTGGCCCGGCTAGGAAGGCCGGCCGGCTGGGATCTGGCATCGTGTCGATGAATTCCTCCAATCTGTGGAGTCTAGAGCGGCTCACCCCTGCTCTTGCGCGGCGACCGAGGCGCCGGATCGACCACCCCCGGACCTTCAGAAACGACGACGCGTACCGAGGCATTCGGAACCTTTTGGGCGAGGCTCGCCTCGCTTTGATCGCGCCCACTCATCTCACCAGGCTCGACTCGCTACCCAGCTTGTGCCCCTCAGCTCGGAGGGCGTCGGACAATCCGGCTAAATCTTTGATTAATTGGCGCGCTCGGAGCGATTCGAACGCCCGACCCTCAGATTCGTAGTCTGATGCTCTATCCAGCTGAGCTACGAGCGCGCGCCGCCTTTCGGCGAGGGCGGAACCTAGTCGGGCGAAGCCGAAAC